>LNAP01001438.1_pt2 | contig 27279 bp, 24 predicted proteins | sample 602601 | NCBI WGS metagenome assembly LNAP01 (sample SAMN02440304, study PRJNA202911) | soil metagenome | biome: Subtropical and temperate rainforests or woodlands; isolation source: soil samples (1 kg each in a 20% v/v slurry with milli Q water) were... ... | reverse complement strand
GGTCACCGCGCTGCTCGGCTGGCAGGCCACACGCCTGGAACTCAACGCCAGCTTTGAAAAAATGATCCCCAGCGATCACCCCTTTATCGCCAACTACCTGGAGCATCGCCAAGAGCTCAGCGGCTTGGGCAACGCGGTACGCATTGCGGTGATCAACAAAACCGGCAGCATCTACGACGCCGCCTATTTGCAAACCCTGCAGCAACTCAATGACGAGGTGTACCTGCTGCCGGGTGTCGACCGCGCTTATATGAAATCGCTGTGGACGCCCTCAACGCGCTGGGTTGGTGTCACCGAAGAAGGCCTGGAAGGCGGCCCGGTGATTCCTGATGGCTACGACGGTTCGGCACCGACCCTGGAGGCGCTAAAGCGCAACGTTGAACGCTCCAACGAGATCGGCCAACTGGTGGCGTTCGACCAGCAGTCGAGCATTATCTACCTGCCGCTGCTGGCCAAAGACGCCGACGGCAAAGCCCTCGACTACAGCGCTCTGGCCCAGCAACTGGAAGGGCTGCGCAACAAGTACCAACAGCAGGGCATCGAGATTCGCATCACCGGGTTTGCCAAGGTGGTCGGCGATTTGATTGATGGTTTGCGGCAGATTTTGTTGTTTTTTGCCGCCGCCATTGTCATCACCGCCGTGGTGCTCTACTGGTACACCCGCTGCCTGCGCAGCACGGCGCTGGTGATGGCTTGCTCGCTGGTGGCGGTGGTTTGGCAACTGGGCTTGCTGCCGTTGTTGGGCTATCAGCTCGACCCGTATTCGGTGCTGGTGCCGTTCTTGGTGTTTGCCATTGGCATGAGCCATGGCGCGCAAAAAATGAACGGCATCATGCAAGACATCGGCCGCGGCATGCATCGCCTGGTGGCTGCGCGCTTTACCTTCCGCCGCTTGTTTCTGGCTGGCCTCACCGCGCTGCTGTGCGACGCCGTTGGCTTTGCCGTGCTGATGATCATCAAGATCGAAGTGATCCAAGACCTGGCCGTGATCGCCAGCATCGGCGTAGCGGTGCTGATTTTTACCAACCTGATTTTGCTCCCGGTGCTGCTGTCCTATATCGGCGTAACCCCGGCCGCCGCCACCCGCAGCCTGCGCAGTGAACAAGCGGAAATTGACGGCGCCGGCAAGCAAGCGATCTGGCGCTTTCTCGACCTGTTTACCCAGCGGCGTTGGGCCACCGTGTGCGTGATCGTCGCGGCGCTATTGGCCATTGGCGGTTACCTGGTCAGCCTGCAATTGAAAATCGGCGACCTGGATGCCGGCGCCCCCGAGCTGCGTGCCGACTCACGCTATAACCTCGACAACGCCTACCTGACCCAGCACTACGGCGCCAGCAGCGATGTGTTTGCGGTAATGGTGAAAACCCCGGCCGGTGCCTGCTCCAGCTACGACACCCTGCAACGGGTCGACAACCTCGACGGCCTGCAAGGCGTGGACTCAACCAACTCGTTGGCGCTGCTCAACCGCCGCGTGCTGGTCGGCCTCTCCGAAGGCAACCCGAAGTGGTACGAGCTGGTAAATAACCAGGCCACGTTGAATATGGTCACTGCCGGCGCGCCACGCGGTTTGTATAACGAAGACTGCAGCCTGCTGACCCTCTACGCCTACCTCACCGACCACAAAGCCGACACCCTCGGCCGCGTGGTGCAAACCGTGCAAACGTTCGCCAAGGACAACGACAGCGAGCAGGCGCAATTTCTCTTGGCCGCGGGCAGCGCGGGTATTGAAGCAGCGACCAATATCGTCGTTAAACAAGCCAGCCACGAGATGCTCTGGTGGGTGTACGGCGCGGTGATTCTGCTGTGCTTGGTGACCTTCCGCTCCTGGCGCGCGGTGCTTTGTGCGGTGCTGCCGTTGGTGCTGACCTCGATTCTGTGTGAAGCGTTGATGGTCTGGCTGGGTATTGGCGTCAAGGTCGCCACCTTGCCCGTAATCGCTCTGGGCGTGGGTATTGGCGTGGACTACGCGCTGTATGTGGGCGCAACTGCGCCAAGGCGCCAGCCTGTCCCAGGCCTATTACCAGGCGCTGCTGTTCACCGGCAAGGTGGTGATGCTGACCGGCGTCACCCTGGCCATCGGCGTCGGCACCTGGATGTTTTCGCCAATCAAATTCCAGGCCGATATGGGCGTGCTGCTGGCCTTTATGTTCGTCTGGAACATGGTCGGTGCGCTGATCCTGTTGCCGGCCTTGGCCTACTTCCTGTTACCGCAAAAACAACCCGCCAGCAGCGCTGGGGCGGTGCCTGTGGCGCTACGTGAAAAACCTGCAGAACCTGTGCACACACCACCGGCTCGGGCTGCTGTGCGCTAACGCCCGCCCTTAAAAAAACAACAAGAGAGAACCCGCCATGCGTTATGTGAACAGACTGCTCCACCCGCTTCTCGACGCCCTTGCTGTGTATGGCTCAGCGCTGTGTGGCATGCCCGTGCAGGAGGTGCGTGATGAGCGCTGAACGCCAGGCCGGTTTGCCGCAATCGTTGTTGCTGCTGCTCGGCAGTTGTTTGCCGGTGTTGGGCGCGGTGCTGCTCGCGCCGGTGCTGCCGCGTATGCAGGCGCATTTTGCCGACACCCCAGGCGCCACCGTATTGGTGCCCATCGCCTTGACCTTGCCGGCCCTGGTTATTGCGCTGGTGGCACCGTTCGCCGGGGTGATCGCCGACCGGGTAGGGCGCAAGCCGCTGCTGCTCTGGGCCATGCTGCTGTATAGCCTGTGCGGTTTGCTGCCGCTGTGGCTGGACTCGCTGGGCGCCATCGTCGCCAGCCGCGCCGGTATCGGCCTGGCGGAAGCGGCGATCATGACCGGTTGCACCACGCTGATGGGCGACTACTACAGCGGCGCCCGGCGTGAGCGTTTGTTTGCCATGCAGATGGTCGCCACTTCGCTTTCGGCCGCCGTGTTTATGGCCGTGGGCGGCGCGTTGGGCGAGAACGGCTGGCGCACACCGTTCGCGCTTTACGCCGTGGGCCTGCTGTTCTTGCCGCTGATGGCCAAGCTGTTGTGGGAGCCCTTGGCCCACGCCAGCGCTGGCGCTGGCAGCCCCAGCGCCAGCCCATTCCCCCTGCGCCGTTTGGCTGCGCTTTACCTGCTCTCTGTGATGGCGGGCATCAGCTTGTTTATCGTGCCGGTGCAGGCCGGTTTTCTCCTCAACCTGTTGCATGTCGATGCGCCGCAACAGATCGGCATGACCATGGGCGCCAACCAACTGGGCGTGCTCGCCGGCGCCTTGGGCTTTCGCGTATTAAGCGGCCTGAGCACGCCCAAGCAATTACTCCTGGCCTTTGTCTTGGCTAGCTGTGGCGGGCTGATGATGGGGCTGGCGACTAATCATGCGCTGGTGGTGGTGGCGGTGCTGATCAATGGCCTGGGCATCGGGTTGATGCTGCCAACCCTGATCACCTCGATCATGTCTTACGTCGATTTTGAACACCGTGGCCGCGCCGCCGGTGGCTTTACTGCGGCGATTTTCGCCGGCGAATTTATCAGCCCTCTGGTGGTACTGGCGATTACCGCTGGCACCCCGACACAACTGCCCGCCGCGTTGATTGCCGTGGCCGCTGCGCAGTTATTGGTGGCGCTGCTGTGCTTGGGCTTGCGTCGTTCCGCCAGCGAGCCGCACCTCGACGAACGCCTACTCAAGGACGCGTCATGAGTGCGTTGTTTTCCCTGGCCGGCAAGGTCGCGCTGATTACCGGTGCCACCCGTGGCATCGGCTTGGCCATCGCCCGCGCCTATGGCCAAGCCGGCGCGCGCCTGGTGATCAGCAGTGAAAACGCCGACGACTGTGAGCAAGCCGCGGGCGCATTGCGCGCGGAGGGCTTTGAGGTTTACCCCCTGGCCGCAGACCTCAGCCAAGAGCACCACGTGCAGGCCTTAGCGGATGCCGTGCTGGCGCGTTTTACTCACCTCGACGTGCTGGTCTGCAACGCAGGCGTCGCCCCACACATGGGCCCGTTGGCCAGCGCCAGCGACGCGCAGTGGCAGCTGACCATGACCGTCAACCTGCGCAGTGCGGTGTGGCTGACTAACGCCTTAGTCCCCGGTATGGCGGCCAATGGCGGTGGCAGCGTGGTGTTGATGGCCAGCATTGCCGGCGTGCGCGGCAATAAGGGCTTGGGCTTGTATGGCCTGTCCAAAGCCGCGTTGGCCCAACTGGCACGCAACCTGGCGGTGGAGTGGGGCCCGGCCAATGTGCGGGTCAATGCCATCAGCCCTGGCGTGATCGAAACCGCCTTTGCCGCGCCCTTAACCGAGCAGCCCAGCGTGATGGAAAAACGCTTGGCGCTAACCCCCCTACGCCGTGTCGGCAAACCCGACGAAGTGGCGGCCCTGGCCTTGCTGCTGGCGGCTGCTGGCGGCGCCTTTATTACTGGACAAAACCTGTTGGTCGACGGTGGCACCACCATCGGCGATGGCAACTGAGCGAGGCTTTTTTATGCACCAACTTCCATCGTTTAAACGGGTGGTCACTGGCCACAACGCAGCAGGTGTTGCCGTGGTCGCCAGCAGCGGCCCAACGCCTAATGTGTTTCCGCTTGCGGCGGTACCCGGCACGGTGTTTTACGAAATCTGGAATAGCGCTAGCACACCGGCACTGCTGGATAACGCCAGCGACCCGACGGCCAAACCGCTGCAACTCAGCCCTGGTCCGTTGGGCAGCGTGATCCGCGTGGTCGATATTCCGCCAGACAGCGTGCAGAACCAGGTCAGCGCTGAAGAGGCGGCCGCCGCCTTCGCCGAAATTGGTCAAGCCCATGCCGGCACCGGCCAGGCCAACTCCAAACACAAACTGATGCACCGCACCGAAACCCTCGACTACGGCATCGTTACCGAAGGCGAAGTGTGGCTGGTGCTGGACGAGGAAGACGTGCAGCTCAAACGTGGCGATGTGGTGGTGCAGCGCGGCACCAACCATGCCTGGAGCAACCGCACTGAAGCCATGGCACGCATGGTTTTTATCCTGCTTGATGGGCGTTTTGCCCCTGAATTAATGGGGGGCGCGCAATGAAACTGGCCACCCTGAAAAACGGCAGTCGCGACGGCCAACTGGTGCTGGTGTCGCGCGATAACAACTGGGCGATGCAGGTGGATGCCGTTGCCCAGACCTTGCAACAGGCGCTGGAAAACTGGGCCAGCGCCGAACCGCGTTTGCGTCTGCTGGCCGAGGAGCTAAACGCGGGCCGGGCAGTGGGCGCTTTTTCTTTTGACGCCAGCCAAGCCATGGCGCCGCTGCCGCGCGCGTATCAGTGGTGTGACGGCTCGGCCTTTCTCAGCCACGGCGCGCTGATGCAAAAAGCCTTCAACTTAAAACCGATTGAAGGCGCCGACCTGACGCCGTTGATGTACCAAGGCGCAGGCGACGATTTTCTTGGTGGCCGCGACGATATTCCGCTACCAAGCGAGGCCCAGGGCATCGACTTTGAAGGCGAGTTCGGCGTGCTGGTCGACGAGGTGCTCATGGGTTGTAGCGCTGAGCAGGCCTTGCAGCACATCAAGCTGATTGTGCAGATCAACGACGTCAGCCTGCGCGCCTTGGCGCCACGGGAAATGATCACCGGCTTTGGTTTTCTCCAGGCCAAACCGTCCTCCAGCTTTGCACCGTTGGCGCTAACGCCGGACGAGCTCGGCGTCGCCTGGGACAACGGCCGGGTGCAGTTGCCATTGCAGGTGCAATGGAACGGCAAGTGGTTCGGCCACCCCCATGGTGGCGAGATGAATTTTCACTTTGGCCAACTGATTGCCCACGCCGCCCTGACCCGGCGCTTGCGCGCGGGCACGGTAATTGGCTCTGGCACAGTCTCCAACAGCGACCGCAGCGTCGGCTCCGCATGCATTGCCGAGCGCCGAGCCATCGAAATGATCGGCCAGGGCAGTGCGCAAACCGCCTTTATGCGCTTTGGTGACCGGGTGCAAATGGAGGTGCTCGGTAGCGACGGGCGATCGCTGTTTGGCGGTATCGACCAGCGTGTTGTGCAGGCCAAGGTATGAGGAGCCGCGTATGCGTGTATTGATTACCGGCGCCAATGGCTTTGTCGGCCGTGAGTTGGTGCGCAGCCTTTTGGCGCGCGGCAGTTTGCGCGGGCAGGCCATCGACACCCTGTTGCTGCTTGATCGCCAATTGGATGGCCTACCGGCTGACCCCCGCCTGCGTTATCAAGCGGGCAGCATTACTGACGCAGCGTTGCTGCGACGGGTGTTGGCCGATGGCGTGGATGTGGTGTTCCACCTGGTGAGCATTCCCGGCGGCGCGGCCGAGGCGCAGTACGAGCTGGGCTACCAAGTCAACCTGCTGGCCAGCCTGGAATTGCTCCACCAGCTGCGCAACAAGAAACAACCGCCCGTAGTGGTGTATGCCAGCAGCGTGGCGGTGTATGGCGGTGAGCTGCCGACCCGCATGAGTGAACGTGCCGAGCTTAATCCGCAGCTGTCGTACGGCACGCACAAGGCCATGGTCGAGTCGGTGCTCAGCGACCTGGCCCGGCGCGGTGAAGTGGACGGCCGCGCAGTGCGCCTGCCCGGCATCGTTGCCCGACCGCGCGAGCCCAATGGCCTGCGTTCAGCGTTTATGAGCGACCTGCTGCGCGCCTTTGCCGCTGGCGAGCCCTATTGCTGCCCCGTCTCGCCCGAGGCCACCTGTTGGTGGATGTCGGCACGCTGCTGCGTTAACAACCTGATTCGCGCCGCCGAGTTGGACAGTCCTGCGCTGGATGGCCAACGGGTATGGCAACTGCCGGTGCTGCGCCTGTCCATTGCTCAGGTGGTGGACGCCTTGGCCGCCGCCTACGGCGAAGAGCGTCGAGGGCTGATCAGTTATGCCGCCGACGAACACCTCGAAGCGCTTTTCGGTCGCCTGCCCGCGCTAAAAACGCCCCAGGCGCGTGCCAGCGGTTTTAGCCACGACGGCAACGCCGCCGCCCTTATTCGCAACGCCCTGACGCCTGCCGCACTGCGGCCCCAATCCTTAGCTGGAGCGCCTGCCCATGTCGCACGCCGCTGATCTCACCGCGAAAAAAACCACCCGCCGCCTGGTCGATTTGTCGGTAACGCTGGACAACAACCCCTACACCGACCCGCCGCCGTTGCTGCCAAAAATCGACTATATGGACCACCAACAAGGCTGGCCGGAAATGGCCGCCATGTTTCCGGGGCTTGAGCTGGCGCAAATGCCCGGCAATGAATCCTGGGCCGCCGAACGGTTGCAGATCACCACCCACAGCGGCACCCATATGGACGCACCCTGGCACTACGCCTCGACCACCGACGGCGGCAAGCCGGCGTTTGGCATCGATGAACTGCCGCTGGACTGGTGCCTGCAACCGGGGGTGAAACTGGACTTTCGCCACCTGCCCGATGGCCATGTGGTGACTGCCGCCGAAGTAGAGGCTGAACTGGCGCGCATCGGTCACGACCTGCAACCGCTGGATATCGTGCTGATCAACACCCGCGCCGGCGCGCTATTTGGCCAGCCCGGCTATTTGGACGCCGGCGTCGGTATTGGCCGTGAAGCCACCCTGTATTTACTTGAGCGCGGTGTACGCGTGGTGGGTACCGATGCCTGGAGCTGGGACGCGCCGTTCAAATACACCCGCGAACGCTTCGCCGCCTCGGGTGATGCCTCAATCATCTGGGAAGGGCACAAAGCCGGGCGCGATATCGGCTATGGGCAAATGGAAAAGCTCGCCAACCTCGACAGCCTGCCGGCCAATGGCTTTGTGGTGTCGTGCTTCCCCTACAAAATCAAACATGCCTCGGCCGGGTTTGTCCGCGCTGTGGCGATTTTTAACGAGTGAGTGCTGCCATGAAGCCAATCCGTGCCGTGCTGCTTTGCTGGCTGTCACTCTGGGGCGCTGGCGCGAACGCCGCTGAGTCGGCCCAAGCGCTGTTGGCGCGGGCGGTGGAGTACTACCAGGTACAAGGTGATGCCGCCTTGGCCGCGTTTAGTCGCCAAGGCGAATTTGTCGATGCCGATCGCTATGTGTTTGTTGTCGACACCCACGGCACCATGCTCGCCAGCGGCGGACCGTCGGCTGTATTAATTGGCCGCGACGTTTCCACGGTATTGGCCCCGGAACTGCGCAGCGCCTTTGAACACGCCCTGCGCACCGACGCCACGGCGGGGGTGCAAAGCGCCGAATACCGCTGGAAAAGTTGGGCCGACGGCAAGGTTGAGCGCAAGCGCGTGTATTTTCAGCGCGTCGGTGAGCGGATTATCGCCGTCGGCCAATACCTGCCGCGCGCCACCCCGGAGCAGGCCCAGGCGTTGCTCGATCGCAGTGTGGCGGCGATTGAAAAAGACCCCGCGGCGAGCTTTAAAGCGATCAATCAACTGTCCGGCGAATTTCGCGAAGACGACCTCTATGTGTTTGTCGTCGACCTCGACAGCCACCGTTATCTCGCCCACGGCTACAACCTGCGCCTACTGGGCGTCGACTTCGCCAGTATCCGCGACCCAGAAGGCAACGCCGTTGGTGCGCCGATACTCGCCCTAATGGCCAAGCACACCGACGCCGGCTACGACTACCGCTGGAAAAACCCGGTCACCAGCAAGGTCGAAGACAAACATGCCCTGCTGCATAAAACCGGGCGGTATCTGGTGGCAGTGGGGTATTACCGCAGGTAGGTTGGGTTGAGCCAAAGGCGAAGCCCAACAGGCCGGCCATAGGCCGGCGCGTATCGGTCCTGGACATAAACGGTCCTGGACATGTACCGATACGCAGCGTCCTGCGGACGCTTTGTTGGGCTTCGCTGCGCTCAACCCAACCTACCCCAACGTACCCCAACGCAATCAGCCACGTTTCTCATCTGTTCGTAATTAAAACGCGGTGCTAGAGTCGCACCCCATGAAAATTGCCCGCCAGACGCGCTCACTGACTGCATGGATGCTCTACGCCAGCGTGCTGTTCAGCCTGTTTGCCTGCGGTATTCACCACGGGCAAATGAGCGGGTTAACCCTCAGCGGCCTTAATGGCGGCTTTTGCTCGGTTAGCGACAACGGTGCCGGTATCGACGCCGCTGGCGCGGACCAACAAGCCCCGCACCTTGATCAAGTCAGTTGCCCGCTGTGTTCATCGTTTTCTGCCGCTGTTGCGCTGAACTCCAATGCCTGGTTATTCGACTACCTTCCAGCTAACAGCATCGCCCCGATTGTTGAACGCAGCTGGGCGCAACCGCCGCCGCGTTATAGCTGGCCCTCGCTAAACCCCCGCGCTCCGCCCCTCGTCTGAACCCTGTCCTTAGTCACTCGCGCCTTACGCGTGGAAGTGGCTGCCCTTGTGCTCTGTTTTGCTCAGGCCTGTGACGGCTGATACGCCGCACGCACGGTGAAACGGGCACCTGTGTTTTTCGTCTACAGGATTCTGTTCGATGCTTTTTTCGCCTATTTCTCGGCTGTCGCTGTGCAGCCTGTTTACCCTGTGCCCAGCGGCTTTTGCCGCTGCCGACAGCACCGGCGCCGACTCCACCCTAACCCTCGGTACGGTGACCATTACCGCGCCGAATACCGGCCCGCTGGCCAGCCCTAATATCCTCAGCTCAGTGGATGTGTTGGGCAGTGACATCCTGGAAAAACAGCCGGTGCAGTACAGCTGGGAGCTGTTCAACCGCGTGCCGGGGGTCATGCTCACCCAGTTCAACCAAGGCACGACCTCGGGCAAATTGTCGTTTCGCGGCTTTAACGGCGAGGGGGAAGTTAACGCGGTCAAGCTGCTGATTGACGGTATTCCAAGCAACACCAACGACGGCAATATGCCGTTTATTGACATGGTGTTCCCCCTGGATATCGTCAGCATTGAGGTGGTGCGCGGCACCAATGACCCGCGCTACGGGCTGCATAACATCGCCGGCAACGCCAGCATCAACACCCGTATCGGCGGCAACGACGGCAAGCTGCGCGTGCGCTACGGCAGCTTTGATACGCAAGAAGTGCAGGTGGTTAAGGGCATCGAAAGCGGCAACTGGAGCCAGAACTATTTTCTTGCCTACCAACAAAGCGATGGTTACCGCGACCACGCCAACGCCGACCGCCAAAGCTTTGCCGGCAAATGGTTTTACACCGCCGATGACGACATCTGGCGCGCCGGTTTAATCGTTCGTCACTACCAGGGCGATGCCGATGAAGCCGGCTACCTGAGCCGTGAAGACGCCCACGATCATCCGCGTGACAGCTATGCCAACAACGCCACCGACCAGGGCAAGCGCGAGATGAACCAGGTCAGCCTGCACCTGGATATCAACCTCGAACATGACCTGTCCTGGGCCGCCAAAACCTACCTGAATACCTTCAAAGACGAACGCTGGACCCAGTATTGGCGCACGGTGTCGCAGCAGGAACGGGTGGCTGATGAGCACCAATACGGCGCCCTTAGCACACTCACTTGGCGCCCTGAAGTCGAGCACCTGTATGGCTTTGCCCTGGAGGGTGGGGTAGACGTGCAGCGTCAGGAAAACGAAAGCCTGCGCTATCGCACCAACGAGCGTGTGCGCCTGGCGCAAACCCGCGATCAACAGTTCGATTTGGATGTGTACGGCGGCTATGTACAGGCGGTGATCGAGCCATTTGAGTCGCTAAAAATCATCCCCGCTTACCGGGTGGATAAGGTCTACGGCGACTTCACCAACGAGCTCACCGGCGAGCGCGCTGACGTCAACGACTATGGCCTGATTCGCCAACCGAAAATCAGCGTGGTCTACGCCCCGTGGGAGCATGCCAGCCTGTATGCCAACTGGGGGCGCAGCTTTCAAATTGGTGTCGGCTCGGCCAGCTATCGCCTGGCCAGTCAGGCCGACGACCTGAAACCGTCGATCAATGACGGCTGGGAAACCGGCATCAAATTCAACCCGCTGCCGTGGCTGGACGGCCGGGTTGCCTACTGGGAGCAAAAGGCCTCCGACGAAGTTCAGCGCAAACTCAACGACGCCGTGGGCGACTCGGAAAACGTTGGCGAAACCCTGCGTCGCGGCTACGACATTCAGGTCAACCTATACCCCACCGAGGCCACCAGTTTGTGGCTGTCCTACTCGCGGCAATTCTCGGAAATTCTCAAACCCAACCCTAATCTGCCCGCCAGTAAAGGTAAGGAAATGGACCACGTGCCCCATCACCTCTACGCCTTGGGCTCAACCTACCAAGCCACCGAGGCCTTGCAACTGTCGGCCTGGGTCAACGGGCAAAGCGATTACTACCTGGAACGCACTAACAGCACCGGCAAGTACGGCGATTTCGTGCTGCTCAACGTTGGCGCGACCTACCAGATAAGCGCCGACCTGAGCGTGGATGTGCAACTGAAAAACCTCACCGACCGCTACAGCGAATACGTCTGGTACGACTCCACCGCAGGCGTGCAGCAGTCGCTGCATGCGCCGGCCGACGGCCGTGCGTTGTATGCCGGTTTGACCCTAGACTTCTGATTGTTCCGTAGGGCATGTGCCGGTAGCCAAGAAATCCTGCAGCCAATGACACGAATCAAAATGGCCCGGCACCCACTACGGAAACTAGCGCGCCCCTAAACGGGGTAAAGCCAAAAAACTGATGAGGTTAGCTATGAAAAAAACTCTGCTTTTCGCGCTATGCGCCTTGGCCTTTACGGCAGCGCACGCTGCTCAAGATCCTGAGGCGGTGTTCACCCGCGCGTGCGGCATGTGCCACAACGGCCAACTGCCGACAGCCCCTAAAAAGGGCGATACCGAGGCCTGGAAACCGCGTTTGGAAAAAGGTGAAGCGACCTTGGTCGAGCATGTCACCGCAGGCTTTAACGGCATGCCACCGCGCGGCTTGTGCATGGATTGCACGGCTGAGGACTACACCGCCGTTATTCACTGGATGGCCAAGTAAGGGGTAGGTTGGGTCGGCCCGCGTGCGGTGAGCGTAGCGAAGCCCAACAGGGGCCGGCCCAACGAGCCGGCCAGAGGCCGGCGCTTATAGGTTCACGCGGGTATCTGCACGCGGACCGCGGGGCGGTCCCTGTTGGGCTTCGCTACGCTCACCGCACGCGGACCGACCCAACCTACGCACCCACACCACCCAACGAAGCCGAGGTTCAACCAACCCAACCCATTTATGTCGCCGGCCAAACCCCTCCGTCACCCAGTACAAAAATCCGTTGCCCAGCCTCGGCAGTTACCGTCATCGCGCCGGTAAAACTGCCGAAGGCTGGCAGCAGACTAAGCCGTTCACCCAAGACGAAACACGGCAAGCGCAAGCTTTGCCGGCCTTTACCGCGCAGGCGATAGGCCGGGTGCACATGCCCGGCAAGTACGTGGTGAGTGGGATGGGGATCAGGTTCGTGCTGCATGGCATAGGGCCCAAGTAACAGGGGCTCGGCCACGGTTTCAATATCCAATGCCGCCGGCGGGTCGCCGGCGTTGCGGTCATGGTTGCCACGGATCAGGGTAATGGCGAGCTGTGGGTAACGCCCGCGCCATTCGCTCAAGGCAGCCAAGGTGACCGGGTTCTGCGCCTGACGGGCATGCAGAAAATCGCCCAGTACAATCAGCCGTCGGCAGGCATAGCGCTCTAGCAGCCGATCCAGGCGTTGGAAGTTTTCCGCCGTGGTGCCATGGGGCACCGGCTGCCCGAGCTGGCGGTAGGTGGCGGCTTTGCCCAGGTGCAGGTCGGCAATTAACAGGGCCTGCTGTTCGGGCCACCAAATGGCTTTATCGGCGAGCAACCACAGTTCGCAACCGGCCAGTTGCACGGCAACCTGCTCAGTCATGGTTTGGCTTTCTTTTTGCGCGGTAGGCCGTCTTTACCCTCGCGCGGTGCCCGGCCTTTACGCGGCGCCGGACGCTCGTCGTCAATGGCAAAGCGTGCATCGGTATCGGCTGTAAACGCGCCGGGGCCGGCAGCTTTTTCCAAATCCTGGACCATGCGTTTAATCCGGTCGGCAAGTTTTTCCGAGCTTAGGCTTTCGCGAAAACGCTCCACCAACAGCGGAAAAGCAAAGGGCGTAGCGCGCTTGATCAGGTGCACATCCAGGCGCCGGCCTTGCAGGCGTTGCAAACTCTGTTGCAAGCGCTCGACCTCCAATTCCTGGCGCAGCACTTCTTGCTGGGCTTGGGTGAGCAGCAGGTTGTCGGGGTCGTATTGCTGGAACACATCAAAAAACAGCGCACTGGAGGCCTGCAACTGCCGCGCGCTTTTTGCCGCGCCCGGGTAGCCGGAAAACACCAGCCCGGCGATCCGGGCGATTTCACGAAAGCGCCGGCGCGCCAGCTCGCCGGCATTCAGGCTGGCGAGTACGTCTTGCAGCAGATGTTCAGGGCTAAACAGCGCCGTAGTCAGCACCGTCGGGTAGTCGATGGGACTGGCGCAAAGCAGCTCCAGGCCATAGTCATTGACGGCGATGGAGAAGCTTAACGGCGTATCGCGCGCCAAGCGCCAGGCTAACAAACTGGCCAGCCCCAGGTGCACCGAGCGTCCGGCGAAGGGGTAGAGAAACAGGTGCCAGCCTTCGCGCGATTTCAGCACTTCGGCCAGCAGCGTGTCGGGGGTGGGCAGGGCGGACCAGTCTTCCTGCACTTTCAACAACGGCTGCAGCAGGCGCATTTCCGCGCTGTGGTAATCGCCCTCGGCGGCGGCGCCCAACTGCTCGACCACGGCATCCGCTAGCTCGCTGGAGAGCGGCATACGCCCGCCATTCCAGCGCGGCACTGCGGCTTTTTTACCGCTGGCGCGGCGCACATAGGCGGTCATATTTTCCACCCGCACCAACTCGAGCAAGCGCCCGGCAAACAGAAAATTATCGCCAGGGCGCAGGCGGGCGATAAAGCCTTCCTCCACGCTGCCCAGCGAGCCGCCGCTACCGCCCTTGGTCCAGTACTTCACGCTGAGGCTGGCGTCGCTGACGATGGTGCCAATGCTCATGCGGTGGCGCCGCGCCAAGCGGGCGTCCGGCACCTGCCAGCGGCCAGTTTCATCCGGCTCGGCGCGGCGGTAGTCGGGGTAGGCGGTGAGTGAATGGCCGCCATGGCGGATAAAGGCCAAGGCCCAGTCCCATTCCTCATCGCTTAAGTGCTGGTAGGCCCAGGCGCTGCGTACTTCGCTCAGTAGCTCAGCGGCGATAAAGCCGCCGCCCAGGGCCATGCTGACCAAGTGCTGAACCAACACATCCAAGGGTTTTTCCGGTGACTGGCGGCTTTCAATCCGGCGCTCGGCCACCGCCGTTTGTGCCGCCGCCGCTTCCAGTAATTCCAAACTATGGGTCGGCACCAGGGTGGCGCGTGACGGCCGCCCCGGTGCATGGCCGCTGCGTCCGGCACGTTGCATCAGCCGCGCCACACCTTTGGGTGAGCCGATTTGCAGCACCCGTTCGACCGGCAAAAAGTCCACGCCGAGGTCGAGGCTGGAGGTGCAGACCACGGCCTTGAGCGAGCCCTGCTTAAGCGCCAATTCCACCCAGTCCCGCACCTCGCGGGAGAGCGAGCCATGGTGCAAAGCCAGCAGCCCAGCCCAGTCCGGCCGCGCCTCCAGTAAGGCCTGGTACCAGATCTCCGCCTGCGAGCGGGTGTTGGTAAATACCAGCGTGGTGCTGCTGCTTTCCAACTCGGCGACCACCTGCGGCAACATGCGCAGGCCCAGGTGCCCAGCCCAGGGAAAACGTTCGATACCGGGTGGCAGCAGGGTGTCGATGCGCAGGTCTTTGGCCATTTTCCCTTGCACCAAACGACCTTCCGGCATCAGCACTTCCAGGGCATGGGGCTGATTGCCGAGGGTGGCGGACAAGCCCCAAACCATCAGCTGCGGATGCCACTGCCGCAGACGCGCCAAGGCCAGTTGCAGCTGCACGCCGCGCTTATTGCCGAGCAGTTCATGCCACTCATCCACCACCACCATGCGCAGGCCAGCGAAGGCTTCGCAGGCGCTGGCGCCAGTCAGTAGCAAGGTCAGGCTTTCCGGTGTGGTGATCAGGGCGCTGGGCAGTTTGCGACTTTGCCGGGCGCGTTCCGCACCGCTGGTATCGCCGGTGCGCAGGCCCACACTCCAAGGGATATGCAGGTCATCCAGTGGCGCTTGTAAGGCCCGCGCGGTGTCGGCGGCCAAGGCACGCATCGGCGTGATCCACAGCACCGTGAGCGGCGCCACGGTGGGTTTACGTGGCTTGGGTTTATCGACTGCCGGGGCAACGCCAGGTTTGGCAAAACGGTTAAGCGCGGCAAACCACACCGCGTACGTTTTACCGGCACCGGTAGTGGCATGTAGAAGGCCGGACTCGCCGGCTTTGACCGCCTGCCACACCTCTTTTTGAAAGGGAAACGGCTTCCACTGTTGCAGCGCAAACCAGGCGTTGGAGGCACTGCTCACAGCAGGCCCTGCAAGGTGGCCAGCGTGTCGGCGTCGTCCACCGTCTTGTCGGTTCGCCAGCGCAACATGCGTGGAAAACGCACGGCAATGCCGCTCTTATGGCGCTTGGACAGGGCGATGCCTTCAAAACCCAGTTCAAATACCAGGCTTGGCGTCACGCTGCGCACCGGGCCGAATTTCTCCACGGTGGTCTTGCGGATAATGGCGTCGACCTTGCGCATTTCCTCGTCGGTGAGCCCGGAATAGGCCTTGGCGAAGGGGACTAACACGCGCTCGCCAGGGGCTGCGTCGTCCCACACGGCAAAGGTGTAGTCGCTATACAAACTGGCGCGCCGGCCGTGGCCGCGCTGGGCGTAAATCAGTACGGCGTCGATGCTGAACGGGTCGACCTTCCACTTCCACCACAGGCCCATGTCCTTGGTGCGGCCGACGCCATACAGCGAGTCGCGGCGCTTGAGCATCATGCCTTCCACCCCCAGCTCGCGGGAGGCTTGGCGTTGCCGGGCAAGGTCGGCCCAGTCGCTGCCGGTGAGTTCCGGCGACAGGCGCAGGCGCTCGTCGGCCATCTCTGCCACCAACAGCTCCAGGCGCGCCCGCCGCTCGTTTTGGCTACGGCTGCGCCAGTCTTCGCCGCGCCATTCCAGCAGGTCGTAGGCCAGCAGCACCACTGGCACCTCGGCCAATAACTTGGCGCTCAGGGTTTTGCGGCCGATGCGTTGTTGCAGCAGGGCGAAGGGTTGGATGCCAAAGGCTTTGTCGCTGTCGTGTTTCCACACCACCAGCTCGCCATCCAGCACGGTGCCGTCGGGTAGCGCTTCGCCCAGTTCATGCAGTTCAGGAAAGCGCTCGGTCACCAGCTCCTCACCGCGCGACCAAATCCATAAACGGCCGTCACGCTTAACTAATTGGGCGCGAATGCCATCCCACTTCCACTCCACCAGCCAGTCCTGCACCGGCCCCAATACGGCGTCGAATTGCTCGCTGTCTTGCTGCAATGGATGGGCGAGAAAAAACGGGTAGGGCTGGCCGCCGCGCTGGGCGTGTTCGTCGTCCGATTCGGCGGCAATCAGCGCCAAATAACGTTGCGCGCTGGGGCGATGGGAGAGGTCGGTATAACCCACCAAACGCTGGGCCACGCGCTTGGCATCAATTTCGGCCAGGCTGGCCAGGGCGCGGGTGACCAACAGCTTGGAGACGCCAACGCGAAATGCGCCGGTGAGCAGCTTAAGGCTGACCATCAAACTCTGCCGATCCAGCTGCGCCCACAACGGCGGCAGGCGTTCGCTTAGTTCTTCGGGCGGCAGGCCACGTAGCGGCAGCAACTGTTCTTCCAGCCACCAGGCCAGGCCGTGTTCGGTGCTATGGGCGGCTTCGGGCAGCAGCAGGGAAATGGTTTCCGCCAGGTCGCCGACCGCCTGATAACTCTCTTCAAATAACCACTCCGACAGCCCGGCCAAGCGACCCGCCAGCTCGCGTAATAAACGCGTCGGCACCACTTGCCGAGGTTTGCCGCCAGACAGGAAATACACCGCCCAGGCGGCGTCAGCGGGCGCGGCACTGGCGAAGTATTCCTGCAGGGCGTGCAACTTGGCGTTGCTGGAGGTGGTGCCGTCCAACCGTGCATACAGCTCGGCAAAGGCCTTCATGTTGGCGTCTCGCTGTCTTCCTCAGCGCCATATTCAGTTTGAAAGCCGCGTGCATCCAAACCCTGTTCACGCAGATGACGCACCAGCACATTGACCTGACCATGGGTAACCATCACCCGCTCGGCGCCGGTTTGTTCGATGGCCCACAGCAGCCCTGGCCAGTCAGCGTGGTCGGAGAGCACAAAGCCGCGGTCCACACCACGGCGCCGGCGCGTGCCGCGCAGCAACATCCAACCACTGGCAAAGGCATCGCTGTACTCGCCAAAACGGCGCATCCAAGTACTGCCAGACGCCGAGGGCGGGGCGATGATCAGGGCCTGGCGTAGCAGTGGATCGTTTTTAGCGATATCGCCGGCGTATAGGGTTTCCGGAATACGCACACCGCCGGCGCGGTACACCTGGTTTAACGGCTCCACGGCGCCATGCACCAGAATCGGCCCAATGCTGGGGTCGATGCCATGCAAAATCCGCTGGGCTTTGCCGAACGAGTAGGCGAACAACACGCTCGCGCGGCCCGCTGCGGCATTGGCGCGCCACCACGCATTAATGCCGGCGAAAATATCCGACTGCGGCGGCCAGCGGTAGATCGGCAGGCCAAAGGTCGATTCGGTAATAAAGGTGTGGCACGGCACCGGCTCAAACGGCGTGCAGGTGCCGTCGGCTTCTACCTTGTAGTCGCCCGACGCCACCCAGACTTCCCCCTCGTATTCCAGCCGCACCTGCGCCGAGCCGAGCACATGGCCGGCAGGGTGAAAACTTAAGGTCACACCGTGATGGTTTAGGCGCTCGCCATAGGCCAGGGTTTGCAGGTTGATGTCTTGGCCTAGGCGCGAACGCAAAATGCCTTCGCCGGGCGCGGCGGCCAGATAGCGGGCGTTGCCGGTGCGCGCATGGTCGCCATGGGCGTGGGTGATAACCGCGCGTTCGACCGGGCGCCAGGGGTCGATATAGAAATCACCAGGTGGGCAGTACAAACCTTCGGGTCGGGCGATTACCAGCTCCATCCAGGCGCCTCAGCGGGAGTGTTGAGCTAAGACGGGCGCAGCGCGCAATAGGTTCGAGTGGTTTTAGCCGGGCGACAGATTCAGGCGCGCTTTAACCCTTCGCTGGCTATCTCATGCCGGGCGCCCTGTAGCAGGGTGGCGTCCACATTAAGGCGATGGATTACGTTGAGCAACTGCTGCTTAAGCAATTGGTCGCTAACCGCTTCGGCAGCGCGCATTACCGCAATCGCCGCGGCTTCGTTATTGCCGGCCACTTGGTCGAGGGTTTTGCAAAGGGTACGAATGGTGCGGCTCACAACGGGTTACTCCTGAATTCGAGGCTGCACTGTAGGGCGCCGATATTGCGGTTTGATGGCGGGCAGATGCCGTTTCGCTTGCAATGCGTGGGAGTACAGACCGAAGGGGGTTGAGATTGGTTGCAGGAAAATTTAGCGGGCAAACCGCTCTTGTAGAAGCCAGCAAGCCGGCTGCTACAAGGGGGCAAGTTCTGGCAGGCGGATTACTGGGTTACTTCATTCAACCCGGCATAACTCGACAACAGCACCTCACCCAGCAACGGATGCGGTGCTTCCACACGTTCTTTGAGTTTGTCTGCAAAGGTCATGGCCGAGCTCTGGTCGGAAAAAGAAATGGCCATGCTGCCGCTTTTAACTAGCCAGGTTTCACGGCTTTCGTGGGTCTCTTTTTGCACTGCGATTTCCATCTTCGCCTCCTGCGGCCGGGCCTTACTCAGGCAGAATTTTGTCTGAGTAAGGTGGGCCGGCTTTGTTACGGCTTGATGAAAGTCGCCCGATCAGGCTGCTGGCGGCAGCTTGGCGATTACCTTGATTTCAAAGTCGAAGCCATACAGCCAGGTGACGCCAACACAGGTGATGTTAGGGAACGGCGCTTGGCCCCAAAACTCCGGCACCACCTCCCAGATAGTTTCGAATTTAGTCGCTGGGTCGACGATAAACACCGTGACGTCCACTACATCATCAAAACTGCAATCGGCTGCCGCGAGCACGGCGTTGAGGTTGGTAAAGGCGGTGCGTACCTGGGTTTTCAGCTCGGCTTGCGGGCTACCGTCTTCCTTGCTGCCGACTTGGCCGGAAACAAACAAAAAGCCGTTAGAACGCACCGCTGGCGAATAGCGGTTGCGCTCGTACAGGGCCTGGCGGCCTTTGGGGAAAACTACGTCACGGTTGTTCATGGCACTCTCCATCAGTGGGTGATGGCGCCACTCTAGGCCTTGGTCTTTGGCTAATAAACGGGCAACCTTGGCCTGCACTGTTTGCGTTTTCCAAACAATCCAATGGCAAACAATCCGCCGCCAAGGAGCCCGCCTGTGGACCGATTCGACGCAATGCTCGCCTTCGCCCGGGTGGTGGAGGCGGGCAGCTTTACCAAGGCGGCCGACACCCTGCATATGAGCAAAACCACCGTCACTCAATTGGTGCAACAGCTAGAGGCGCGGCTGCGGGTCAAGCTGCTTAACCGCACCACGCGCAAGGTCAACCTGACGGCCGATGGCGCGGTGTATTACGAGCGCGTGGTGCGCTTGCTGGGCGATTTGGACGACGCCGAAACAGGCTTGTCCAGCGCCGCCACGCTGCCACGCGGGCGGCTGCGGGTTGATGTGCCCAGCCCGTTGGCGCGCACGCTGCTGATACCGGCATTGCCGGAATTTCACGCGCGGTACCCGGATATTCAGATTGATATGGGCGTGAGTGATCGGATGGTCGATTTAATTGGCGAGAAGGTCGATTGCGTGGTGCGCGGCGGTGAGTTGCTCGACCAGTCGTTGATGGCGCGTAAGGTCGCCGATTTACAGCTGGGCGTGTATGCCGCGCCCGACTATCTGCAACGCCTGGGCACACCGGCCCACCCGCGCGAACTGGAAGATTCCGCGCATCGAGTGGTTGGTTTTGTCTGGGCACGTACCGGCAAAACCTTGCCCTACAGCATGCGCAAAGGGCAGGAAAGCATTCATCTGCGCGGCCGTTATGTGCTGGCCGTGGACGACGGCAATGCCTACCTCGCCGCCGGTATTGCCGGGCTCGGCATGCTTTGGCTGCCGACCTACATGGCCAAGGCGCCGGTGGCCAATGGGCAACTGCTGCCGCTGTTTGAAGACTGGGCCATGGAGCCTATGCCGCTGTATATCGCCTACCCACCCAACCGCCACGTCAGCCTCAAGCTGCGGGTGTTTATTGATTGGGTGGTGGAGTTAATGGCTCGGCATGCGCCGGGATCGTAGGTTGGGTCGGTCCGCGTTCGGTGAGCGCAGCGAAGCCCAACAGGCCGTCCGCCAGGACGGCGCGTATCGGTCCGGGATGGCGCGTATCGGTCCAGGACGGCGCGTATCGGTCCGGGACGGCGCGTATCGGTCTCCAGGGGATATACACGCGGAGCCCTGCGGGCTCCCTGTTGGGCCGGCCCGTTGGGCTTCGCTGCGCTCAACCCAACCTACGTCGCAGATCTGCGGCGGGTTACAAGTCCCGCGCCACGCGAAAGCCTAGCCAGTCGCCGCGCACATAGGGTTCGCGGTAGTTGCGGTTACCGGAGCGGGAGAAGATCGGCGCTTCGGTGTAGTCGTTGCCGCGGATCATGTGGTACTCGCAGCTGGTTTCCATCCATGCGCTGCCATCGCCCGGTGCACCGTTGTAGCTGTCGTGCATGCAGTCGGCCACCCATTCGTAAACGTTGCCGTGCAGGTCGTACACGCCAAAGGCGTTAGGCGGGTAGCTACCGCCTGGGGAGGTAAAGCTAAAGCCATCGACCGGGCCATAGGTGTTGGCGTGCTTGGCGATGCTGTAGTCAGCGCCTTCATCAAAGGGGAAGGGGAATGGCCCCGGCGTGCCAGCCCGTGCGGCATATTCGCGTTCGGCTTCGCTAAGCATGCGGTAGTGCTTGCCGGTCTTTTTCGACAGCCAAGCGACATAGCCTTTCACGTCGTCGTAGCTCATGCATACCGCTGGCTGCGTTGGGCCCTGCGGATAACGCGGTTTGCTCGCTACGCATTCGCGACCGGGGCGTTCGTCGCCGTTGGCGATGGTCACCTTGGCCTGTTGCACATAGGCATCCCATTCGCCGGCGGACACCTGAAAACGGCTGATGGCAAAGGGTTTGGCAAAGGTGACCGGGTGCAGCGGGCCTTCATCCGGCTGGCGTCCGATTTCTTCATCCTGGGTGCCCATGGTGAAGGTGCCGGCCGGCAACACGACCATGTTCGGGCACTCTTTGCAGTCGCTGAAAACGCTGCCTGCTGCGTGTTTGTCCGCTGCGTGAACGGGCAAGGCGAGCAGCAAAGCAGCGCCGAGTAGAAGATTTTTCATTGGTAGGGTTCTCACAGCTGTTGAGCCAGCAGGTTGATAGCGCGGTCGACATCCGCTTCGGTGTTCAGCAGCCCCGGCGCCATGCGCACCACTGGGCCGACATCGCGGTTTACGGCATCGACAATCACGCCATTGCGGGTGAGGTAGGCGGCGATGGCGTCCTCATCGACATGGGGCGTTTTAAAGAAGGTGAAGCCGGCTGAAAGCGCCGGGCTAACGGGCGTAATCAGCTGCACGCCCTTAAGGCTGAGCAGGCGCTGTTTCAGGTAGCTATTGAGCTGGTAGATACGCGCCTGCACATCGGCTTTACCCAGCAACAGGTGCAGTTCAAAGGCTTTGCCCAGCGCCCAGCGGTGTTCAAAGCTGTGGTAGCCGCCGGGCGACATCACGCTGGCAAAGCTGTCGTCGGGGCGGGAAAAATTGCCGACGCTGGGGGTCATATTGGCCATGGTCGGTGTGGCCGAGCAGATGATGCCGGTGCCCCGTGGGCCGAACAGCCATTTGTGTGTGCCGGCAATCAGGTAGTCGCAGTTCAGGTCGGCGAAGTTGACGTTTTCTACGCCAAAGCCATGCACGCCATCGACGCAAAACAGCACGCGGTCGGCCTCGTCGCGGCCCTGATTGTGCTCACGTAGCAGTGCGCCAATTTCGCCAATGGGCAGCTTGATGCCGCTGCCCGAATGCACCCAGGTCATGGCCAGAACGCGGGTGTTGGGCCGCAGGTTAGTTTTAATTGCCTGTAGCACTTCGTCGTTGCTGATGGTTTGCGGGTCTTTGTACAGCGGGATCTCACGCATCAGCGTGGCGTCTTTTTGCTTGCGAAAGCGCAACGCCGAGTAGGTGGAATTGTGTTCGTGGGCGCTGGTCAGCAACTCTTGGCCGGGCTTGATCTGGATACCGCCGTAAATCAGCGCCAAGCCTTCGGTGGTGCTGCCGGTGAGGGCGATTTGCGCCGGTTTTACCCCGAGGTAATTGGCCGCCCAGTTGCGCGCGTTGTCCTCGTGTTTCCAGATCGCTTCACGTTCATAATCCACCGCCAGCGCCGGGTTGCGGTCGAGCTCGGCGCGGTAGTGCTCGATGGCCAGGCGTACCGGTTTGGGGTGCGCGGTGATGAGGAAGTTGGCGAAGTGGGCAAGGCTGTAATCCAACTCAAACAGGCTGCGCAGTTGCGCCCATTTTTCGCTGGGGTTGGCGCTGAACGCGTTACCGAACTCGCCCCTGTCGCTGGCCAGGGCGCGGCTGCCGAAGGGCAGGGTGGCGGCCAGTAGGCCGGCTGTTTTAAGGAACGTGCGACGGTCAGTCATGGGCCTTGGCCTGTTGCTGGGTCTGTTCCCACACGCGCAAAAAGTTGCCGCCCCAGAGCTTGGCGATATCGGCGTCGGAGTAGCCCCGGCTGATCAGTTCGGCCGTCACGTTGCGGGTGTCGCCGACGTCGTGCCAGCCCTCCAGGCCGCCGCCGTCGTTAAAGTCCGAGGCGATGCCGACATGGTCGATGCCGATCTTTTTCACCGTGTAGTCGATGGCTTCGCCAAACTCCTTAAGGCCGGCCAGGGGTTCTTCTTCAAGGATTTTGTACAGCTGGCTGGCGTACTCGCCGAAGCGTTTTTCTGGCCAGATGGAAATCACTGCATCACCGGGCATCAGGGCGTTGGCCAGACCGTCCAGCGGTTGCAGGTCGAACTCAGCGCGCAGCGTGTTGAGTTTGTCCACGGTCGGTTTGCTCAGCGGCCGCAGGTAAGCGGGAAAGCCAACCACCTGCACCACGCCGCCGCTGTTTTTGATCAGCTGCATTTCGCTATCGCTGAGGTTGCGCGGTATATCCACAAACGCCCGCGGCACCGAGTGCGAGGCCACCATCGGCGTGCGGCTTAGGCGCGCGACATCTTCCAGGGCTTGGGTCGACATCTGCGACACATCAATGATCACGCCCAACTCATTCAAGCGGGCCACCGCCTGCTCACCCAATGGCGACAGGCCGCCGAGGGCATCGGCACTGTCGTTAAAAAACGGCAGCGGGCGCGACGAATCGGCCCAGCTGTTATTGCCCACATAGCTAAAACCAAACATGCGCATGCCGCGCGCCGCCCAGGTGTCGAGCAAGTCGAGGTCGTCGCCCAGTGGGTAGGCGTTAAGCATGCTGATAAAAATCGCGAACTTGCCTTCGTTGGCCAGCCGGCGGTAGTCGGCCGGGGTGTAGGCGATGCCGACCTGGTTGGGGAAGTCGCGCACCATGCCGGTGATGATCCTGTAGCGCAGCTCTTGCTGATGCCGTGCTTCATCAACAAAGGCCGGGGTCGGGCGGTGTGGCGCGTTGGCGCCGTTCCAGATTTCTGGCCAGCCAAACACCGTTAGCGCCGCGCCGGAGAGGCGCCCGCGAGCGGCCTTGATCAGGTCAAAGCGGCCGTCGCCGTCTTTGTCGGCTTCGTTGCCCTCGGTGCCGAAGTCCACCGGCACGGTGATATGGCTGTCGAAGGAAACGATGCGCTCTTGCAGCTCGCTGGCGTGGCGCATGACCGCCTTTGGATAGGGCGCGGCGGGCGCAGCGAAAAAGTACCAGGCTGCGGCGCCGCCGACGGCCAATACCAATAGCAACGAGACAAATAGCAGGGTGCGGCGCGTGTTGTTCATGCTCAGACCAAACAAGGGGTGGGTTTCCTGTTTGGGTGGGACGAGTCGAGCGCGGCAAAATTTAGCCAGTCGGCGCCACGCCCGCGCTAAATTTCCCCGCGCAGCCATCGTTCTAGCCCCATAGGTCAGGACTTGAAGAGTGCGCGATGAGGTTTACCCGACGTGGTTTTATTGCCGGGCTGGCGGTGGCTGGCGCCGCCGTGCCCGCGGTGTTGTACGCGCGCCGCCCGGCGGATTACGACGATGCGTTGGAAGCTGGCCAACGCCTGACGCCCGATGAAGCCACGGTGCAGGCCGCCACTGCGCCGGGCGCCCGCTTTGCCGATCAGTTACGCGGTATTTGGGCTGTGCGGCTAACCGGCACGGAGCAGGGCATGCTCGGGCTGCCGGCCGAGGTTGAGCTGCTGCTGGATGTTGGCCCAAGCGGCCGGGCCGTGCGTGGCTACTTGGGGTTGCCGAGTACCTTGCGCAGCACCGCGCCAGCCGAATACCGCGTGCAAGGCGATCTTACCGGCATGCCCGAGGGCCAATTGCGCTGGCGTTTGCTGGCGGCTGACGGTGTGCCGCGTTATGAATTTACGGCGCTATTGGATGAGGTCTGGGGCGCGTGGAGCGATGCCGGCAGCGCTTCGCTAACTGGGCGCGTGCGCGACTTGGATCGTGCGTTAACGTTGCCTGAGCAAGCGTGCCAATTCGTTGCGATTAAACGCGCCTTTCCCCAGGCCCGTGAGCGCACGCCGCTGGCGCCGGCGTTGCTAGCGTGGTTGGTGTCGCCGCAGCACCGCTTGTTTCACCAGCTCTGGCACGCCAGCCGCGACAAATGGCGGCGCCTGGACGACGATAAACGCAACGCCCTGCGCGGCCTCGGCTGGCAACCCGGCCCGCGCGAAAGCGAGCGCGGCGCCCGCGGGCGGCGTAAACACCTGAATGGCTCCGGTGAAGACTTCTTTTTTATGCACCGGCATATGCTCGCCCATGCCAAAGCCCTGCAACCAGACCTGCCCACCTGGCAGCAACTGCCGCAACCGCCGGTATTTATCGAACACGACCGCCAGGGGTTTATCCGCTACCACGACAACAGCGACGGCAACTCGGTGCCACCGGCCTGGGTGGCCAGCGACGATGAAGAGCTCAGCCAGTGGCTGGCGCAGATCAAAGCCAACGACACCCACTACAGCAACTTTCAGGTGTGGGAATCGCAGTACCAAGATCCCGAATACCTCAGCCGTCTGACCTTGGCCCAATTTGGCTCCGAGGTGGAGCTGACTATTCACGACTGGCTGCATATGCGCTGGGCGACTGTCACCCGTGATCCGTCCAATGGCCAGCCGGTTACCGGCGACCGTGAGCAGGCCGACTACGCCGCGCGCTGGTTTCGCGCCGAAAACGACTTTCTTGGTGACCCGTTTTCCTCGCATATCAACCCGGTGTTCTGGCGCTTCCATGGCTGGCTGGATGCACGCATCGACGACTGGTACCGCGCCCACCAACGCTACCACCCAGGCGAAGTACAGCGCCGTGAAGTCAACGGCGTGAACTGGTTTGCGCCGGGACGCTGGGTGGAAGTGGCAGACCCTTGGTTGGGGCCCTTGACCCATGGCTGCGCGGAACCTGGCAGCGCCGCGTTTGCCAGCCAAGTGGCGGGGGAGATGGAAATTGAAGTGATGAAGTTGGCGCTGCGTATCGCCCTGAGCGCCGACGAGGACATACCGGATTTGCTTAAACGCAGGCCGAGACGGCCTTGGTATGCAAGGAAGTTGAAGCTGCGGTAAAGGTCAACGGCCCCTCGCCTAGCCGGCCGCTCCCAACCCTGTCCCCTTTCGGGGCGACCACAAGCGGGAGAGGGAGCTAGATTGACGTGTCGGCAGACGGGGATCGGTTCCCCTCTCCCGCTAGCGGGAGAGGGGCTAGGGGAGAGGGGCCGTTGATTTAGCAATCCCGACTACCGCGCCTTACGCCCCGCCATATGGCGCAAATAGCCAATCAACTGTTGCAACTCCCCATCACTTAACACCTGCTGACTAAACCCCGGCATTTTGCCCTGCGGCCAGCGCCTTAGGCTTTGCGGGTCGCGGATATAGCGGCTGAGAAAGTCGTCGGCAAAATATTCAGTGGGGTTGTGCGGCACATTCAGGTCCGGGCCGAACTGGGCGTCGCCAGCGCCATTGAGGCGGTGGCAGGCCAGGCAGTTTTTCTGGAATTGGGCAAAGCCAGCACGCACCTCGGCGCTGGCATCGTTAGCCGGCAGTAACGCGGGGAAGCGCTCAGCCAGCGGTGCCAGGCGGCTGATGGAGGCCACCTGAAACGGCCATTGCTCCGGGCCGATATGGTCAACCTGCGGCTCGGTCCAAACCAGGTAAAAGGGTCCGGCACTGGGTTTGTCTTTGCCCAGCATGGGCCAGGGCTGCGCCGGGTCTTCAATCGCCAGCCAGGCGCGGCTGCCCTGGGTTTGCAGCAGAGGGCCGGCGGGCAGCTCGGCGGCAAACCCATCCAGCGCGACCATTTGCACGTGATCGCTCGCGGTCACGCCCGCTAATAACGCCGCCACAGGAATGGCGCGGTAGCGCATCGGCCGTTCATAGGCAACGTCGTGGGCGATTTCTATCGTTTGCAGCTGCGGGTGCGTTAGCAACTCGGCCGTGCTTATTGTGCGCGTGCCTGCGGGGAGGGCCAGGGTGAGGGTGGCGGCCAAGCCGGGCAGGCTCAGCAGTAACAACAAACCAGCAAACAATGCGCGCATGCATTCGCTCCCAAGGGTGATGCGGCGAACCCTAACACAGCGATGCAGTAGTTTTTAACGGCTGTGCGGGCGTGAGCATGTGCTGCTCTGGCCCGCACAGCGCAAGGCGCTTAACTGATTAGTCGTGAAAGATTGGGAAGAATCAACACCACGGTGGTGGCAAAGAGTATCCAGCCGGCTTGGCGGAATTTAGGTTGTTTACGCATGGTAGTCAGCCTTTGTTCTTGTTGGCATGCGGGGAGTAAAAAGCACCGCCACATCCCTTGGCTCAGTCATAAGTCGCTCCGGCAAAACCCGGCAGCAACGCCCTAGCGCTTTGAACGTTAGCTTTATAGACAATAGGGGCCGAGTCACAGGCGCCTTAGAAGACTTGGTTTCAAGCAGAACACGGCTTGTTCGACTGAGTTATGCCCAGCGCCGCGCGCTGCGACTAACCCTTGTACCAGACACCTCGCTGCCCAGCGCCCAGGTTCAGGCCATGGAGCACCGTTCGTCTGAGCAATGCGGTCAATAGCCCTGAGCATTTCGGTCATTGAGCCTGGGGCTCGCGGGGTTAAGGTGTAGCGGCATACAACAACAGGCAATTGCGCGGCTGCGCGCGGTGCCGATAGCCAGTCCTTCAGCAGAAGGCCAGAGGATGTCATGA
>LNAP01010740.1_pt1 | contig 27287 bp, 26 predicted proteins | sample 602601 | NCBI WGS metagenome assembly LNAP01 (sample SAMN02440304, study PRJNA202911) | soil metagenome | biome: Subtropical and temperate rainforests or woodlands; isolation source: soil samples (1 kg each in a 20% v/v slurry with milli Q water) were... ... | reverse complement strand
ATTGACGGTGAGCAGGTCCAGGGTTGGATAGTTAAGGATGGGAAGTCATACCGTGCGTATGCGGAATTTCGCGGGGAGCGAATAGATGTCCGCGGTTCTACCAAGTCAAGCGCTGAAAGCAAGTGGCGCGAAGAAGCGAACCACAAGGCAAACGAGTAGGAAAAGCCGAGCAACCGCTACACGCAAGCCCGCCGTGCGGGGTTCGGCAGTACCAGGGCGCGGGTTTCGCGCCTGTTCACCCGGAGCGCAGAGCATGAAAAGTTTCAACGAATGGCTGCACCACAACGACTGTGAGCATTATGATGCGTTACGAGAAGAGATTTTTGAGGGCGGTGGAGAACCCGGCGGCTTCTTGGACTGGGCCGAGGCCAAGTACGAGGTCTAGGTTGGCGAAGTTGAGCGCAAGGCAGCGCAGTCAGATGCGCCGAATCACTTAAATGACCCTGCGCACACCACCGACGTTGGCGACATAGCACCACCACCAATACTGAATGAGCCGCTGACGATCGTCCTGGAAGGCGGTGGACTGGATGTTCTGAATAACTCCATTAAGGCTTTCCATGCGCTCCTGTGGGGCGCCGGCTTGCCCTTGGACGAATTCAAGAGGCTTGAAAAAGCCAGCCATGATGCCGATGGGAAACTGGCATTCTGGATTGGCGTAGAAGCCCTTAAATACTTGGATGCCCAAAAAGCGTCCCGGGGTGCACAAAAGCAATAACTGAGCTACTTGAGCCGCGGCGTGCTCAACGTCTGGACAACACCGGCATGCAGTTCATCGTCTTCGGAGTGCAGGTACCGGCTGGTGGTTTCCATCTTGCTGTGTCCAGCCAAGGACTTGATCATCACCAGGTCGCCAGTGGCCTTGGCCAGATGGCTAAAGCAGGAATGACGGAGCCAGTGGGTGGTTGCATCCGCCAGCCGATCGGCCAAATCAAATTGCTCGCGCTGAACGGCCAGGCCTGCCGCCCGGGTCATGATCGCGATGATGGCTTTGAGCACGGTGCTGGTATGCGCCCGCTTGAGTTTGGAGTTGGCGGCCAGGAGGAGGGGGGTTGGGTCTTTCGAAGGAATGTCCCGCGGCAAACCGAACGCCTCTCTATATAGTTGCAGGTCCTGGTACAACTCGTCAGAAATGGGCACGTCGCGAATCTTGTTGCGTTTGCCGAGGACATTCAGCCACCAGGTCCCGCTGGCCGAGCGATGGATGCTGCTCATGTTGGACGTGGTGCCTTCGAAGGTGCGTACACCGGTCAGGTAAAACAGGCTAAGCATGAAATGATCACGCGCTCGTTTTCGGGGACTCTTGGTCAGATTGATCGCTTCAAAGGCTAGGGCAATGCCTTCTTCCGGCAGCAAGCGCTTGATGGTGGGGTCGTGCGGCGCTTGTGGTTTTCGAACCAACGCGACGGGATTGCCTTTAAGCCTCCCACCTTTGACCATCCACGTGTACATGCTGCCAATTTGCATCAGGGCATAGCGCTGCGAGCTCAAGCTCAGGGGGCCGGCAAAGGGTCGCCACTGCTCATGATGACGCGGGTACTTGGTTTCACTGACCCACACCTCACGGGGCTGAGGATCTGCCAGGAAAGTGGCATAGTCGCTCACGTCCATGACGTTGATCTGTGACAGCTGCTTGCCGCGGGTGTGCAGCGCCCACCTCCTTGCGCATGACCCGGCGAGTCTTGAGATTGGTGGCGGTGGTTGTCAGCCAGATGGCTGCCGCCTCGATGTCGCTGTTGGCCTGGATCAGGTCGTGAGCTTCACCTGGTTGCACCATTGCGTAGGCGTCAAGCAAGGCAATCTCGGTGTTGGCCTGAAAGTCCAGGCGGGTGGGCAAGCCTGTTCGTGAGCTCATCGTAGATCCCGCATTTTTCCGTTGGACACTAGCCAATCGTCAATTTGATCCGGCGCAAACCACCGTCGATCACCTGTCGCTGACTCGCATTGATACTCTTCCTGTGCTCCGCCGGCGGGGTCGACGCCGACCCGGGTAGCGGTTAAGACCAGGATGGCATGCTCTCGGGCGAAGCCATCGATCTCCTGCACGACCACCAGCTCTGAGCCCCGCGACAGATAGCTGGTGTAACGAAAGCCGTCGACGCCCGGCGCGAAAGTATCATCCTCGTCATCGCCATGCTCCCACTTGAAGGGGGGATCTGGTTGCACCACCGCGCCGGCGGCCTCAGCGGCTGCCGCTTGGACCGGTTCGCTAATGGGCTGGCCTTTGCGCAGTCGGGGTTTCGGCGGAATGAGGGTGAGCCTAGCCGCCGTCACACACGACCGCTCGAAGGCGCTCAATGCCGGCAGCGAGCGCACCAGGTCATCCCATTTCAGATCACGGTCTTTATCCGCGGCAACCCGGCTCAAGTGCTCCGGCCGGATTGACCACCGACAAGCGACATCAGCCATACGCCAGCCGCGCTGTTCAATGAGCGCTTTGAAGGCTTCTCGAGAAAGCTTCGGCGGGCGCAAGAAGGGTGAACCCTTTTCCACCTTGCGTGATTTGGCTTGATCCATAGCGCATGTCTTTGTAAGTAAAAACCCGATTCTAAAGCGTTTTATCAGAACGGCAACATATTCTGCGCAAACCTAGCTATTGATGAATGCGAAAGTTGGTTCTGCCAATTTTGCAATATTCGTGATAATTGGAAGTATTCACGAATTTTCTGAAAATTAATACAAATCCTATCGATTTCAGTACAGAAACGTCTATATAGTAATGTAGCGTTTTTATGAAAATTCACCTCTACCACTGGTCTAGAAACCATGCCCACTCAGTCCAGCAACGCCCAACTCAAGAGCACCCGCCAATGGGTGCACGACTATGCCGCCCGCTTGCTCGCGAATGGCGAGGAAGTGCGACAGACCGCCATTCGCGAGCTGATTGCGGCCGAGCAAGGCATCACCGCATCGCCCAATCTGGTAAATGATGAGATCAAGAAGTTCTGGGTGAAGGCTGGTCCGCTCATGAGTGCGCGGTTGCGCCGGCCCGGCATTCCCGATGAGGTCTGCACGAGCTTCGATAAAATATGGGACGTTGCTCTGGATGCAGCCGCTGCCGGGCATCAGCTTGAGCGCAAGCAGCACCAGGCTCAGGCAGACGGCGCTGTGGCTGCAATGAAAACTGCCCAGGCGAATGAACAGGAGGCCATTGAGCGGTTCGACGGTCAAACGCGTGAGATTGAGGGCCTGCGGGCCGATAAACACAGACTCACGGAACTGCTACAGGCCAACGAGGCTGAGCGTAAAGGGTTGGCGGCGGAGCTGAAGGACCAGACTGAAAAAGCCGCTGCTCAGCATGCGCTCAATATACATGAACAGCTGCGCCTCCAAGGGCTCGTGGATGGCCTGCAACAGCAGTTGACGGATCTGCGTTCGAGCTCCCAGCGGGAACTGACCACCTTGGCTGAAAGCCACCAAGTTGAACTGGTCAAGACACAAGACTTCTTGATGCGAGAAACGGCCAGGGTTCGCGATGAAGAGAAAGCTAAAACTGACAAGCTGACCAAAGAGCTTGAGCGGGAGAGGAATGAGAAGGACCAGCTTCGACAGTTACGTTCCACTGCACGCGATGAAGCTGCGCAGCTCCGGGGTAGGCTTGAGGCGATGGATAAAAATGAGGAGAAGCTTGAGCGGCAGATCACGCAACTTAGTGAGCAGAATGACAAACTTCAAACTACCCTGCTCGAAAGCGTCAAAGCCAGAGTGATTGCGCCAGATCAACTGGTAGAGAAACTACCGACTCCACCTGAGAACAAGGGGTGAGTTGCGATTTTGAGGGAGGGCTACGCTTAGCCCAATCCACTGTGCATAATCCCCGGCCTGCATCGCGCTGGCCAGGGAGATCCGATCGCTCGCTTTACCAGTCTTGGCTCAACCGTTCAGTCACGATCGGAAATCCGATCATCGTGTAACCCGGCTTTGGCGTCACAGTAGGCAGTTTTTCCGCTTTGATTAGGGCTTTAAGGTCCATATCAGCGTCAAAGGCAACAATGTCCGCTTCCAGCAAATACTCGAACCCATCCCTGCTACCGCACACAGGTATCACTTGACGTGCGACAGCGTCGCGAACGCGGGTCATGTTGTTCAACACCGATTTCTTCTTTTTTCGTGGCTGCACGAAAGCAGTGAAGTCCGGGGTGGCATCACCGAGAGCCTTCAACGCCGCGGCCTCTGCCGCCGGGCTTAGCTTACGTCTGGAAGGTTGTGCATCTGGATCGGGTATCGCTACAGTCACCGGTGCGGATGGTGCCAGGTCCTGACTGATCAAGGACGGTGATTCATCTGGTTCGAGCTGCGGTTCTTCTGGAATAGCCGGTACTGTTTCAGGTTTTATGGTTGATTCAAGTTGAGGGCTGGCCAGCTCCTCGTCAAAGTCGGCGAACCCATCCCCGAAACTGTCATCGTCGGATAAGGATTCTCCGACGAACGCCATAAATTCATCATCGTCGTTATCGGCCGAAGCTTGCCCAAGCACCCCCGCCATTTCCAATTGCAGTTCATCCGGCTGCATATCTTCTTCAGTCGTGCTTTCAAACCGCTCCGATGGAGGCTCGCTGTTTTCGATGTTGGTGGGTGGAGTTGTTTGCACCAGATGCAATAAAGGCTTCCCAGTTACCGGGGGCTGGCGAGTTGCCTCTACGGTTTGATTGATCGGCCTGGTGGCCCCAGCTTCAACAGGTACATCAACGGGATTTTGGCCTGGTGCTGCATCCGCCGGCGAAGGGACAATTGGGGCATTCTGTGGCTGCGGAATCTGTACCGCTTCAGGTGGCGCAGTGTTCAGTACTTTCGCTTGTTTGCCGGCGATGTTTGCCTTGGCGGAAACTTCGATTCCAAAGCCGAGCGCGATCAGCGACCGGAGGCCGTCGACCTCTTGAATCCCAAGATTATGAGTAAAGAGTGGGCGTTCCACGTCCAGTTTCGAACCCAGATTCGCTAATCCGGCCAGGCCTGCCAACTCAGGTGTTGTCGACACAGGACGAATGATGATTACGGGCTCCCACGTCGTCTGGTGCGCACCTGTCTGCGGGTCTCTGAAGGATACCGAATACATCGGAAGGAATCTGCTCATGTCCGCATTGTTGTGGGTCGAGTACAGGACACCCTTCTCTTGCAGTGTCGACATCAAATTGAGCGTAACGCGGTAGCGGCCGTCGCCCTCGTCCAAGGACCAACCCATCTTGGCGAGGATGAGCATGCGGATGTCCTTTTCTTTCACAACAATCAGACCATCATGCTTTTGGGCAATTTTCAGCGTCGAGTCACGGGCTTTATCACCAGTTCCGTTTACACGGCCGAATTCTGTGATGATGCTGACGAAACTTTGGTAGATCGAGCTCGACTCTTCCTCGGTGATCTCATGCTCATTCAAGCTGTCAGTGATGTTTGACTCAGCCATGCCGGTCTTCTTGTCGACCTGAATCAAAAACTCCATCAGCGCTGTCATTCGGTCATCGAGGCTCAGTCCATTGCGATCAACGGGGAATTGACTCGGGTGATGATAGTGACCGATGACCAGGTTGATAGCCTGTCTGTCACGTCCAGGTAGATCCCAGTATTCAGGAAACCGCGCCAGAATTCGGGCGCCCAATGAATCGTGAGAAATACGATTGTCATCCTGCGGGGTAAGGGCGCTACCCTCCTCCTTGGTTTTGACTGAACCATCGGGCTCGAGGACATAAGCCTCGAGCTTGCCAATGTCGTGTGCGAGAGCCAATAGCGGGATCAGAGGGTCATGAGCGTCGAAGCGAAATTCCTTGTTTTTGAGATCGATGATTTTAAATCTGGGTTTGCCCCGAGCCTTTACGTAGACCCCATCAAATACATAGGTGCCGGCATCAGCAAGCGCCGTATCAGCGACCGCCAGGCAGTGCTCCCAAAGCCGCCGATTACCATGGCCACCTTTTCGGTGCGAAGCTGGAAAGAGCTGATGCGCCGAATAGGTGTCCCAGATTGCCCAAAAAAATTTTACGTGCTGTGGATATTTTTTTTCGTTGGCTGCAACCCAGGTCTTGACCAGCTCACTTTCAATTGGGAGCCTTTTGGACGGGCTGTCGACTCGCTTTGGCGTCCTGGATGGCATGGGCACATCGCCCAACGTGGAGCATGCGCCATTGCGACGATTGCCCAACTTCCCTTTGAACAATCGGTTCATCGCGGTCACCCGACCGAACCAGATGTACCAAACACCAATGATCAAACCGGCTACGACACCAAGCACCCAATTTGACACCGTGCTCCCAACGTATTGCCAGTTTTCCAGTACCTCAAGAGGTTTGCCGCCGAACTCCAACAAGGTGAATACCAGCCACCAAAAGCCAAATACAAGGAAGGCCGCTCGGATCACTCGGTTGTTTGCGTTCACAGGAACACCTCTGAGTCTGCCAGTTGGGGTTTGGTTGCTTGGTCTGGCTGTGGGACATGGGATGCGGGCGCCGGCGTGGGCGCTGGGAGCGGTGAAGACTTCGGTACCGGTGTCCCGTTATTGTCCTTAAGGATGTTGTTACACCCGCCGCCGCCTTTAACGAAACCGCTGCATCCCCAGAACGGCGATTTGTCAGCGTTTCGCAAGTACATGGGCTTACCGCACTCTGGGCATTCATGTGCCTTCGGACGCTCTACTGGATCCCCGTTAAGGTCGTTCATGGAATGTTTGCACACATCCCTGTCTGAGCATCCCCAGAAGTGCCCAGTGGCGGTTTTGATCCGCCGCATTGGGCCCTGACATTTTGGGCATGTCACGACGTTACCCTTCGAGTCTTTGGTATTGGCGGTTGGGTCGGAGTAAAACTCCAACTTGCCTTCATCCATTAGTCGCAGGCCCGTTTCGAATTTTTTCCCTGAGGTAGAACTGACAAACCCCTTGAGCCCTAACACCAGTTTTTCTGTAAGCAAGGTCTCTGCTTCTGACACCTTCAGAATGCGCTTGGCAATTTCACGCCAGATCGAAAAACCACATTTCTCAGCACATGCGAACGTCTTGGCCTGGATCTCTACTGCCCTGCCGCATTTCGGGCAAGGCGCCTTCAACACCTTAACGGTGATGCCTGCATACTTTACTTTGATGGTTTCAAGAATCTGAATTGTCAGCTCGGATAGCTCATGCTTAAAGGTACCCCGACTGTATTGGCCCTTCTCCATTAATCGAAGTTTCTGTTCCCACTCACCAGTGAGAATCGGCGAGGTCAGGGCGTGGATATTGTTCTCCAGCAGGAACCGGTAGACCGTCATCCCCTTGGAACTTGGCGCGAGATACTTTTTGTCACGCAACATGTAGGGGTCTTTCTTGCGGTTAGATCCATCCTTGGCTGCCAATAGCGATTCGATCATTGCTGACCGTGTAACCGGCGTACCGAGACCGCGATCCTTCATTGCTTCGCGCTGCTCTTCGTCGTCGATAAGGCGCCCTGCTGTTTCCATGGCGCCGAGCAGAGTATCTTCGGTGTACCGTTGAGGTGGCTTTGTTTTAAGCATCTTCAAGTCGACGCCGACGGCGCTAATAGGCTCACCCTTCACGTAAAGGACCAGCTCTTTTTTGTCCTCTGCCTCAGCGTCGCGCTCGTCTGATTCGTCGGCGTCTGCTGCGCCCGGGCCGTAAACTTGCATCCAGCCAGGCGAAACCAACACACGACCCGTTGTCCGAAACACTTCATTTTCAACGGTCGTAAGCCGCACGGTAACTGAGTACTCAGCCGGCGGATGGAAGACCGCGAGGAATCGCCGCACGATCATGTTGTAAATTGTTTGTAGATCTTCTGTGAGCTCTCCCGCCCGCTTGCCGGTGGGCACGATCGCGTAGTGATCTGACACTTTTTTCGAGTCGAAGATCTTTTTGTTCGGCTTGACCCATCCCGAATCAAGAACGCGCTGGGCATGCTCATCATATTGAGTGCCCCCAAACGTGCTCATGAGTTTTTTTGCTTCACCAACGAAGTCATCTGGCAGGTAGGCGGAGTCAGTTCTCGGGTAGGTGGTCAGGCCCAGATCAAGGTAGAGCTTCTGAGCCAGCTCCAGGGTGTAAGCCGCAGAGAAGCCAAACTTGCGGTTCGCTTCCCGCTGAAGGCCGGTCAAGTCGTACAGCTTGCCGGCGCCCTTTTGTGCTGGTTTAACTTCCTCATCCACACTGGTCGGTACTGCGCCTGAGCACTTGGCAATAATTCCGTCGGCTATTGCACGGTTCAGAATCCGGTGTGGGTGGATGTCCTTATCTTCGCGTGTACTGTCCATGGCTCTAGGTGCTTGCCATTTACCGACATAGTTGCCGGCGCCGACACCGAACGTAGCGTGTACGGGCGGAAAGTCAGGATACTGAGTTCCAGTGCACAGACCAAAGAAAGCGTCGGGGTCTGAACTCGGCCCAGCGGGAAAGTCTCGGCTTTTGCTGTTTGTCGCTCGTAGAGACGGGTAATGCCGCGGGAAGCATTGATCCCTACGATATAATCACCCTCGCTTCGAATCTCAGCAGCTTCAGCAAGGTTGTCGTAGTCCGACCCGGGGCGCATTCCTGCATAAGCGGATTGGATGGCCTCGTCTGTGGTCGAGGTCATCCAAAGGCGCAGCATTGGCTTCGTGCAGCCGGCCCTTTTGTAGATCAACCGGAAAATCAGTTCCCCTTCTCGACCGGCGTCGCAGGCGTTGGCGATAGCGGTAACATCCGGGCGGCGCATAAGGCGATCGAGTACCTGGTAGAATTTTTTCTTTTCTTCGATGACGCGAAGTTCGAATTGGTCCGGAATCACCGGCAGATTACTGATATCCCGGCCTGCTTTCGCCATCTCCTCTGAATGGATCTCCACCAAATGTCCGGCAGCAGGGGCAAGGATGGCATCGTCACTCTCGAGCCAGTTTTCAACCTTGCTGAACCCACCTATCGCTTTGGCGATGGTGACTGCCACAGTCGATTTTTCAGTGATGATGAGTGTCTTGCCCATTGCTGACCATGCCTTCTGTTTTCTAGGGTTGAAGCCAACTGCTGATCGCGGTTGGGTGCTGGTGTGAGTATTCGCAGCTTCAGAACGGAAAAAGCCATCGACAGCGGTCAAGGACCTCGATGGCTTATTTATTCGTATGGCGCTGCCGAATACTTACGTGCCTGGTTGTTGGTCCACTGCGCCTTCTTGTGGAACAAAGGCAGAGTCAAACAATGCTGCTCGATCTTCATCAGCAGGTTTCTCGGTTTGGCCGTTACCGTGGCTCTTGAAGAGTTCTGCCGCCCAGCCAGGGATGATTTTGATAAGCCCGGAATCTTGGGAGACTGGCGCCGGCATGTCTTTCGCTTGAATGAAAGGGATCTTCGAGACTGGGGCGATTTGAGTATCAGGATCTGGAAGCGAGAGTGCCTTTACGTCGATACGGAATTCGCCAGAGACAACGATGGGCATACCACGGACCAGCTTCTCGGCCAGAGGTTGAAGATTACGACCGTACCAGCGCACCGGGATCGATTGATCCGAATCCTTGCTCTGTCGGATCAGAACCACGAGTCGATCATTGATCGGCGTTCCTTCAACCGGATGCCTGCGATTTCGCTGAAGTGACTTGGCTTGGATGAAGCCGGCGATGCGAATCTGGTTCGAGGCGTTCTTATTCAGATCCATTACTTTCCAGTCGAACGAGTCGAGTCGAGCGTCGTTTTCGTTGCCCGGCATCGCCTGAAGTTCGGTAACAGATTTCGGGGTGCCGGAGTCAACGGCTGCGGCGTGAACTGCGGAACTCCACTTTTTCATGAAGTCATCGCGAAAGCGGTCACCCAGGTGCATAAAGTTCGGGGCCTCAAAGCGAATGCTTTTGAGTTTGGCAATCCGATTTTCACCCTCAACTGCGCCGTCGGCGTGAACGAAAGCCATGATCAGATCCCACTCTTTGATTTCGCGGGGGATCGGCGACTTTTTGGGGTCGTAATGAATCGGAAGCATGTGGTTTTCACTGCGGGTTTGCTGGATGTAGCAGATCCCTTTTACAGGGTCGTTATTCCGCAGGACTGAGTTGAGCATCCCGTTTGGAAACGAATAGGAATCCGTATTGCGCTTTGCGTCCTGGGGGAGCATGTGGAACCTCTTTTTTGCTTGAGTTGGTTTGTACCGAGGATACTCAACACGTACCAATAATACAACTAGTGAGGTTTTTTGCGCTTCGCGCTCATGTGCCCCTTTTGAACCGGTACTCCCCCTTACGATCCGAATGCTCGCGCCTGCTATTTGATGGCTCGGAACCTTACCTAGACGGGAGTAAGCCTCGGCAATAAAGTTTGTAGGAGAAGGAAAACTCTTGGGGAACTTGTCGGCGTGAACGTAGCTTTATGCTCGGATTCAAGCCGTTGGTTGTACACAAAATTCAAGCCAATCCTGTCCGCGTATGGCCGAATGCGATTCAAATGTAGGCCCTTGAATACGGGGCGATCATCCTCTTGTTCCACATGAACAAGAGATTGAATCTTGTTGTTAACTGTGTAGAATTAATTTAACTGATAATGGCATTTCCCTGCTTTATTTAAACATACATGGGGCACCCTCTTCTTCGACCCCACGCGAACAACCTGGAGCCGTAACCATGACAAAACCTAGCGACAAGAAACCAAGTGGCTCTACGCAAGGGCGGGCTCGCGCTTCAGCAAATAAAGCAGGTGCGACTGCGACTGAATCGAAGAAGCCGCAGAGCAAGAGTCCGACCCCAGCAAAGAAACCAGCTGCTGGAAGTAAAGCAAAGTCCGCTGCACCAAAATCGCCATCTGTCGCTTCAAAGCCCGCCTCTAGAGCGCGTTCGACTGCGTCTACCAAGCCGCCGGCCTCTACCCCAGCACCAGCCGCGACTGAGACTGAAACAAAATCAAGGCGTCAGAGAATTTCAGCGCCCGCTTCCGCAGAGACACAAACTCAACGTGAGGCTCCGGCGCAGGTTGACTTAGGCCTGCAATCCACTGAGGACGCGTCGCCCCGTGACCGGAATAAAATCGAAGGCGCTCGTCTGATTAAGATGATCAAAAAGGCCATTGTTGAACGAGGCCTTCAAGATCGTGCGATTGCCGATATCGTGGGTGTTACTCAGATCTATTGGAACTCCCTTGCGAATGGCAACCGCCAGATCAAATCGCTGGGCAAAGAGAAGCTGCAAAAAATTGCTGAGTTTTTGGGTCTGCCTCTTATCCAGGTCTACTTACTCGCAGAGCATTTTACTGCTGAAGATTTTTTTAACTCCAAAGATCTATACGAGCAGCTTTGGCTTTCGATCAGAAAAATGCAGGAAGATCCCCAGTGGGCCGGATATGCACCGAGCTCTGAAGAATGGGAACAGACACCGATTAACGTGCGGATTACCCTTGTCTCCTTGTATGAGCGCGAATCCAAACGCTACCTGATGGCCAAAGCCGAAGTTGAAGTGCCAGGCAACAACTTTACTGAGTAATGTAGGGCCGCCGTTGGAAAGCCTGAAATGAAGAAGCCCCGATCGAATGATCGGGGCTTTTTTTGTGGGTTAGAAAATGAACGGCTGGACAGTGTCCTGGTGTTTCGGTTCAGTCACTGGGTCAGCGGGTTCGATAGCTACGGCATCATGCTTGTCACCGAAAAAGATGTTGCCATGTGCCTCGCGATCAGTTGGGAGCGGAGGAACGATGGATACGCCTGTTTCAGGTTCGGGTGTGTTTGGTGCTGTATTTGTTGTCGCCGGTTTCGTTGGTAGAGGTTCACCGAAAAAGACGTTGCTGTAGTTTTCAGATCCAGTTGTGACGGTCTGATCAGTGACATCGAGCGGATCGAATTCAGTGGCTTGATCGCCAATGATTTTTTCGGGGTCCATGCAGAACTGTAGCAAACTGGAGACTTGAATGAAGGCGACACCTTCGATGTTTTGTCCCGTTGGGACGGCGGCCAGAACCTCACCGCACAGCTTGGCCAGATTCCCGAACTTACTCGAAAGTACGCTCATGGCTTCAGCCTTGTCCTGGACACGACGCACCAGTCCCAAAACGCGAGATGTGGTGTTTCCCTTCTTTGGTCCCGACCATGACCTTCGTACATCCTCGGAGATTTCAAAAGCGGCTTGACCAACAAGCCCCTTCACTTCTTGTTGCAAGGCATCATCTTCACCAAAGTAATTGGTGTCGTTAATCCGAATAGCAGAGATGTCGAACGTCAACATCTTTTCAAGAACCCCTTGCTGCGGGGCATGTAGTCGGATCAGTTCTGCCCGGGTTCTTCCTCCGGGCTTCGATACCCCGACGTTCTCTGGGGCGTTGGCCCACTCTTCGACCTTGCCGGGCAGTTCAGCCAAGAATGTCTTCTTCTCTGTCAGGTATTTGTCCTTGATTTGCTTCAGTACCTGGGCCAGCCCTTGGGCGTGCGCCGTGGGTACAAAATAACCACGTACACGATTGTTGACTCGCCGAGAGACCCCGACTTTCAGGATCTCGCGTTTGGCTTCTGCTCGGTATTTATTAACCCAGGCAAAGGTGCCACTCGGTAGTGTTTTGCCTACCTCACGAATGAAGTCATCAGCTTCTACAGTCTTTTCGCCGGTGCTCCCACCGATGATGTAGTCGAACAGAACAACGTCCTGAAGGATCTGAACGCTGACGTCGGCGGTGGATTGGTTTGTGCTCATGTGCTTCTCCTGAATTTCACTGAAATGCAGGTCTCTTGCGAAGACCCAGTGACAGGAGATGGCGCACAGCTACCCATAACTTGCAGGTAAAAAAAACCCCGGCAAAGCCGGGGTGGGATGGAGCGTTATGGTTGACTGGTAGTGCCCATGATGGTCGACCAGGTTGCGAGAATTGCCGATGCTTCGTCCTTCGATGCGAAGTCGAGTACCGTCATTCGAAGTGCTTCGACATAAGCATCTTCAGGCCTTTTCCCCCTGAAGTTCATTGACCAGTTGAGTACGTTCCGAGTTGTGATCGTGAACTGGAAAGCCATACCATTGGCGCCGGCGTCTTCATTCAAACCAATAAAATTGGCCCGAATTTTTGCAGCAAGGCTTGCCATGGCTTTTGCAGCCAATGGATTCGCCCTGGTCTCGCTCTTGAGCAGATCGATTTCTTCCTCTTCAGTCAGGTAAGTCTCGAACATGACGTTGAAGCGGTCCTGGTTCGCAAAGTTCATCTTTTGCGTACCTTTGTAGATAGCAGCGCTACCACCTTGACCCCCAGCTGACCCGCGACCATTCGTGTTACCAGTGGCCATGATCATGCAACCGGGGGCAATCTTGATGATTTCATCTGTCTGATCCAGATGAATTGGAGCACCATCAAGAACACCGTTAAGGCCCATAGCGACGTCAGCTGGCACCTGATCCCATTCATCCAACAGCAGGATCGCGTTTGGCGTCTTGGCCCACTGGCAAACCTTGCCGTACACCCATTTCATACCTTGATCTTTCCCGCACAGCTTCCAGCTACCGAATAGGTCGGACAGGGTGGTTTCTTTCGAACATTGCTCTCTAAACATCGGCCGCCCGGTTCGAGAAGCAAAAGCCTCGACCAGTCTAGTTTTGCCGCACCCGGAAGGGCCATAGGTATACATATTTCGTTTCATCTCAGCGCCAAAAAATCCGGCTGGGAGATTTGCTGCCGCGGCCCAAAGCATCAAACGAGTAAGGCTGCTTTCTTTAAATTTGAAACGTCCTACTACCGGTGTATGGCTGCTGGCAGGGAAGACTTTGATTTTCATTTGTTCAAAGAACGGCGACGTGGTCACAGTTTTAACTTCGTGCTGGGTGGAGGTATCAATGTTTTCCATGGTATTCCCCATTTGGACAGGTTGGGGCCTCTTGCGAAGGCCTGGTACAGGGATATGCGTCACATGGGATAAGAAGTGAAAAAAACCGAAAAAAAACCGAGCTCTGTGAGGAGCTCGGTGTGTGGGTTGGTTTATGACCAGGCTACTGCCTGTTTAAGCGCTTCGAATACAGCGTTTGCCAGTTCGTTTTCTGTGAGAGCTACCCCATAGCTCAAACCGGTACGTGCGTACTTGTCCTTATATCGATCACCGATCAAAACAAAGCGGACCTCGATGCCAAGGATGGATGATTCAGCAATAGCCGCGTTCAGTACGTCGCTGTTACCAGGATCGCCATCGGTTGCCACAATCAAGATCTTTCGGGCCTCAGGCCGAACGATCAGTTTCTTTAGAGCCCAGACCACCGCAAGGTGGGTGCTGGTTCCATTTTCCGGAGTTGGAGCAAAGCGTTGCAGCGTGGTTGCCCAATTTTCTTCAAACCCGTGCCACTCCCTGACGACGCTGTTGTAAGTGGCGATGCCCACCGGTATCGAAAGGTTGTTCAGCACCTCCCCTACTGCAACGGAGACGCGCTTGCAGGCCTCATGAGCGGTGATGCGTTTGTCAACCACAGGTTTAGTGGGTACTGGCCCCAGTTTGCTGCCCATTGAAGAACTTTCGTCACCTAGCAGATAGAAGCATGTGTCAATTGACTCGCCTTCTGTCTTTTTCGTGAAGAGCTTCTCCTCGCCGAGCGGATACCGCCACAAAGCACGGGTGTTGAGTTTGCCTTCGGTTGTGCGTCGGGTTTCGCTTTTGGTCACCGTTTCGATCATGTCCTCAAACGTCAAGGACAACATCGCAGCGGTCTTTTGAGCGCTTGCTCTAAGGCGTGCGCGGTTCTCAATAGAGCCACCCGTTTTCGACTGACGTAGTTCCTGCATTTCATTAGCGTTATCGGGTTGATAGCCTCCTCCCGACTTGGATAGTGCATTGTTGTTTGCGCTGAGGATCTCTTCGAGGCCTTTACCAAATGGACCCAAATCATTCGACGATGCTTTCAGGATCTGATCGATCGTGCTGCTCAGATTGTCCTGGGAAGGTTGCGCCTCTCCGTTGCCTTTGCCGTTACCGCTATCGTTCGGACTGGACTTGGGTTTATCCGTTGCATTGTCTTTTGCCAGTTTCAGCAAGGCGACAATTCGGTCAGCGGCATCACAGGCTCCCTGTGAGTCCGTCGCGTGACAACCATCCAGTGCGATCTGCTTTACCTGACCAACTAGGTCGGACCCGAAGGTGGCGACCGCGAGGGCTCTGTAAGCATTGGCAAACTCCGAAAGGCAGTCTTGTTTGAGCAACTCACTGCGTAGCTCGGTGACAAGCCAGCTGGCCAGAATCGAAGGCGGCGTTTCCCGAGCCAGATCTGGGCCTCGGAACACTCCTTTAGCTTTCAAGATTCGTAATGCTGCGTGAATCTTCTGGTTGGCTCCCGGGTATTTGGACTTACCTAAGAGTTCGCCACGTGGATCTTCCAGAATGTTGAACAGGTCGCCGGCGATCCCAGGTTTCATTGGTACAGTAAAGTCGGTATGCAGTCCGTGGCATATGATCTCGTGAGAGATCAGTCCGTCGATCAGCACAACGTCTTCTTCGGATCCCAATGCAGCCATCTTCGGAAGCTTCATGACCAAGCCACCAGGGATGGTTGAGTCGGGCCCGATAGAAGCTGTGTTGATGTGGGCCCAAACGATGCGTACTTTACGCCCTGCCCTATTCGCCTCCGCGATGAGCATGTGGGTGTACAAGTACAGATGGCGCATTGAGAGTTTTGACGCGGATGGCAGCTGTGATTCGAAATGACCCATGGTGAATCCCCTTCAATGAAATTGCGGCATCCAGGATGCGAATGCCTTACATAAGGGGATGCGTGACACGGGGTTAGAAAGAGGTCTTCAGTCCGGTTTGGGAGCCAAGCCGTGCTGTGCAAATTGAATACGAACGGCGTCCATAACGTCTGCTAGCAATGCCTCAGTGTCAACGGCCGGCACGGTGGATTTAGCAACTTGCTGAATCGGGGCGGCGGCTGGATTCACGGCGGGCTGATTGGCTCGGTGTTGCGCGACGAAATTCTCGATGAGCTCTCTGAGCAGAGCTGATGGCGTCATGCCCGGGCGCTGCCCTTCGGCCAGCGATGAGACGATTTGCAGAAATTCTTCTTCGGTCGACCTGCTCACCCGCGTGGAGAGAGGTTGGTCTGCACTTTCTCGACCAGCAAAATCAATTGATTCGGCCCGGACAAGGTATGGTTCCAAAATAGGCGCCATCAGCGACCGAACTTCATCGTCGTCTGGATATTGGAAGCACTGCGTTTTGAGTTTCCTACTCAGAAACCCGAGCAGCACAGGCGACGCCTCGATGGCACGAATACGCCGCAGCTCATCAACAGCATCGTTCGCATACTTTAAAACAGTTGGTTGGCTGAGCACATACGAACGACCGATTTCTCGGGACATTTGACCCGATAAAAGCCGCTCATAAATGGCTACCTTGATAGCCAGTGGTGTTGATTTGGCGCCCAAGCTATTCCCCTTTTATTGCTTCGCTGGAATGAGCCCGGCGTCTATTGCGCCCTGTTCAATTTCCGACCTTCCAAGGGCAATACCCCAGAAAAGCATCCTAGCAGATCCAGATTGCCTATCCCCGTCGATATCCAGATTGCCGAATCCACGGGCCTCAGCATCCATTTCGGCGAGACGGAATCCATCCGAGCAGGTAGATATAAGCCTCAAGCGGTCCGAGGCGGGCTGTTGGATTGGCTTAGTCAGGTACATGATGAAATATCCATCTCCGCCTTTGCGGGCGAGCCGGCCGCGAAGTTGGTGCAGCTGTGAAACACCAAAGTTTTCAGCATTTACGGCCACCGCCAAACGAAGGTTCGGAAAGGTGACTCCGACCTCGATGACAGTCGAGGCAACGAGCAACTTGATTCCGTTTTCCTTCATCAACCGAATGGTATTTGTTTTTACTTCTTCAGAAAGGCCGCCGTGGATCATTCCAACGCTGTCACCCAGGACCCGCCGGAACCGTTCGTAGGCTGCTTCAACGGAGTGACGCGAAGCGTCAGAGTCTCCGTTGACCACTGGGTAAATGAACGCCGCTTGCCCGCCTCCGTTGATGATGTCCATCACGAAGTCATTCAACTTTTCACGGGCTTTGACTGTGATGATTCGCGTGGTGATTTTTCTTTCTACAGGGGCCTGGCTGAGAATCGAGATTGGCATGCCTCCCAGCTTCACCAAAGCCACCGTGCGTGGAATGGCAGTCGCAGTCGCCTCAAGAAAATTGGTGTGCGGGGCAAGCAGTTTTTTTCTCTGGGTTACGGAAAACTTATGCTGCTCGTCCGCGATGACCAGGTCGAACACAATGCCCTCTTTGTTTGCGGCCGAGAGCACGGCTGTCGTGCCCACAATGATCCCAGACGAAATATCGACCTTGGCTTTGCTGGTGTATTTTTTGACAGGGATCTCAAAGAACAGTCCGGAAAGCTCGCTGGCCAGTTGATCAACCAGGATTTGGCTTGGTGCAATGATCGCGACTCTGGCGCCTGCCAAGTGACTTGCGGCTGCCGGAACCATAAACGTGAAAGATTTCCCTGTCCCCACATCGCCCGACAGAATCCGCTCCATCGGGAATGGGGAACGTAGGTCTGCCACGATTTCATCAATAGCTCGAAGTTGATCCGCGGTGGGTTCGAACGGTGCTCTGTGAATGAGGTCGGCGACCTGTTCACGATCAATGCGTAACAACGAGCCTTTGACCGCAGGCTTCGAGCGATTGGCGATAACCTTGTTGACCAGTGCTTTGACTGAAAGTGTTTTGGCCAGCTCAATCGCCTCCAGCCCTTCGCGCACTGAAAGAGGTGTGTGCAGAGTCCGCAACAAGGTAGCCGGGTCAGAGATCCCAGTGAGTCTAGCGAAATCGTCTTCATGCATCAGTGCCTGCTCGAGGAGAAGGCATGCAGCTTCGTTGATGTGTGGAAGCGCCTTGCCGATGCATTCGGTGAGGAGTTCAGCGCTCACCTGGTTGGTTCTTCCCTGATAAAATGGAACAACCCGTCCAACATCCTCAGCAGCGACCAGCGTCGGATTGGATAAACTCAGGCGACCGTCGAAGGTTGTCAGCTCGCCGTAAAGATTCACGACCGTCCCAAGTTCCGAATGCATCCAGCGTTCGATCGCGGGTTTTCCAATCACGTTGATCTGAACACGTTCTCCGCGGGCGTCAGCCGCCCGAAGTACTGCTCGAAATGCGCCCTTGAGTTCGTCGCTAACCTTTCCTTGACGCGTGTAAATAGTGCGCTCAATGAGCGTCAGTTCAAGGTAGTGAGATTCCCCGGTATTAGGCAAGGGCAAAACCTCGATCGCGTCGTGGTAGTCGCGAAAACCCTTCGGCACGGTGAGGAGGCACTCGGGGAGCGAGGAGAACCCCAATCTGGATAGCCTGCCGACGTCTTCATTAATCATGCTGAACATTCGCTGGTGTGATGAGCAAATGTTATTTCACGCGTAGTAATAAGACAACCAGTGGTCATTTTAAATCTGTTTCACGTATTTGTGAAAACAGACAAAAAAACCCCAGGCAGTAGATGCCTGGGGTTTGCTGCGTTTTGATCAATGAGACACACGCGACGATCCGTTTTGATCAGTGATCACGCGTACGTTTTCGCCTTTGACGAATGGCTCGCTTGAGTCCTTCACTTGCGTTACCGCTTGAAAGTCGTTGTCTGCCAGTTTTACTGTGATTTCGATGCCGTCGGCGTCATGGAGCTTCTTGTCGGCTATGGAGCCTACAGCTGCGCCTACAGCACCAACTACGACCATCACCGCCAGTTGGCCAAGACCCCCGCCGCCATTACTGCCTGCAATAGCGCCCAGTGCGCCACCGGCCATACCGCCCAGGGGACTTGGTTTACCGTTGATCTTGACGTCGCGAATCAATTCGACGACGCCGATTTCTACCTTCATCTTTTTACCGGCAGTGGCTTCGTTATAGTTTGCGCAACCACCCATCAGAGAGGTGGAGATGATCAATGCAATAGCTACGATGCGTTTCATAGGTTTAACTCTCTCTAATCAGAATTTCTATTTGGATTGTTTAATGCTCGAGCAACGACGGAAGAACATTAATGTTGTAAGCAGCGGATTACCAATGCAGACGGTGACGTGTGAGAAAAACCACTCAGATTCGTACTGGATGGACCCACATATCATTGCAAGTACGTAAACGAAGAGATCCATTGTTGATCCTTAGAAATTTGGCAGTCGGGGACCTCTTGAGTTTCGAAATCAGCAGATCGATTGCTAAAAGCCCGCTAAGGGTTGGGGTACGCCTTTCAAAAAGGATATGGCTGACACGCGCTTGTATTTTTAGGTACCCACCGGTTTCGACCTTTCCCGGAGATTACAAATGCATGTGGATCATCCCTCGGCACTATGAAATCCCTAACATGACGTAATCATGAAATGGCTAATAGACGGGCAACCGCTTTACACCAAAAATGAATTCAGTTTCTCTAATGCTTCTGTGCTGTGTGTTGGAAATAGTGGAAAGCGATCGCATTATCAAATGCGTAGTGAGCACGATAATATTGGTGTGATCGTTCCGGTGGAGCTATACCTCTTCGAGGCAAAAGATTTGGTGGGGGTTTTTAAAGTTAGTAGGAATGCATGGGTCCGTTTTTCGGATCTTCTGTGTCTTTGATCTCTACAATTTAATGCAACACAAACCGGCCTGGTTGGCCGTTTTTTTTTGAAAAAAAACGCCTCATAGAGGCGTTTTTTGAGTATTGCTAGTTTGTTTTCTTTCCGTCCATCATTTTCGTAAGATCGTTTTGTAAGTTATTAACATTGGGTAAAACTGTTGCTGCCATAATGTCAGCGGTAAATTCAGAAAGATCGAGTTTGGAGAAATCGACCCTCTGAAACTCGTCTACAGAAAAGCCCCCGCAGCTGGGGCTTTCGGGTGTTCCCCATCCTTTGCCAATCTGCGGTTTACCTTGCTCGTTTATGATTTTGGCGAGTTTCGAGTTGTAGCAGCAATAGGACTCTGTGGTCTCAAGGCATGCCCCCATCACTTTTTTGGAGCAATAACTGCCTACTAAGTGACAAAGGTTAGCCCCTCGATGCATTCCAAGCTTTTGCTCTTCAGGTTCACAGGAACGTAGCTCCATGACTACCTGAATTGCGACCGCAATAGCGAAACTGTATGGGTCAAAATAAAATCCCCCACCAAGCCCGTAAACTGGTCCGCCCAACAGTCCTGTTGCGGGTACTGCCCCAAAAGTATATGTCAATCCATAAATGCCTATGTTGAAATCTGCACCGGCTGCATGCTCCAATCCCAAAGCTTTAGACCCACTCTGAATCCACGCAGAGTTGTCATAGGCAAAGTCGTACATATATTTGGCCCCATACTGAACTGCGCCCATTGCTGCACTGCCGACGACTGTTCCCAATATGGAGTTATTGTTTTCAGCTCCGCCACTCTTTACACAGCAGTTTTTAACGCCTCCATATCCCTTGGCACAACTTTCCGCAACACCATCAAAGAGTCCACCGTTAGAGCCGTAGATTCCTGCTTCACGCGCAGCTTCTTGTGCAGCTACCGCTTTCGCGAAATCAGTATCATTTGGGTAACCAGTATCCCAGCAAACTCCTTGATAACAAGAAGTCTTGGTGCTGCAATCCTCCGTTGTAGTGGTAGTTCCCTTTTGAGTGATGCAACTGTAGGTTACCTGCTTCATAACACAGCCAATTGGGTCTGTGCTTTCTAGACAGATTGCATCAATTTTTTTGCAACCTTTATCGATAAACTGCTGACAGTCATTTTGCGTATTCGGATTAATGCAGGAGTAATCGTCCTTGAATCTCCAACAAGACTTATAAACAGGAAGGCCGTTGATGACACGTGTTTCCGGACCTTCTACGCAAACATGAGACGCCAAATAGCAAAGGGGGTTATCAGCATATGAAGTGCACTGGCTTGTATCCAATTCATCTTTTGTTATTGTATAGGTATTGTCGAGCTTAACCGTGTTGGGCGGGGTTGCTGTGTTTGGATCACTACAGCGGTAAGATCTTTGTTCTGTCAAACATGTGCCGTTCCATGCTGTTGAAATGCAAGACGTTGAGGATTGCCAGCAACCTGCTGTTTTTGAAATCGCTGCGCAATAATCAATTGAATCTGGCGCAATACATTCATAAGTTGAACGGTACCGCCAACAGGCCTGATAAATTAGGTTGCCCCCCACATTTCGAGTTTCGGGACCTTCAACACATGACGAGCCAGTTATTCGACAATCTCCTGCGAACGTATTAGCAGACAAAACGAGCATGATAATAACTACAAGTGCTGTGAATAAAAAACGGTATATCCATAAAACGTTAATTTCAATTTCTTTGGTCATAGATGTCTTATTCATTCAGCTATTACCCCCACTGATAAAAGAATGGCAACGCATGCCCCTAGCGAAAACACTGATTTTTATGGGGGTCATTGACCAGGCACCCTGTTGATTTTTACTTCAGGTTGAGGGGCTTTCGACCAATCAACTGATTCGGCGGGAGGCATTCCATCCGTACACAGATTCATACCCCATCCAACTTCGAGTTGGCCTGTGCCGCCGTCTTTTTTGGGAACCTTGGCCTGGGTCATCTTCACGCCTAATTTGGCGCAGTCTGGTTGTTTGAATCTGCTAAGTACTTTTGCCTCAACAAGTATAGGTTCATTTGAACCTGTTTTTTTCTTCCACGCTATTGCTTGTTCTCCGGTCAGTTCTGCTGAAGCCTGACCTTGCTTAATAGCAGAAATCAAAATGTCTTTTGCCTGTTCTGCATGTGCAGTGCCTGTGGTAAAAATGACGATAGTAACGAGGACTGCAATTGAAATGCTTTTAAATAATTCTGACATAAACATGATCGCTCCCTAGCTAAATATTGGTATGGCGGTGATAAGAAACAATGGATTACTGTGACCTTGCTGAAAAAACTGCACACTGGTCTACCCATGTTTCAGTGCACGGTTGACAAAGCTGTTTAACTTCAAATTTCGCTTCACCGATCCCGTATGAGTTGCCGTTTGCGAGAATGAATTCGATTGTATTATTACCGGCTTTAAGATACTGACGCATGTCTAGGTCAACTGCGAGTGTCAGCGGATATAGTCCAGGTTCAACCGTAAAAAGCTGTCCAACACCAATATCTACGTAGGGCCGTCCACCAGACCAGACAATGTTAACTCCAGTTGCAGCATACGCTAGGGAGTCTGGTAATTGGGCTCTGAATACCTTCACCAATTTCCCATTGATCTTCAGCCCAAGCCAGTTGTCCTGTTGCACATAAACTAGCCTGAAGACGCTAACCAAATTAATATTTTCAATGTTGAACTGGAATGTTGATGTCTCCCGTGTATTGATGGTGTTGATTCGCTGATAGAAGTCAAGATATGGAGGGACAAATGATACGGTTGCGGTACCTGTACTTTTCGTTACGCTGCCTGTCGTAATCCCTCCGGCATCGCAGTAGGTAGGTTTTTGAGGGCAAGCAACTGCGATATAATTATCGCATGTATATGTTTGAACTGCGTTCTTGGTTACATTGCATTGATAATTAGATTTTGCATCTACCTGAACTATTTGTCCCATTGTGCATGCTTTTGCTTCGCTTAGATTGTATTCGTTACAAACCTCAGTTGAATAGATGTCAGGTGTAGTTGTGGTTTTGGTTGTGCATGCATTGGTTAGATCTCCGCCTTTAGCATTGTTAATCGTGTCACCAATGCCGCTTATTATTGGATCGGTGGGGCTAACTGGAAATTTAACTTTTTCCTGTGGGTTCTTTGCAAGAAAATTAACAGCATCGCATTCCTGATTTGCAATCTGATCTGTACCATGTGTCGCAGTTTTACACGTGTTAATCCGAGTCACCCCGACATCGAATAGTGAAGCTGAACCAAAACTCTGTGATTGAGGAGGGTTATTCGTATAATGCGGCATACCTTGAGCATTGGCGTTATTTACTTTCGAGGAAAGCTTGCTGAGATTACTCTTTCCTAGTTCCAGGCCGTCCGAATGTGGATCCGCAAATGCATTGGCTGTTGAAATTGTGAATGCCAGAAGGCTAGCTATTTGCATTAAATGTCTTTTAAAGTTCATATTACTGGCACCTTTTCTATCATTTTCAGGTTCAATGCCTCTAATCGTCTTTGTCGGGAGAGGCCCGCTGTCTAAGCTCGAAACCACGACTGGACGTTTGCATTCGGCCAATCTGAAATCGGGCTTCAGGTAAATGAACCATATCACGTACACATACGACATATGAATCATTTTAGCTAGTAGTCGTGTCTGACTCCAGTCGTAATTCAAGGGGGGGGGCTATGGTTGGGGGATTCCACTATGAAGCGCTGTTCGTTGGTGAGGTGTGCTATCTGATGCCTTCGTTGGGCTTTAGCGTTTTGTTGGCTTTGCTGAGTCGGCGCTGGGGATTCTGTGAGATCTTGAAATTTCCTGGTGTGTTGGTTCACGAAATGCTGCACTTCACAGTCGGCTTCGTGACCATGGCACATCCCATCTCAATCTCATCCATACCTCGGCTCGTAAACGGCCGATTGGTGCGGGGTTCGGTGGGGTTTGTCGGGTTGAATTGGTTGAATGCCTGGCTGACAGCACTGGCGCCGTTGCTGGCCTTGCCAATCATGTTTGTTTTGGCTCGTTGGCGCTTGAGTGGTGGGGCGCAGCATTTTGTATTAATGGACGTTTGTATCTGGGTGTTGTTCGGTATCCGTCCGGCCAAGTCATCTACCCAGCCCTGCAAAGCCAAGACATGGTGTGCACTTAAATTTAAGTGGGCACCATTTCTAGCCTTTTAAGCGGGTTTTCCATGCAGCCACAACGCCGTTCTTACTCCAAATCCTTCAAAGTCCAAGTCATTCAAGAGTGCGCCCAGCCCGGTGCCTCGATTGCCAGCGTCGCGCTGAGCCATAGCTTGAACGCGAACCTCGTCCACAAATGGATTCGAATCCAAACGCATAAAAACACTGAGCTGCAACCTACGTTTATTCCGTTACCCATGCCACTCGCCGGAGCAAATTCGCAGGCTGCATCCTCGAATATCTGCGTTGAAATCCAGCACCCGCGTGGCACTGTCAAAGTGAACTGGCCGACCGAAAGTGCGGCTGACTGCGCGACTTTTTTGCGAGACCTGTTGCGATGATCCGCATCGACTCCATCTGGCTCGCCACTGAGCCCATGGACATGCGCGCCGGCACAGAAACCGCTCTGGCGCGTGTGGTCGCCGTGTTCGGTGCTGCGCAGCCGCACTGTGCTTATCTGTTCGCCAACCGTCGGGCCAATCGCATGAAAGTGCTGGTGCACGACGGAATGGGTATCTGGCTGGCAGCGCGCCGCCTACATCAAGGCAAGTTCTTCTGGCCGGGTTCTCGGCACGGCTCACAGATGGAGTTGGGTGCCGAACAACTACATGCCCTGGTGCTGGGTTTGCCTTGGCAAAGAGTCGGCCCAGGCGGCGCGATTTCCATCATATAACGCCCGCCACGACCAGCTAGGCCGTGCAATTGTCCGATGGGCCTATCGTTGCGTTCAGACTGTTCTGGCAAAATTGGTGGCATGACTTCGCTTCCTAATCTCGACCACTTTAGCCCTGAACAACTGCGCGCTCTGGCGGCGCAGTTGATGCAGCGTGTCGAGAGTCTCGATCAAAGAGTCGAGACGATGGGTAAGCAAATCCATCTTCACAAAACGGTCAACGAGAAACTGGCCCACGAGATCGCGCAGCTCAAGCGCTTCAAATTTGCCAAGCGCAGCGAGCAACTGAGCCCGGATCAGACCAGCCTGCTTGATGACCTGATCGACACCGACATCGCAGCCATGGAAGCCGAACTTGAAGCGCTACAGCCCGCTCCTGTTTCGACCGAGACTCGGCAAAAACCCAAGCGTACTGCCTTGCCGTCGCAGTTTCCGCGTACCCTGATCCACCACGAACCGGACTACAGTCACTGCCAGTGCGGCTGCGCCCTCAAGCGCATTGGCGAGGATGTCAGCGAGAAACTCGACTACACGCCGGGCGTGTTCACCGTCGAGCGGCACATCCGTGGCAAGTGGGTCTGTGATGAGTGCGAAACCCTGATCCAAGCACCAGTTCCGGCTCAGGTCATCGACAAAGGCATCCCGACCGCAGGGCTGCTGGCCCACGTCATGATCGCGAAGTTCGCTGACCATTTACCGCTCTATCGCCAAGAGTCGATTTTTGGTCGAGCCGGTTTCGCCATCGCCCGTTCGACCCTGGCGCAATGGGTCGGCAATTGTGGTGTGCAGTTGCAGCCGCTGGTCGATGCCCTGCGCGATGCTGTGCTCGAACATGAAGTAATCCATGCCGATGAAACGCCGGTACAAATGCTGACGCCGGGCGCAAAGAAAACTCATCGAGCGTATGTCTGGGCCTACGCCACCAGCCAGTTCTCGAAATTGGCGGCGGTCGTTTACGACTTCAGCCCCAGCCGCGCCGGAGAGCACGCACGTAACTTCCTGCAAGGCTGGAAGGGCAAGTTGGTCTGCGATGATTTTGGCGGGTACAAGGCCAGCTTTGAACTCGGCGTTACCGAAATCGGCTGCATGGCTCATGCGCGGCGTAAGTTCTTCGAACTGCACGCCACCAACAAGAGCCATCTTGCCGAGCAAGCCTTGAGATACATCCAGTTGCTGTACGAAATCGAGCGTGAAGTCCGCGACCTAGAGCCGGATGTACGACGCCGAATACGGCAAGAAAAAGCGGTGCCAGTGATGGACGCCATGCATGTCTGGATGATCGCCCAGCGCCATCTTGTGCATGATGGCTCGGCTATCAGTAAAGCTCTGGATTACAGTTTAAAACGCCGGAAAGCGCTGTCGCGCTACCTTGATGATGGGGCCGTACCCATTGACAATAAGTGCGACACGAAGTCGCTTAATGAAGTTGTTCCCCCTTGGTGGGAACCACCCGTGTCACCGGGTGAATCTAGAAGGCTGAATCAAGAGCGCCTTCGACAATGTTACGAGGCGCCGCAAGGTGCGGGGTACCAATCGTGAGAGGCGTACCCTTCTGGCAGCCATGGCCGGACAAGTGCTAGATAGTTGGTATGGTGAACACACGTGAATCTGCGCAACGATCGTTAAATTAAGCGAGCGGAAATGGCTTACACGCTCGAACCAAAATGGTAATGGAGGTGGGAACTGCGTCTTTCTACTACGCATTCGTGACCCACATGCCTCCCGGTCGATAGCAGGCACCTAACCCGACGCACTTCAGTAAGCGGAACGTGGAAATCCCGTATCGCTCCCGTCAGGGAAAGCCGTTTGTAAAAATTGCCCATGGCGGTGCGGGCGAAGGAACGAGGAAAAAGCGAACGCCGTCCTGTAATGGGTTGGATAGAGGTTGAAACATCACTTCACGCGAAAGCGGGCAGGTCTCTCTTCACACGAGAGTAGGTAGAACCCTTTCAACGGAAGGAGAGCAAATGAACGCAGCAGCATTGGCGTGTGCACCTTCCGGCACGTCGTGGGACAGCATCGATTGGATCGCCGTACAACGTCGTGTCAGAGGGCTGCAAGCGCGTATTGTGAAGGCTGTACAAGATGGCAGACATAACAAGGTGAAAGCCCTGCAATGGCTGCTGACTCACTCGTTCAGCGGCAAGGCATTTGCCGTGAAACGGGTGTCTGAAAACAAAGGCAAAAATACCCCCGGCGTGGACAAGGTTACTTGGAATACGCCTAGGGCCAAGCTCGGCGCGATAGAGTCGTTGACGCGGCGAGGTTACTCGCCGCTCCCGCTTCGGAGAGTGCTTATTCCGAAGAAAAACGGCAAAACGAGACCTCTTGGAATTCCCGCGATGAAATGCCGGGCCATGCAGGCGCTTCATCTGCTGGCTCTGGAACCGATAGCGGAAACTACCGGCGACCCGAACTCTTATGGGTTCAGGCCGGAACGCTCAACTGCGGATGCCGTCGCACAGTGCTTTGGTGTGCTGTCACGAAAAGCAAACGCGGAATGGGTGTTAGAGGGCGACATTCAAGGCTGTTTCGACAATATCAGCCATGACTGGTTGATCGCCAACATTCCCATGGACAAGGCGATTTTGCAGAAATGGCTCCGGGCTGGTTATGTCTACCAAAAGCAGCTATTCCCCAGCCACGCCGGAACCCCGCAGGGAGGCATCATATCCCCGGGGTTGGCGAACATGACGCTGGATGGGTTGGAAGCGATGCTGGCGAAGAGATTTCCCAACGCGAAGTGGACAGCCCGAAAAATGCGCGTGGTGCGTTATGCAGATGATTTCATCATCACTGGTTGTTCGAAAGAATGGCTGGAGAATGAAGTCAGGCCCGCCGTGGTTGAATTTCTGGCAGAGCGTGGACTTGTCCTCTCTCCGGAAAAAACCAAGATAACGCACATAGGGGACGGGTTCGACTTCCTCGGATGGAACCTGCGCAAGTACAACGGCAAGCTCCTGATCAAGCCG
>LNAP01001261.1_pt1 | contig 27316 bp, 30 predicted proteins | sample 602601 | NCBI WGS metagenome assembly LNAP01 (sample SAMN02440304, study PRJNA202911) | soil metagenome | biome: Subtropical and temperate rainforests or woodlands; isolation source: soil samples (1 kg each in a 20% v/v slurry with milli Q water) were... ... | reverse complement strand
TGTGCTTGTGCTTGTGCTTGTGCTTGTGCTTGTGCTTGTGCTTGTGCTTGTGCTTGTGCTTGTGCTTGTGCTTGTGCTTGTGCTTGTGCTTGTCCTTTTATCTATCATACACACAAAAACTTAAACGCCGGAATTGTAATAGTGTGCCACAACAATGATTGGTTTTTCCAGAACTCCAATTTTTTCAATTAGACGCAAGAAAAGCAGAAATTGAGCAAACGGAAAGATCAAACAAATGAAACATACGAAAGGTAAGGAGAAGCAACAGCTGGAGAGCTAGTGATGCTATTAAAGTAGCTTTTACAATCAAACACATGGTGATTTAAAGAATAAGTTATTCACTTCTCCATATGGGGCGGTTTGTATCGAGCAGTACATGTTAATAGGTGCATTATGGACGTCATTGTGACTGCCAACGACGACTTTACTGTCTTTTAAACTCAGATACAGCTTTCTACCGGATATGCCTATTGTTGTAACTACGTGATATGTGATGGAATTGTTCTTCTTGCATTATGTATCTGAGTAGACAGACACACTTATGAATACATACAGGTTGGGTGAGTCGTATCCCTTCGAGAAACAGAAAGATTGTTGTGGGTGGGTGTAAGTGAAGGATGTTGTTATACGAACATGATGGTTGTGTTTTGAACTCCGTTGGACTCGTGTTTGTCTCTTGAGCCTAGTGTTTGTCATAAGAGCCCTGTGAAGTTTCTTTCATCAGCTCTGCTCTGCTTATTTTACGACGTAGCATGAAGCATTCGAGTGGAATTATTAGGATCCCACATTAATTTACATCATACACACAGCGTAGACTGCAAATAGCGCACATTTATCTCAAAAGATCCAGATGAAGTGATGTTGCCCGCTCTTCATGCTCTAAAGACCCGCGCTTCTTCATAAAGTTTTACCACTTTTCACCAATCTCCAGATTAAAATGTCTCACGCTGCTCTTGGTCCTTACGCTGCTGAATTGATTGAAACTGCCCGCGCGATCGCTGCTCCTGGTAAGGGCATTCTCGCCGCTGATGAGTCGACTGGCACCATTGGCAGCAGATTCAAAGCAATCAACGTCGAGAACAATGAAGAGAACAGAAGAAAGTACAGACAACTTTTGTTTAAGACTGAGGGTATTGAAGAGCATATCTCCGGTGTCATCCTTTTTGAGGAGACTCTTTACCAGAAGGCCGATGATGGCACTGATTTCGTGGAAATTCTGAAGCAGAAGAACATGATTCCCGGCATTAAGGTAGGATTCAATAGATCTCCTTCAGTATTTGGTTCATATTCACAACACATTTTTTCGTGCATTTATTGCGTAGGTCGACAAGGGTGTTAAGCCTTTGGCCGGCACCAACGGCGAAACCGTTACCCAGGGCATGGATGACCTCGATGTTCGCTGCGCCAAGTACTACGCACAGGGTGCTCGCTTTGCCAAGTGGAGAGCGGTTCTGAACATCAATGATAGCATCGGTGCTACTCCTTCCATGGTGGCTATCGACGAGAACGCCCAGACCCTGGCCAGATACGCCTCTATCTGCCAGCAGAACGGACTGGTGCCCATCGTGGAGCCTGAGGTGCTGATGGATGGTGATTTCACCATCGAGGTCGCTGCCGCTGCTACTGAGCGTGTGTTGGCTGCTGTCTACAAGGCTCTTTCTGACCACCACGTCCTTCTGGAGGGCACCCTCCTCAAGCCCAACATGGTGAGATCTGGCTCCGATGCCGTGCCCCAAGCCGACGCCAACCAGATCGCTCTCGCCACTGTGCGCGTGCTGCAGCACACCGTCCCCGTTGCTGTGCCCGGTGTGACCTTCCTGTCTGGCGGCATGGCCGAGGAGGAGGCTTCCCTGGCCCTCAACGCCATTAACAACACCCCTGGACCCCGCCCCTGGTCCCTCACCTTCTCTTACGGCCGTGCCCTGCAGCAATCTACTCTGAAGGCATGGAAGGGCGAGGATGCCAACGTCCCCGCGGCCCAGGCCGTGCTGCTGGCCAGAGCCAAGGCCAACGGACTCGCCAACCTCGGCAAGTACACTGGAGGCGCCGGCGGTGAAGCGGCCAACGCCTCCACCTTCGTCAAGAACTACTCGTACTAAATGCGTAATATGCGTATGTATGCATGTGCATGATGGCAAGTATTTTGCGTTGGTGTAGATACAAACGTACAGCAGTTGGAAGCAGTTAGTTAATACTGTAACTGTAGTAACGTCTTCTGTTTTTCTGTTTCATAACTGGATTGAGTGAGTTGCAAATCTTTTTAATTTCCTTCCCTTGTTCTGTGGGCTGATACATATTACGTGCAACAGCAGAAAGGCGGAACACTCCAACATATTACTTTAAAAACTTAATTGTTTAGAAAGGATTATCACGTTACCAACTACACGTACAGCAACCTATAATCATATTCTTGTAGAGATTCATGTCTCTCTGTCTACTCTTGCCTTGCCTCACATCCAGACATTCATCGACATTCATCGCTTCGTCGCTGTGCAGCGTTACTATCATATCACATAACATCATATCACATCACATCATACTGTCACAGAAACTACGCGCCGCTCTCTCTTTCTCTCTCTTCTCGGCCCTTCCTTCCTTCCTTCCTTCATTCATTCCTTCCTTCCTTCCTTCTCTCAAAACAAATCTACCGCCAGTGTCTGCTGCCTCCGTTGTTGTGCTTCTCCATTCCGATCATTGCCCGCATTGTACCCGCCGCCTGCTTATTGGGGGATGCGTTCTCTTTTGCCATCTGCCGCAGCAGCCGATCGTCGCAGTCTCTTCTGTCCTCGTGCTCAAGAATGGCGATGGAAGAGGCGACTAAGTTGTCGGGGGACAGAGGGCCGTCGTTAGTGAAGAGCGCCTTGGCCGGCAGCCCCAGCAGCAGCAGCTCATTGCTCGGCTCCTGCAGGGGTGAGAAGGCTTGCAGCTGCTGCTGCTGCTGCTGCCCTCCTCCTCCCCCTAGTTTGTTGCTGAAGTGGTGCTTGTACTTGTGCTGCAGCAGCATAGATGCTTCTTTCCCTTCCGACCCTGATTCTGACCCACCAGACATGCTGATGCTGCACATGCTTTCGTCACTCAAAAAAGAGCTTTCCCTGCTATTGCTGCTTCCTTTGCTGCCCACAGTGGTCTCGCCGTCCGTCAGGCCCCCCGACGAGGACTGTGAGAAATGACCGAAATTGTTGCGGGAGGAGGACGAGAAAGCTCCTTCTCCTGAAATTGAGGAAGACGAAGGCACCTCGGAGCTCATGATGTCGCCTCTACCACCGAGCTGCAGACCCCCCGCCGCCGCCGCTACAGGCGTGCATGCATCGAGTGGACCGACGCCGCCGCCGATCCCCGGCTTGGCCAGGGAGGAGAAAGGGTCGTGGTCGTGGTACATCTGGAGCTGCTGCTGTCTGCGCGCGCTGGCCAGGGCGACGGCACTGATGGGCACAGAGGAACGGGACCTGATGTTGTTGTTATGGCCTTGAGTCTGTTGCTGCAGCTGCAGAGCACTCGCGTCCTCGCAGATGCCCATCGCCATCGCCTTCCCTTCTCCACTGGCGGCACTAAGCTCTGTGTCTGACACAACATGTTGCTGCTGCTGGGCTGCTGCGAAGGTCTGGAAATGACCACTGGCCGCGAGCAGAGCAAGTGCAGTGGCAATGCTGAAGGTGTTGGGAGAGGCGGAAGTCAGCCCAGTGCCACCGGACAAAGCAGCAGCAGTTGTTGACTTGTTCATCTCGGTCTTGCAGGTGGCCGTACCGGCGCGCCCATCTTTCAAATCTTCGTGTGCAATAGCAGGCGTGTAGGACAACAGCGTGCCACCTGCTGGGTGTGCGGCAGGGGTCCCAACAACCATACCAGCACCACCACCAGTGCCTGCACCAGCAGCGCTGCTGCTACTGTCATTTCCTCTTCTGAAGATATTCATGAGGTCGTCCATGGTGGTGCCCTCGGACTGCATCAGGCCGGGGCAGTTGTTGGTGAGGTACGAGGTCAGCGGACTGGTCAGCATGCCCTGGCTCTGCAGCTCCTGGAACAGTAGCTCGTTCAGCAGCTGCTTCTGCTGCTCCCGAGACAAGTTCATGCTCATGCTCATGCTCATATTCACGCCTGCGGGAGTCAGCGGCGGCGGAACAAGGAAGGTTTGCTCATCCTGCTCGTCCTGCTCATGCTCTTCCGCTTGCTCGGAATGATCCAGGCCCTGACCCTGGCCCTGACCTTGGCACCGCTCTTGCTGCTGCTTTACAGACTTGGCTTCTCTACCTCCTCTCCCTTCAGACTCGTCCACCTTGTTGCCAGCACTGCCAGCAGCGCTCTCTCTCTTTCTCTTCAGCGACGGAGCCAGCGGAGGTCTATTCACGCCACCCAAGCCTGCGTCATTCCTACCAAAATCCTGTTGATGTGCGCCAAAAAACAACATGAAAATGCAGGTGAGTGTCAAGGAATGGGATGGTGCATGGGCCGCGGCAACTTAGCACATACCTTGTCAACGAAACTCCTGGTAGATTCAATTGGATTGCCGGCATATTCATTCGCTTCGTTTAGTCTGCACATTTAAGTGAAAAGTAAAGTAAAATGCATGCGTCGGCCAATGAAAATAAAGCGGAAACGAAGGTGTGGCAGAAAGAATGAACGTATCGTAGCAGTAATGGTTTACCTGCTGGGGTTGGCAAACAGGGACTGGTCGGAGAGCTTGCTGTGGTTGGACAACAACAGCAAGTCTGAGTTGGCGGTTTGCAGAGCCGCTACCGCACTAACGGTCGCGGCGTTGGCGGCGGCGGTGGAGGAGGACGATGCAGCAGCAGCCGCAGCCGCCGCTAACAGAGTGGATGGGGCCGTGTTTTGGCAGGACAAACAAGTACAGATAGAACTGCATGGAACACCGCCTTGGTAGCACTCGCAGTACTTCTTAAGACACATGGACTTTCTGCAGCGACATCCATTCTTGTGTGCTACGCTGGTGATGGCGGTGAAGGTGCTGGACATAGTGGTGGTCCCAATGGAAGATGGGGCGGTAGGCCGGTACTTCGAATCGAACGCATTAGGGTTGCGCTCCAGAATCATATTGACAGCCGCATCTCTAACAGTGGCATTGTCGGGCCTGTTTTCACACGATACACATCTGCAAGAGGAACTACAAGTAGCTCTGGCGGCGAAGCACTGACAGTACCTATAGGCATGCAAACAATAAAGATATAGTAAGACTCAGTACACACAGTGGTCTTACTTCAATGACTTACAGTTTTAAACACTTTGATTTCCTACAGTTGCAAGTATCTTGCTGCGAGGACTGGTCATTCTCAATGCTTAGGTTGTTCTCCTAAATTCAAATATGGGAGTACAATATTTTGAATTGTTAGACAATCAATACAAGAAGGGATTGCATACATAACTTGACAAACCTGTCTGTAAGATTCTAAGCAAAGTTGAATATCTGATTGCTGTAAGCTACACAATCCAACGCCTTCCACGCCTCTCAGATCCAACAAGATTTGAGCCAAGTTTGATCTTGATGGTGTTGGCATTGTAGCCTCTCGTAGCTTATGATCAGGCATTGTGAGAGATGGTGTACAACTAGTTCAAAAACGAAGGTTACAAGATGGATAGAGAGCACGATCAATGCCTTGATGTTTGCTCTTGCTTTGTTCTTTCTGCTTTTGAAAATACCACCAGTGGGTTTTGAATTTCGAATTAGAATCAACGACATTTTTGTACCTTAATGTATTGCGTATAAGAATTGTGTTTGATGCTATAAACCGTATATAAGATAAACACAGGAGATTTAACGACATTTTCGGTAATCTAAGAATTTGGTTTACCGGACATTGAACTTCCTCTCTGCTGCTGCTGGAACGAGCTCCAGAGCTGTGCTGTGTCGATAACAGTTACCTGGGCTGGAAGATTTATTGCAGTAATAGAGACTGCGAGAATGACAGACACCGCTGAGAGTGATAAAGCTTGGGAGAAATGTGCACGACTACTTATGCTTAATGCTATTGAGAAGCTGGACACGCTCATTGAAACTGTACGCAGAATATTGGAAAGTATAAACCTCGCACCAGCCATTCAGAAATTCAGAACCCTCAAATATTCCAATGCTTCGATCGCAAATAAAATTATAGAAGTTAATGGGGGAGTGGAATTTTTCCATGGGTTAGGGTTTCAGACAGTGGTTGACGCAGAACACGGTAAAGTGCTTCGACTAGACATTGAAGACGCAACCCATAGCGAGCCCGGAACGTTGGAAAATTTGAACATTGGTTTACAGTGGTTAGAAAATACTATTTTAACGTGTCGATCGTGTGCTACAAGCAGCACAACCGCGACGAGTCGCTCTGTGTGTGCAGAGTGTACCATCATTGTCCGCTTGCCAACGGGGGCCTCTGTCAGTGGTGGGTTTATGAGAGGCGATAAACTGCATCACATCAGAAGCTATGCATGTTGCTACTTCACAAGTCAGAGGTAAAGCCGTTTTTTGCATAATATATTGTAGTGGTTCGAAATCATTTATACATAAATTGTCATTCCGCAATGCAGATCGAATGCGGTGCGATTAGTTCTTCCGGAAAGTCGCGTGGAAGTGACAGAAGCTCTTTTGGACTGCACGCTGGAGGAGCTCGGTCTCTGTCCGCGCGCCGTCGTGTTTGCCAGCATTTATTCCGAAACCGAGAGAGAAGCCCTCCTCTCGCAGAAGCACGACCAGCTGCACCACACACATACTGGTCAAAAAGTGCAAGTGAAGACAGAAAAGAAGTAAGTTTACGATGATTTTATGCTGTGCTTTTCTTTTATGCAATTTATACCTAATGGCAAACAAAAATGTGACGATTGTTGGTTTGTTTTGTTGTATACAGAACCAAACTTGACGAGCGCTTGGCCTTAAAAGAAGAAAGAGCTCGCATTCTGGGCGCATTCAAAGATGACAGATCCAGTAGCAAGTAAAATTGGTAGACTTTGACCACGCTCGATATCGTAATAATACTCTTAGTTTTGTCAGCATAACTCCGTTTCTACTAGTTCGTATCTGTTACAATGGTGACGAACAGAAAATTGACAATGAAAGTAAGCTTTCAAGCTAGTTTTCGACATTTTAAATAAACAAAGACAAGTTAATTCTTACATTACGCTTTCTGGTGTGTATATGCATATGTATACTTCTGTGCTGGTCTCCATCGATGTTGCTATGAATCTACTCAACCTGGAGCAAAATGAAAGCCTTTAAGAGTAAAAGGCTTACGATGTACATAAAATACTTACCACAACAAGTCGATTTCTGCATCTGCAGCCCATGGTAAAAGAATGCGTTTCCTCCGTGATTCTTTGGTCACGCAGCTCACCATGTATCCACACAAACCGCTCACATGCCCATCAAAGACTCTTATTTCTTCTACTTCTTGCTTTATAATGACATCTCGTACAATATGAAATGTTGAGCAGATAGTGCAACCGTACAACGGGTATTTCTTTGCGAATGCCTCGAATGATAGAATGTCAATTGAGTCGACTGGGTCAGTTGGCGTTGTAAAGGTCATAGCAATTAATCGACTAAGGTGAAAATGCAGTTTTGTAGCAAGTTTCTGCGTCGTATTATGGGCGAGGGATTGTGTATATTCCAGATCTGTTGGAGATCCACAAGCAAGTCTATGCACAGATGAACTTTTACTTCGTTGAATGATAGTTCAATACACCGAATTTGGTCTTTTCCGATCTTAGCAGCATTGTGTTTCAAACTTCATTTCAACCGATAGATTCAGTACTATATCCTCCCTGCGTTGCAGCCTGATCTATATCACGTTTAATACAACAGAAATGGACAATAAAACCCCCCAGTACCAGCGCGCGGTTACACCATCTATAATCGATAGCAATGCAAGTCCAAGTTTGGTGCGAGGAAAAGTACTCTCTTACAATACGAACATTATTCGAGGCGGACGGGGTGCAACTTCTGTAAGCGACAAGCTTTTCGGATCTTCGAATCCTGTCCCATCGCCATCTCTATCGTCGACTGGAGCTACGTTATCGCCGCGAGGTGGTTCCGGTAAGCTGGGTGCGCAGACTGGGAAGTATACGTCCGACAATATTGCTGGTGCTCACATAGATTCTTTGGCCACTGCCTTCTCTGTGCTTCCTCGCAGCGACCTGGTTCCTATTTCTAGTGAGCTTCCTTCGGATGGCATCATCTTTGCCAAAACAAAAACACTCCCCGAAATGCTCGTGGTCTTTCGAACAACGGAGGAGCGGTTGCGCAATCCAGAACGTCTAAATCTTGACCGTCGGCAACTTGAAGTGTGTCCCTTGCTAGAGCAAGAGCAGCGACTGCGGCTACTGAATTTCCAAAACAACAGCATTCGCGTCATACAGAATCTGGAGAACTTGCCTAATCTGATTTTTCTCGACCTGTATAACAATAAGATCTCTTCTCTGGAAGGACCCCTCTCCGCGGTCAAAGGGTTGCGGGTGTTAATGGCCGGTAAGAACAAGATCTCGACCATTTCTAATTTGCATCCATTGCGGAAGCTGGATGTGCTGGACCTGCACTCCAACGAGATCCGCATCATTGAAGGACTGGACGGCCTCTCCGATCTGCGCGTACTTAACCTCGCAGGTACTTGCTTATGCGCGCATTTACCGTAGATGTATGTAAACAGTTTTCAACGCTGTCTTGTTATTTTCTGTAGGCAACCGCATCAGCTTAGTGAACAACCTATCATCCCTGGTGTCTCTCACGGAGCTGAATCTGCGCCGCAACAACATCGAAAGCGTGACTGGTCTGAACCAGCTACCTGCGCTCCAGAGGGTGTTTCTCAGCCACAACAGTATTTCCCGTCTGGAGGACGTGCGCTGTCTGTTCGAGGTGAGCTACCTGATCGAGCTGTCTCTGGACGGGAACCCCATCTCGGACAACTCTTCTTCCTCTTCCGCTTCCGCTTCCTCCGACTCTAACGATCCGCTCAAGTACCGCGCACAGCTGGTGATGGGCATGCCAGGACTGCGCCACCTCGATCTGAAGCGAATAACTGAAGAAGAAAGAGCTAGTGCCTCAGCCCTTTTGAATTCTACGGCGAATGGAATTCATGATAGGGACAGCAGTAGTAGCAGCATCAACGGTGGTGCGACCCGGTATCAGCAGCAGCCGGGGAAAGGAGGCACAGAGTCTCCTCAAGACGGATTGCACACCAGCCAACAGCTTGTTCTTTCCGACTACGGTACAGTGCAGCATATTTTGATACGGTAATTGCCTTATCATTAATCCATTTTTCGTTCTTTGTTGAACATATTCATAGATGCGAGCAGTGTGGACAACCGAAAGACGTCTGGATACTCCAGTGACGACGGAGAGGGGTCCGTGGCTGAAATTGGCAGTACCGGGGCCGTCAACGACAGAGAGGCTGCTGACGAGAAGGCCAGTCGCAGCGGCGGTGCTGGTCCTGGTCCTTCGCCCAGCCCTCGTACGATGGCAGCACTCGGTAGTACCAGTATCAGCAGCAGCAGTCAGCATCCACCTACGTCTCACTTGGAGCGCAAAGGTCTGCAGAAGTATGTGAACGTGTCTGCGGAGGCGCTCGCTCAAGCTGCGGGCACGTCCTCGGCAGGCATTGCGCACCTTCAGGGCCTGCAACAACAATCACAGCAGCAGCAGCCAAGTAGCAACTTCGACGCTGCTGCCGGTGCAGCTCTCCCTACAGGAAGAAGTGCAGTTGCCGCCACTTCTATTGGACTGGCCGCACTCGCTAGGGCCGGCACACTGCTCAGTACCAACAGCATGTTTGATCTGGAGGTAATTTCCTTCGTTGTAAATCGATTTTGTCTGTTGCTACTTACTTAGCATGTGCATATTTCATTTGGTCAGGTGATTGGCCCTGACGAGAAGGCTTTGATTGCAGTGGGCGACAGCTGGGAATGGACCTCCAACAAGCGTCTGTTGCAGAACGTGACGGAGGCCTCCTTCTACCATATGAAAAGGGCCACCATCGTGTCCAAAGTAGGCAGCAGTCAGATGGCTGCCCTGCCGGCACTAAAGTGCTTGCGCCTCATGTTTAATGACTTTGCGTCCTTGCGAAGCGTAAGTAATGTTTTATTATGAAAAGTTGTGATGTCGTGCTATTTTCACCGATTGTACCGCGTTGCTATGCATTTTTGATACGACAGGTGGAATTCGTTGCGTCGGTGTTTGGCCGGCAGATCGAGCAGCTGACCGTGAAGAATTGTCCGCTGAGCGCCGCGTGCTCGTCGGAGACTCTGCGCGCCTACTTCGTGGCCAGCATGCCCCGGTTGAGTCACTTCAATGACCAGGAGGTCACGTCGAAGGAGAGGCAGATGGCCGAAGCCTTGTTCGGACCTCTGCTGCGAAAAGCCGCTGCTGCTGCTGCTGCTTCGGTGGTCACTTCGGGAAGCCACCCGCAGGAGCCCCTTCGAGCAGCAGCAGCAGCAGCAGTAGCAACAACAACATCTTCATATTCGTCAGTAACAACAAGCGGTTCGACGACCGGGCATCAGCAGCAAGGCAAAGGGTTGAAGAATGGTCTGCTCAGAGCATTGCAGCAGCAGACGCATTCTGCCTTCAAATCCGAAGTTGACGCAGGGCAGGCTGCACTGTTGGACCCTGCTGCTGCTGCTGCTGTCATACCTTTCCTGGCACCCGCCCAGCAGTGTGTGGGGTCCGCTTCCAGCGAAGCATTGCACCAGTCGCTCTCTAATTGCCCTCCTTCCTCCCTGGAGCCGATCACTGGCAGCAGCTGCTCAGGCCTGTCCCAACGAGCCTTGCAGCGTCGCCGTCACTACTCTACTTTCTCTGCAAGCTTCGACGAGGCTGTGGGCAAAATTATTCTGGAGACTTTGGTCGAAATGAAGAATCCCTAATAAACTTATTACATTAATTTATCTTGTTGCAAAGCAAAAAATTATTCGCTTAGGATTTTTTAGTGTTTATGACAACATTCACTTAGAACTACGTACTTTTAATTATTTGGCACAAAAATGTGTGATTCCCGCGCATCTAATGACGTTTATGTAAGCAGGGTTGTCAGAAATACGGGAACCGGTGGGAAACAGAAGTATTGCGTCGTAAACTGTGGTAGCGCCTGCAGGGAGGTGTCGGCAGCTTATTATAGCATGCCCTGGGTGGTGGACTCCTTGCGCAGTTTTTGTGCCCATCCTTTGCTCTGTTGCGCACCGCGATTGTTGTTAGACGCGCACCAGACCAATTCCTGTGCGGATCGGCCAGGCATGCTGGCAGCGAACAAGTCTCTCCGATCAGACCTGCTGAACGATTGGTCCAGCTTCTGTAGAGTGTTCATGTAAAGACTGGGCGACCCAGCACTAGCAGTGTTACTATTGAAACTGCTTTGATATTCGTGCCGCGCAGAATCTCTGCCAGTCCGAGCAGAATCTAAATCTGTTCTACTGGATGGTATACTACGATTGGTTGCAGGCGCACTTCTAAACTCCGCCTGTGCTTCATTCGCTTTTTCTGACGAATATCGTGCGGGTGGCGGTTTAAGTAAGGTTTTGCCCAGCTTAACTGCTTCAGATTCTGCATCAATGTAGAAACTTCCTATTTCACCACTCGTTTGCATTCGAATTTGGTCCGCGTTTCGTCGCTCAGCACGTGCGTCTGTACCAATCTGGTGTGTAGACGAGGTCACCCTAAGAAATCTGTCTGACTTTGGGGGATGTCGTTGCAGTGGCACAGAGCGCGGAAGTGTTGGTTGATTTCTGCTGGTAAGATAACGTTGTCCGTATCCTAAATAATGCAAGGGAAGTGTACTGTCAGAAAATGGGCAACGCAAAGCCGTAGTACTTATGGAACGTACGAAGAAATCTCACCATAGCCATCACTGAACTTATGACATGAACCAACAAGCGGTTTACTTTTCTCCGAAGACATGAGGCAAGTTCGAGCAATGCAATGCTTGATAAGCTTAAACAGTATGTAATGAAGGTACAAGTGCTCGCTGTGGGAACTCGGTCAAAGGTGAGTGAAGCGAAACGGTCGATGCGCACAAATCGGTGACTTTTCCGCACGATCACTGTGGTGAGAATATCTGTGTTCAATGGATGTCAGTCATATTTGTACCATAGCAAGATTAAACTTGAAGCGCGCTAACTGAGTTTCGTAAAGACGATCATTACAATATTAGATTCAGACTTTTTATGCAACGTCAATAACGACAAAAGAAAATGTGTATCGGTACTTATTACGCGCTATGGTCCAGATGTCAGTTTCATTCAAACATTTACTTCACTCATTCAAACAGTTACTTACGATGCGTTTCCTTTTAAAACGCATTTACTTCCTACTTTTATCAGAATACAAATTGTGATTGATGCGCCGCAAACGCTCGTTCTCACCTTTTTGTACCACCAACTCACGATCAAGATTGCGGATCTTTGAGTTTAGAATTTCCAACTGTCGTACAGTGTGTCAGTGCACAGAAAAGCAGATAAATACAGTGATATATATTAAACATTTTAATCAGAAAACGAAAAATACCTCATACTTCAACTCAACAATGTCCGCTTGCACCAAAAAATGTTGTCTCACACCATCAACATATTCCAATCTCTGTTTGTTTAGATGATCAAATTCAATCGACAGTGCTTGCAAAGCTTTATTCTTCCCGCCAATATCAGTGTGAAGTGCACTATTTTCTGATGCAACGACCTGAAGTCTATCCTTCAGGCATGCATTTTCAGCGCGAAGTGTTGCGACCTCGCTCTCATTTGCAGCAACATCCGATACCAGCGACCTGATAGATGCACTTAGATCTGCGTCCATAGTTCACTTATAAATATTTTTAGCTGCAGTGGGTGAACCTTCTGTTGGAATGTTGCATCGAAACGTTGTGTGTTCTGTTCGAAAGAGTGTGATAAATAAAAATGTGAGCTTTTAGGCAGAGCAAAAACGGTCGTTTTCGTATCGGGCTGGACGCAGCCTTCTTTGCCATCGCCATCACAACACAACTCTGAAGAGTCATCTGCCATATTTTCGATATTTATCAGCTATCAATATGTCACAACGTGGTGTTGTCGGGGGACCTAAGGTTAAGAGGGTGATGACTCAGGCTATCAATTTAATATTCGAGTTTTTAAAGAACGTAAGTGGGTTTATCGTCACTCTTCCCTTGCAAGTGGTTGCAAATAACTAATCGTGATTTGCACTTTTATTCTAACAGAGAGAGAGGATCCAAATTTGGTTGTACGAAAACGTCGCGATTAAAATGGAAGGAATTATCATTGTAAGCATTCTTCCGATACCGAAGCACATTTTCTGGTCACCTAATTATTTTTTTGGATCAATTGCAATTCTTGCAGGGGTTTGATGAATACATGAATGTTGTTCTTGATGAAGCCGTGGAAGTCAATGTCAAGACATCGTCGAGAAAGCAGATTGGTAATAATCTAATAACGTTATTTGAGATTAGTTTTATGTATATTCTCATCACAACTTTAACCTTTCGTTGCAGGGAGAATTTTGTTGAAGGGCGATTGCATCACGCTGATTCAAAGGGCTGATCCTTCATCTGGCGAGTCTCTATAGTTTCATTCATAGTTGTATTATGTTAGCACAATAGCAGTGGTCGTGAGAATCATAACCAGCCTGTTGACAAAAAATAGTTTTCTTTCTTTTGATCTTTTGAGTCAAGTCACAGCACAGAAATCAAATCAGCCTCTTCGTTAAACCTTAATAAACCAACACGCCACAATATACCTCTACTCTTGTAATTGCAAAAAATACTTGCCCTAACATCGCAGCTAGGTCCGCACAACAACAATAAAGATAAACGATGCGCAGGAGGAGTATAAGGAACCCATGCTGTCCGACCAGCGAAGTAGGACAAACAACTTACAGTAATCTATCATAGCAGTTGGGTAAGCTAGGCTTAGGCGAACTTGGCTTTGTCCGGCACGCGCAGGGTTCCGAAGAACCAGTCCGCGAAGATGAAAAACTGCACAGCAAGGCGAGGAAATAGAAAATAGAATGAAAAGTGCAGCGGTGCGTTTTCGTAATTATATAAAGTCATAATGGAAGTGAAAGTGTGTAGATGACGGCGGTGATGACATCGATCCTTGGCAATTGTTTACACACATACATAGAGTACAGTAGTACTTACCTGTCCGAAGTTGTAGTGGTAGTGCGTGTGGTGCACGGTGTGGTACTTGGCCCCCATGATCGGCTCGAAGTCAGCCCACTGCATGACAGACAGCATGATGAAATGTGATGAATTGTGATGTAATGTGATGCTATGAGCGGCATGTAAAACAGTAAAGAAAATAAGTATAGGATGGTGTTCAAAAATACTTACGACAGCGTCGTGGATGTTGGTGGCCCAGACTCCAGAGAAGAACAGCAGACCGACGTGAGTGAAGTAGTGCACCGGCAAAACGAACAGACCAATCACATAAGGAGACGCCTGCCAGCAGGGACAGTGAAAGTAGAAAGAGAATAAACCACATAAAGGATAGCGATGGGACTCTCAAAAATAGGTGAACATGGATAAACTTGGGGGAATAAATGTAAAGGCATCTGCAAATGTCAAGAGTAATAAATGATTGGTTGGTTTGGTTACCTGCAGGAGGCCATCGATGGGGTTAAAGGCGATAGAGGCCCAGGGAGTGAGGGTCAGGGCCTTGTTGTACTTGTGGTGCAGGCCGTGGATGTACTTGTACAAAAACTTGTTCTCGTGCAGCGTGCGGTGCACCCAGTAAATGCCCACCTCCACGAAGAGCAGATAGAGGCCCAGGTAGGCGAAGTAGTAGGGCCAGCCGCCGATCTCGTCGATGTAGAAGTACACCTTCGTCATGTTGTTCTCAATAAGATACTCCGAGAGCACAGGCAAGCCCGCGTACATGAAGAGAGATGCCTGGGCGAGGCACATTTGATCCAGGAAAGTGTCCCAGGTGGGCAAGGAGCGGCCCTGACTGGTGAACAGCTTGTTCGCCATAACGTTGTAGATCATGAAGTGCCAAACACCAGCGGTAATCCAGTAAATGCAAGTGCCCGCCACCAAATCGCGGAGGTAGCATTGCGCGTAGTAACCGTTTTCATGTCCAAACTTCGTCAGTAGCCAAGAAGAAGCATCGGTCAAGCCAAAGATGGAGAGCACAAAGTTGTTAATCAACTGGTTGGCGGCTCTGTAAGGGTTAAGGGAGCCCTCAGTCTTCAAAGCAATGTTCTTTGCCACATCACCGAACCAAAACGATAAGTCGGCATCAAGGAGCGACAGAGCTCCAAGAGCGGCGGAACACGAAGCCAGCAGAAGTACGCACCCAAGTAATCTGAAGTGAATATTAAATTCCTTTGTTTATTTCGAAAGCGATGACAATAAATAAGCTAAACTACTTACTGCTTTGATGAAGGCATTGTTAAGACTTTATCGTAAGAAAGAGAATGTGAGTGTACTACCCTGACTTGGCTTACTTCTAACGTTCCTATGAGCGTTCCTAATCCAGCAACAGTCGACTGGACTTGGCTCGTTTGGAGCGTCACTTCAACCAACCCTCGAATCTGTGTCATGAAGACCTGCGTACTGTTTATATTGGAAAAGGCGTAAGACGAATATTCAAAAGAAACATATCTCGTTTCCGTAACGGTATGTTTAGTCGGAGTCTTGGACGACGAATTGTGGTGCGCAACCAAGCAGCCAGCAGCTGATTATTACGGTGGCCACTACCGCTCTCGCCTTTTCTTTACATCATTGGTCTAATGCAGAATTTTATTGCGCAAGGAAGGGTTGTGAATGTTTCAAACAATTCGCGAGCTTTGAAGCACTTGTTTACCAAAATCCGAGACGCAAAAACATCCCGTGTTGAGTTCTGCACATACGCAAACAGGCTTATGACGATCATCAGGTTAGTCAGTGTTTCCACATTTTTGTACGATTATTGTGAAAGCAGTCTCCTTATTTGTTTACTGTGCATTAAATGAAAAATTTCTTGACTTTATAGTGAGGAGGGGCTGAGCTACGTGAATCCTCAGCAGGTGCAAGTTGTGACACCAACGGGAAGCGTTTTCGATGGGGAAGCAATTGACACAGAGTCCATCGTTGCTGTATCTATCATTCGGGCTGGCGATTCTCTTTTAGACTGTTTTACTAAGATAGCTCCTGCGGCACAGATCGGAAAGATTTTGATTCAAAGAGACGAAGAGACCCGACTGCCCGTACTCTTCTATTCCAAGCTCCCTCCTCTCGCATCTAAGACGGTTGTTTTGCTTGATCCGATGCTTGCCACAGGAGGTTCCGCAAAGGCTGCCATTCAGGTCGCTTTGGACAACGGAGCCAAGGAAGATAATATTATTATGTTTTGTGTTGTTAGCTCTCCGGAAGGCATCTCCAATTTAATGGATGCTTTTCCTGCTCTTCGCATTGTAACTGGCGAAATCGATGCAGGACTCAATGATAAGGTACGTACTTGCCTATATTTACCCTTTATTTTGTGCCAATCTGCCTGCGTCTAAATGTCGATATTTCTTCTGCAGGCATACATTGTTCCTGGCTTAGGCGACTATGGCGATAGATTTTACGGGACCGTGTAAATTTGATACTATAAGTGTATTCCTACCACAAGTTGCGAGACGTGGACCGTTCATAATGGTTGTATGATATTCTGCTGCCGTAACGGTAGATTTTTGGTTATTGCATCATATATGTACTGTAATAGTTCAAAACAGATGTTTCGTAAGGGCGTATTTATATTACTTGTGGATAATTAAAATGCTCTACCTTTATGTTCATCTTCCATCGAGTAGCACTGAATTTTCAAACAAGCTGTGTTCAGCACGCTAAACATGTGACAGCTGTGCAGTTACACTTAAAAGTGCGCATTGTACGCTTGCTAAACAATCAATACTTTTTGTTTACCGCTTATGCATATGTAGTAACATTTTATAAAAACTATTTACAGTTGGTTTCATTCCAGCCTCTCGTAGTAACCTCTTTTACCGATTGGAAGGGAAGTGACGCATGTATTCGCTGAAGGTGCTGCTGTTGTCACTGGTGCTGCTCGTGTTGTTGGCAGCGTGTCGCGTGAACTCGAACGACTCATCTTCTTCCTTCCCTGGCCCATCTCTTCTGTCGCCTTCTCGCGAAGAAGGCTGTCGCCACTGCGGAGGACTGTTGCTGTCGCTACCTGGACTGCCCCGGGAAGTGTGGAGCGTGTGTTGTGAGAGCATCGCGTACTCTGACAGACGGGACACACTGGCGGGAGTAGTGGGGCTGTTCAGCTGCTGCTCCTGTGCCAGCAAAAAGCCTTCTGCCGCAGAGGTGGAAGAGGTGTTCGCGGGGCTGCTCGGGTTGTCCCCCTCAGTAGCGGGGTAAGTGTGTGCTTCGCTGCGCTGCCCGGTGAAGGTGTAGGCCCCCGGTCGCCCACTGTCGTCGCGCAAGCCAGGACTGGCAACAACAGCACTTGAGCCGGATCCTCCCGTGGTGTGACTCACAAACCGGTAGTTAGAGCTAGACGTGTAGTGGGACGAGTGCATTGTGCTGCTCGCCACTGCCGTGTGAGTGGTGGTGACGTTGCGCGTAGTCGAGCGTAGGGAGCCGTCGACGGCTTGATGACGAGTGGCCGCCGCCGCGTCGACGCTGCTGGTGTCCGCGGTATGCATGGAACTGCTCCCACTTCCACTTCCACTGGTACTTGTGGTGCTGACTTTGGTGGCGGCAGCACTGGAGTGGCGTGCCTCGGAGCTTCCGGCGGAGTAATAACGACTAGACGAATACGTGTCCTCTCCGCTGCTGTGCCACAGAGCCGCGCCGGCATCGATAGAGGCGACCCCTCGCTGGCTGTGACTGCCCAGGCTTCTGCTACTGGAAGAAGCAGCTGGAACAGCAATTGCTGCGGTAGTTGCTTGGGTCCTGCTGAGAGAAGAGTTGTCGACACGGACGTTCGAGGAAGTGCGAATGCCTTCTTCTCCCTGCTGTGTGGTAGTGGGTGCGGCCACAGGGGGTGCGACAGTGAATGGAGGTGATGACGACCCTCCCACCGAGGCGAGAAGCCTATTGCGCATCGCAGCGATCTCGCTCTGGATGCGTCCCCGGGTTGCGGACCCCGCCTGGGAGTTGAGCAGCTCCTCCAGACTGCGGTTCTCAACCTCCTCTTCATCCTCTCCCTCACTGGAGTAAGCAGAGTAGGTCGAATGCGAGTAGGTGGTGTTGCGCGCACCTGCAGACAACCCAGAAGGCACATCCTCGGCCCCGATGTCGCTGGACAGGAGTGAAGAGTTCATCGAGTCCTCCAGTTCCAGTCGCGCCGCTAGATCCGGCAGGTGTGCGGCCGTAACGGGGTAGGCGGCGCGGGACTCACCATGCACAAACAGGCGACCAGTGTAGACGTCCCTCGCAGCCGCAACATCGCGCGTTGTAGCGCCTGTGGTCTCTTCCGGCGGCGAATTGACAGCCGAAAGCGACGACAGCGAGGTTGAGGCCATGCCTGCACTTAGATTGATTGCGCCAGCAAGGCCAGGACCCGTTGTGGTTGTTGTCCCTTCACCAGCGCCTCTGCGAGTCAACCACGAAGGGGAAGCGTAATGTGGTGGCTGCGCAGGCTGTGGCACCGCTGCACGGGAAGAACCGGGTGCTCTTGGCGGCGTAGCTCCCACTGCTGGTGCAGGTGCAGGTGCAGGTGCGCTTGCTTGTTTGGAGGAGGATGGATTGGCATAAAAGGCCTGCTTTTCCTGCCAGTCTAGCGACAACTTGTCCAGCTCGCTCATGAGCGCGGTGGCTCTGCTGTTGTGCTCATACGACGCGCGCACGTCCACGCTCGTTGTGCGAGTCGTAGAGGTGGTGGTAGCGTAAGTGCTGACTGTGCTGCTATGGGCAACAGAGCGGCTCTGCTGAGACGAGGACGCCGCAAGGGGTGCACTGCTCTTGTTTGTTCTCTTCCTGGGAGACAGGGAATCCGAGCTGCGCGAATCGGCGTCACTTCCTGTTGGAGAGGCAGAGCGACTCATGGAGCTGCCGCTGTGGCTGCTCCGCAGGTCCGACTCGTACAGTGTGGACTTGCTGAACTCCATTCTTTCGTCCGTTCTTTCCCGTTCCTGTTGAGGGAAGACGAGCACGTTCAGAGGGCTGGCAGACACTGCCGCTGCTGCTGTGGTCGTCCTTCGTGGCGGAGAGGTCATGTCTTGCGACAGAAAGCTTTCTTCTTCTGTCTCAGAGAGCGCAATGGAGGACGTTGTCGCATTGTAGGCGGACAGGTGCTCCGAGCGCAGGGCCCGAGCCTCGGTGCCCAGATGCAGACTGCCCTGGTAGAGCTGCTGCCAACGGTCGAACAGCTCGCCAGTGGAAGCGGACTGCACGCTCTCAGCCTGGCTGTTTTCTTCCTCCTCCTCTTCCTCCACGATGCGGTCGATCGTATGCGGCAACGGAAATGAACGCAGGGCACCTTTACTATTTTTCTTGTCCTCCTCCTCCTCCTCCTCGTCATCGGATCCAAACATGCTCGCGTAGTCCGATGCGTCGGGGCTCACTTCCCTGCTGTTGCTGCTTTGGGTGCTATGGCTACGATCGACAGACTCTGGCTGGGGGACCAGCTGTTGCTGTTGAGGATAAGTGTGGGAGTAGTCTTGATACTTCTGGGAAGTGCTGGTTCGAGCCTGTGGCTGCAGTGGTGATCTCGTGATGTCCCCGTGCTCCTCGTCCGCGTCGCTCAGGTCGTCGAGGACATCTTGCAGCTCTTGGTGCGTCAGTGCGGCAAAGGAGTCCAACATCGATCCACCCTCCGCTGCATGCCTTTGCAGTGCTTCGTGAGGGTGATCGCTGGTAATGGACAGCATACTGACTGAATCAGACTCCAAGCTATGTGATGGAGAAAACGTTCGAGTAAGAGGCACAGTGGGCACATGTGCCCCAGCGCTCCCCGCGATGGTAATAGTCACACCAGGAAGGGCTGCGGCAGCATCGGGCCTGGCCGGCTTCTGCGCGGAGTCCAGATAAGACAGCATGGAGGCGGAAGAGGACGAGGATGAAGAAGCAGAAGAGGCAGAAGTTGCGGTAGAGGCGGAAGAGGTGCTGGAGCGCAGGGAGGAACCTGTGGCCAGCGAGGATGCGGAGTGGATAGATCCACTTTGATCTCCTGACAGTCTTTCTTGATGGCTGCTGGCTTTCGAGCTGACACTCGTTCCCTGAGAGCTGATGGAACCTGAGCCTGCGCTTACCTCATCCTCCTCCTCATCTTCGCTTGAAGACAATGCGTGCTTGGCCCGCCGCAGCTCAGAGAGGGTGGAGGTTGTGCTGCTTCCGTCATCGAAGGGCAGCTCGGTCAGCGCGGACACGTTCGCGTCGTTCTTGCTGTGGTCCACCTCCTCCACGAAGCCGCTACTATCATCCTCCTCCTCTGTCCACAGTGGAGAGCGCTGCAGCACGCCCCCGCGGGTAGGAGCGGAGGGAGGCGAGATGTAGCTCTCCGCCGACTGCATGCTGTCGTTCAGCACACGAGAAGAGAATCGCTTGTCAGCAGGTACCGCAGACACAGGGTCGTACCGAGGCAGGCGGTCGTGCCGGGCTTGCTCCGTGTTGGTGGAGGAGACGCCGCTCTGAGGACTGCCCGCCTCTCCTGTGGGCCGGTGATGGCTGCTCCTGGGCGGCACGGCTACCTCCGGGGGCGTGAAGGGATCAATGTGGCCGCGGCCGCCTGCAGAGCCTCTGCTGCTTTGATGCCGGGGAGGTGTCACCACAATCTTCTCCGATGATGCTGCAGTCACCGATAAATCCAGCGCCCCTTTCGCAACCTCGATGCGCAGGGAAAGTGGAGCTGGTGGTGGTGGAGGGACGGAGCCCGCCCAAGAGCTGCTGGACTCGCTAACCATGCTGCTTTTCATGCTCACAGCCTGTCCATAATAAAATAAAAAAGCACTGGTTGAATGAATGTCCATCAAGTGAAATTCAACAAAATGGGCGTACCTGGCTGAACGACGAAGAGTTCGACGTTGCCGTGGATGGACTGGTTGCCACAGACGATGGAGAAGAGGGAAGGGGAGAAGGGGAACCGCGAGGACCTTTCCGTGCCATATCTTGTTCACGGTGACCGCCGCTACCGCCGTGCTTCTGCACTCGGGGTATTTTCACGGCAACATTCTGCTGGTTGGATGAAGCACGCTGTTGATGTGCGGAATCCAGCGCAGCATCCGAATTACTACTCTGTTCCTCTTGCACGTGTTGTTCGAATGTTTGGGAGTAGGAGAAGGTCCAGTGGGGCGGAGGGCGACTGATCATGGGGATGTCGCTCACAGTGGAGCAACCATCCAAGTCCTCGTACATACGCCGCTCGCTCTGCAGCACGCGCAGCTCCTCCGAGACCGTGCTGCTGCCACTGGTGCTCTGCGCGTCTGCGTCAGCGAATGCTCCGTGAAAGGTGGCGTGGTGATCTTCCGGGAACGGCGCTGCAGAGGAGGCGCCACCAAAGGGAAAGTCAGCAGGCTGCTCCGTGTGCCAGGTAGGGAAGGCCCCGCCTGAGCCGTCGACATCCTGCTGGTGCTGCACGTGCTGCACATGCTTCTCTAGGTTGGCCTGCACCAAATGCGACCCTGTGCGGTACTGAATGTGTTTGTTGTCGAGGCGGACGGGTTTGGAGAGGAACATCTTCTCGAAGGCACTCTGCACACGTGGTGGCTCGGCATCGGGAGCCACACCGAGAGTGGAGCACACGCGCATCTGTCTGGCCGGCGCCTTGTCCGCCGCCTCCAGCCGCTGCAGCTCGCTCTCAAGATAGATCACACCCTTGCGCTGCTGCACGGTGATCTTGGCCACCTGGGCGCGCATCTTGACCTTGATCTTCGTGAGCATCTCCGTCATCACCTTGGACCAGTTCTTCTTCCGAACCGTCATCTCCTCGATGGAGGCCTCATTGAGAACCTCAGTCATCAGCCTGCTGTTGGACCCAGCAGCACTATTAGAAGCCCCGTTGATCCCGTGTCTCCAGACTTGTGCATGCACTTCCACGGGGAAGCGCTGCTCGATCGACACCGCACCCTGCTGCACCCTCGTGTGAGTGTACACCACCGGAACACTGTGCAAATTGGCGACAGCCTCTTTCTGCAAAGCAAACAACTGTTGTCGCGCAGAATAGACTTCGCCGTTCGCGTGGGCATCTTCCCGGTCAGACATGCGCATCTCGCGCTTCGTTTGGTGCAACTCCAGAAGTCGCATACTCGCTCTCTGCGTTTCCAGTATTTGTTCGTGTCGCAACTTAAGAGCCACTTTACCACGCTGAAGAACCTCTTCGTGACGCCTCGCTGCATTCCTTGATTCAATTTCAGATCTTTTAAGCATTATATCGACATTCTTTTTCGCACGCTCGTGTGCTGAACCAGTTTGGCTAACAGCAGTATCCCGCTTGTTTGAAAGGATGCGAAGCTCACTCTCCTTCTCTTTACGTTTCTTATCTATCTCAATTCGCATCCGTGCTGCTTTTCGTTCAGCAATACACTGACGGTGTGCTTCCGCCGCAACAGCAGACAGCATTTTCTCCTGTTCGAAAACCTCTTTCATCCTTTGTATCCGAAGAACCTTCGAAGTGGCAGTCAACTGCCCCTGTACTTCCAGGCTTCCACAAAAGCTCTTGCCCTTAAGCGGTAATACGTCAGCCATCTTGGGTTGCTGGGTTGTAGCTAGCTCAATGGTCGGTTTTCAAAAATAGAATTTGAATTCATTCAAACCGACGTTCGGGGAAACGGGAATTGCACCAAATGGCGAATTACAAACGACATGCCGGGAGTTTTTACGTTCCTGAAGATAAACTTCCTGCTGTCCATTTTTATGAGCATTGCCAACAACCGTGACGAACAAGGGGGCGATGCAGTCTAGTTTATTTGAAAGCTCGCTAACTGATATAACGGGTAAAATTCGCCTGGAGAGTGAAGATCCACGATGGATGCAACTATTCAGTTCCAAAAGCATTGCTCCGATAGTCGAGGGTATTAATGTATCTTACTATGGCAATAGACTGATAGAACACAATTTAAGCACCGGAAATTTGGTACAGCTTTTAAGACAAACAAGTTCTCGCGTCCAACAAGTTCTTGGCAGGAAAGTGGCACCCCCAAGTCAAGTAATTGAACAGTGCTGCACAGCTTTACACCTGAGCACCATCATGTTACACTTTGTAATAATCACTTTGTCCCCTCAAGCGGTAAGTAGTCGTACACAGTTATGTTTCTATTTTTTACTTCATAATTTATATTTTCCATCATGTACTACTGTAGCTCCGAAAACAGTTGCAGTTGCCAGAATCGTGGCCCGAGTCACAGGACCCGCATTTCACCAGGCATGGATTCCCCAACAGCTCTACGGCAGTAGACAGGGCAACAAGGAATCTAGCTGTAGAAAATTTGATTGTGGAGCTGGCGTCAGTAATTGACAGTCCACAGGAACACGTTTGGTTGCGTGATGTTCGCTTTTTCAGTGCGAACATGTTGCTAGTCATGTGCAGCACTCAGCTTTATGCCAACCACACAAACCACTGCATTCGAAGTGACGGTTCCGTTGCTGGCTTGAGTTTCAACAGTGACGCTGATCTGTTTCTGAACTATGTCTTTTCGCTCGCGGAGGGACAGCTGCGTGCGGCGCTCGGCGGTGGCAGCGGCCAGGCCAGCAGCAGCAGTGCCTTCTCCAACTGCTTGGCCGTGCAGCTCGTGCGAGGTTTAATAATTTGCTCAACGGGTTCAACATTAACGGATCAGTCGCATGTTGTTCCAGAGCCGAACACTGTGTTGTTGAAGAAGCTGATGGCTGCCTGGCAGGGTCCAACAACGGATGGTGCTTCTCAGTCCGCCGCTGCCTCCACCAACAGCAACAATGCGACACCAAGCAACACTGTGAGCGTCCTTCTTTGGGGTATGTTTTTGATGTTTTACTCGAAATTGTTTTTTGTCAAACTCAACAAGTCCATTCCTCTTTTCATTGCGGCGTGTAGACATTTTGATGTATTTGCCATTGAGCGCGCTGAGCCGTTTTTTCCGTCCAGCTTCTGCTGAGTCGACATCAGCTTCCTCGGTGGGAGCAGCCAACATCAGCAACAACATTAACAACAACTCTGCTGAGTTCACCGACTCTGCTGAGCTGGCCTATCATCACACCAGAGTGGCGGCGCCATCATCAGCTGCAGCGGCGTCGGAGCAGAGTGATGTTGGCGACCCATACCAGTACCAGAAGTCTCAGCTGCTGCCCATGCCACACCGGGTGTCCAACTCGCAACGTCTGCCTGCGGATCCTCTCGCTGAGCGCAGTGCCAACCTGCTGCTGGTGTTGCTGCACAACCGAAGGTAGGCACCCTTTGCTTTTTTCTTCTCATTGTGTGTGTCTGTGTGTGACCTTTTTTACAAAACAAAATCACGTTAATTGTGTTAATTCCGTACTCTGTCTTCCAGGTCATCGTCCTCACCACACCGGCCGAACCCTTTTCGGGAAGCTTTCGGATTGCTGCACGATCTCTCAGTGTCCCACTCCCACTCCAATACTACTGCCGCTGCTGGGTATGGTGACGAAGGTAAGCAGCAATGGCTGTGTGCTGCAGGGTTATCGTGACATGCAATTCTTCTTCATCCTACACATTGAATATTTTTATTTCGTATGATACAGAGAGTTACTCCGAGGCTGATTTGGAGGGCGGGGGAGGACCATCGCTGCATCAACACCAACATCAACAGCTGATGCAGGGACAAGGGGGACGCACCTCAGTCACCAGCGCCAGCTCCGTCTTCATGATCAATGCATCGCGGATACACGTATCCATGCCGCAGGTCATCACAGGGGTCGTGAAGTAAGTCAGCAAATTGATTTCATTCCTGGAGTACTTTGTATCAGCTTTTCGTCATGTGACTCGACCTTTGTCCAAAATAGGAACCTGCCTGGCGAATCGTCTATTCTTTTGTTGTACTCTCTGTTGCAAGGGCATCCTACCTTCATGGAGACGCTGATCCGAACAAGTAAGCGGCACATTTTCACTTAAGGCCCCTATGCTTGTGATTTTCATCGCAATAGTTGGTTCCTTTCTCATTTCGACAGACACGGTCGGTTTGGTTCTGTCTTCATGTCTTCACGGTCTTTATTCGCTCACCTCCAAGCCTGAGAAAGGAGGGATCGGCTTGGGTGTCAAGGGACCGCCGTCGTCACTTCCACCGTCCTCCAAGAACCTCAACCAGTTGTATATTTTGGTGGTGTGTGTGCTGATGTTAATGCAGGACAGCGCTGTGCTTCAGGAGATCGTCAAGCACGAGCACGAGGTGCCGATGAACTGGTACAAAGAGAGACAATTGAAGCACGTAAGTCAAATAAATCTTAAATTTCAATACCTCGGACGTTTTCATTAAATTTTTGGTCGCTTTTTTGCAGGCATCTCTTCTGGACGCCACACTGTTGTGCCTGCTGCGCACAGTGATGCACGCTCTGTTCCGCCTACAGGACCAGTACTTGCTCTCCAATGCCTGTGCCGCTCTGCACAACCTGTCCACGCGCATGCAGCGGACAGTGCTGCCCTACACCGCCGAGCGACTTGTGCGTGTGCTTTGCCAACTCTGCAGCAGAGCCGTGAAGCACCACGATAACATGTATGTGATTTTAATGCCATTGTCAAACCTATTTTTAGTGCTTTACATTAAAAATAATTCACGCAGCAGCAACGCAAAGGAAGTCGATGCACGCAATGCTTTGGAGGAAAGTCTTTTACCGGAAGCACTTGGTGCACTTCTTCAGCTCGTTGATACGGCTCTCAGGTCCCGCTTTCTTGCTTGCATTGACACTGCATATTCTTATTACTTCTGATATCCTTTTCCAACGATGCTTTGCACACAGACCTGAGAGAGTGACACACAATGTTCACTTGCTGTATGCGCTCATGCACGACTCTCACACTGTGGAGCCGCTGTTCGCACACCCTGCCGTGCGGGCTGCCCTGGAGCAACAGGACCTGTCTGGCACAGTCGGCCTGCGCGTGTTGGAGACCACGCAGCATTATTTGGCGCTGCTGGAGGTGAAAGTGGGCGCGAACAACGACAGTCCGCTCACAGCCGCGCAGGTTGGACTGTTTATTGCGGAACGTTACGAGACTTTTCGCATTTTTTATTCGGTTACACCTTTCTTTTTTTAACAACCACAGACGGTTGACTGGCTTTTGTCAGAGATGGCCAGCGGCAAGAAGCACGTACACTCCTCCCACGCACACAGCGAAGTCGTCAGTGCCAAAAGCCGGGGAAATCATAGCAACAGTAGCAGCAGCAAGCACAAATATTCTTATCAGGAGGCCGAGCATCCAGAAGATTTCTTTCTGCCCTGCATTTGGGCAGCCGCGGTACGCAAATAAATGAATTTCGTGTTGTCGATGGTGCTCTCTATATCTCCTCACATTCTTCCTTTGTTAATCTTTGTGCAGCTCCGAAGTGCCCCAGAAGTGCCCTGGCAACTGCTCCAGCTGACCCTTCTCGATCCGCTGGCCACTGACTTTATTTACCTGGAAACGCCACACGCGACTGGGAATGACGACGACGCAGCAGCAGCGGGTGGTGTCGCAGCCACATCAAGTTTCGACGATGCCGGTAGCGTCGCTAACAGCGTGGACTTTGTTTAACCTTCTCGGATTCTGAGTTGTATTTAATAAATAAATTAAATAGGCAAAATATTTGAATCCGTCCATGAATTCAATTTGCTTTCCTGCAAGGCAATTATTGTGAAAACTCTGCGGACACAAAACGAACCTGGGCAGAAGTCACTTTCGTAAGGCTAATTATTTATTTGAACAAATATATACAACAACTTCAGTTATTCTTCAACAGTATTGCTCTCCATCGTAATCATTGTCGTCGATGCGGATCTTCGCAGAGAGACGTTCGCCCTGCAGAGCCGCAGCGCCGGGCACGGATAGGGTGACCTGGATGTACTCCATGAACCGCTCCTTGCAGAGGTCGTCGAGGATGCGCACCGTGAAGCCTCCGGACTTGACCCCCGCAGGGATAATCACCACGCCGCTGGACTGTTCGTAGTCCCCACAGCCCGCGGGTCCTCGGTCCATCGTGGCCATCGCCAGACACTCCTCGTAGCGAGCCGAGTCCATACCCCGTGCAGTAAGATCAGAGGTGGCGTACTCCACAACGGTGTCTCCCGCATACACAAGCAAGTCACGAAGCACTGTCAGCGTGACGACGCGGTCATGCCGATTCTCCAAAAAGGGGTACTCAATCTGCAATCGAAGAAAGTAATAATTAGAAAGAGTCAATTTTGTGGAAGTTGATACTTGGAAAAAATTGCCTTCATCATTGTTGAAGAAAAAAATACATCCTTACCGCGGAAAAGGAAAGCGCAGCGAACTCTGTGCTGTAAATGTAAGCGGCACCGGCGTCAGG
>LNAP01001260.1_pt1 | contig 27316 bp, 21 predicted proteins | sample 602601 | NCBI WGS metagenome assembly LNAP01 (sample SAMN02440304, study PRJNA202911) | soil metagenome | biome: Subtropical and temperate rainforests or woodlands; isolation source: soil samples (1 kg each in a 20% v/v slurry with milli Q water) were... ... | reverse complement strand
GGCTGGAGTCGGAGCTATTGGATGATGACCCCTTGTTGAACGGGCGCGGCCCACTGCCACCGTTGCCGTTGCCGTTGCCGTTGCCGTTGCCGTTGCCGTTGCCATGGAACTCGGCGGTGCCGCCAATCAGGCCGACCCGTTGGGTATGACCGCTATTGCTTTGCAGGGTCACCAGCGCCGGCATCTCGGCGTCCTGCAATAATGTTACTTGGTGACAACGTCCCCGCAGCCGCGTCACCCCCTCCCGCGAGCGCAGCAACCCCTTCGCCGCCACGCCGCCCAGCAGCACCAGGTGGCGCGGCCGCACCAGCGCGATGTGGCGCAGCACGAAGGGCAGGAAGAGCAGGATCTCCGCATCCGTCGGCGTGCGGTTCCCCGGCGGCCGCCAGGGCAGGATATTGGTGATGTAGGCCTCGCGCTCCCGGCTCAGCCCGACGCTCGCCAGCATTCGGTCCAGCAGCTGGGATCGGGCAGGTAACGGATGCGGTAGGGGATGCGTTTCTCGCGGTGATAGCGGTGCAGCCGCACCACCAGCTCCATGTCCTCGCCAACGGTATCGGTGCGATAGCCGCCGACCGCCATCACCCGTTCGCGGTCGAACAGGCCAAAGGCGCCGGAGATGATCAGCACGGCGTTGAGCGGCGACCAGCCGAGACGGCCGAAGAGAAACGCACGCAGGTATTCGACGATCTGGAAGCGCGCCAGCCAGTTGCGTGGCAATCCGGCCTGGATAAGAAAGCCGCCGCGCACCTGCGAGCCATTGGCGATACGCACGGTGCCGCCGGCGGCAATGGTGCGCTCGTCTTCGAGGAAGGGCTGCACCACGCGCAACAGGCTGTCGCGCTGCAGGATCGAGTCGGCGTCGACGCCGCAGAACAGTCCGTGGCGTGCCGCGTTGATACCGGCATTCAGCGCATCGGCCTTGCCGCCGTTGGCCTTGTCCACCACCCGCAGATTGGCGTAGCGCCGCGAACGATAGATGGCCTGCACCGGTTGGTGGGCCACGGCCTGGCGCAGCGGCTCGGGGTGCGGCACCAGGTCGAATTCCTCGATCAGCACGGCGAGGGTGTTGTCCTTCGAACCGTCGTTGATCACCACGATCTCGAACTCGGGATACTGCAGCTGCAGCATCGAGCGCACCGAGGTGCGGATGGTCGCTTCCTCGTTGAACGCCGGCATCAGTACCGACACCGGCGGCTCCACACCCAGGTAGGGCGCCAATTCGCCGGTTTCCGCCCGTTGCCGGATGTAGCCCATGAGGCTTGCCATCGACAGCATGTTGAGCAGCAGGTACATGCCGTTGAGCAGCAGGAAATAGAGGATGAATGCGACCTGCAACCACCACAGCCAGGTATCGGTCACCGGCGCACCTCCGCGATAGCGCGGCGCAGGGCGTCCCTGCCGTAACGATCACGAACCTGTTCAAGCATATGCTGCAGCCCCTCCAGCGTCGCGCCCGGCATCGCCGCCAGGCTGTCGGCCGCCGCCTGGCGCACCCACCAGCTGCTGTCCGATAGCAGCGGCAGGAACAGTTCGCTGTCTTCGCGGCGTGCCTGTTTGTGCAATGCCTGCAGCGCCGCCAGACGCACGGTGTCCTGTTCATGCTGCAGGGCGCGTAGCAGGCGGTGGCGGTCGCGCGGGTCGCCGAGTTCGCACAGGCAGCGCAGCGCTACCTGCAGATATTCTGCCGGTGCGCCTTCGTCCAGCCGGGCACGGGCCCAAGGCGCGGCGTGGCGGGGATCGCCCTGCACGAGCAGCGGTACCAGACGCTCGCGACGCGGATCTTCCGAGGAGGACAGCACGATCAGCAGCGGCGTGGTCACGGCCTGTTCGCCAGCCTGCTGGCAGAGACTGATCAGCCGCGGCAGCGCCCAGTCGGGGCGATTCACCGCCGCCGGCAGGATCAGCGCCATGGCTTTGCTGGCGTCCATCGCCACCAGGGTCTGGGCGGCGGAGAGGGCGACGATGGAGTTGCGGCTCAGCAGTAGCGGTTGCACCGCCTGCCAGTGCGCGGGGTCAGCCAGATGCCGCAGGCAGGTCAGGCCGATCAGCTTGCTGCGCACTCTCCCGCGCAGCAGGATCAAGGCCTGGCGGTCCATGCCCAGAGCGATCAGCGCGCGGTTCATGCGCTCGCGTGCGGCCCCGCGCAACTGTAGCTGGGTGCGGTTCCACTGCAGCAGGAACCACAGCTGTCGCCGCCGTGGCAATGGCGCATGGCTGGGCGGGAGTTCGTCGCTCAAGCTGCAGAGGGCGAAGAAGGGCCGCCACTGTTCGTTGAACTGCTGCCGGCGTACGGTGCGCCGGCGTGATACCTCACCGAGCAGCAGAACCTGCAGCAGCACCAGCACCGTCAGTGCGCCGAGGCCGAAGGCGCAGTACAGCGCCAGTTGCAGCATGCGGTCTTCCGGCCAGAGCTGCGCCCAGGCGTTCGCCGATGCTTCGCACAGCCAGTGGGGGCAGCGCGCCAGCCATTCAGAAAGCATGACGCAGGCCGAGCTGCAGCCATTGCCGGTCGTAGTAGCTGCCCTGCTGGTGATGGCCGATTTCCCAGCTCAGCGCCCAGCGGCTGTCGAACCAGTGGCGACCCTGCAGGCTGATGGCGCGCACGTCGCTGGTGATCAGCTGCTGTTCCTCCACCGCCTCTTCCTCGCCCACGGTCAGGCGCAGGCCGGCGTAGCTCAGGCCCTGGTAGTAGTAGTCCAGTGCCAGATCATGGCCGATCGGCGTGCCGGCATTGGCGACATCGGTGACGTTCAGCGTGTAGCCGGCGCGCCAGGCGTTCCAGTAGCGTTCGGCGCTCAGCGCGAGGCGGTCGACCCGGGTGGTCTCGTACTCGGTGCGGCGGACACTGACAGCGCCGAGGTAGCCGTCTGGTAGCCGCCGCTGCAGGCGCAGATCGGCATGCCACTCGGGAAGGAAATAGGGCGACGGCTGGTAGCCGACCTCCGGTTGCAGGGTCCAGTTCTCGTCCAGCGCAATGACGGCGCCGGCTTCGACGCCTTCGTCCCACTCGCCGAAGCGTTGCTCGCGTGTCAGCGCGCCATACCAGCCGAGACTCTCCGGCTTCGTCGAGGCGTAGTCCAGGCGCTGGCTGCGCCAGTTGTCAAAGCCGCTGTCGAGCCAGTCCTGGCGAGCGGAGATTTCCAGTTCGTGGCGTCGCCTGGTCGCGGCGTCGACCACCGGCACGGGCGCCGCTGCGGTGCTGGGCACGGTCAGCGCAGCACGGGCCTGCTGGATCACCTGCTGCACCTCGGCATAGTCCGGGGCGAGCTGGGCGGCGCGCTCGAGCGATTCCAGCGCCCGTTGCGGATGACCGGCCCAGAGTAGCGCCTGGCCCTCGCCGAGCAGATAGTCGGCGTTGTCCGGCTGTTGCTGCAGCAGGCGGCGATAGATCGGCAGCGCCTGTTCAGGGCGGCCTTGCCAGCTCAATACGCGGGCGAGCAGGAACTGCGCCGCGGTGTCGTCCGGCTGCCCGGCCAGATGCGCCTGCAGCGTGGCCTCGGCCGCGTCCAGTTGTTGCGCCTGGACCTGCCGCTCGGCGGTAGCGACGTCCGCCAGCGCCGCACTGCATGGCAGCGCCAGGGCAATCAGCATGGCCGCTCGCTTCATCGGCGGCCCCTCAGCAGTCGGCGGATGCGCGCCAGCAGTTCCTCCGGCTGGAAGGGCTTGGTCACGTAGTCGTCGGCGCCGAGTTCCAGTGCTCGGACGATGTCCACTTCACGGGCCTTGGCCGTCAGCATCAGCACCGGCACGCTGTCCCAGCCGGGCTGCGCCCGCAGCCGTTCGATGAGTTCCAGGCCGTCATGGTAGGGCAGCATGATGTCCATCAGCGTCAGGTCCGGCGGCTCGCCCTGAGCGAAGTACTCCAGTGCCTGCCGCCCATCGGCGGCGTGGTCGACCACGAAGCCGTGACGTTCGAGCATGTAGCGGATGAGAAAGGCGATGTCTTCTTCGTCTTCCACCATGAGAATGCGTTTGCTGGCGGATTCGCTCATGGGTGAGCCTCGTCGGTTTCGTGTGTGTGCCCCGGCGGCCAGTGTTGCAGCAGGTGCTGGATCAGCCTGGCCAGCTCATCGCCGTCGTGACGGGATTTCACCAGTTGGCGCAGCGCCAGGCGGTCGTCCTGAATCGGGGTGTCGAGCGCGGAAAAGATGATCACCGGCGGCGGTGGGACGCTCTGCGCGAGCTGGTCGAACAGCTCGGTACCCTGACCGTCCGGCAGCATCAGGTCGATGATGGCCAGGTCGAACGTCTGTGCCGCGATCAGCTCGCGCGCTTCGTGCAGCGTCGCGGCGCCGGAAAGGTCGACGTCGAGCACGGCAATCTGCCTGGCCAGCAGCACCCGCAGGTCGTCATCGTCCTCGACGTGCAGGATGCGCGGCCGGTGTCCACCCAGCTGCAGACAAGCGCGGATGACGTCCATCACCCGCGAGGGGTCGATCGGTTTGTGCAGCCAGTCGATCACGCCCACCGCGCCGCCGCGCAGCGTGCCGTCGTCGTCATCGCGGCGCTGCGGCTGCAGGCTGACGATCAGCACCGGCAGGTTGCGGTAGTTGTGCTGGCTGCGCAGGCTCTGCAGGAAGGCCGCGCTGTTTTCGTCATCCAGCGCCGGGCTGAGGGTCAGTGCCTCGATGTCGAACTGCTGCAACAGCCGGCGTGCCTCGGCTGCGGTGCCGCTGATCAAGGTCGCGTAGCCATGCTGCTGCAGCGCCGCGGCCAGCTGCTCGGCCGCATGGGTGTCCGGCTCGAGGATGAGGATCAACGCAGCATTGTCAGGCTGGGTTGCTCTGGCTGGCGGCGTAGTGGGGCGCTGCAGCGGCGCCGCGGATCGCACCTCCAGCGGCAGCTGCAGCCAGAAGCGCGAGCCGTGACCTTCCTGGGAGTCGAAACCGATCTGTCCGTGCATCTGCTGCACCAGCGAGCGGGTGATCGCCAGTCCCAGCCCGGTGCCGCCGCGCTGGCGGGCGTCGGAGGAATCGGCCTGGGCGAAGCGCTCGAAGATGCGCCCACGGAAAGCCTCCGGAATCCCCGGCCCCTGATCCTGTACGCCGAGTTCCAGCACGTTGTCATGGTGACGTAGATCGACCGTCACGCTGCCGCCGGCGGGGGAATGCTTGATCGCGTTGGACAGCAGGTTGGCCATCACCTGGGCGAAGCGGTCGGGGTCGACCATGGCTTCGCTCGACAGCGACTCATCGGCGCCCACCAGCGTGAGATTGACGTCGTAGTCGCGGGCGTACGGCTGGATATCCGACAGCGCCTGCTGCACCAGCGCGCGCACGTCATGGTGGCCGAAGTTGAAGGCCAGGCGTCCGGCTTCGAGTTTTTCGATGTCGAGGATGTCGTTGATCAGGCGCACCAGGCGTTCGCTGTTCTTGTGAGCGATATCCAGCAGCGGGCGGGCGTCGTCGCCGATATGTCCGGCAATGCCTCCGATCAGCATACCGAGGGCGCCGCGGATGGCGGTCAGCGGCGTGCGCAGTTCGTGGCTGACCGTCGAGATGAATTCCGTTTTCATCTGCTCCATGCGTCGGCGCAGGGAGATGTCCACCGCCACCGTGACCACATGACAGGTACGTGTCGAGATCCGCAGCGGGCGCTTGACCACCTGGAACCAGTGCTCCGCGCCATGGGCATCGGTCAGCGCGACCTCGGTGCTGCGCAGATCGCCGCTGCCTCCCGCCAGTTCGGCCAGCTCTTCGTCACCCAGCAGCAGCGGTTGCAGCCGCACGGCAGACGGCACCTCGTCGGGGCGGCGCTGCTCGATGTCCTGCGGGCGCACGTCCAGCAGGGCCGCGAGCGCCGAATTGCAGAGCAGGAAACGACCCTGGGCGTCGCGAACGAAGATCAGGTTCTCGTCGGTGTCGACCACGCGGCGGAGAAAGACCTGCTGGTCGTGCAAGGTGTCGCGATTGCGCTGCAGTTCGCTGACGTCGCGCGCGATGGCCAGATGATCGCCCAGCCCGGTGGGCATCAGACGGACCTCGAAGGTGCGCTGGGTCTGCAGCTCGCACCAGGTCTTCTGGCGCAACGTTCCTTCGTCGGTCTGATTGAGTAGCTCGATGAGCAGGGGCTCGATTGCTTCCGGCAACGGCGCCCGGCGCGGGGTGCCTCGTGAAATGCTGGACACCTGCTGCCGCTCATCGACGGCGTAGAGATGGTCCGGGATGGCCTGCAGCAGCGCCCCAAGGCGCGCTTCGCCGGCCTGGGCGCCGCGGGCGAGCTGCTGACGAATCTGCAGGTTCCTCTGCAAGACCCAGAAGGCGGCCAGGAACAGTCCGATCACCACCAGTGTGCCGATCAATGCCAGCCGTTGAGCGCGCTCGGTGGTGCGTGCCACGGCTTCGCTGGCGGCAGCCAGGTGGCTGCGCTCGTGCTGCTCGACGGCGTTGAGCAATGCGCGCAGGCGGTCCATCAGCAGGTGCCCGCCGGCCTTGCGCAGACGCTCCACGGCGGCCTGCAGGCCGGCATCGCGGCGGGTCTGCATGTTGCCAGCGGCTACTTCGAGGCGATCGGCGATGGTCGCGTCGAGGGTCTGGCACCAGCGCCGGTCGGGAAAATTGCGACCCTCGACCTGGCGCTGCAGGTTGCGCCGGTTGCCTTCCAGCTGCCTGAGACCGCGTTCGTAGGGTTCGAGATAGGTGGTGTTGCCGGTCAGGATGAACCCGCGCGAGCCGGTTTCGATGTCCTGCAGGGAAGAAAGGATGGCCTGGACCGAGGTGATGATCTCCAGGCTGTGACTGACCGAGCGATTGGTCTGTAGCAGAGCTTCCTGCGTGCGCTTGCCTTGCCAGCCAAGCGCGGCGAGCAACAGGAACGCAGCGAGAAATGCGATTGAATGCCAACCGACCGCGAGTCTTGCGGGCAAACCGGACTCCTTCCGACGGGGACGACTGCACAGAATCCCCTGGTTGCCTCGCTACAGCGTGATCACCGGGATGAACGCAGTATAGTCAGACCTGCTCGGGCCACAGCCGTTCGCTGCCGAAGGTGCCGGTACTCAGCGCTGGGCGATCTGCACCTGGTTGCGGCCATTGTGCTTGGCCACGTACAGCGCCTGGTCGGCATGCTCGAGCAGCAGGCCGGAGGCGCTGTGGCCGTCGGTCTCGCAGATGCCGGCACTGAAGGTCACGCGGAATTCCTGGTCGCCGGCATGGAAGCTCAGCGCAGCGAAGCGCACGCGGATTTCGTCGAAAATGCGTCGGGCCTGCAGGGCCGAGCATTCGGGCAACACGGCGACGAACTCCTCGCCCCCGTAGCGGCCGAGGCTGTCGATACGCCGCAGACGCTGGCGCAGCAGGTTGGCCAGGGCGCGGATCACATTGTCGCCGGCGGCGTGCCCGTAGGTGTCGTTGATCTGCTTGAAATGATCGAGGTCGAGCATCACCACGCTGGCGGGTTTGCCGGTGCGGGTGGTGCGCTGCACTTCCAACGCCAGCTGTTCCTTGATATCAGCGTGCTTGAGCAGGCCGGTCAGGCTGTCGCGGGCCAGCGCCGTACTCAGCGAGCGCGCACGCTGTGCGTGGGAATACACCGCGGCCACCAGCGCGGTATCGCTGATCGGTTTGGTGATGAAATCGTCGCCGGCCTTGAGCAGTGCGGCCATCTGCCGGTGGGTATCGGTCTCGGCGGAAAGGTAGATGATCGTCACCCGCAGCCATTCGTCATGCAGGCGGATCATCTGCGCCAGCTCTGGCCCCGAGCAGTCCGGCATGTTGACGTCCAGCAGCAGCACCTCGGGGTTGAAGCTGCGCATGGTTTCCAGCACGCGGGTCGGCTCGGTGAGTATCTGCACCTGCATCTGTGCGTTGCGCAGCACCAGGCTGTAGCGTGCCGCCAGCTCCGCATCGTCATCGACGATCAGCACACGGAAGGGTTCGCCCTGCTGTCGATCGAGGCAGCGCTCCAGGCTGTTCTCCAGCTGGGTGATATCCAGCGGGCGGACGAAGAAGCCCTGCGCACCGGCGCGCACCGCAGCCAGCTGGCTGGCGAAATCGGCCCGGTCGTGGATGAGCAGCAGCGGCAGTGGCTGCTCGAGGCCTTGCTGCAGAGCGGCGAGCGCCTCGAAATCGCTGTCCTGCTGCACGCTGACGATCAGTGCGTCGGGCAGCTCATCGGCTACGGCCTGTTGCAGTGCGGCGAAATTGGGCCACTGGCTGACCAGATAGCCGAAGTTGCGCAGGGTCACCGCCATGCTGGCGCCCGCGACCGGATCGGCCTTCATCAGGTAGATGCGACAGCCGGGTGCCGGCTCTTCGTGATGCTCCGGCAGTTCCGCCGCGCCGTGGCGTTCCTGGCCGGGGGTTTCACTGGCCAAGTGCAGCACCGCGCGGGCGAAGGCCTCGGCGGCGCGGCTGCCCGGCTTGGCCGAATCAAGCCAGCGATCAGCCCGCTGCTCCAGCTGCCTGGCGCGCTCCCCGAGCTTGGCGAAGCCGAAGGTGCCGGCGGCGCCGGCCAGCCGATGCAGGCGCTCGCGGATGCTCAGCATCACTAGCCGGCGGCTGGCGGTGGCACGGGTCTGCTGCAGATCCTGGGCGAGCGTGGCGAGGTCGGTCAGGTCGGCCTGCAGGCGCTCGCCGAACTGCTGTTCCAGCTGCGCCAGTTGCGCCTGCAGCGCCAGGCGGGTGCGATCATCCATGCTCGGCCTCCCAGATCTGCCGCAACTGGTTGGCAAGTTGCAGCGGATCGAACGGCTTGCCCAACACCTGACGTACGCCGAGCTGGCGCAGCTCCTGCAGCCGTTCGGGCTGCAGGTGGCCGGTGAGAAACACCACGGGCGTCTGCTGCAGGTCGACCAGATCGGCCAGTTGGCGAACCAGCTCGATGCCGTCCATCTGCGGCAGCATCACATCGAGCAGGATCAGGTCGGGGGCGAAGGCCTGTACCTGGTCGAGCGCGGCCTGGCCGGACTGACAGCTGAGCACTTCGAAGCCGCCGAGCTTTTCCAGCGCGATACGCGTCACCACTTGGATGGACGGTACGTCTTCGACGTGCAGGATGCGCTTGAGCTGTTTCATCACGGGCTCTCCTTGGCCTGGCCTTGTATGGGTAGTTCGAACCAGAAGCAGGCGCCCTGGCCGGGCTCGGATTCGAAGCCGATCTGCCCGCCCATGTGCTCGATCAGCTCCTTGCTGATCGCCAGGCCCAGTCCGGTTCCGCCTTGCTGGCGGCTGTCGGACGAGTCGGCCTGGGCGAACTTCTGGAATACCCGCGCACGAAATTCGTCGGAAATGCCCGGGCCCTGGTCTCGGACGCTGACCCGTACCCGGTCGTCACTGACCTGCGCCGACAGCTCGACCCGTTCACCGGCCGGGGAAAACTTCGCCGCGTTGGACAGCAGGTTGCTCAGCACCTGCTGTAGGCGCATGGCATCGACCGTCACGCTCACTGCCGGGCAGGCGCCGAGGTGCAGCTGCACGCCATGCCGTTCGGCATAGCTGCCGTTGCTGCGCAGGGCCAGCTCCAGCTGGGGTTGCAGCGGTTGTTCGAGCATGTCGAAGCGCATCTTGCCGGCGTGCAGCTTGTCCATGTCCAGCAGGTCGTCGATCAGCGCGCTCAGGCGCTGGCTGTTCTGCTGGGCGATCTCCAGCAGTTCGTGCATCGACTCGGGCACTTCGCCCATGACGTTCGAGCAGATCAACGCCAGCGCGCCGGTGATGGACGTCAGCGGCGTGCGCAGCTCATGGCTGACGGTGGAGATGAACTCGCGCTGCAGGCGTTCGATGCGCTTGCGTTCGGTGATGTCGTGCAGCACGACGACCGCGCCCATGCGCTGGCCATCGGAGGTGTACAGCGGGTCGGCGTTGGACAGTACGTGCCGCGGTGCGCCATTGCTCAGCAGCACCATCTCGTGGTCGATGACGTGCTCGCCATTGAGGGCGCGGCGCAGGGGAATCTCTTCGGGTTTCAGCGGGGTGACGCCATCGGCGCGGTACAGCCGGTAATGGCGGGCCCATTCGCTCGGCGATAACGGGGCGACATCGGCGCCATGCCACTGCTTGGCCTTCTCGTTGAACAGGGTCAGATTGCCTTCGGCATCGCAGGCGATCACCGCTTCACTCAGCGCCTCGAGCAGGCGCCGGTTCATCTCCTGCTGTTTGTCCAGCTCCAGCTGCTCGGCCTTGCGCGCGGTGATATCGGTAACGAAGCCGTGCCAGAGCACCGAGCCGTCGACCTGCTGCAGCGGGGTTGCCCGCGCCTCGACCCAGATCAGCCCCTTGTGCGGGTGCTCGACACGGTGCTCGCTGTGCCAGGGCGTGAGTTCACGAGCCGCCTGGCGGATGCTGAGCAACAGGGCGCTGCGGTCGGGGCCGTGGACCCGGCCGACGATCGGCGCAAAGCTGCTGGCCAGCTGCGCCGGGCTGAGCCCGTAGATCTGCTCGACCCCTTCACTGACATAGGGAAAGCACGCCGGTCCATCGGCGCGCCAATGGAACTGGAAGAGCATGCCCGGGACCTGCGCGGCGATCTGCTGCAGGCGCAGTTGCAACTGCTCCTGATAGGCCAGGTCGTAGGCGTTGACCAGGTAGCCGCGCAGGTGCTCCTGCTCGTCATGGATCGCGGTCACGCCCAGCAGCACCGGCACCTCGTTGCCGTTCTGGTGGCGCAGGCGCCATTCGGACATGTCGCGCCGCCCGCGGTGAAGCGGCGCGGTCAGCACCGAGAAATCGGCCTCGAGCGGTATCTGCAACTCGCTGGAGAGCAGCAGCGCCCGGCGCTGCAGTGCCTCCGGGCAGAACAGCGCAGCGGTCAGTGGATGGCCGACCAGCGCCTGTTCGCTGTAGCCGAGCAGGCGCTCGGCGGTCGGGTTGACGCTGGTGACGACGCCGTCAGGTCGGGTCACCAGTACCGCGCTGGAGGCACTGTCGAGGATCGCCTGTTGCAGTGCCGCCTGCTCGGCGTGACGGTGCGCCAGCAGATGCTGCTCGAACAGGCGGATCACCTGGCGTCCGAGGCGCTCCAGGGTCTCGCGCTGTTGAGCGCTGAGCCGCCGCGGCTGGCGGTCGATCACGCACAGGGTGCCGAGGTTGTAGCCATCCGGCGAGGTCAGCGGCGTGCCGGCATAGAAGCGGATATGCGGATCGCCGAGCACCAGCGGGTTGTTGCAAAAACGCGGGTCCTGCAGCGTATCCGGTACCTCGAAGATCTCGTCGCCGGCGATGGTGTAGGTGCAGAAGGAGATCTCCCGCGAGGTCTCGCTGACGTCGAGGCCGACCCGGCTCTTGAACCACTGACGGCGGTCGTCGACCAGCGAGATCAGCGCGATGGGCGTGTCGCACATCTGCGCGGCAAGCGCGGTGAAGTCATCGAAGGCGCTGTCCTCGGGGGTGTCGAGGATTTCGTAGCGCAGCAACGCTGCCAGGCGTGACAGCTCGCGCGGCTGGACGGTGGATGGCATCGGCGTCGTGCTGTGTTGCGGTGACTCCATCGTCGGCGCCTTGCTGGTTCGGTGAAGGGCGTCCGGGTCGGGTCGGGTAGCGTGGCACGACCGGGGCTTAAGCAGTTCTGCCTAGTATCGGCCACTCAGCCAGATGCTGCGAATCTGCTCGGCCAGCTGCATCGGGTCGAACGGCTTGACGATCACGTCGCGCGCGCCCAGCTTGCGCAGGTGCTCGATCTCGCTCGGCTGCACCTTGGCGGTCATGAATGTTACCGGAATCCGTTCCAGGTCGATGCGCTCGCGCAGCCTGAGCAGCGTCTGCGGGCCGTCCATGCCCGGCATCATCACGTCCAGCAGGATGAAGTCGGGGGCGAAGGCTTCGACTTCCTCCAACGCCTGTGCACCAGAGGAGCAGGACAGCACCTCGTATCCGCCAACGGCCTCCAGGGCCAGTTTGGTCACCGCCTGAATCGACGGATCGTCTTCAACGTGCAGGATGCGCCTTAGCTCGGCCATTGTGCCTCCGGGGGTCGTTTGCGTGCGCGTCCGCTTAACGGAAGCATCAGGATTGATCTTGCGCCAGCGGCGCGACTGGTAATTCGCACCAGAAACAGGCGCCTTCGCCGGCCTCGGAATCGAAACCGATCCGGCCGTGCATGTGTTCGATCAGTTCCTTGCTGATGGCCAGGCCCAGGCCGGTGCCTTCCTTCTGGCGGCTGTCGGAGGAATCGGCCTGGGAGAATTTCTGGAATATCCGTGTGTGGAATTCAGGGGCAATGCCCGGCCCCTGATCCCGTACCGAGATTCGCACCCAGTCATCGCGTCGCGCGCTGCCGAGCGTAACGGTGCCACCCTGCGGCGAGAATTTGACCGCATTGGAGATGAGATTGGCCAGTACCTGCTGCAACCGGTCGTCGTCTGCCATCAGCTGCACGTCCGGCGCTGGCAGCAGCTCCAGCGTGACGCCATGCTTGCTGGCATAGCCCTGATTGGCGGCGATTGCCTGTTGCAGCTGCGCCGGCAGCGCATGCGCGCGCAGGTCGAGGGTCATCTTGCCGGCGACCAGCTTGTCCATGTCCAGCAGGTCGTCCACCAGGCGCCCCAGGCGTAGGCTGTTCTGGTGGGCGATGCTGATCATCTGGCGCATGTTCGGTGAAGGCTCGCCCAGCGCGCCGCCGACGATCAGGCCGAGGGCACCGGAGATCGAGGTCAGTGGCGTACGCAGCTCGTGGCTGACGATGGACACCAGCTCACTCTTCATCCGCTCGATGCGCTTGCGCTCGGTGATGTCGCGCACCAGGCCGATGAACCGGCGCTCGCCGTGGTGGTTGATCTGCGACACGCGCAACTCGATGGTGAAGGTTTCGCCGGTCCGGCGCAGGGCGGTGAGTTCGCGGTTCTGCTCCAGCGCGCGAGGAATGCCGCGTCGCTCGTAGGTTTCCAGATAGCCGTCGTGGGCGGAGCGGTCCGGCTCGGGCATGAGCATCGACAGGTTGCGGCCGATGACCTCTGCGGCGCTGTAGCCGAAGATCTGTTCGGCGGCGTGGTTGAAGGTCTCGATGATGCCGCGGGCGTCGATGATGATGATGGCGTCGATCACGTTGTCGATCAGCATGCTCAGGTAGCGCTCGCGCTCCTGCATCTCTTCCTTGGCCAGCGCCTGGTCGGTGACATCCCAGATGAAGCCGTCGCACCAGCCGACAGGGTCGTCGCGCTCGTGCAGGACGCGGGCCTTTTCGCGCACGTAGACGGTGCGGCCTTCGGCATTGATGAGGCGGTAGACGCCCTCGAAGGTGTCCTGCTCGGCGTGTTGCCGGGCCAGCTCGAGGTCGTCTGGGTGGATCAGGCTGGCGTAGCTGCGCACGCGGTCGCCGACGAAATCGCCGGCCGGGTAGCCGGTCAGGCGTTCGATGCCGTCGCTCAGGTAGCTCATGCGCCGGCGGCCGTCGTTGCGGCAGCGGTAGACCACGCCCGGCAGGTTGCTGACCATGGCGCGGAAGCGGCTCTCGCTCTTCTGCAGGGCGCGGGTGGCTTCCATCAGTTCGGTGATCTCGGTGACGAAGCCGTGCCAGAGCACGGTGCCGTCGGGACGTCGTTCGGCGGTGGCACGCCCCTCGGCCCAGAGCAGACCGCGTTGCGGATGCTGGATGCGGAACTCCACCGAGCCGGTTGTCGACCCAGCAGCCACACGCAGCAGCGCGGCTTTCAGGCGTGGCAGGTCCTGCGGGTGAACGTGCACCAGGGCCTGGGAAGCATCTTCCAGTAGCCGCTGCGGGTCGATGCCGTAGAGGTCGCGTGCGCCCTCGCTGGCATAGAGAAAGGCATAGCGGCCGTTGGCGAAGCGCTTGAGCTGGAAAACCACACCGGGCAGCAGGCTGGCGATCTTCTGTGCGCGGTCGAGCAGGCGCTGGCGGCGTCGGCCCTGCTGTTGCTGGCTGAACTGATGCTGCAGCTGCGCGCCGATGCGCCGTTGCAGCAGTACCGCCAGGGTCAGCAGCAGCGCCTCGGCGATCAGCCAGGCCAGGCTCCATTTGATCAGCAGCCGGCGCTCGGCCTTTTGGTGCTCCTGCTGCATCGCGGTGATGTCGCGCCAGACCAGCGCCGCTGCCAGCAGCGGCGCCGATGGCTGGGCCCGACGGTCGCTGTGCAGGGGAATCTGATTGAGCATATAGGTGCGGCCGTCGGCACTCAGCAGGCGCAGGGCCATGCCGCTCTCCGGCTCGGGCAGCATGCCCTGCTGCGCCCAGTGCAGAATCTGTGTCGCCGAATGCTCGATCAGCAGCCAGTCGCCGTCGCTGCGCAGGTGCACGCCGCTGGGGGATTCCACGTCTGCCGCCTGCAGTGCCTGGCGATTGACCACCAGCGCCAGCCCGGCGGCAAGCTGATCGCCCAGCTCGGGCAATTCCGGCAGCACGTTGTAGCCGACTTCCATGGCGCCGATGACCTCGCCGGACTCGCTGTCGGTGGCACGCAAAGGAACGATGGCGCGACTGCTGGCGCCGAGCGCATTGACCTCCATGCCGTACTGCATGCTGCCTTCGCTCATCGCGCGGCGCAGCATCGGGCGCTGCGCCGCCATTGCGTCACCGAAGCGCTCTGGTTGCTGCATGCGCAGCAGGGCGACCCCGGCGTCGCTCCAGAATATCTGCAACTGCAGCGCGCCGTGGCGTTGCATGGCGCTCCAGGCCGGGCTCAACGCGGCGCGCAGACGCTGGCGTGCCAGTTCGATACGCGCGTCGTCCATGGCCCGGCCATCGCGCAGCACCGTATCGATCTGGCGCACCTGGCGCAGCACTTCGGCATTGCCGGCCAGCGCCGTGGCGACCATGTCGGCCTGCCGCCGCTGATTGAGCTGTGCGCTCTGCAGCGCCAGGCTCTGCAGTTCGCCGTGGGTGTCGATTTCCAGGTGCCAGGCGGCATCGCGCGCGCGGTAGTCATTGAATGCCAGGCTACCGAACAGCAGCACGAGTAGCAGGCTGCCGAGCGTGAAGATCCAGTGGGGCGTGGTGATGCCGGCGTTCGTCATCGGCGGGCCGGCCAGGGGCGCGAAGTGCTGCGCTCGACGTACGACGTTTGCATGAGCCGCAACTTTCCAAGGCAAAAAAGAAACAATGATAGCTCTATGCCAGTACGGCCGATAGCGTCTTTCGGAATGCACGTCAGCATGGCGCTACGTGCCCAAAGCGTAGCGATTGCAGCCGAATCTGGCTAAAAAATCACCAGCTTTTAGACGGTCGGTCGGGCCGTTTCCTAGACTCGCCAACACCTGGTGTTAGGCTGAGGGCAGGTGGACGCCAGCGGAGGTCGCTGGCGCACCGTTCTGCAAGAGGCACCCCGTTATCATGTGGCACACCGGTTTACTCGACCTGTCGGTCTGGCAACTCATCGCGACCACGCTGCTGCTGACTCACGTCACCATCGTCAGCGTCACGGTCTACCTGCACCGTTACTCGGCGCACCGCTCGCTGGAGCTGAATCCGGCGCTCAAGCACTTCTTCCGCTTGTGGCTGTGGCTGACCACGGCGATGAACACCCGCGAGTGGACTGCCATCCATCGCAAGCACCACGCCAAATGCGAGACCCCCGACGACCCGCACAGCCCGGTACACAAGGGGCTGACTACGGTCGTGCGCAAGGGCGCCGAGCTGTACATGGAGGAGGCGAAGAACGAGGAAACCCTGCGTATCTATGGCAAGAACTGCCCGGACGACTGGATCGAGCGCAACCTCTATTCGCGTTTTCCCAATACCGGCATCGTGCTGATGCTGCTGATCGACCTGGCGCTGTTCGGCGCGCTCGGCCTCACCGTGTGGGCCGTGCAGATGATCTGGATTCCGTTCTGGGCCGCCGGTGTGGTCAACGGTCTCGGTCACGCGGTCGGCTATCGCAACTTCGAATGCCGTGATGCGGCGACCAACCTCGTGCCCTGGGGCATCCTCATCGGTGGCGAAGAGCTGCACAACAACCACCACACCTATCCGAACTCGGCCAAGCTGTCGGTGCGCAAGTGGGAGTTCGACATGGGCTGGGCCTGGATTCGCCTGTTCAGCCTGCTGCGGCTGGCAAAGGTCAACCGTACCGCGCCGATCGCCCACCGCATCGAGGGCAAGCACCAGCTGGACATGGACAGCGCCATGGCGATCCTCAACAACCGTTTCCAGATCATGGCGCAGTACCGAAAGCTGGTCATCGTGCCGCTGGTGCGCCAGGAACTGGGCCGCGCCGACGCCACGCTGCGTCATCAACTGCGCCGGGCCAAGCGTCTGCTGGCGCGGGAGCCGAGTCTGCTACAGCAGGAGCAGCAGGCGCACATCGACGACATGCTGGCGCAGAGCCAGTCGCTCAAGGTGATCTACGAGAAGCGTCTGGCGCTGCAGCAGATCTGGACGCGAACCAGCTCGAACGGCCACGAAATGCTGGCGGCGATCAAGCAGTGGGTGCACGAAGCGGAGGCCAGCGGCATCCAGTCGCTGCGCGAATTCGCCGAGCATCTGCGCACCTATTCACTGCGCCCGTCGGTCGCCATCGCCTGACCTTCCATCGGCTCAAGCACAAGGCCTGCAGCCGGCCGGAACTTTGCCTCTGGCCGGCTCTCTGAACAGCATTCTCAACATGCAGTACCGTCGCAATCGCGACGGTCGTTTCAGGAAGAAGGCTATGCGGCTGGCGAGTAATCAGGGTGATTCGGGTATGGGCATGCTACCGGGCGGCGATGCGCAGACATTGCTCGCACTGATGCATGCGCGCGCGGAGGCTGCCCGCCTGGGCGAGCGCGAGCAACTGTTCAGCACCCTGCTGGGCGGCGTCAACGCCGTGCTCTGGGCGTTCGACTGGCAGGCGCAGCGGATGATCTACGTCAGCCCGGCCTACGAGCGCATCTTCGGTCGCTCGCCGGCCCTGCTGCTGGCCGATTACGGTGAGTGGCGCAACGCAATCTATCCGGATGACGTCGAGTTTGCGCAGAAGAGCATGCTCGCCGTGCTCGACGAGGGCGCGGTGGAAACCCGTGAGTACCGCATCATCCGTGGCGACGGGCAGTTGCGCTGGTTGAGCGACAAGTGTTTCCTCGGCCGCCGCGCCGATCGTGGCCAGGGCCCGATCATCGTGGGTATCGCCGAAGACATCACCGAGAAGAAGCAGCTCGAAGGCGAACTGCAGCGTCTGGCCACTACCGATGTGCTGACCCAGAGCAGCAACCGCCGGCACTTCTTCGAATGCGCCCGCGGCGAGTTCGAGCGGGCGCGGCAGTTTGCTTCCTCGCTGGCGTTTCTGCTGCTGGATATCGATAACTTCAAGCGCATCAACGACACCCACGGCCACCAGATGGGCGATCAGGTGCTGCAGAAGGTCGCCCGCTGCGGCGCCGCCGTGCTGCGCCAGAGCGACCTGTTCGGGCGCATCGGCGGTGAGGAATTCGCCGCGGTGTTGCCAGGCTGTCAGCCGGATCTGGCCGAACAGATCGCCGAACGCCTGCAGCGCGAGATCGAACGGGTGGTGTTTACCGCCGACAACGGCGAGCGTTTCCGCGTCACCGCCAGCCTGGGCCTGACCTACCTGAAAGCCAGCGATCCCGAGCTGAGCAGCGTGTTCGCCCGCGCCGACGCGGCGATGTACACCGCCAAGCGCCTAGGCAAGAACCAGGTGATCGTCGGCTAATTGCGGCGGGCTGGCCGGGCTGGCTTGCCCGGCGCGCTCTGTCGTCACTGGCCAAGCTGCTGCCCGAAGCTCTCCATCTGCTGCTTGAACTCGGTGCATTTGGCCTGACGCTTGGACGCGGGGACATCCTTCCACTTTGCCTCGCTCTCCTTGACGCCGTCGGCAAAGGCCGTATCGAAAGCTGCCGGGTCCATCCCGGCGCGGGTCGCCTGGGTTTTTTGCTGCTCCCTATGCTCGGCAAGTTTCTCGTCGGTGTAGTCGTCGCAGACTTTAGCTGTCACATGCATGGCGCCACCAAACTTGGCCAGCTGCGCGTGCATGTTGGTCATCATCTGTTGATTCGGCTCCTGCGCCTGAGTGGTCGAGCTGATCAGCGTGAGCGCTGCGGCGAGCGCCAGGGATGGCAGGTGGATGGCTGAAGACATGATTGCTCCTATGATCAGTATTTGTTTATTCGGTGCGTGGCGAGGCCTCAGTGGTTTCGGCCTGATGGTTGTGATTCGACTCAGCGAAGCATTCGGTGAATGGCAATGGCTGCCTCGATCGCCTGGTCGTTGGTGATGTACTCCATGCTCTCCACACTTTCTGCAGGGCGATACCGGCAGCCGTAGCGGTGACGGTGACCCGGCCGACGACCACCTGAGGGCCGATGATCCCCAGCTGAGCGCTGGGGTCCATACGCTTGCTGACATCTACCACGAAGCCGCCGATGTCCTCGGCGCGGGCGTCGTCATGGACCATGCCCAGTTTGCGAAGCATCTGCTCGTCCGAGGGGGTTTCGTCGACAGAAATGGCGATGGAAAGGCCGCCGCCTTTGACTTGCTGGGAGATATCCGCGTTCTGCATTTCCCGGGAAAGCCAGGAGCAGCTGATGCCATAGACGGTCAGGTTGTCGTAACGGCCCCCATCGTCCAGATCCACCTGGGCCAGACCATCCAGAAGCGGCGTGAGTCGTGCCGCGATCCGTTCACACTTGGGCAGCTGTTCCAGCGTCGGAGCGGCATTAGCGGCCTTGGGAATGGATGCTGAGCCCTCTTCTTCGCTGCAGCCATTGGCTGCGAGAGCGAGCGACAGCAGCACGAACTGGACTGAACGGGGGATCGACAAGAGGTGTTTCCTGGCGGGGCGCTGGGATGTGTGACCGCACCAACGGTCAAGCGAACCCCAAATGTAGACCAGATCGACAGGGCTTCAAGTCAGCGGGGGCCTGCCGGGCTCTGGCATCAGCGCGACTTGCGGTATACGTCGTCGAAACGCACGTTGAGCCCGCCGCAGTGGCTGTTATCGGTCACCACCAGATTGCCGGCGACATGCTGCAGGGTCACCTGGCAGTCGTATTCGTCATCGCCTTCGCTGATCTTCAGCAGGTCGTCCGAGGGTCGAGCATGGCCGGAGAATGCCCCGACATGAACGATTGGCTCTCCGTAGCTGTTGAGGCCGCCTTGCCACAAGGCCTCGCCTTCAACGGTGAAGGGGCCGTCGGGCGAGGGTTGGGTAATGAGGATGCTGTTGCCTCCCGCGATGGGGTGCCAGCGGCCGATCCAGTCGCCAGCCGTGGGTACCGGCGTAGCGTGGTCGATACGGACGTGGTGCGCCGGCAGCCAGCCGACGAACTCGCGCTTGCTGGAGAAATACCAGGCGCAGGCCCAGCCATCCGTCTCCTTGCCGACCAGCAGCCTGCCGCCATTCACCAGATAGGCGCGTCGGATGCAGGATTCCTGCTCCGGGCAGCCAACCGCGTCATCGCGAAAATGCACGGGTTGATCTGCATTGGCTACAACCTCCGCATACCTTACCGCGCCGGCGAAGGCCGGAAAGAAGCCATTGCGACAGGAATACGGCTCGGTAGCCTGCGCTGATGGCGCCAGTAGCATGCATAGCAGGATGGCTCTGATTCGCACGGTGCGCGGTCTCCTCATTACAGCCATGTTGACCCGCCCAGGGGATCAACTACATGGCTGATCGGTTCAGCGGTGCCGGCTGCTGCTGGGTGATGCAGTGAATATTGCCGCCGCCGAGGAGGATCTCGCGGCCAGGCACCATGACGACCCGGTGCTCCGGAAAGACCTGCGCCAGGATGCGCTCGGCTTCGGCGTCCAGCGGGTCGCCGAAGGCCGGGGCGATGATGCCGCCGTTGACGATGAGGAAGTTCACGTAGCTGCCGGCCAGTCGTATCGACGGGTCGCGCGGCTGGCTGCCGTCCAGGGCGAGGACCCCGGCGCATTCTTCGGCAGTCGCATGCAGCGGGCCGGGAATCGGCATCTTGTGCACCGTCAGCGTGCGGCCCTTGGCGTCGCGAACGCTCTGCAGCACGGCCATGGCCGCCTGACAGCGCTCGAAGTTGGGGTCGTTCGCATCGTCGGTCCAGGCCAGCAGTACTTCACCCGGGCGCACGAAGCAGCAGAAGTTGTCGACGTGGCCGTCGGTTTCGTCGTTGAACAGGCCGTGAGGCAGCCAGATGATGCTGTCGACCGCCAGGTGCTCGCGCAGCACCGCCTCGATCTGCTCGTGGGACAGGTGCGGGTTGCGGTTGCGATTGAGCAGACATTCCTCGGTGGTGATCAGCGTGCCTTCGCCATCGACATGGATCGAGCCGCCTTCGAGCACGAAGCCCTCGGTGCGGTAGCGATCGCAGTATTCGATTTCCAGGATCTTACGCGCCACTTCATCGTCGCGTTGCCAGTCGGCATAGAGCCCGCCGTCTTCACCGCCCCAGGCGTTGAACGTCCAGTCCACGCCGCGCAGTCCACCGTTGTTGTCGACAACGAAGGTCGGCCCGGTGTCGCGCACCCAGGCGTCGTCGCTGCTCAGTTCCACCACGCGGATGCGCGGATCGTCCAGTGCCGCGCGGGCTGCGAGGTACTGCTCGGCGCTGGCGCAGACGGTAACCGGCTCGAAGCGTGCGATGGCCTTGGCGACAGCGGTGAACGCGGCCTGCGCGGGCGCGCCGTTGTCACGCCAGTTGTCCGGGCGTTGCGGCCAGACCATCCAGGTCTGGCTGTGCGGTGCCCATTCGGCGGGCATGAAGTAGCCATCGGTACGCGGCGTGGTGGTCAGGGTGGTCATCTGCATCTCTCATGAAGCGGGAAAGGACAGGCCTTTCCCGTGGTTCGTAGCGGCGGGCGCGCGGCTCACTCTGAAGGCTGCGAGCCGTCCAGGGTCTGGATCGAGCCGTAGAGATTCGGCCGGCGATCGCGGAACACGCCCCAGGCGCTGCGGATGTGTTCGAGCTGGTCGAGATCGAACTGGTGCACCAGCACGCCCTCGCTGGTTTCGTCCATTTCCTCGACCTTGGCCCCGAACTGGTCGGCGATGAACGACGAGCCGTAGAAGGTGATGTCGTAGCCGTCCTGCTCTTCGCGGCCGATGCGGTTGCTGGCGATCAGCGGCATCAGGTTGGCGCCGGCATGACCCTGCTGCACGCGCTGCCAGTGGTCGCGCGAGGTGATGTTCGGGTCGTGCGGCTCGCTGCCGATGGCGGTCGGGTAGAACAGCAGTTCTGCGCCCATCAGCGCCATGCTGCGCGCGGTTTCGGGGAACCACTGATCCCAGCAGATGGCCACGCCGATCTTGGCGTAGCGGGTGTTCCACACCTTGAAGCCGGTGTCGCCCGGGTTGAAGTAGTACTTCTCGTGGTAGCCGGGGCCATCCGGAATGTGGCTTTTACGGTAGACGCCGAGCAGCTTGCCGTCGGCATCGATGATGGCGATGGAATTGAAGCGGGCGCGTCCGGCCAGCTCGAAGAAGCTGATCGGCAGCACCACCTGCAGTTCGGCGGCGACCTTCTGGAAATGCTGGATGGCCGGGTTTTCCTCGACCGGCGTCGCCAGCTGCAGGTACTCGGCGTTGGGCTTCTGGCAGAAGTAGGGCGTCTCGAACAGCTCCTGAATGAGGATGATCTGCGCGCCCTTGGCGGCGGCCTCGCGCACCAGCTTGTCGGCATTGGCGATGTTGGCCTGGCTATCCCAGGAACATGCCATCTGGGTGGCGGCAACGGTAACGACTCGGGACATGGAAACCTCGCGGCTGCAGTTGAAAGGGCGACGGCTATCGAAAGCGCAAATTTATTCGATAGTTATCTGGATTGATAGGGGGCTGAACGCCGATGGAAAAGAAATGGCTGACCGTTTATCGATATTTATCGATCAGTGGCTCGGTGTTTCCCGCCTCGGCAGGCATGGCGGCAGATACAGGCCGAGATAGGCATCGAATACACGCAGGCCTTCCTCGGCCATGCGTGGCGTCAGGCTGCCGTACAGCTGTATGGATCGAGCATAGACGCGGTCGCCGAGTTCCACGGCCATGGCGAACACATCGATGTCCTGTGGCAGAGGCGGCAGGGCGAAATGCCGCTCGAATACGGCCTGCATCGCCTGGCCGAGTTCCAGGTCCAGGCGTTGATCGGTCTGCGTCACCTCGCCGAGGCCGTGCTGCACGAGGATCAGCTGGCGGGCGGCGCTGTCCTGTTCGTAGACATCGAGCATTCGCTGTTCGATCAGCCGCGACAGGTCGCGCCAGCTGCTCAGGCTCTGGTGATCGATGGGCTGCTCGAGGCTGTCCCTGAACCTCGCGTGCACATCGGCCGTGAGCGCCGCGAGCAATGCCGGCACTCCAGAGAAGAAGTGGTAGACGGAGGAGGGCGGAATGCCGGCGCGCTCCGCCACCGCGTACACCGATAGCGTCGCGGCGCCCTGCTCGGCGAGCAGTTCACGGGCGCTGGAGAGAATCTGGCGGATGCGCGCCTGGCTGCTGGCGCGCGGGCGGCGACTGGGCGTCGCGGGGCTGGGCTTGGTCATCGGCCTATTTGAAGCCAGCACGGCGGCGGATGCAAACCGCCGTGGCGGTCGCCCCGCTGCACGCGGGCCTGCGGCTAGACGGTATGCAGATACCAGTTGTACTCAAGGTCCGAGATCGAGTGTTCGAACTCGGCCAGTTCGCTTTCCTTGCAGGCGACGAAGATGTCGATGTAGTCCGGGCTGATGTAGCGCGCCATGATTTCGCTGTCGTCCAGCTCGCGCAGGGCGTCGCGCAGGTTGGTCGGCAGGCTCTGCTCGACCTGCTCGTAGGAGTTGCCCTCGATGGGGTCATCCGGCTCGATCTTGTTGGTCAGGCCGTGGTGCACCCCGGCGAGGATGCCGGCGAGCAGCAGGTAGGGGTTGGCGTCGGCACCGGCGACCCGATGTTCCACACGCACGGCGTCGGGGCTGTCGGTCGGCACGCGCAGCGCCACGGTGCGGTTGTCCATGCCCCAGCACGGCGCATTGGGCACGTAGAACTGGGCGCCGAAACGGCGATAGGAATTTACGTTGGGGCAGAGGAAGGCCATCGAGGCCGCCATGGTCTGCTGCAGGCCGCCGATGGCGTGACGCAGCGGTTCGCTGTCCAGCGGATTCTCGGTGGCGAATATGTTGTTGCCATTCTTGTCGAGCAGCGAGATATGCACGTGCAGCCCGTTGCCGGCCTGGCCCGGATAGGGCTTGGCCATGAAGGTGGTGTCCATCTCGTGGTCGTAGGCGATGTTCTTGATCAGGCGCTTGAGCAGCACCGCGTAATCGCACGCCTTGATCGGATCGGCGACGTGATGCAGGTTGACCTCGAACTGCGCCGGGGCGCTTTCCTTGACGATGGCGTCGGCCGGAATGCCCTGTTCCTTGGCGCCTTCGAGAATGTCCTGCAGGCAATCGACGTACTCGTCGAGATCGTCGATCAGATAGACCTGGGTCGAGTGCGGGCGCTTGCCGGAGATCGGCGAGCGCGGTGGCTGCGGCCGGCCGTTGATGTTCTCCTGATCGATCAGATAGAACTCGAGCTCGAAGGCGGCGCAGATGGTCAGGCCCAGCTCGTCGAACTTGCTCACCACCTGGCGCAAGACCTCGCGCGGGTCGGCGAAGAAGGGGTCGCCGTCGCGCTCGTGCATGGTCATCAGCAGCTGCGCAGTGGGACGCTTCTGCCAGGGTTCCTTGCACAGCGTGTTGGGGATCGGGAAACAGGTGCGGTCGGAGTCGCCGATATCCATGCCAAGGCCGGTGCTTTCAACGGTGATTCCGTTGATGTCGAGGGCGAACAGCGAAGCGGGGAGGTTGATGCCCTTTTCGTAGACCTTGTGCAGGCTGGCGCGCTCGATGCGCTTGCCGCGCACGACTCCATTCATGTCGGTGATCAGCAGATCGACGTACTGAACCTCCGGATGTTCCTTGAGAAATGCGTTAGCTTCGTTGAGCTGAACGGCACGCGGCGGGGCCATGATGAATTACCTTAATTGTTAAAAATTTCAATCATCAGATGCTTGTCTGGGAGTCAATCGAAAAGCCTGTTCACTGTCAATAGTAGCCCGCCAGCGCCCCATGAGTGCCCACAATGGGCCTTTTTTGGGGCATCTCCGGTGCGCTGAATCCATCGCGCACCGGGCTAATGCTCGGGCTATTGTCTATAAAAATGAACAAGACTACTCTCCGGTATGCCCCATTCGAACGACGAGTATCCCATGCCTCGCAAGCCCCTGATCGGCGTTTCGGCCTGTACCAAGCAGATCGGACATCACAGCTTCCACATCGCCGGTGACAAGTACCTGCGTGCCGCGGCGATTGCCGGCGTGCCGCTGGTGATTCCGGCGCTGGATGAGCTGATCGATCCGGCATCGCTGCTTGAAACCTTCGATGGCCTGCTGTTCACCGGCTCGCCGTCGAACGTCGAGCCACATCACTATGGCGGCCCGGCGAGCGAGACGGGCACCCATCACGATCCGCTGCGTGACCGTCTCACCCTGCCGCTGATTCGCGCGGCTGTCGAGGCGGGCATCCCGGTGTTCGGCATCTGCCGTGGGTTTCAGGAAATGAACGTGGCCTTTGGCGGCAGCCTGCACCAGAAGGTTCACGAAGCCGGCCCGTATCAGGACCACCGCGAACGTCCGGACGATCCATTGGAGGTGCAGTACGGACTCAGCCATCCGCTGCACGTGCAGCCGGGCGGGCTACTCGAGCAGCTGGGCCTGCCGGCGCAGATCCAGGTCAACTCGGTGCATGGCCAGGGCGTCGAGCGGCTTGGAGCCGGTCTGCGCATCGAGGCGCTGGCGCCGGACGGACTGATCGAGGCGTTCTCCGTCGAGCAGGCGCGCAGCTTCGCCCTCGGCGTGCAGTGGCACCCGGAGTGGAAGGTTCACGAGCATCCGCATTATCTGACGCTGTTCCGCGGCTTCGCCGAAGCCTGCGAGGCGCGCGCCCGACAACGCTGACGGCCGACCCAGGCGGCCCTCCCCAGCAACCCCGAGGTCAACATGAGTATCCAACTCGACCAGCTCACCGGCTGGCTGAAAGAACACAAGATCACCGAAGTGGAATGCCTGATCAGCGACCTGACCGGGATCGCCCGCGGCAAGATTTCACCCACCAACAAGTTTCTCGACGAAAAGGGCATGCGCCTGCCGGAAAGCGTGCTGCTGCAGACCGTGACCGGCGATTACGTCGAGGACGACATCTACTACGAACTGCTCGACCCGGCCGATATCGACATGTTCTGCCGACCCGACCCGAACGCGGTGTTCCTCGTGCCCTGGGCCATCGAGCCCACCGCTCAGGTGATCCACGACACCTACGACAAGATGGGCAACCCCATCGAGTTGTCGCCGCGCAACATCTTGAAGCGCGTGCTGAAAATGTACGCTGACCGCGGTTGGCAGCCCATCGTCGCGCCGGAGATGGAGTTCTACCTGACCAAGCGCTGCGAAGACCCGGACCTGCCGTTCCAGCCGCCGATCGGCCGCTCAGGCCGCCAGGAAACCGGCCGCCAGTCGTTCTCCATCGACGCCGCCAACGAGTTCGACCCGCTGTTCGAGGACATGTACGACTGGTGCGAAGCGCAGGGCCTGGATCTGGATACGCTGATCCACGAGGAAGGCACCGCGCAGATGGAGATCAACTTCCGTCACGGCGAAGCACTGCACCTGGCCGACCAGATCCTGGTGTTCAAGCGCACCATGCGCGAGGCGGCGCTCAAGCACAACGTTGCCGCCACCTTCATGGCCAAGCCGATGACCGGCGAGCCAGGCAGCGCGATGCACCTGCACCAGAGCGTCATCGACCTGCAGACCGGGCGCAACATCTTCTCCAACGAAGACGGCTCCATGAGCCAGCTGTTCCTGCACCACGTCGGCGGCCTGCAGAAGTACATCCCCGAGCTGCTGCCGATGTTCGCGCCGAACGTCAATTCGTTCCGCCGCTTCCTGCCCGACACCTCGGCGCCGGTGAACGTCGAGTGGGGTGAGGAAAACCGCACCGTGGGCCTGCGCGTGCCGGACTCCGACCCGCAGAACCGCCGCGTCGAGAACCGCCTCGCGGGCGCCGATGCCAACCCCTACCTGGCCATCGCCGCGAGCCTGCTGTGCGGCTATATCGGTATGGTCGAGCAGCTGCCACCGAGCCAGCCGGTCAAGGGCCGTGGCTATGAACGGCGCAACCTGCGCCTGCCGCTGACCCTGGAAGCAGCGTTGGAGCGGATGGAAACCTGTCGCGAGCTGGAGAAATACCTGAGCCCGAAATTCATCACCGGCTACGTCGCGGTCAAACGCGCCGAGCAGGAGAACTACCACCGCGTGATCAGCTCATGGGAGCGGGAATTCCTGATGCTGTCGGTGTAGGGCCGCTTCCGCCGGAGCCGGTCGTAGGGTGGATGACGCTTTTCTCGTCCACCGAACATGCACGAACTTTTATCGAGAGGTGACTGATGAGCGATTCGCAAACCCTGCACTGGCAAGCGCTGAGCCGCGACCATCATCTGCCGCCGTTCACCGATTACAAGGCGCTGAACGCCAAAGGCACGCGCATCATCACCAAGGCGTCAGGCGTCTATCTGTGGGACAGCGAAGGCCACAAGATCCTCGACGCCATGGCCGGGCTCTGGTGCGTCAACCTGGGCTATGGCCGCGAGGAGCTGGTCGAGGCCGCGACCAGGCAGATGCGCGAGCTGCCGTACTACAACCTGTTCTTCCAGACCGCCCACCCGCCGGCCGTGGCGCTGGCCAAGGCGATTGCCGACATCGCGCCGGCCGGGATGAACCACGTGTTCTTCACCGGCTCCGGCTCGGAGGCCAACGACACCGTGCTGCGCATGGTGCGCCATTACTGGGCGATCAAGGGCCAGCCGGCGAAGAAGGTGGTCATCGGCCGCTGGAATGGCTATCACGGCTCGACCATCGCCGGCGCCAGCCTCGGTGGCATGAAGGCCATGCATGAGCAGGGCGACGGTCCGATCCCGGGCATCGAGCATATCGACCAGCCCTACTGGTTCGGCGAGGGCGGCGACATGGGCCCGGAAGAGTTCGGCGTGCGCATCGCCGACCAGCTGGAGCAGAAGATCCTCGAGGTCGGCGAGGACAAGGTCGCCGCCTTCATCGCCGAACCGATCCAGGGCGCCGGCGGCGTGATCATCCCGCCCGAGAGCTACTGGCCGCGGGTCAAGGAAATCCTCGCGCGCTACGACATCCTCTTCATCGCCGACGAGGTCATCTGCGGCTTCGGCCGTACCGGTGAGTGGTTCGGTAGCGACTACTACGGCCTCGAGCCGGACCTGATGCCGATCGCCAAGGGCCTGACCTCAGGCTACATCCCCATGGGCGGCGTGGTGGTGCGCGACGAAGTGGTGCACACGCTCAACGAGGGCGGCGAGTTCTATCACGGCTTCACCTACTCGGGGCATCCGGTGGCCGCCGCGGTGGCGCTGGAGAACATCCGCATCCTGCGCGAGGAGAAGATCGTCGAGCGGGTGAAGACGAAGACGGCACCCTAT
>LNAP01001259.1_pt1 | contig 27322 bp, 32 predicted proteins | sample 602601 | NCBI WGS metagenome assembly LNAP01 (sample SAMN02440304, study PRJNA202911) | soil metagenome | biome: Subtropical and temperate rainforests or woodlands; isolation source: soil samples (1 kg each in a 20% v/v slurry with milli Q water) were... ... | reverse complement strand
GCCGAAAACCTTCGCCCGCGCCGATCTGGTCGAATCCGCCCGCCGCCTGCAGGCGCTGCTGGAGCGCAACCGTGCGCCGCTGCCCAAGCCTGCCGCGCAGATGATCAAGGACGCCACCACCGCCATGACCGCCGGCGACGGGCGCACGGCGGCGGATATTTATGGCCGGCTTCTCCGCCTGAACCCCGATGATTCCAGCCTGTGGCTGCGGCTGTCGCGCGCGCTCACCCGCATCAAGCCGACTGAGGACGAATCCGCCGACACCTTCCAGGAGCGCGCCACCGCGGCCGCCTTCCTCGCCTACCGCACCGCCAAGACCCGCACGCAGGAGGCTGACGCGCTATTCACAGTGGGCCGGCTTTATGCCGAGCGCTCGCTGTGGCGCGCCGCGCTCGACACGCTGAATCTCGCGCTGACCTACGCCAACGTACCGGCCGAGCGCGCCTTCTACGAGAAACTGCGCGCCGAGCAGGGTTTCCGCATGGCGGACTACACCGTCGATTCGGACGCTGCCAATCCACGCATCTGCGTGCAGTTCTCCGAGCCCTTGGCGGGGGGAGGGGTCGACTTCTCCTCCTACGTCACCCTGTCCGGTCCGGCCGGCAAGGTCGACAAGCCGGCTGTGACCACCGAGGACAGCCAGCTCTGCATCGCCGGGGTGAAGCATGGCGACAGCTATGAGCTCGGCCTGCGCGCCGGCCTGCCGTCCGCGATTCCCGCCGAGAAGCTGCTGGCGAACACCGACCTCACCATCTATGTCCGCGACCGCAAGGCCGGCGTGCGCTTCACCGGCCGGGCCTATGTGCTGCCGCGCACCGGCCCGCGCGGCATCCCGGTCGTCACCGTCAACACCAACCGCGTCGGCATCGAGCTGTACCGCATCGGCGACCGCAGCCTGATTCCCTCCGCGCTCGACGGCGAGTTCCGCCGCGACCTCGGCGTCTATGATCTCGAACAGCTCAAGACCGGCCGCGCCGAGAAGGTGTTCACCGGCGAGCTGGAGACCGCCTCGCCCTTGAACGAGGATGTCGTCACCTCCTTCCCGGTGGATGAGGCCGTCGGCACGCTGGCGCCCGGCGTCTATGTGCTCGCCGCCCGGCCGGCCGGCACCGCCGCCGACCCCAACGAGGACTATTCCGCCCGCTCCACCCAGTGGTTCGTGGTGTCCGACCTCGGCCTCACCGCGCTGACCGGCACGGACGGGCTGCATGTGATCGTCCGCGCTCTCGGCACCGCGCAGCCGATCAAGGGCGTCGAGCTGCGCCTGCTCGCCAAGTCCAACGAGGTGCTGGCCACGCTCACCACGGATGATTCCGGCGCGGCCGCCTTCGATGCCGGCCTGACGCGCGGCACCGACGGCTTCGCTCCCGCCGTGCTGGTAGCAAAGGCACCCGATGGCGACTACGCCTTCCTGTCGCTGGAGGACCAAGCGTTCGACCTCACCGATCGCGGCGTCGGCGGCCGTGCCGCGCCCGAGCGCATGGATGCGTTTGTGACCCCAGAGCGCGGCGTCTATCGCTCCGGCGAGACCGTGCACGTCACCACGCTGCTGCGTGACCCGCAGGTGCGTGCTGTCACCGGCGTGCCGTTGACCCTGATTCTCAAGCGCCCCGATGGCGTCGAGGACCGCCGCCTGCTGGCGGATGATGCCGGCGCCGGCGGGCGCTCCTCCGACTTCGCGCTGATGGGCGGCGCCATGACCGGCACCTGGCGGGTCGAGGCCTATGTCGATCCGCGCGGCACGCCTGTGGGCTCGGCCACCTTCCTGGTCGAGGATTATGTGCCGGAGCGCCTCGCGCTGGCGCTGTCCACCACTGCAACCACCATCGCGCCGAAGGTTCCGGTGACGGTGGCGGCGGACGGCAAATGGCTGTTCGGCCCGCCGGCCTCCGGCCTCGACATCGAGGGCGAGATCGAGGTCCGTGTCGCCTCCGAGCGCCCCGGCCTGCCGGGCTGGCGCTTCGGCCGGCCGGATGACGGCTTCACCAATGTGCGCGAGCCCCTCGCGCAGGCCCCGGTGACGGACGCTGAAGGAAAGGCGACGCTCGACGTGATGCTGCCGACGCTGCCGCCGACCGCGCGCCCGCTGGAGGCGGAAGTGTTCGTCAGCCTGAATGAAGGCGGCGGCCGCGCCGTGCGCCGCTCACTGGTGCTACCCGTCACCCCCACCGGCTCCGGCATCGGCGTCAAGCCGCTGTTCAAGGGCGCGGGACCGGGCGAGGGTGCCACTGCCGGCTTCGAGGTCCAGGCTGTCGACGCCGCCGGCAAGCCGCAAGCGACCAAAAACGCGGAATGGGCGCTGTACCGCATCGAGACTCGCTATCAATGGTATCGCGTCGGTTCGTCCTGGGATTTCGAGCCGGTCGAGGCGATCCGCAAGGTCGCCAATGGTGCGCTCACCCTCGACGGCACCGCGCCGGCAAAACTCGACGTGCCGGTGGAGTGGGGCCGCTACCGCCTTGAAGTCACCGATGGCTCGCTAACGACCGCCGTACCGTTCGAGGCCGGCTGGGGCGGCGGCGCCACCGCCGACGCGCCGGATCGTCTCGAGGTCGCGCTGGACAAGGCGCAATACGCGGAGGGCGACAAGCTCAAGGTCAACATCTCCAGCCGCTCGGCCGGTTCGGCAACGGTGATGATCGTCGGCGACGGCGTGTTCGCCTCCAAGACGCTGGATGTGCCGAAGGGCGATTCGTCGGTCGAGTTCGACGTGGAGGGCAAATGGGCGCCCGGTGCCTATGCGCTGGCCTTCGTGCACCGCCCGCTCGATGTCGCCGCCGGCCGCAATCCCGGCCGCGCCATTGGCCTCGCCTGGTTCGGCGTCGACCGCGCCAGCCGCGTGCTGGAGGTGAAGTTGGCCCCGCCCGCGCTCGTGCGCCCGGAAACCACGCTCTCCGTGCCCGTTACCATCGCCGGCGCTGCTGCCGGACAGGAAGCGTTCGTGACCGTCGCTCTGGTCGATGTCGGCATTCTCAACCTTACGAACTTCAAGGCGCCGGACCCGGAAGGCTTCTATCTCAGCCAGCGGGCACTGGGCACGCAGGTGCGCGACTTCTACGGCCAGCTCATCGACGGCATGTCGGGTGCGCGCGGCCGCCTGCGCTCCGGTGGCGATTCGATGGATGCCGGCCTTCAGGCCGAGCCGCCGACGCAGCCGCCGCTTGCCCTGTTCTCCGGCGTCGTGAAGCTGGATGCGGACGGCAAGGCGACCGTCGACTTCGCGATCCCGCCGTTCGACGGCACTGGCAGACTGATGGCGGTGGCGTGGTCCGGCGCGGCGGTCGGCCATGCGCAGGCCGACGTGACCATTCGCGATCCCGTTGTGCTCACCACCACGCTGCCGCGATTCCTCGGCGTGGGTGATCGCTCGACGCTGCGTCTCGACATTCGCAATGTCGACGGCGAGGCCGGCGACTACACGCTCGCGGTGGTGCCAGACGGCCCGCTGGGGCTCGGCACCGTGCCGCGTACCATCCCGCTCGCCAAGGGCGGCCAGCAGAGCCTGAATTTGCAACTGGAAGGCACCGGCATCGGGTCGGCCAAAGTCTCGGTGCGGCTGTCCGGCCCCGGCGGGCTCACCGTCGAGCGCAACTATGCGCTCAATGTCCGCCCGGCCTATCCCGCCATTTCCCGCCGCACGGTGGAAACCATCGCGCCCGGCGCCACCATCACCTTCAGCCGCGATCTGCTGGCCGACCTCGTGCCGGATACCGGCTCGGTCTCGGTCTCGGTCTATGCCGGCCCGGACCCGGCGATGGACGTTCCCGCGCTGATCATGGCGCTGGATCGCTACCCGTTCGCCTGCTCGGAGCAGCTCACCAGCCGCGCCATGCCGATGCTCTATCTCAATGAGCTGGCGAAGACCTCGCAGATCAAGCTCAAGCACGACCCGCAGGAAATGGTCCGCGAGGCCATCGCTCGCGTGATTTCGCGGCAGGGCTCGGACGGCTCGTTCGGCCTGTGGGAGGCCGGCGGCAACGACATCTGGCTGGACGCCTATGTCACCGACTTTCTGACCCGCGCCCGCGAGCGCGGCCATCAGGTGAACGATCTCGCCTTCACCATGGCGCTGGACCGGCTGAAGAACGCCGTCGCCTCCGCCGGCGAGGGCGTGACCGACGACGGCACCGCCTATGCGATCTATGTGCTGGCCCGCAACGGCCGGGCCCCGCTGGGCGATCTACGCTACGTCGCCGACGCCAAGCTGGAGGCGGTGCAGACGCCGTTCGCGCGCGGCCAGATCGCCGCCGCGCTCGCCATGCTCGGCGACAAGGGCCGCGCCGAGAAGGTGTTTACCGCCGCGCTGGACCTCATCCCGGTGGCGCCGGAAGCCGATTTGTTTGGCCGCGCCGATTTCGGCTCGCTGCTGCGCGATGCCGCGGGTGTCGCCACGCTCGCTTCCGAGGCCGGTTTCCCCAACACCGCCCGCGTTGCGCGCTCGCGCATTACGGCGGCCGCCGCCGATCTCGGTCCGACCTCGACGCAGGAGGACGCCTGGCTGCTGATGGCCGCCCGCGCGACGCGCGAGGGCAAGGGTGTGTCGCTCGATATTGGCGGCACCCTGCACACCGGCCTGTATGAGCGGGTGCTGACCCGCCAGGAGCTCTCCGGCGCCCCCATCGTGCTGACCAATCGCGGCACCGCCCCGCTCGACATCGCGGTTTCCATCGACGGCCCGCCGGCCACGCCCGAGCCCGCGACCAATGAGGGCTTCGCGCTGACCCGCACCTATTACAATCTCGACGGCACGCCGGCCGACCCGACCAAGGTTCGGCAGAACCAGCGGCTGGTCGTGGTGCTGGAGGCGCAGGAGGATGAGGAGGCGCCGACCCATGTGCTGCTGGTCGATCACCTGCCCGCCGGCTTCGAGATCGACAATCCCAGCCTTGCGGTCGGCAGCGATGCCGGCGCGCTGTCGTGGCTGGGGGAAACCACCGAGACCTCGCACACCGAATTCCGCGACGCCTATTTCCTCGCGGCATTCGACCGGACGGTCGGCTCGGAAGAGGCCGAGCTGCTGCGCGTCGCCTATATCGTCCGCGCGGTGTCGCCTGGTGCTTACGCCCACCCGCCCGCCATCGTCGAGGACATGTACCGCCCCGGCCGTTTCGCGCGTACCGCGGCGGGCACCACCGAAGTGACGGGGCGCTGAGGTGGTGGCCGACGTGCAGCGCCCGCTCTGGCAGCGCGGCCTCGCCGTCGTCTTGCTGGGCGTGGCGATTTGCACGGGCGGCGCCCATGCATGGCTCGCCGGCGTGCGTGCAGCCGCGCCGCCTGCGCCCATGCTGGCACACTCGGTAGAGGTGCAGGACCGCGAGGGACGCCTGCTGCGCCCCTTCGCTCTGGCCGATGGCCGCTGGCGCCTGACACCTGAAAATGTCGACCGGCGCTATGTCGAGATGCTGGTCGCCTATGAGGACAAGCGCTTTTTCGAGCATGGCGGCGTCGACCCGCTGGCGCTGATTCGTGCGGCTTGGCAGATGGTTGGCCATGGCCGCATCGTTTCCGGCGGCTCGACGCTGACCATGCAGGTCGCCCGCCTGCTGGAGCCGCGCGAGGGGCGAACCTTTACAGCCAAGCTGCGGGAGATGCGCCGCGCCATCGAGTTGGAGGCAAAGCTCTCCAAACGCGAAATCATCAATCTCTACATGGCCTTGGCGCCGTTCGGCGGCAATGTCGAGGGTGTGCGGGCCGCCAGCCTGACCTATTTCGGCAAAGAGCCGCGCCGGCTGTCGCTGGCCGAGACCACGCTGCTGGTCGCCCTGCCGCAGGCCCCCGAGAGCCGCCGCCCCGACCGCCACGCCGAGGTCGCGAAGCGTGCCCGTGACACCGTGCTGGAACGTATTGGAAATGCCGGGATCTTCGGGGCGCCGGAGGCCGAGTTCGCCAGCCGCGCGCTGGTACCCTCGCGCCGCTTGCCGATGCCGATGCTCGCCGCCCACGCTGCGCAGGAGGCAAAGAACGAGCGCCCGACGACGCAGATTCACCGCCTCGCCATCGACGCCTCATCGCAGAGCCGGCTGGAAAAGCTGGCACAGGAAAGGGTTAGCACGCTGGGGTCTGGCGTCTCACTGGCCATGGTGATGGTGGATAACGCCACCGGCGAGGTGCTCGCCCGCGTCAGCGGCGCCGATCCGATGGACGCCACGCGCGCCGGCGCGGTCGATCTCACCCGCGCTACCCGCTCCCCCGGCTCGACCCTGAAGCCGTTCATCTACGGCCTGGCCTTTGAAGACGGCATTGCCCACCCGGAAACCCTGATCGAGGATCGCCCGGCGCGGTTCGGCGCCTACCGCCCGCGCAATTTCGACCGGGAGTATCAAGGCACGGTCACGGTTCGGCAGGCGCTGCAATTGTCGCTGAATGTGCCCGCCGTCGTGCTGCTTCAGGCGGTTGGCCCGCAGCGCTTCGCCAGCCGCTTGAGCGAGAGCGGCCTTGGGCTGCGCCTGCCGCCCGGCGAAGTGCCGGGGCTGGCGATCGGTCTCGGTGGTGTCGGCGTCAATCTGGAAGGGCTCGCCGGCCTCTATGCCGGGCTTGCCAATGGCGGCGCGGTGCATGGCCTGCGCGAGCGCATGGATGATGTCGCCACATCGAGCGACGGCACGCGTCGCCTGCTCAGTCCGGCGGCGTCCTGGTATGTCGCGCAGGCGATGGCCGGCACGCCTGCGCCGCAAAATGCGCGCGGCGGCCGCATCGCCTTCAAGACGGGAACGTCCTACGGCTATCGCGATGCATGGGCGGTGGGGTTCGACGGGCGGCGCACGATTGCGGTCTGGGTCGGGCGGCCTGACGGCCAGCCGGTGCCCGGCATGATCGGCCGTGAGGCAGCGGCGCCCATTCTGTTCGAGGCATTCGCGCGGCTGGTCACGCAGCCGGCGCCGCTCAAATCGGCTCCGCGCGAGGCGCTGGAAGCACGCAATGCAGACCTGCCGCCGCCGCTCCGGTTTTTCGGCCGGATGGCGGGTCAGGTCAGGCTTGGCGATGGTCCCAGGATAGTATTCCCGCCCAATGGGGCGAGCCTCGAGCGCGCGGCGGACGAGCCGCTGGCGCTGAAGATAGACGGCGGCGCAGGTCGGATTACCGTCCTTGTGGACGGAGTTCCGGCCGGCACGCCCACGCAGGGTGCCGCATTCTTCTGGCAACCGGCGGGCGCAGGCTTCGTGCGCCTGACTGTCATGGACGCTGTCGGATCAAGTGACAGCGTCACCATACGCGTGCGCTGAGTATGCACACGCTAGGCATCCGAGACCCGGATGCCCATATAATCGCTCAGCGGCCGTTGACGGCAGCGGTGGCGATGTCCTGACGGCTCAGGCCACGACGGGCGAGGGCTTCGTCGGACAGGCGAGCCAGCGACTCATAACGCTGGGCGATGCGACGACCTTCGCCGACGGCTTCGAAGAAGCTGACGACGCCAGCGCCGAAACGCGAGAAAAAGTCGGGCGACGTGCGGTGGGTAAGAGAAACGGTGCTCATCTGAGCTCTCCTTGCATTCTGTATACCAGCAATATAGCCCACTTATTGCATTGCAAAAGTCCGGATGCTGCATGGCACCACTGAGTCCTGCGCATGGCTCAGAAGGCTTCACTTCATCAAGATGTCGGACGTTAAGGTCGGATTAACCATAGATGCGGACCTTGAAGGTATTATAGTAGCTAAAACTGCCCATATGAGCGCCATTTGAGAGGGTGGGTTGCGTTCAAGTCATGTCTCAGGCGCGTGGGTCTATAATGGCTCCAGCCGGCGCCTGACGGAACGACATGTGTGGATGGAGCAATTCGTTGGCCGCAGCTTTTGCGAGGGGTATGGACGAGCGGCCCGGTCGGCGCTATAGACCCGCCCGTCGGTGGCCACGCCCTGACCTCGCGACGCCGGCTCTGCCGCCGGCCTCGGTGGGGGATAGTTCAACGGTAGAACTGCGGACTCTGACTCCGTCAATCTAGGTTCGAATCCTAGTCCCCCAGCCACTTGATTTTACTGCACTTTTCCCCTTCTGGGGCTTGAACAAAAAGCGTCGGTCGGGCGCTTAGTCGGGAGATTTCGTTCTCTTTTCGAGCTTCCGGATGGCTGCTTCGCCCAACGCAGGGTCGCGGCTCAGGTAGTGCGCGTCGAGAATCGCTGAGACATCTCGCAGCGAATGGCCGGTCAGCGTGGCGATTTCCGCCACGGTGGCGCCCGCCACGGCCAGCCGCGTTACGGCAGTGCCCCGGAGATCGTGGAATGTGAGGTCGGTGACGCCGGACTTGATGCACGCCTTCCGCCAAGAAGAGCGAAAGCCATCGGGGGTCCACGGCACTCCATCGGAATTGACCAGCACAAGCGGGCTTCGGCGGGTCGTTTCATCGAGCAGCAGCTTGAGCGGCCGGCCAACAGGGATCACCACGCGAGCACCGGACTTGCCCTGGCGCAGGCGGATGGTGCTGCCGTCATAGGCGGACCAAGTGAGCTTCAGCAGGTCGCCCTGCCGCTGACCGGTCCAGAGCGCCAGTAGAAGCGGCAGATGTAGGTGTGCCGGCGCCGTCTTGAGGAACGCTGCCTCGTCGGCGTCGGTCCACACGTCGTCAGTCCGCTCCGCCTTATAGAGCCGTCCCCCACGCGCGCAGGGATTGATGGCGATAAGCCCACGGTTCTGGGCCCAGGAAAGAACGAGCGCCAACACTTGGAAAGCGTAGTCGGCCTGCCGGCGCGAGGCGATCGCCATCCGATCCCGCCACGCGAGAAACTCGGCCCGGGTGCGCCGATCATTCAGCGCCGCCAGCGGGAAGTCGGCAAACTCGGCCTCGATCTTCTTGATCTGCTTGACGTAGTCGGAGCGGGTGCGCGCGGCTCGACCGAGAAAATTGTCGCTCGCCTGGTAGCCCTGCAAAAGCGAGAGCAGCACGTCGGCTGACGGCTGCTTCTTGCGGGTGATCGCCTCATTGTATGCCGCGATGAATTCGGCAGAGCCCGGCGTCCCGGGTAGGCTGGGGCCGCCCTTCCACGCATACCAATAGGTGACGATGCGGCCATCAGCTAGCTTCTTGCGCCGGCTGTTCAGGCCCTTAAGTCGAATGCGCATTCTTGCCCGCCTTCCATTCGTCGAACGCACTGGCCGGGGCCGGGGCAGGCAGGGTGGCCGTCGTGATGACGGAGATCTTGCCGTCGGGATCGATTTCGACGCGCGCCACCTGCAGCCCGGCCGCGTGGGCAGCACGAGCTGCGCGCGTCACGTCGATCTGTTTGAAGGGCGAAAGGCGCGCCATCTGTCTCAGTCCGTGTGAGGGTTCTTGAAGGAGTCGAGGGATTTGCGGTCGGTGATCAGGGGCGAGGTTTTGCCCCCCGAGAAGCCCTTCCTGACCGGAAGCCTGCCCTCCGCAGCGAGCCGAGAGACGGTGCGCTGCGAGCAGCCGAGTTCATGCGCGATAGCCTTGGCACCACGGATGGTACGGTTCTCAATCATCGCCCCCCTCCCGAAACAGCGCAGCAATTGCATAGATGGGCTGAAAATCGATTTTGATGCTGATTTCAAACGCTGATGCCTTGTAGGCAGAGGAAGTCAAGTCTTCGACAAATATCAAGTCTTCGACAAAGTAGGCTGCTTCCTCGCAATAGCTCCGCTTGTTCGTTTTAAGTTCGATCTTGATCGAAGCAGAAGGCTGCGGCCCGCTAAAAACGACTTCTATACTGTGGTAGGCAGAGTCTTCGTCAGGATAGGCCCCGCGAATTGCCGCCTCGAAGGCATTGTCGCGGGCGGCTTCGATAACAGCCGTTAGAGCATCGATAAAACTGTGACGCTCCGGCAACTGCTGAAGGTGCGGAAGCCTAAATCCGCTGCACTGCCAAGTGCCGTCCGAAATCTCACTCCAACCATCAGGCGCCGACAGCACGCCCGGCGGGCCATCGGGCGCCTCCGTATGCGTGATGTGGGCCGTGTGGATCAGCGGCATCGAGGAAAAATCCCGGACACCTTTAATGACCTCATCGCCGATAAACGACATTGCTACAGCGGTAATCGCGGTAGCCCCGTCACGTGGGGTCTGCCCAGCGCCACCCCTGCCTCGCTTGCCACGGCTCACCTCGCCATGCTCCTGCACGACGCGGTACGGGTAGTCCACCTTGCGTTCAGGAAGATGCAGCGCTTTGGCGAGGGTGGCCTTGAGAGTGCCGGAAGAGATCGATTTGCCCATTCTTAACGTGATATCGCATTATAGCGTTTCGGTCAATAGGGCGATTTCACATTATGTGCCATTTTGGTGCGTTCCGTGGACTGTGCCGTTGCTACCTGCCAGTCGGCAGGATCGTCGCAGAAGAAGTATCGCGCTTCATACCCATGTAGCGGATGGGCGCCGAGAACCACGCCGGCGGAACCACCCCTCAGTCGCGCTTGAGAGCTGAGATGGCAGCCCGGATAAAGCTCCGTTAGCGCTGCGCGTATTTCGGCCATGGCAGCGTCGATGCGTTCTTCGGGCGATAGCGTCGGCGCGGCGCTGATTGCGGAGGTCGGCGCTATAATGAGCGCTGGCGCGGCGCCGAGGAGAAGGGAGCGGCGATCTATCATCGAGTGTCACCGCTGTCTTCGAGGTCGCCGCCGATGGCGCGCGCGCCCCAACCGAGGCGCTGGTCGCTGTCTTCCGTTGCACTAAGCGACCACTCCCGGTCGCTGCCGTCATCATCGTCGTCGCCATCTTCGATGTCGGGATCACAGTCCAACTCGTCGAGCATGGCAATCAGCGCCTCAATGGTGCGTTCCGCTCGCTCACGCAGGCGCATTCTTTCGACCATTACGAACTCTCGGCTGTGTGCATTCATGCTCGCAGCTCCCCGGCAAGAGCCTTGATTTCCCGCATGAACTGCACGTGGCAAAGTACGCTCCAAGCCATGTCGATGTCTGCCACCCCGTCGTAGGCCGAGGGTGCGAAGCTCTCGTGCAGCATCACGCGCGCTTTGACATGCAGGCCGGCGACTGTACGGGCCGGCATCGCACGGATTTGGTCTGCGATAGCATGAAGACGGTCAAGCACTTCGTCGCTTTGATCGGCGGCCGCATCCAGCCCGCTGTCGCGGCAAGCCTCACCATAGGACTCGATGTTGAACGGCCGATCGAGCGCCTCTAGCATATCTCTGCAGCGTTCACCGGCTTGACGACTTTCCCACCAAAGCGGGATCCAGGTCGCGTGCAAGCAATCGAACTCGTCGCCGAGACGGACAAGTGTGGCGTCGGCATGCGCTTCGTTGGATGCTGACAGCACCGCGATCGGTACGGTAGCGAGCGCCACGGATCCCAGCCCGATGGCGCGAAACGCGCTACGCCGGCTGGGGACATAATTCTCCAGTTCGCTGACATGGGTGCCCATGAGCGTTCTCCTATGCTATAAAAATATAACGACGCTCTTAAAATGGAGTATCGTTATTATAACGTCAAGCTAAAATGAGAGCGTGGCTCTAAATGCTGGCTGTGCAATGCAAGATGGCTCGTGTGGCCGTTGGCCTCGGAATTCGGGAATTGGCTGAGCTGGCCAAAGTGGCTCCGGCAACGATCTCAAGGCTGGAAGCCGGCGAGGAGTTGAAACCGCGTACGGTAGAAGCAATCCAGCACGCACTGGAGGTTGCCGGCGTTATTTTTGTGGACGAGAACGGCGAAGGTCCCGGCGTTAGACTCAAAAAGCGATAGCTTCTCATCTCCAAGAGATGGGGGCGGTGTTATGGCTATCTTCGAAAATATGTTCGAGGTTCTTACCGTGAAGGATCCTGAAGGCCGGCCAGGGATCAAGGTCCATGTTGCCGTGGCTCAGTGGATGGTGCCGAAAGAGCTGCTCGGCAAGAAGGACGTAATGTGTCTCACCGCTGACGCGTTGGAATCTACGGAGTTCAACATGCACATTGATGAATTGATAGATCAGCTCAAGAAGTTAAAACCCAAGGCTGCTGCTAAATTTCGTCGCGAGAAGGAAAAGCAACGGCGTTCAGAAATACGCGCGGCAACTTAGGGGCGTCGACAATAATTTTTTGATTCGGCGCCGGCAAATATAAGGGGCCGAAGGTGCAGCTGAGATAGGAATTTTTAGTGATGGAAGAAATAACTGGCGCGCTGTTCGAACTTAAACGGTCGATCGACCGGCAAGTAGAGCTTCAGGAGGAGGCTAATATCCTGATGAGAGGTCTGATTTCGGCCCTGCAGAACTCTGGTCAGGCGACGGCGGACCTCGTTGAGGCTCTTGAGCAAGAGGAGGGCGACGCTGAGGTGTGACTTTCGGCAACGATGATGCGGGGGGACTGAGCGTTTCGGAGGTGTCATCGCTGCGGAACAGGCCGCGAACAAACTATCCCACCTTTGGTCCAGAACATGCGGTTGGGATAATTTTACTCAAGGAACGGCAAGCTCATAGCTGGGGGTGCGATTCCGAAAACGGAATCACACCGAGCCCGAATTGAAGCCCGGACTACCTAGGACATTTTCTGCTGTTCATGAGAGGGGGCATTATGTCGGTACGATGAAACCCGCTAGCCATGGCCGCGCGCCTCAGGCTATGAAGGCCAATGCGCCCCGCCCGTCACGTCTTCATTGATATTGATCTTGGTCCGCTCCCCGTCGATGAGATCAATGCCACCCTCGGACTTGAGCTGGAGCCGGGCAGCGTGATTCTAAGCGCGGGTGCGCAGAAGCACATTGTGTTCCGGCACCCCCACGACTACGCCGCCTACCTTGCCCACGTCGGTACCGTGATCAAGGATCCGTCATATGCCGGCGACGATCTGAAAAACAATGGCAAGATCGAGCTAATTCGCCGGGTGCCAGGCGCCGATGGCTTGCTCGTGGCCATGGTCGTCTCACCAGATGAGCAGGGGCGCTACCACGTGGCCAGCTTCTACACGCTGACGCAATCGCGGATCGACAAGCGCCGGGAAAAGGGCACCGTGTTGAATGTGAAGCGGAAATAGAAAGGCCCGCCTTGTGAGCGGGCCTTGGTGGCTTGAAAAAATCCGGCAGGGTCCCAGTTTTCAGGCGGCAGCCGCAGCCAACCGCACTCCTGCATCTCTTCGCCTTGCGGCTACTTTACCGGGTTTGACCCCGGTGCGTGGGAAGGGCGTTCCCACCTCGAAACTCATCAAGCCTTGGTCCAGTATATGGGTCGCTTTGGCACCCCCGTCAACTACTGCTTGTACCTTAGCTTGTACCCCCAGCTTGTACCTCCGCCTGTACCTCAGCTTGCCCCACTGCCGGTACCTCCAGCAAGGTCACCCCCTCAGGCTCAATCCGTCGCCCCACCTCATCCGGCCACTGGTGAAGCTTGACACCCTCCGGGGCCGTACCCGGCTCCATGACAGCCGACAGTACGTAGCCACCCACACCGTGCCCCATGACGGGCTCGCTGGCACCCCAAGCCAGGTCATTGACGTACACCCGTGCCCGCTCGAAGGCCGGTAGGCCATGCGTCACCGGATCGAAGTCCTCGGCGTCAGGCAGATCTTCCAGATCGATACCGAAGGCACACCGCTCGCCGAGAAGGAACCAGCACCCAGGCGGCAGATCCTCATGGACGTGGTCGCTGGTGCGATAAAGCACCTGGCCCTGCTTAAACTCTTCAGACCAGCCGGCGATCATAACCTCGCATCCGAGGCCTGCCGGCAGCCACGTCTCGAACAGCGTCCACACCTCATCGGCCACATGGCGGAAGCTGTCCAACCCCTCGTACTCGAACTCGGAGCATGCGGCGAGAAAGGGCATGAACAGCCCGGCACTTCCCCGCATGGAGAAGCAACCGGCACCGCCGGGCATCTCCCAGACCTTCTGAACGATATCTGTCAGCACACCCGTGCGATAATCATAGATGGCGGCATCGGCCATCATGTGAATACGGTCGCCCTTAACGACAGCGAGCATCGCGCTCATGCCACCTTCTCCATGATTTGAGTTTGAGTTGCGACGACAGGCGGCACGATGGCCCCGCCCGAAAGGATGGCCATGGGGCGCATCTGGGTCTTGTCACCGGTATAGCCGCCATCGGCGAACCCGAGCGCCTTGCCAAAGGCCGCGAATACGCCGCCGCCACCTCCACCGCCCGTAGGGAACAGCGAGTTCAGCGACATCTGGATCAGATTATCGATGACGCCCTCAAGGGCGTTCGCAAAGGCGTCAGCGGCGTCGACCCCGTTGCGGAGGTCCGAGATGATGCCCCCGATGGAGTCGGACGCCATCCCGTTCATCTCAGAGTTCGCATCGGCCGCACGCTGGATTTCCCCGGACAACCGGCCATAAGCCTCTGCGCGGCTCGCCAAATCAGCGGCCTGCTCCGGTGAGAGCTTGATGCCCTCACGCGTCACCTCATTCAGAAGGTCCTGCTTAAACCGCAAGGTCTCAGCCGCCGCCGTGGTGAGGCCAAGGGCCTGCTGCTCGATCTGCAACTGCGCGATGCGCTCGTTCGCAACGCCGATGAGGTCTTCATAGGTGCGCTTGCTGTCGCCGCTGGAGCCGGCCGACTCGCTGCCGCCCGCCTTCTTAGCTTTGCCGGCCGGAGCGGCGCCACGGCCGCCGCCAGGGGCCGGAACCGTAATCGAGAGAGGACGAGAGGCAAGCTCAGCCTCCAGCTCCTTAATCTCGGCCTCACGCGTCGCAATGTAGCTGTCCGAGTAGCCAAGATTTTTGTATCGCGGCAGGGCGGACTTCGCGAGATCAAGCCGCGTCTTAACGGTCGCGGTGCTCTGCTGGCTGATTTTATTGAGCATGTCGAGCATGGTCGACAGCGTGGTCGCGACCGTCACCACGGCTTGCTTGAGCGTGGAACCCACGGTCGTGGCGATCGTGTTGAACTGCCGATCGAGCTCAATGGCTTTTTCGATCAATTCCTTGGAAACAACCACGCCCGCGTCGCGAGCCTCCTTACGAAAGCGCGTGATGCTGCCGACTCCTCTATCCAGCATCTGAACGAACTGCTCGCCGCCAGTGCCACCAAACAGCTCGTCAGAGATGCGTATCTGGGCGGCCTTATCCAGCCCGGCCAGCTTGTCGATGATCTCGGCGAAAAGCAGGTCGGGTGCTGCGAGCTTTTCCTTAAGCTCATCAGCCGAGTAACCGAGCCGCTGGAAGGCTTCGGCAGCTGACCCCTGTCCGGTCACCACGAATTCATCGGTGCGGAGCTGAAGCTCCTTGAGGCCGTCCGTCAGGGCATCGACCCCCACGCGAGACTTTGCTGCCGCGTAGGCGAGTTCCTGAAACGCCTCGACGCCGACACCGGCCCGCTTCGATTCCGCATTGAGTTGAGCCAGGCTGGAGGTGATGGCTTTTATGCCCGCAGCGGCGCCGCCAGCGCCTAACCCTGCCATGCCTGCGGTGAGCCCGGCCCCGATCCCGGCGAACGCCGCCTTCGCAACGGCACTGGCCTTACCCGCGCGCGTACCGAACGTGTCCAACTCCTTCCCGGCGCGCTTCATGCCTTCCTGAAAGCGCGCCGAGTTCAGACCAAGATCAACATAGATGCCGCCAGCGCTTGCTGCCATCTCACACCCCCTTGCTGACGCGGGCGAGGAATGCGCCCATCGCAACGCCGACCGCCTTCGAAGCGGCATTGATACCGACGCGCTCTATGGCAACGCCCGCCTTAGCGAGGTCCAGACTGAAGAAAATCCCACAAGTTGTCGCCGCCCGGTCATACATTTCATCGGCGGAGCCAGCCGCGACGAACGCACGAAGGTCGACCAACCCAAGCCCTTCATCCGACTGCATGCGGCTCAAGAGAATCGGCAACGTCACGCCGAGGTTTTCCTCGACCGCCGCTACCCGGTTGACGGTGAATTTGAGCTTCATTTCGATGATCCTTTCTTGGCGGCACGTGAGGCCACCCGTTTCGCTGTCTTCTCGATTTCAGTCGCTAGCTCGCCTTTGATCGACGCCAACACCGCTCCCTGATTGGATCTGAGGGCCGGCCCCAGAAAGGGCTGCGCGGGCATCTTTTGAGTGCCCCATTCGACCAAGCCGGCATGCCGCGCGGCTGCCCGCACGCGGACGGTCGCGCTGGCGCCTTCGCCTGCCGCCGCCTGATTGGCATCACGCGCGGCCGCACCCGCCTCAGCCTTGGTCGCACCGCCGCGCATAGCGCTCGCATAGGCCGACTTGCCCGCGTTGCGGCGAATGGTTTGGGTGGAAATGCTATCGCGCAGTTCGCCCTGATCGACCGGCGCATTACGCTTTGCAGCAGCCTCGACCGGCTTCGCCGCCTTCTTCAGCGCCCGGTTCAAAACGCCGGCTGCCGTCGATTTCTTGAATTGATCAAGCCCCTTGGCCAGCTCATTAAGCCCTTGCACTTTCATGGTGAGCTTCATTCCAGCACCATCAGTTCGGGCGACCACTCGTCGCTGTCATAGATGCTGGTGGCGCCCTCGGCCGCCGCGCGGGCAACGGCCATGGCGGCGGCAACAGCACCGTCGATGCGGTCACGGCTCTTGCCCTTGTGGAAGAGACGGTTGCCGGCGCTGTCGGTGTGAACGGCCACATTGTCGAAGCACCAGCGCAGTACCGGGTGCCCTCCATGAATGAATTTGCCGCCGACGATCGCCCGCTCGAGCTCCTTCACGGCCGGCGCCATGGTCACCCAGCCCTGCCGAAACTCGACGGCCGGCAGGCCATCCTCGAGGAAATTGTTCAGCATGTTGCGGGCGAGGTGCGGATCGAACGCTATTTCCTGCACCGCGAAGCGGTCACATAGATCGCGGATCGTGTCCTCGACGGCACGGAAGTCGACCACGTTGCCGGGCGTGGGGGTGATGTACCCATTCTCAGCCCAGGCTGGATAAGGAACGCCGTCCCGGTCCGCGCGCAGGCGCAGGTTTTCCTCCGGGCAGAAGAACCATGGGTGGACGATGAAGCCGCCATCCTCCGTCCGCCATGCGGCAGCGACGACGGTCAGGTCGTGATTGCTGGAGAGATCGACCCCCAGCCAGCAAGGCTCCTGCTCAAGCGCGGCAAGGTCGATGGGCGTCGAGCCGGCATCGTAAAGGTCCATGTCCACAAACGGGTCGGCGGAGTGATCGAGCCAGATATTGAGGCTGAGCTGCCGGAACGCCTCGCGGGCGCCGATTCGTCGCTGCCCCTCACGGGCGAGCTGTCGCAGGCCCTCGATGTCAGGATAGCCATAGGCAAGGCCGGGGTTGACCCGATGCCAAACCGCCTCATCGGTCCAGTCGCAGTCGCGCTCCGCCTCGAACAGCACGGGGAGCCATGATGGATCATCGACCTCGCCGCGCGCGATCTTGCGGGCGTCCTCAACAATCTCCCATGCGATGTTCTCCTGCCCCCGGCCGGCGGTCGTGGCGACGACAAGGAGTGTGCCCCTCACTTTTACCAGGCCGGATTTCAGCACGTCCCATAGGTCGTGCTTGGGCCACGCGTGCAGCTCATCCACCAGCACAAAGTTCGGCGTCTGGCCATGCTGCGAGCCCGCCTCGCTTGACAGGGCGCGGTATTTGGCATCGTCCCGCTTGAGCGAAAGACGGTGTTTGTGGTCGACAATGCTGACCTCGCCATCAGCGCCCGGCATGCAGCGCACGATGCCAACGGCTTCGTCATAGGCGATGCGCGCCTGGTCGCGATCCGCTGCCGCTGATACCGCTTGTCCGCCCGGAACCCGCTCCGGCCCGATGGTGTGAAGCAGCGCGAGCGCAGCAGCGAGGGATGTCTTGCGGTTGCCACGCGGCAGCAAGAGCACCACCGTCTTGACGATGCGGGTGCCGTCAGCATGACGCGGCCCATAGATCGCGCGGACAATGCGCTCCTGCCACGGATCAAGCTGGAAGGGGCTTCCCGGTAGCAGCGATTTGGGATGCCGCAAGCCACGCAGCCAGCGCACCGCCCGCTCGCCGCGCCCCATTGGATCGGCGATGGGCGAGTCGTCGAATACCCAAGCCGGATAGGTGGATCGCGCCATGATCAGAAATCCAGGTCGAACATATTGCGCTGCCCGTCATTGGGCGACGATTGAGCCCGCGAGCGCGACCGGCTGACCGGCGTAAGGCCAAGCTCGGCGGCGAGCAGACGGGCCTGCGTCATGGCATCCGAGCGGATCGACACGGCCGGGTGCTTGCGAGGCCCATTCTTGGACATGAACGTCATGCCCTCGGCGGCAATGGTGCGGCTCGCCTGCATCACCTGCGCCATCGCCGCGCAATAGCTGGCGAGACATGCGATATCGGCGGACGTGAGCGTGCGCCGCTCCTTAATCAGGATCGGCGCGATCAGGTCCCATTCGGCCCGCGCATCGTCATCCAGCCACTCAGGTGCTGCCATATCATCCTTGATTGGCGACGAACCGGGCACGATGGTGAATGGCTTTGCCCCCCTCATGAGCCCCGCCTCGTGCATCGGAATTCCAGCCCCTCACGGCGCCCGAGCTCCTTCATCTCGACGATGTTGTAGCTTTCGTCCTCGAAGACGAGGCGGTCATAGGTCGAGACGCCGTCGACAAAGCGCGCGCGAAAGATGAACAGGCGTTCGGCTTCGGTGCCCCAATCCCGAATGAATTCCGCCGTCGACGCCTCGATGCGCTGCGCTCGCAGGGTCGCGAAGTCGTTCCACTCGGTTATCGGATTGCCCGCGCCGTCGTCGCCGACCTCTGTCTCACGCTGCAGCCTGATGATGCGGTCAAGAGATCCGGCACGCATGCTCAGAACTCCCACTTACGCCAAGGGGCGATCATCTCGTAGAAGCCGAACGGAACCTCCGTCACCGCGCCCTGACCGGTGAATGTGGCCTCGCGCCCTTCATAGAAGCTGCCCGCGAGCTGGCGCAGCGCCTCTTTCAGAGCCTCGGGAATGTCATCCTCGAAATCTTCGAGCGGCCCAACATAGGATTCGAGATGGCTCCGCGCGGCTTCCAGCTTGCCGGCAAGCAGCATGTCATCGACGTCCAGCGTCACGTTGAGATGCTGCTTGATATCGGTGAGGGACACGATGTCGGTTGTGTCGGTCATGAACGAACCTCCTTCGGCCGCTTCTCTTCGGCCTGCTTCGCGCGGCTATGGCAGGTGGTGCAGAGCGGCTGCCAATTCGACCGCGACCAGAACAGCTTGCGGTCGCCCCGATGCGGAATGATGTGGTCCACGGTCGTTGTCTGAGCAGGGCAGCGCTTGCACTTCGGATTGGCGGCGATATAGGCCGACCGCTCCTTGTCCCATTTGCTGTCGTAGCCACGCTCGCGGGCCGAAGGCCGCTGGGCTTCCGCCCGCGCATTGCGCTCCACCGCCCGCCGGCGCTCGCAGGGGCACTGCTGGCCGCCGGCGATCTTGTATCCGCACCCACAGATGCGCGGCGCTTTGCTGGGCATGATCAGCCTCCCACAGAAATGAAGAGAGGCCGGTATCCCGCCAGCCTCTCAATGAGCCCTTGGCCGGGCTGGAGTCCCGGCTGGTGCTCGCGGCCTTCCCCGCCTTGACCCCAACACGACCCGTGCAGGCGGGGCACCAAGGAGGCGGAGTTCTCGCTATTGGACAGGCCGCTAAGTGCCCTCAATGAAGGGTGCCCCTGTTCCGTTCACGCGACAGGCGCGCGATTGGGATCGCCAAGGATGGCGACGGCACCAAGAGCAATGGACGTGCCGCCGGCCTTGGTAAGCGCGAGGCGCACGTAGCGCTTGAAGCCGATGTAGCCGAGCTTGTAGGCGCTCGCGGCGAGTAGCGTCGCCGGCACGCTGCCGAGCACGGCGGAAGATGCAGCGTCGGTGAAGGCCGCGCCGTCATCGCTCTCCTGCACCTTCACGCCGAAATCGCCAGCACCGCCGATGGCGCCCGTGCTGATGACGAAGGCCACGCGGTTGAACCCCTTGAGGTCGACGGCAATGCCATCGGCCGCAGCGGAGTTCACGACGGCGGCGATGGCCGGAGCCACGCCAATATTCGAAACAAGATCACGCATGAGATGATTTCCTTTCCAGCGAGCGCGCCCGTCAGGCCGCCGCCATCTTGAGCTTGCGCAGCGCGCGGGCCTGCACCACGCCAGCGCCGGTACGGCGGGTGGCATGAATGCGGGTGATGCCCTCGGTGGCGCGGATGTACGGGTTGACGAGGATAGACAGCGACAGGCGGTCGACGATGCGGTAGCCGGTCGCGAAGTCACCGAACAGGATGGGATAGGTGTTCGCCGCCGCATCCGGCATGTCGATCGCTTCGACCACAGGCCGGCCGAGGATCATCTCCGGCTGGCCAGCCTGATAGGAAGGCTGCCAGAGATAATTACCCTGGCCGTCCTTCATGGTGCGCAGCTTGGCGAGAGTGCCGCCATTCATCAGCCATGAGCCGCGCGCCCGATACGGGGCCGGCACGGCATACATGAGGGCGATGAGCTGATCGGTAGACAGGTTAGTGGCATGGCCGTTCAGCACCTCAGGGATGCCAGCGGCGGCGCTCAGGAGGCCTTCCGGCTCAAGCACGCCATTGCCGGAAACGAAGGCGAGGCCTTCCTTCTGGCCGAAGTCCTCCGCAAGAGCGAGGCGGATTTCAGCCTCGGCCGTACCGCCGCTGTCGGCGAGAAGCTGGTTGGAGACATCGACGAAGGTATTCACTTCGCGAATGGGGATCTCCACCTGGCCGAAGGTGGGTTCGCTGCCCTCCTGCGCCTGCGTCTCGCCCTTCCATTTGGCATTCGTGATGCCGGTCCGCTTGGGGTAGCTGACCGAGGGCGCGGCCGTGGTGCGGACCGTCGCAATATCGCGGATCGGCGAGAACTCGGTGATATCGCGAATGAATTCCTGCGACATCTCCGGGGGCGCGAGGTAGCCGCCCTGCGTGTCAGAGGATACGGTGAGCGTCTTCAGCTCGACTTCGGGAGCGCCGTTGCCGAGGCGGAGATAGGAGGCGAAGGCCTTCTGCTCGACGCTCGGCTCACCTTTGTTTTCGGTGGAGCCCGGACGATTCATCTTCGCTTCGATCGTGTCGAGGCGCTCGACGATCTTCGCGGACGGATCGCCCTTCTTTTCCTCCGGCGTGCCGCCCTTGGTTTCCAGCGCCGCAATGCGGTCGCCGAGAGACTTCTGGCCGTCAGTGACGGTCTTGGTCAGCTCGGTGAGCGCGGTGGTGACGGCGGCATTCGGATCGTCGTCGCCCTTAATTTCGAGCGCGCCGGACACGATGTAACGCTGACGGGTGTGATGCATAGTTCAAGCTCCTTTGATGGCCGCCATGGCCTGACGAATGGCCGCGGCGAGCGCATGCGCGGACGCGGCAGATTTGGCGCTCGTGACACGGGCGCCGGGATGCATGGGCACCGTGACGATGCTCACCTCGACAAGATCGAGGGCAGTGATGGTTCGCCCGCCACCGGCGCGCGCTGCCGCCTTGCGGGTGACAAAACCAATGGACAGACCCTTCGCGGCGCCGGAACGCACAAGCGCGCGAACCTCACGGGCACGGGCAACGTCGTCGACCAGCAGTCGGCCCTTGAGACGCAGGCCGTCCACCGCCTCGACGGCATCGGTCCAGACGCCAACCGGATCGTTCTGGTCGTGGCCGAACAGCATGGGGATCGGCAGCACAACACCCTTGAAGGCGCCGGGCTGGATCATATCGCCCGTGCGATCCGGCGTGCCGAACGGCCAGGCAAGGCCGGTAAGGGCGCCGGAATCGTCGACGCCGATCGACGCCTTGAGGTCCAGGCGGTCGCTCATTCCGTTTCCTCCGCCTCCGGCGCGGTCGCGCCGGGCTGGTTGCTGCCGGTGTTGGGGTTGGCGTACTGCTCGCCGCCGGCGCGTGGGGCCAGGTCGAGCCATGACCGTGCTTCGTTTGGATTGAGGACACGGGAGGAAATCAGGGAGGAAATCGCCGAGGCACGATCTGTCAGATCGGCGCGGGTAAGGTCGTCGCGGTCGAAGACAACGCGGTATTCCGCCCTCTCTTCCGGAGAGAACAGGGCGCGGCGCAGAGCGCCCTCCAGCGCCTTTAGCCACGGCTCCAGCGTGTAGACGAGGAATTCCCGGCCCATCTGCTCCGAGTTGGACCACGTGGCTCGATCAAGATCGTAAATCATCGAGGGCGGCACCCGGAAGGCACGGCAGATTTCGATGATCTGGAACTTCCGCATTTCGAGGAACTGAGCATCGGCGGAGGTCAGTGCCAGCGAGGTATATTCCGCCTCACCTTCAAGGATGGCGGTGCCACCCGACTTGCCGCCGCCGTGGGCGGCCTGCCAGCTCTCACGCACCTTGCGCACGCCGTCCGGGCCGACACGGCCCTTGAGGGCCAGCACGCCGGACGGACGGGCGCCGTTCTTGAAGAGGTTCGCGGCGTGACGCTCCATTTCCTTCGCGGCGCCGATGGCATCAGAGGCAAGCGACAACGGGCAGCGCAGGAACGCCGAGCGCAGATGCACAACATTCTCGGACGCCACCTGGGCATTGTTGATGCGGAAGGCCGGCTCCATGCGGCCGTCGCCGGAATAGTCGACCGTGAAATGGGCCGGCTCATATCGAACCAACTCGCGGATGCGGCCAGCACCGACACGGTTGACGAAGGCGAGCGAGCCCTTGTCGGAGATCAGCGCCCCGGCGGTGAGGTCGCGGATGAAAGTGAAGGTATCAGTCCAGTCGTTCGGGCCACCAGCGAACAGCGCCGCAACCGGGTGTTCCGACGCCTCGACATCGACGCCCCCGACGCGGCGGACGATTTTAATGTCAAGGCTGGCCACTGCTTCGGAGATCAGCCGCACTGCCGCCTGCACCGCCGGCACCGCAAGGGCGGCACCCGCCGAGGCACTGTAGCCGGGCGTCACGCCGAAGAGCGCGGCGAGATCGACATCGGGCGCCGCTAACGACTTGTGGGTAATCCACGATTTGACCCGTTCCAACACCGATGATGCCCCTGTCTTGTACCTAAACCACTGATTGAAAAGCCTATTTCGTCTCCCTCTTAAGCGAAGGTACCCACACCGGTCCCGAGCCGAGGGCAGAAGTCAGCGACCACCCCCCGGTGCTGTGCCGTGGGCGTCGCAAACTGGCCGAATGTTGAAAGGGTGCTTCATCGGCAACTTTATGCGCCGATGCTTTCGTGGCCTCTAGACTGCCACTAGCGCCAACTTGCGCCTCTTTGCGCCACGGCTGCTACTCGCTCTTCTCGCAGGCCAGCGACATTGCCGCTTGGATGAAGGCTGCAAGCATCAGCAGACACGATAGAGGGGTTCTTTCTTCTTTCTGTGTTCTTCGTGGTGTTCAAGATTTTGGATGTATCGACCAACCGTTTGGACCCTATGGGGCGGTGCGCCGTCGGCCCTCGCCTAAGCCATGTGAGCCACTCCGAAGACGTGATCACCACGATGTTCGTCAGGCTCTTCCTGCCGCGCTGGGGGCGCTCGATGACCTTGATGAGGCCGAGCCGACGGGCCTCATGAACGGCGTTCTGCACCGTGGTCCGGCCGCATCCGGCAAGCGCAGCTATCTTGTCGATGGGAAGATCGCACTGGCCGTGATGTTTCACTTCACCCGCGATGATGGTGAGAGCCGCGCGCTCACCTTCGGTGAAGGCGAGGCCAATCTTGACTGTCATGGCTGCACCCGGCCCGCCGAGCTGGCGCCGACGGTCACGAGACGCCAGCTTATCGGGCGAGCACTGGCGGCGGCGGGGCTTAAAGCGGCTCAGCACCAGTGCGGCTGGCGACGACGATGCAGGTGCGGAGCGCTTTACGCGGCGCTCCTGGGCGAGGTCTGAGAGCGCCTGCGCTTCGTTGTCGGTAAGATGACCAGCACCGTGCGATTGCCACACGAGACTCACTGCGCGGTCGACAGCAGGAGTGTCCTTGGCGTTAGCAATAGAGCGCTGCAGGTCGACGAAGGCTACCGATGTGAGGAGGGCGCTCATTGGCCGCCTCCACCGCTCAAGCTGGCCGAGGCGGCCTTGGGCGTGCGGAAGCAGCCCACGACCTTGCCGGTCAAATCAGCCGCCTGGAAGCTGCTCTTGCCGATCTCACGGACGTTGCCGATGCGCATGCGGCCGTCATAAACTGCGCAGTTGAGTGGCGGTTTGTCAGTCGGAGTTTTCTTTGTAACCCGTTGATTCGACATAAGCACATTTCTCCTTGGTCGGGAGAAAAGTGCAGTTGTTTCAAGTAGTGATCGGGGCCTCTGACTCCGTCAATCTAGGTTCGAATCCTAGTCCCCCAGCCACTTTCGTTTCCAACAGCTTGGCGCCGGATGGCGCCCCGCGCCGGCGCGGCTGACTGCATGATCGCTTGCGTCACATGCAGCCTGCGTCACATGAAGGTGAGGGCGGCTTTCTCCGTAACAAAAAGCGTATTCGCTGCGTATCTGCCGTGGGACAGGTTCAGTGCCGGTCCGATCGGGAGATAGGTCATGACGACGAGACGTAACCTTTTGACGCTGGGTGGCACCGGGCTCGCGGCTGCCTTTGGGGCGTCGTGGTTCTCGGGCGCCTCACGGGCCACGACGGCCGAGACTTTCCCGGTTACCCACACCGATGCCGAGTGGCGCAAGATCCTGACGCGGCCGCAGTACACCGTACTACGCCAGAGCGGCACCGAGCGGGCGTTCACCAGCCCGCTGCTGCACGAGGAGCGGCGCGGCAATTTCGCCTGCGCCGGCTGCGACCTCGACCTGTTCTCCTCGACCACCAAATTCGACAGCGGCACCGGCTGGCCGAGCTTCTGGGCGCCGCTCGACAAGGCGGTCGGCACCGTCAAGGACACATCCTATGGCATGACGCGCGAGGCAGTGCATTGCAGCCAGTGCGGCGGCCATCTCGGCCATGTGTTCGACGACGGTCCGAAGCCGACCGGGCTGCGCTACTGCATGAACGGCGTCGCGATGACCTTCAAGCCGGCCTCGGCCTGACACCATAAGGAATCCAGATCATGTCGAAGCGATTTCATCAAAGCCTGCTGGCCGCGCCCCTCGCCATCGTGGCAGGCATGGCCTTGCACACGCCTGTAATGGCCGAGGAAGGCCGCGCCATTCCCGCCCCGGTCGTCGACGAGCAGGCGGGCACGGCCACATCGGAAGTCGCGGTCCTCGCCGGCGGCTGCTTCTGGGGCGTGCAGGGCGTGTTCCAGCACGTCAAGGGCGTCAGCAATGCCGTCTCCGGCTATGCCGGCGGCACCAAGGACGCGGCGACGTATGAGGCGGTGAGCAATGGCAATACCGGTCATGCGGAAGCGGTGCGCGTGACGTTCGATCCGCGCCAGATCAGCTATGGCCGCATCCTGCAAATCTATTTCTCGGTGGCGCACGATCCCACCCAGCTCAATCGCCAGGGACCGGACCGGGGCACGCAGTATCGCTCGGCGATCTTCCCCGCCACGCCCGAGCAGACCAGCATCGCCAGGGCCTATATCGCCCAGCTCGACAAGGCGAAGGCGTTCGATCATGCCATCGTCACCCGCACCGAGCCGGCCAGCTTCTATCCCGCCGAGGCCTATCATCAGGACTTCCTGACGCGGAACCCGACCTATCCCTACATCGTCTATAACGACCTGCCGAAGATCGAGGAGCTTAAGCGCCTGTTCCCGGATGCCTACCGGGCCAAGCCCGTGCTGGTCGCCGAGACCAACTGAACGAAGGAGCGGACATTCCCCTTGCACGGCCGATCCGCGGCCATATCCTGCCGGGCGAGTAAAGACCCCTTCAGGAGATGCGAATGTCGCACGATCTGCAATTCTATATCGACGGTGCCTGGGTTGATCCGATCACGCCGAATGCGATCGATGTCATCGACCCCTCCACCGAGGACGCCTTCGCGCGTATCTCCATGGGCACCAAGGGCGATGTCGACAAGGCGGTGGCGGCCGCCAAGCGGGCGTTTGCGACCTTCGGCTTCACCAGCCCGGCCGAACGGCTGGACCTCTTGAACCGCATCATCGAGGTCTACAAGAAGCGCAGCAACGACCTCGCGCTTGCCGTCTCCCGCGAAATGGGCGCGCCGCGCGGCTTCGCGCTCGACAGCCAGGTCGGCATCGGCCTCGCGCATCTCGCCAAGATCGCCGAGGTGCTGAAGACCTTCGAGTTCAGCCACACCAAGGGCACCTCGCTCATCGTGAAGGAGCCGATCGGCGTCGTCGGCCTGATCACGCCGTGGAACTGGCCGCTCAACCAGATCACCTGCAAGGTCGGCCCCGCCTTGGCCGCCGGCTGCACCATGGTGCTGAAGCCGAGCGAGATTGCCCCGCTCGATGCCATCATCTTCGCTGAAATCCTTGATGAGGCCGGTGTGCCCAAGGGCGTGTTCAACTTGGTGAACGGTGACGGGCCGACGGTCGGCCAGGCGCTCGCCAGCCACCCGGATATCGACATGATGTCGTTCACCGGCTCGACCCGCGCCGGCATCATGGTGGCGAAGACGGCTGCCGAGACGGTCAAGCGCGTGGCGCAGGAACTCGGCGGCAAGTCCGCCAACATCCTGCTGCCCGACGTCGATCTCGCAGAAGCCGTGGCGCTGGGCATCGAGGATTGCTTCAGCAATAGCGGCCAGTCCTGCAACGCCCCGACCCGCATGTTCGTGCCGCGCGAGCGCCAGATTGAGGCGGCGGCCTATGCCAAGGCGGCGGCGGAAAAGCTCACGGTCGGCCCGGCCGATGTGGAGGGCGTCGATCTCGGCCCGGTGGTCAGCCAGATCCAGTACGACAAGATCCAGGCGCTTATCGAGAGCGGCATTGCGGAGGGCGCGACGCTGGTGACGGGTGGTCCTGGTCGCCCCGCCGGGCTCAATCGCGGCTATTTCGTGCGCCCGACCGTATTCGCCGATGTGACGCCGGACATGCGCATCTCCCGCGAGGAAATCTTCGGCCCGGTGATCGCGCTGCTGCCCTATGACAATCTCGATCAGGCGGTCGAGCTGGCGAACGACACGGTCTATGGCCTTGCCGCCTATGTTCAGGCCAAGGACCTCGAGAAGGCCCGCAAGGTTGCCTCAAAGCTGCGCGCCGGCAATGTCTACATCAACTACCCCGCCTGGGACGCCGGTCTTCCGTTCGGCGGCTACAAGCAGTCCGGCAATGGCCGCGAATACGCCGAATATGGTCTGGAGGACTTCCTCGAGATCAAGGGCATCGCCGGCTACGAAGCCGCGTGAGGCGAGACGACGGGGCACCCTCGCGGTGCCCCGTTGCCCCATGCCGGCCACCCTACGGTCCGCAGCGGTGGAGCTTCTCACGCCTTGGTTGCCGTTCCAATGCCGCAATGGTGCGGCCGGTCCCTCATATCCAGCGGTTGAACTTCAGCAGCAGCGCGAGGCGCTCGGTGGCAGCGCGGCGGTCGGCTTCCGCGCCGGTCTCGGCGGCGCGCAGCAGCAGTTCGATGGTGGATTGCAGCGGTGGCGTGCGGGTGCCCGCGAAGTTGCTCCGCAGGAAATGTCCCACGTCGAGC
>LNAP01001257.1_pt1 | contig 27325 bp, 25 predicted proteins | sample 602601 | NCBI WGS metagenome assembly LNAP01 (sample SAMN02440304, study PRJNA202911) | soil metagenome | biome: Subtropical and temperate rainforests or woodlands; isolation source: soil samples (1 kg each in a 20% v/v slurry with milli Q water) were... ... | reverse complement strand
GGCGTCGTGGGGCGGATTTTAGATGAGCCGCCCCCACCGCTGCGGCCCAGACGGCCTGTGCGCGCACGAGCGCGCCCTGGCGGCGAGGGTCCCCGGCGAGCCAGAGGTCCAGCGAGATCCGCTCATTCGGCGTGAGGCCGCGATCCATGGCGACCGCCCACTCGGCGGCCTCGCACTCCAGGGCCTTCTGCGAGTCTACCGCCATTCGCGCCGCCTCAAGGCCCGGGTCGGCGCCAACCCATCCTCCGCCGATCTCAGGTCGGCCAGCAAGAGGCGCAGCGCCTTGGCCGAGCGCTTCTCGACGGTGCTCTCCGGCACGCCCAGGCGGCGCGCGATCTCCTTTTGCGGCAAGCCCTCCACACGCCGCATCAACAGGACCTGGCGGAGCTTCTGTGGCAGTCGCTGAATCATGCCGAACACCTGGCGCAGTTCGTCCCTCCCGGCGGCGATCCTCTCGGGATCGGCCCCTTCATCTACGACGAACGAAGACTGCAAATCCGCCACAACCGCAATCGGCGTGATCCGCGCTCGCCGCATCTGTTCGAGTATGACGTTGCGGACGACCGTGAAGAAATAGGCGCGCGGTTCGCGGACCGCGGCCAGGTTGGAGGCTGCCGCGATGCGGGCATAGGCCTCCTGTATCGCGTCATCGGGGTCGAACCCGCCAAGGGTCGAGCGCCGAAGCCAGCGCCGGACGTCAGGCTCGTGAGGCACGATCCGTTCGGCGATCCATGCGATCGGATCGTGCAACGCCATCTCCTTCGGAAGAAGGCGCCCCTTAGTCGGATTGCGCGAAGATTTTACGACGTCGCCGAGCGCTTCCCGCCTTGCCCAGCCGGCGAAATCGCGCGGCATCCGACAGCGTCCCGATTCCGCCAGGCGTGGCGGCTACGTCCAACGCGCAGAAGACCTCAGGCCGCCTGCTGCGCGCCGGGCCAGCCGAGGTCGCGGCCGACGGCGATCAGCGCATTGATCAGCGCGTGCATATGCGCCTCGGTGTGGAAGGGCGTCGGGGTGATCCGCAGGCGTTCCTGTCCGCGCGCGACGGTCGGATAGTTGATCGGCTGGACGTAGATGCCGTGCGCGGCCAGGAGTCGTTCGCTGATGCGCCGGCAGAGATGCGCATCGCCGACGATGACCGGCAGGATGTGGCTAGGCGTGTCGAGCACCGGCAGGCCGGCCTCCTCGAGCATAGCCTTGAGCCTGGCCGCATTGGCCGCCTGGAGCGCGCGGTCTTCGGGATGAGCCTTGACGTGCTGGACCGCGGCGAGCGCGCCAGCGGCCAGATGCGGGCAGAGCGAGGTCGTGAAGATGAAGCTGTCGGCGAGGCTGCGGATCACGTCGACCAGGATGGCCGGGCCGGCGACATAGCCGCCCATGACGCCGAACGCCTTGGCCAGGGTCCCTTCGATGATGGTTAGCCGTTGGGCGAGACCTTCGCGTTCGGCGATGCCGCCGCCACGCGGTCCGTAGAGGCCGACGGCGTGGACCTCGTCGAGATAGGTGATGGCCCCGTGCTTTTCGGCCACGTCGCAGATGGCCGCGATCGGGGCGATGTCGCCGTCCATGCTATAGACGCTCTCGAAGGCGACGATCTTCGGGCGATCGGGATCGACGCGGCTCATCAACTCGTCGAGGTGAGCCGCGTCGTTATGCCGGAAGATGAGCTTCTCAGCTCCCGAACGGCGGATGCCTTCGATCATCGAATTGTGGTTCTGGGCGTCGGAGAAGATGACGCTATTCGGAAGAACGCGGCCCAGCGCCCCGAGCGCAGCGAGGTTCGAGATCCAGCCAGAGGTGAAGATCAGCGCCGCCTCCTTGCCGTGGAGCTCGGCCAGTTCGGTCTCAAGCGCGACGTGCTGGCGGTTGGTGCCGGAGATGTTGCGGGTGCCGCCGGCGCCCGCGCCGGAGAGGTCGATGGCTTCGTGCATCGCCGCCAGAACGCTGGGATGCTGGCCCATGCCGAGATAGTCGTTGCTGCACCAGACGGTGACGGCCTGCGCCTGCCCGTCCGGGCGATGCCAGAGCGCTGTCGGAAACGCGCCGGCTACGCGCTCGAGTTCGATGAACGTCCGATAGCGACCGTCCAGCTTCATGCCCGCGATGAGGTCGCGGAACCTTGAGTCGAAATCCATAGCCTTCACCGTTGCGATGCCCCATCGAGGGCAGCCATACATAACGCGCTAATTTGTACGCCAAATTCCCTTACACAATAGACAGGCCACGCCTGGCTATCAACGCCTGCAGCGCGATGGAGCCAGACACTCGCGCCGAACGTCGAGCTGGCTGACTGACTGACACTAAATCCTTTAAAATCAATCTATATCGCCAGATACTAGGCGGCAGGGCACTACTAACTCGCTCCACAAGAAGGCCTTGGACGCTAGGTTGGGCATTTTGTCCAAGGCGTGCGAGTACCCTTGACCCCCATACATTTGACGGCATTTGTCAGGCTATCGAAACGGACAACACGCCCTAGACAGCCCATCGGGCCGAGGCCGCCACCAGGCTCAGAAGGATATTGATTTGCCGCTCCGCCGATCATCACGGCCTTCCGAAGAGGCTCCGCCGCCGTTCGCCAAGTTGCGGGCCCGCCTTGGCCGCATTGCCCCGCCCCTCCTCTTGCTGCCGCTCTCCGCCTGCAGCCACATGGAACTGCTCAACCCGAAAGGTTCGATCGGCGAGCAGGAGAAGGACCTGATCCTGATCGCCAGCGGCCTGATGCTGCTCGTGGTCATTCCGGTGATGGTGCTGACCCTGGTCTTCGCCTGGCGCTACAGAGCCGGGAACACCAAGGCGACCTATTCGCCGACCTGGGCGCACTCCACGAAGATCGAGGTGGTCGTCTGGTCGATCCCCTGCGTGATCGTCGCCATCCTCGCGGTCCTGATCTGGCGGACCACCCACGCCCTGGACCCCTACAGGCCGCTGGAATCGCAGGTGAAACCGGTCAACGTCGAGGTCGTCGCGCTCGATTGGAAATGGCTGTTCATCTATCCCGACTACGGGATCGCCACGGTCAACCAGCTCACGGTGCCGGTCGGCGCGCCGATCAATTTCCGCCTGACCTCGGCGTCGATGATGAATTCGTTCTTCATCCCGCAACTGGGCAGCCAGATCTATGCCATGGCCGGGATGCAGACGAAGCTGCACCTGATCGCAGACGAGCCGGGCACCTATGCGGGCCGGTCGGCCGCCTTCAGCGGTCCAGGCTTTTCCGACATGCAGTTCAACGCTGTCGCTGTGCCGCATGACGAATTCGACGCGTGGGTGAAGCGCGCGCGGTCGGCGCCAGCCCCGCTCGTCCTGGATGAGGCCGCTTACCGCGACCTCGAGCAGCCCAGCTTCGACACCCCGTCGGCGGTCTACGCGCGGGTATCGCCCGGCCTGTTCGACAGCATCGTCGACCGCTTCATGGTCGGACGCATGCCGGCGCTCGCCCTGGAAGGTGGAATTTGCACGCCCGACGGGCTGGCATTGCAGAGGATCTACTAGTGTTTGGGAAGTTCTCGCTCGACGCGATCCCGCTCCACGAACCCATCATCATGGGGACTGGCGTCGTTGTCGTTCTGGCAGGGATCGCCGCCCTTGCCCTGATCACCTATCACCGTAAGTGGGGGTACCTGTGGTCCGAGTGGATCACCACCGTCGACCACAAGAAGATCGGCGTCATGTACTTCGGCCTCGGCCTAGTCATGCTGCTGCGTGGCTTCGCCGACGCCATCATGATGCGCGCCCAGCAGGCGATGGCCGCGAACGACGCGGCCGGATACCTGCCGCCGCACCACTACGATCAGATTTTCACGGCGCACGGCGTGATCATGATCTTCTTCGTGGCCACGCCCTTCATCCTCGGCCTGATGAACGTGGTCGTACCCCTGCAGTTGGGCGCGCGCGACGTCGCCTTCCCGTTCGTCAACTCGCTGGGCTTCTGGCTGTCGGCGGCGGGCGCGGCGCTGGTGATGGTCTCGATGTGGGTCGGCGACTTCGCCGCCACGGGCTGGGTCGCCTATCCGCCGCTCTCGGGAATCGCCTACAGCCCAACCACCGGCGTCGACTACTTCATATGGTCGCTACAGGTCTCAGGGCTAGGCACGACACTGGCCGGCGTGAACTTCGTGGTCACGATCCTGCGCATGCGGGCGCCCGGCATGAACCTGATGAAAATGCCGGTCTTCGTCTGGACCGCGCTGATCACCAACGTATTGATCGTGGCGATCTTCCCGGTGCTGACCGCGACGCTCGGCCTGCTCACCATGGACCGCTACCTGGGCATGCACTTCTTCACCAACGAGCTTGGTGGGAATGCCATGATGTACATCAACCTCATCTGGATCTGGGGCCACCCAGAGGTCTACGTACTGATCCTGCCCTGTTTCGGAGTGTATTCGGAAGTCATCGCGACCTTCTCCGGCAAGCCGCTGTTCGGCTACAAGTCGATGGTCTACGCCACCTCGTCCATCGGCGTGCTGTCGTTCTTCGTCTGGCTGCACCACTTCTTCACTATGGGATCGGGCGCCAACGTCAATGCCTTCTTCGGCATCATGACGACGATCATTTCGATCCCGACCGGAGTGAAGCTCTTCAACTGGCTCTTCACCATGTACCAGGGCCGGATCCGCTTCCACTCGGCGACGCTGTGGACGATCGGCTTCATGTTCACCTTCGTCATCGGCGGCATGACCGGCGTGCTGCTCGCGGTGCCGGGCGCGGACTTCGTGCTGCACAACTCGCTGTTCCTGGTGGCGCACTTCCACAACGTCATCATCGGCGGCGTGGTCTATGGCTGCCTGGCGGGCATGAGCTTCTGGTTCCCCAAGGTGTTCGGCTTCAAGCTGAACGAGTTCTGGGGGAAGGTCTCGTTCTGGTGCTGGTTGGTCGGCTACTGGCTCGCCTTCACGCCGCTCTACATCCTCGGCCTCAAAGGGATGACGCGGCGGATGAACCACTACGACATGCCCGACTGGCAGCCCTATCTGGTCGTGGCCCTGATTGGCGCGGTCGTCATCGGCATCGGCATCCTGGCCATCCTCGTCCAGATCTATGTGAGCATCAGGGACCGAAAGCAGAACCGTGACCTGACCGGCGATCCCTGGGACGCGCGAAGCCTGGAATGGTCGACCGCCTCGCCGGCGCCCTTCTACAACTTCGCGCACATCCCCCACATCACCTCGCTTGAGCAGCACTGGGAGGACAAGGAACTCGGCCGGGCCTGGCGCAAGCCGGACCGCTACGAGGACATCCACATGCCGAAGAACACGTCGGCCGGCTTCGTGATCGCCGCCTTCAGCTTCGTCCTGTGCTTCGCGCTCGTCTGGCACATGTGGGCGATCGCAGCGGCAGGCCTGGCCGGCATGTGCGCCGCATTCATCGCCCGCAGCTACGACCGCGACACCGACTATTACGTCCCGGCCGCCGAGGTCGAGCGCATCGAGAAGGAGCGCCACGCGCTCCTGGCCAAGGCAGCGTAAGCATGAACATTTCCGTCTCCTCCAGGTCCCTGGCGGTGATCGAGCCGACCACCGCCGAGGCGCACCACGCCCATGATGACGGCTCCAGGACCGTTCTCGGCTTCTGGATCTACCTGATGGGCGATTGCCTCATCTTCGCCTGCCTGTTCGCGACCTTCGCGGTGCTCGCCGAAAACGTCGCCGGCGGCCCGAGCGGGCGCGAGCTCTTCGACCTTCCCTACGTCGCCGTCGAGACGGTCCTGCTGCTGGTGAGCAGTTTCACCTTCGGCGTCGCGACCCTGAACATCCAGACGGGCGACCGCGGCAGGGTGATCTTCTGGCTGGCGGCCACCGCCCTGATTGGCGCGGCGTTCATCGGCATGGAGGTTCACGAGTTCGGCCTGTTGATCGGCGAAGGCGCAACGCCTGGCCGCAGCGCTTTCCTCTCCGGCTATTTCACCCTCGTCGGGACGCATGGCCTGCACGTCACGGCCGGCCTCGTCTGGCTCGCCGTGATGATCCACCAGGTCTACCGCTTCGGACTGGACGGGGTCGTGCGGCGGCGGCTCGCCTGCGTCAGCCTCTTCTGGCACTTCCTCGACCTGGTCTGGGTCTGCGTCTTCACCTTCGTCTATCTGCGGGGAGCGATCTGATGGCTGGCGCACGCGCATCGAGCCATGGCGGACTGAAGGCCTATACGGTCGGGTTTGTCCTGTCGTTGGGGCTGACGGCGCTCTCCTTCGCGGCGGTGATGAGCGGCCTTATCCCCCGGGAGACGCAACTTCCGGCGATCACCGTGCTGGCGGTCATCCAGCTGCTGGTCCAGCTCGGCTTCTTCCTCCACCTCGGCGCCTCGCCCGAGCAGCGGAGCAACACCGCGATATTCGTCCTGACCATTCTGCTGATCGCCACGGTCGTCGCCGGCTCGCTGTGGGTCATCCACAACGCCAACGTCAACATGATGCCGATCCAGATGTCGCCCGAACAGGCGCGCGCCGGGGAGTAGTTCCCCCCTCCCCGCCCGCCCGGAGCCCTCGGCCCTGCCCCGGCCGGGGGCTCTACCCCCACCACTGCCCAAGAGCAGTCCAACAACACGGAGGCCACACGCCAAGACGCAACCGTATGCTAAATAGCCGTACATCTGAGGAGGGGCCCATGTGGAAGCCACGGCTGATCGAAGACGCCCGGATGAAGTATCTCGGGATCGTCGAGGCGCTTGAGGCCGATATCCGGCTGGGTCGCGTGAGCCGAGGCGACCGCTTGCCGCCCCAGCGCGCCATCGCCGAGGCGCTGGATGTGGACCTGACCACCGTGACGCGAGCCTTCAACGAAGCTCGCCGGCGGGGCCTGGTGCAGGCGCAGGCCGGCCGGGGCACGTTCATCAGCGAGACGCTCGATAGCGAGGTCCGCGAGCTGGTCCGGCCGCTCATCGACCTGAGCATGAATATCCCGCCGCAACCCATCGACTTCCGCAAGGCCATCCCGAGCGGAGTCGCCGCCGTTTTGAGCAGCGCCCGCGGGCTGCTCAACCTGCACTATCAGGAGAGCACCGGAGCCGAGCCTGATCGCCAGGCCGCCGCCGGATGGCTCGGAAGGCGGATCGAGGGCGTGGCCGCGGACCGGATCGTCGTCACTGGCGGCGCGCAGAGCGCGCTGTTCGCCGTCTGCGACCTGTTGCTCAAGCGCGGTGACGTCGTCGCGGCCGGCACCATGACCTATCCGGGCATGAAGGCCGTCGCCATCCAGAAAGGGCTCACGATCGAGCCGCTGGACATGGACGACCAGGGGATCATCCCGGCAGCCTTCGAAAGGGCCTGCCGCGAACGCGCGCCCAAGGCGCTCTATGTGATCCCGAGCATCGACAACCCGACGACCGCGACCCTGCCGGAAGACCGGCGCGGGGCCTTGGTCACGACGGCGCGCAAGCATGGCGTCGCCATCATCGAAGACGATCCCTACTCGCCCCTGCGCCCGGACCGGCTGGTGTCGTTCGCCGAGCTGTCCAGCGACATCACCTGGCACATCGCGACGCTTTCGAAGTGCGCGACCCCAGCCCTGCGCGTGGCCTATGTGGTGGCGCCCACCAGCGCCAAGGCCCTGCTGCTGGCCGGCGTGCTGCGCGCGACGATTCTCATGGCGCCGCCGCTGATGTCGGCGCTGGCCAGCCGCTGGATCGCCGACGGCGCCCTGGACGACATCGCCAAGGCGATCCGCGCGGAGAACGCCGAGCGGCAGAAACTGGCGACGTCGATCCTGGGGGGGGTCGGCTTCGCAGCCGATCCGCACGGCCATCACCTGTGGATGCGCCTGCCGGGTCATTGGCGCGCCGTGGACTTCGCCGAGCACGCCGACCGCGCCGGCGTCTCGATCGTCCCGAGCTCAGCCTTCGCCACGGTCGCCCATCCGGTCGAGGCCGTCCGGATCTCCTTGGGCGTCGCGCCCGACCGAGGAGACCTGGAGGACGCCCTGACCCAGCTCGCCAGCCTGATCACCCAGCCCTCATTGGGCGCCAGGGCGGTCGTTTAGTCCGGCAGGAGCCCGCGCTCGGGCTGCCAACGGGCCTGGCCGACAATCAGGGCAAAGATCCGACGGCCGAAAGCCGGCCGCCACGGTCCTCAGTCAGATCAAGCCGCAGCGGTCGGCGGCGTGGCCTTTGCCCCCCTGGCGGTGAGCCAGAGAGCGGAGACCAGGAAGTAGAAGGCGCCGAAAGCCGCGTAGGGAGCAACCGTCGTGAGGGTGTCGACCTGCGCCCCGCCCGCCATCTTGACGAAGAAGGCGCCGGCCAAGGCTGACTGGGCGCCGCTGAGGATCATCGCCCATTGGGCGCCATAGCTCTTCCAGCGCCGGACGCCCGTGGCCAGTTGCAGCAGGCCTGCGACGAACGCCCATAGTCCAAAGGCGGCGAGCATGGCGTTCATGCCGACGACGCCGCCCACGGCGACGCCGATGGCCGTCAGGAGGCTGACGACGACGTTGATCGCCTGCGTCCGGTTCTTCGCCAGGCCGCCATTGAGCCGGGCGTCGGCAAGGTTGGCCAGCGCATCCCAGAGCGGATAGGCGATCAGCATGACGACCGCGAGCGGCGGCAGCGCCTTGGCCAGAGTGAAGGCGACGACGACCCAGACGGCGGCCGCCATGAAGCGAACGGCGTAGTAGTTGCGCAGCCAGGTCCGCCTCTGGGCCATGCGGGTTTGCGAAACTTTATCTTGCATGAGGAAGCTCCTTTCCGAGGCGGAGTCAGGCGACGGTCAGGCCGACGTCGAGGTTGTTGCGGGTGGCGTTGGAGTACGGGCAGATCTGGTGTGCGGCCGCGACCAAGGCCTCCGCTTCCTCACGGGCGACGCCCGGCAGGCTGATGACCAGATCGGCGGTGACGCCAAAGCCGCCTTCCGAGCGCGGGCCGATGCCGACAGTGGCAGTCACCGAGGCGTCGATGGGAACCTTCACCTTCGCCTGCTGGGCGGCGACCTTCAGCGCGCCGAGGAAACAGGCCGAATAGCCCGCCGCAAACAACTGCTCGGGATTGACGCCTTCACCGCCGGCGCCGCCGAGCTCCTTAGGCGTGGAAAGCTGAACGTCTAGGCGACCGTCGTCCGACCGGGCGTGGCCATCACGGCCGCCAGTGGCGACAGCGCCGGTGCGATAGAGAACATTAACGGACATGGCCGCACCTTTCGATTTATCGTGCGATACTGTTTATCGCGATAAATTAAAACTATCGACACGGAGGCGCGCCGTCCACCTTTTTATTATCGCGATATCGTTTTTCGTGATAAAGAGACCTTGTGCCCCATGACCTGACCCTCGAAGACCAGCTTTGCTACTCGCTCTATGCGACGTCGATGGCGATCAACCGCATCTACAAGCCGCTGCTCGACAGGTTGGGGATCACCTACCCCCAGTACCTCGTGCTCAGCGCGCTGTGGGAGGAGGACGGTCGCACCGTCGGCGCCATCGCCGAGCGGCTGTCGCTGGAATCGAGCACCATCACGCCCCTGGTGAAGCGCCTAGAGACGGCCTCCTTGGTCACACGCGCGCGCCAGGCGGACGACGAGCGGCGAGTGCTGGTCTCACTGACCGATCGCGGGCGGACGTTGAAAGAGGAAAGCCGCTGCCTGGGGGAGGCCCTGTTCACCCGGTCGGGCATGAAGGCCGAGGAACTGATCTCACTGAACCGGGAGGTGCTGCGATTGCGCTCCGCCCTGACCGGGAACGAGATCGCCTGACGAACGGCCATCTCCAGCCTGGCCTTCCTAAGGGCCAATCTGCGCGTTGCCCCTTCCCACCGGGTGCGGACTTAGGGCGATCAGCGCGCCAGGCCGAGGCCCGCCTGCCGCGGCCGGCAAGGCCGCCGCGTCAGGAAAGGACGAGTGGGTCGCCCCGTCGATCATAGGCGGCAAAGCGGCCGAAAGCGCCAAGGCGCACGGCTTCGACCATCGATTGAAGCGCGCTCTCGACGGCGTCCTTTTCCGGGGGCTTGCCGTCCCGACCGGAGAGGGCGGCGGCGAACACGACCTGCCAAGGTGGGCCGGCGAGCTCGGATTCCGCGGCCAGGGCTTCGAATCCGGTAAGTTCGCTGGGCGATTTGTCGACGCACATTAGCGGAGCGAGCGCCCCGCCGCGCCCAGCGAGAAAGTGCGCGCGCTGGGCCGGCGTGGGGCGGTCGGGCAGTTCTGCGGCCGCGAAGACGAACAGCAGCCTGTGCGGCTCAGACTGTTCGCGGGCGACGGCCAGGAGTTGCTGGAAGTGGGATGTTTCGGTCATGGCAGGCAGGTAGCCGAAATTATGGCGCGCGGACTTGCGCCACATCAAGCTCTCGCGGCGCCGCGCGCCCATCGGCGGGATCCGCCCCTTCTTCTGCCGGCGGCCGAAACGTAACTGCGATAGGCTGCTTGAGCGTTCCGAGTCCCCAGAGGTCCCATGTCCGAAGCCGACTGGCTTAGTCACCTCCTGAAAATGATCACGATCACCGGCCAGTTGGAAGTTCGCTGCGCCTATGGCGCGCCGTGGCGGGTGGCCTGGGCCAAGTCAGCGGCGCACGAAATTCCCTACCATGTCGTGCTCAAGGGCCGGGCCGTCATCGAGGATCCGGAGACGAAGACGGCCAGGGAACTCGTGGGCGGCGACATCGTGCTGTTGCCCCATGGGGCGGCGCACGTGCTGCACGACGGCAGCGGACGCGCACCCGCGCCGACCCACGAAAGCCGGGGCTCGGCGGGATGGACGCTCAGCCAGAACGACAGCCGGGGCGAACACCTGGACATGCTGTGCGGGCGCTTCTTCATCGAGCCGCCCCATGATCGGCTGATCCGCAACTACCTGCCCACCAACCTGGTCGTGCGGGCCCTGGACGGCCAGGGCGACGCGCACGTCGAGGCCGCCTCAAGCCACCTGGCCAGCCTCATCGGGCTGATGCGGATGGAATCCGCCGGCGACAAGCCGGGCGGCGGCGCCATCCTCAACGCGCTTTCCTCGGCGCTATTCGCGCTGGTGCTGCGCGCGGCCAGCGAATCCGCCGAGGCGCCCGAAGGCTTGTTGGCGGTGGCCGGCCATCCACGACTGGCTCCGGCCATCGGCGCGATGTTGGCCGATCCGACGCGAGCCTGGAATCTGGCCGATCTGGCGCATTTGTGCGGCATGTCGCGGGCCACCTTCATGCGGCGCTTCCAGGACAAGCTGGGACGCTCGGCCGCCGACCTCTTGACCGATATCCGCATGAGCCTAGCCGCCAACGAGCTGAAGAAGCCCGCGGTCAGCACCGAGGCCGTGGCCGAGGCGGTCGGCTATCAATCGTTATCGGCGTTCCGACGTGTGTTCGCCGACAGAATGGGGATGACGCCCGGACAATGGCGCCGTCTGGCCCGCGAGGGCGAGCAGACGCGCACCGCCCCGAATTGATCCTTTTGCGCATGTTATTGAGCTGATTGCGTCTCGAAATCAGCAGTTGTGGGGCCTACCAAAAGGCTCTCAGCGACCTGATGAAAGACGCGCCCATGACCAACCCCGTCATCGAAGTTATTCTTAGCCGCAGCGCCGCCAAGTACTACGACCCCGCTGCGGTCCTGAGCGACGACCAGATCCGCGAACTGGTGCAGATCGGCGCCAGCGCGCCGACATCCTTCCACTTGCAGAACTGGCGCTTCATCGCCGTCCGCACGCCGCAGGCCAAGGCCCGGCTACGTCCGATCGCCTGGGATCAGCCCGCGATCACCGACGCCGCCGTCACCTTCATCATGGTTGGCCAGTTGGCCGACGCCAGCACGATCCCGCAGCGCCTGGCCCCGGTGGTGGAGGCGGGCATCATGCCAGCGCACCTCGTGCCGGAGTGGGAGCTCCCCGCCCGCGGTCTTTATGACGATCAGCCGCAGCGCCAACGGGACGAGGCGGTCCGCTCGGCCACCTTCGGCGCCGCGGCGATCATCTATGCGGCCCGCTCGCTGGGCCTGGGCTCGACGCCGATGATCGGCTTCGACGCCGAGGCGGTGCATCGCGAGTTCGGCCTGACCGAGGACGAAGTGCCGGTGATGCTGCTGACCGTCGGACCCGAGCGCTCGGGAAACTGGCCGCAGAAGCCGCGCCTGCCCGTCGCCGACGTGCTGCACTTCGCGTAACCCAAAAAATACATCATAAAATCAGTATATTATGGAGATCCTCATGGCGAGAACTGCTGTCCCGACGCCGGAACAAACCCCGGCGGCCTCCAAGCCCACCCTCGACGGGTTCACCAAGAACATCGGGTTCACCCCGAACATGATGGCGACCTTCGCGCAGAGCCCGGTCGCGTTCAACGCATGGGCTGCTCTGCTCGGCTCGCTGAGCAAGACGCTCGACGTGAAGACGCGCGACAGCATCGGCCTGGCCGTTTCCGAAGTGAACGGCTGCGACTACTGCCTGACGGTTCACAGCTTTACGGCCGAGCACATGGCCAAGCTGCAGGCCGACGAGATCATCCTCGCCCGGAAGGGCCACGCCAGCGACGCCAAGAGGGACGCCGCCGTCCAGTTCGCGCGCAGGGTCATCGAGACCCGCGGCAAGGTCAGCGACGCCGATGTGGAAGCCGTTCGCGACGCCGGTTACACCGATGCGAACGTCATGGAGATTGTCGCCCTGGTTGCGATGTTTTCCCTGACCAACTTTTTCAACAACGTGTTCGATCCCGAAAGGGACTTTCCGCCCGTCGCGCCGGCTGGCTCGATCTGAACCCCAAAGGCCCAGGCGCACCCGATAGCGCCTGGGCTTCTCCCATGCGCCGACAAGTTCAGGAGTAGAGAAATTGACCCTCGACCATCCCATTTTCACCCGCTGGCCGGCGCAACACCCCGATCGTCTGCAGCTCTTTTCCGCCCCGACGCCCAACGGGGTGAAGGTCGGAATCATGCTTGAAGAGACCGGCCTCGCCTACGAGCCGCACCGGATCGACATCGGGGCGAACGAAAGCCACGACCCGGCTTTTCTGGCGCTCAATCCCAATGGCAAGATTCCGGCGATCTACGATCCGGACGGGCCGAGCGGAGAGCCCTTGGCCCTGTTCGAGTCCGGCGCGATCCTGCTTTATCTCGCCGACAAGACGAGGCGGTTCATCCCGGCCGATCCGAACGCCCGCTACGAAACCATCCAGTGGGTGATGTGGCAGATGGGCGGCGTCGGGCCGATGTTCGGCCAGGTCGGTTTCTTCAATAAGTTCGCCGGCAAGGACTATGAGGACAAGCGCCCACGCGATCGCTACGCCGCCGAAGCTGCGCGGCTGCTCAGCGTCCTGGACGAGCGACTGGCGGGCCGCGAGTGGGTGATGGGCGCCGACTACAGCATCGCCGACATTTCGCTGCTGGGTTGGGTTCGCAACCTGGTCGGCTTCTACGAAGCGCGCGAACTCGTCGGCTTCGACCGCTTTTCCAGGGTGCAGAGGTGGCTCGATCACGGTCTCGCGCGTCCGGCGGTGCAGCGTGGGCTGGAAGTCACCGCGGCGGCTTGAAGCCGCTCGCCCCTTGAACCTCTTCGTTGCGTGGAAAAGGTCGTGAGCGTTTTCCAACGCAACGAAGAGAGCCGACCAACCCATCCCTCCGCCTCCAATCTCATCTCGAGCGAGGTCCACCTGGCCCACTGTGGGCTGGCGAATGCTTTCATTCACGATCTTCGCGCGACACTCTTGAGAAGGAGGAATCGACGATGGATCCCGGATCCGGTCTTCATGATCTGTCGGCCGAATCGACGCGTGCGCCCGAGGCCCTGCCTGTAGAGCGGCTGGTCTCCGCCGGTTTCGAGGCGACGCTCGAGCGCTTTGACGACCCGGCGCTTCTCAGCGAGGGCAAGGTGAGCGTCATATCGCTCGAGGCGGTGAGCCAGCGGTTCGGCGCGAAGTGGCCTGTGCGACGCAGCCAGGTCTATGACCATGTCGCCCGTACGCTGCAGCGCCATCTGGGCGTTCAAGGCTACTACGCCCGGGTTTCGGAGACCGACTACCTGATCGCCCAGCCCGCGCTCAGCCGCTTTGCGGGGCAAGCCAATTGCCTGCGGTATCTCCGCGAGATCCTGGGGCACTTCCTGGGCGAGGCTCATCTGGCCGACGATGGGGTCCACCAGGTCACCCGGGTGACGCAGAAGGCCGTAGAGGCGCGGAAGGTCGACGCACGGCATGTCGAGGAAGCCGAGCGCAGGGAGATCGCCGCCTCGAGGCCGGCGGCTTCAGGCCAGGGCAGGAGCGTGGTTCAATGGTCGCCCTTCGTGGCCGCCGACGGCCGCTCCCTCCACGTTTCCTGCGCGCTGGAACCAGTCTACGAGCTGAAAAGCTACGCTCGGATCGGCATGCGCCTTACGCGGCGCGTCCTGTCGGACGAGACGGGCGAGACCCTGACCGCCGCCGAGGTCGCCAATCTGGCGCGAGCCGACATCATCAGGATCGACATAGCGACCATCGCCAGAGGCGTTGAGCGCCTGAGCGTTCAGGACGGTGACAGTCGCGAGCAGTGCCTGATCGTTCCGATCTCGTACACTACCCTCTCTAGCCAGCGAGGACGTGCGGAGATCGTAACCGTCTTCAAGAGCGCGCGCTCGCGGGTCAAACGCGGCGTGATATGCGAGATCGGCGACATTGAAGGCGTACCGCACGGCGCGCTGGCGTCGACCGTTTCGCTGATCCGCCCCTTCGCCCTCCTCGTCGTCGGCCGGATTGCGGCGAACGCACCTTCAGCGCTGATCGTTCAGCTCAAGGGGGTCGGGCTACAGGGGCTCGCCTTCGAATGCCCCGGCCACCAGAGGGAGGCCGAGTTCGCCGAATGGGCGACGAAGTCCATAGGAGCCGCGAAACACGTCGCCCGATCGGTGCTGATCTACGGAGCGGACTCGGCGGGCAAGGCGGGGCTCGCAGGCGTCTTGGGCGCCAGCCACGCTAGCCTACGCCAATTTTAGCCGGCGCGGCTTCCAGCCGCTCGCGCAGCCCCTTGCAGATCGCAACCCAAGCCCTGAACCGCCAAAGCGGACTTTCCGCGGGTTCGATGCGGCAGGCCGCCGCCCGCGCACGGTGAGCGTGCGACTCAGTTTCCCATCGAGTGACTGGGCGCGCGCGCCTCGGTCTTGGAGATCGCGCCGCGGACGAGGAAGGTGCTCAACCGATCGCGAAGGCTTCTTGGCCGGTCGAGCGCAAGGCGCGCCAGCTTGCGCTCATGCCGGCGCCCCCCGGCCATGCCCGCGATGGCCAGCCGGGCCATGGCAGGTAGGTCGCCGATCGCCCCTTTCAACAGCCCAAGCGCCGGCAGGAGCGCAAGTTCCTCCTCGTCGAAGTCCGACCCGAAGGGGAGCGGCGGCGCCAGGCCGGCGCGCTTGAGCGGCTCCAGAGCCTCCGCAATCCTTTCCGGCGTGTTGCCGGCGTGCTGCGCAGGGATGACGTAGCCCGCCTCCAGCTTGTTGCTGCGCTTGGCGGCGTCCAGCAATTCGGCCTGAAAACGGGAATCGGCCACGCCCAGCAGAGCGACGATGACATCCCGGTCGGTCCGGCCCCGCAAGTCGGCCACGCCATACTCGGTGATCATGATGTCCCGCAGATGCCTGGGGATGGTTCCGTGGCCATAGGACCAGAGGATGTTCGAGGTCGCCGTCTTCCCGCGCCCGTGCACGGCGTCCAGGGTGATGATCGAACGGGCGCCTTTCAGGGCGAAGGCCTGGGCCACGAAGTTGTATTGACCCCCGACACCGCTGACGACGCGGCCGTCTTCCAGGCCATCGGATACTATCGCGCCCAGCAGGGTCGCCATCATCGCGGTGTTGATGAACCGCGCGCCCACCCGAGCCTGGCGCTTGATCTCTTCGTTCCCATAGAGCTCGTTGACGTACGAGATCGCCCGCATCTGGAATTTGGCCAGCTCCTCGGGCTCAGCTTCGCAAAGCGCGCGATAGAAGGATCGCGGACCCAGGAAGAAGCCCGCCTCGAGAACCGCCCCCTCCACTTCACGCTTGAGGATTCCGGCGCGGCGCAGGTCCCAGAGGCAATCGACAAACATCTCGGTCGCGGCATAGAGACCCTGGTCGAACGGGCCAGCCTCGAAGCTCCCCGCCCCAAGCCGCGCCATGGCCGCGCCGAACGCCTCCGGCTGGCGCTGCCTGACGATCAAGGCCTGGGCGACGGCGTCGCTGGTCGATCCGATCCCCATCTGCAGCGTCCCGCCATCCCGGACCAGACCGGCGGCATGAAACCCGATCGCGTAGTGAGCGTCGGTCACCGGCTCCTTGGGCGGACCAAACAGCGGAAACTGCACCCCTGGTCCCTCCAGCAGATGGCTGCATGTCTCGATCGGCATATCCCCTTCGCCAGGCATGAACGGAAGCTCGTCGTTGACTTGGCCGACCAGCAGGAAGTCCGTCTCGCCTCTTTGCCGGGCTGCAAGCAGATCAAGCGTGATGTCGGTATTGCATGAGAGGCTCAGTCTCCCCCCACGTCGGGCGACCAACTGGGCGACGAGGTTGACGCCGCGGTCGAGGAGGTAGGCGGCGGCGTGGGTGTAGTTGGCCGAGATGTAGCTGCGCTGCGCGCTGCGAACCCCCAGACGCGTGCCGGCCTGAAAGAAGAACTCATCGACCGTAATGTTCGCCGGCAACGCATCGCGGCGCTGAAGATCCACATAGGCGAGGGCCGGATATCCGCCCATGGTCCGCTCGATAACGGGTCCCAGAAAGCGACGCTCAAGATCAGTCTTGGGCTGCGGTGGCTCCAGGGTCAGGGCCGAGAAGATCTGCAGCCTGACGTCACGATCGGCCATGGCGCGGGCGATCAGGGCGTTCGCCAGGTGATTGGCCTTGCCCAGGCCGAGCGGCAGGCCAAGCACGATGTCTCCACCCAGCTGCTCGACCAGGACGTCTGCGAGCCGTTGAGGATCGGAGAAGCTCTTCCTCATGCCTCCAGCCTGGACCAGCCGTCCGAGGGCCGGAAGCGCCGGCCGAATTTCGCCTCCAAGGCTTCCAGCCGCTCGCGCAACTGCGCAAGGCCGCGCTGTTTCGCATAGTGCAAGGGCCCGCGCCGGAATGGCGCGAAGCCGGCGCCGAAGATCATCGCAGCATCGATGACATCTGGATCGTCGCTCACCCCTTGGGCGAGGAGTTCCGCGCAGGTGTTGATCATCGGCAGCACCAGACGATCGCCCATGTCCGGATCGGGGTCTGACGCGCCGCCGGCCTTGATGGCCTTGCCGTCCCGCCAGACGTAAAGCCCCTCGCCGCTCTTGCGGCCCAGCTTTCCGGCCTCGACCTTCTGCCGCAGCCAGTCCGGCGTCTCGGGCATATCCCAGTCCAGCTCCCGCTTGAGCATGTCGGCGACCGCCAGGCAGATATCGAGCCCGACCTGATCGGCCAGCTCAATCGGTCCCACCGGCATGCCGAAGTCTTCGGCGGCCTGGTCGATGGTTTCCTTGGCGATCCCCTCCTCGATCATCGCCACCGCTTCGAGCAGGTAAGGCGTGAGGGCTCGGTTGACGATGAAGCCCGGCGCGCTGCGCACCGGCGCCGGCAGCCGCTCCAGGCCGGCGACGAAAGCGCGGGCCGCATCGGCGACATCGCCCGCCAGGCCCTCGTGGCTGACGACCTCCACGAGCTGCATCCGGGAAACCGGATTGAAGAAGTGAAGCCCCACGAACCGCTCTGGCCGCGCCAACCCCTCGGAAAGCGTCTCCAGGCGGATAGAAGAGGTGTTGGTGGCCAGGATCGCCGAGGGCTTCATCTGCTGCTCCAGGCCGGCATAGATGCTCTTCTTCAGGTCGGTCTTCTCAGGAGCGGCCTCGATGACCAGATCGGCATGCCGGACGCCATCGCCCTTCAGGTCGGGCGTTAGGCCATCGAGCGCGTCGCGTTCGGCCAGCCGGTCGCCATGGGAAATCTTGCCGTAGAGCTCGGCGGCCCGTTTGATCGCCCCAGCTATCGGCTCGGCTTTGACGTCGCCGAGCGTGACCTGAAGGCCCTTCCAGGCGCACCAGGCGGCGATGTCCCCGCCCATGGCGCCGGCGCCCACCACATGCACGCGCTTGATCTGGCTCTCCGCGCTCCCCAGGCCGCGCAGTTTCTCGCGCAGGAGAAAGACGCCGATCAGGTTCTGGGCGGCTTCGGAGACCACCAGCTTGGCGAACGAAGCCTGCTCGGCGAGCTTGAGCGCCGCATCGTCGCCGCCGTACTGCTCCCAAAGATCGATCAGGGCATAGGGCGCGGGATAGTGTGCGCTGGGCGCCTGGCCTTCGGCTTCCTGGCGCATGCGGGCGGCGGCCAGTCGCCGGGCAGGCCCGGCTTCCTTGAGGCGGTCGATGAAGCCAGGCTCGTGCGCCCGCAGCTCACCCCTGGCGGCGGCTGCCACCGCCGACCTGACGTGGCGTTCTGGAACGACAACGTCCACCAGCCCCAGCGCCTTGGCCTGGGCGGTGTGGATCGTCTTGCCGGTGAGCATGAAACTCATGGCCTGCAAGGGGTCGATCAGGTTGGTGAAGCGCGCCACGCCGCCAAGGCCGGGGTGCAGCCCGAGTTGCACTTCCGGAAAGCCGAAACTTGCCCCTTCCACAGCGATACGGAGATGACAGGCCAGGGCGATTTCCAGACCCCCGCCCAGCGCATAGCCGTGCACCACCGCAACCGTCGGGATCGTCAGGCGCTCCAGCCGATCGATGATGGCGTGGGCCTTGGCCATCTGCGTCTCGATCGCCTGGGGGTCGGCGGCGCCCACGAACTGGCGGACATCGGCCCCGGCGATGAAGCCTGCTGGCTTGCCGGATCGGATCACTAGTCCCCGCGGCCGATCGACCTCAAGGCGATCGAGGATCTTGTCGAGCTCGAGGAGCACGTCTTCGGAAAGGGTGTTGGCGCTGACGCCGGCCTTGTCGAGGACTGCCCAGGCGACGTTCTCCCTGTCCCGGGTCAAGCGCCAGTGCGCATAGTCGGACGGCGTGGCGCTTGCCGGCCCCAGATCGAGGACGCGCGGCTCAAGGAAGGTCAGGACAGGATCGCTCATCGCTTGGCCCCTCACGCCCGTTCAAGCAGCATGGCGCCGCCCTGTCCGCCGCCGATGCATTCGGTGGCCACGCCCCTGCGCAGACCGAGCCGCTCGAGGGCGCCGATGAGATGCAGCACGATGCGATTGCCGCTCGCGCCGACCGGGTGCCCCAACGCGATCGCTCCACCATCCACATTGAACCTTGCGCGGTCGATCGCACCCACGGCTCCCTGCGCCCCAAGGACATGGCGGCAGAAGTCGGCGTCCTCGAAGGCTGCCAGGCAGGCGAGCACCTGGGCGGCGAAGGCCTCGTTCAGTTCCCAGAGTTCGATCTCGCCCAGACTCAGCCCGTTTTTCTGCAACAAGGCGTAGGAGGCCAGCACCGGCCCCAGGCCCATAATGGAAGGATCAAGCGCTGCCCAGGCGCTATCGACCACCACGGCCCGCGGCCGCAGGTTCCAGGTCTTCACCGCCGCCTCTGACGCCAGGATCACCCAGCTCGCACCATCGGTGATCTGGGAACTGTTGCCGGCGGTGACCTTGCCGAACGGCGGCTCGAACGCCGGGCGCAGTCCGGCGAGCTTTTCGGCGGAGCTCTCCGGACGCACCCCATCGTCATGATCGAAGAGCTCGCCGTCCCGCCCGAAGGCGGTCACGACCTCGTCCTTCAGCCACCCTTCCTGCTGGGCCAGGGCCAGCCGCCGATGGCTTTCCACGGCATAGGCGTCAGCGGCTTCCCGGCCGATCTCGAACAGGTCGGCGAGGACCTCGGCGGTCTGTCCCATGGAGAGGTCGGTGATCGGGTCGGTGAGGCCGCGTTCGAGCCCGACCACCGGGGTCAGCATGTCGGGCCTGAAACCGGCAAGCGCCTTGGCCCGCTGCGTGGCCGACTTGGCGGCCTGCAACTGCCCAAGCCAGGTCGCCGTGTCCTGCTTGAGCACGAGGGGGGCGTGGCTGAGCGCCTCGGCGCCGCCCGCCAGGACGAGATCCGACACCCCTTCCCTGATGTAGCGGAATGCAGTGTCGATGGACTGCATGCCCGAGCCGCAATTGATCGCCACGGTGAAGGCGGTCATCTGAGGACCGCAGCCCAGCCTCAGGGCCGCGACCCGCGCGGGGTTCTGCTCGTCGGCGATGACGTTGACGCAGCCGAGGATGACCTGATCGAAGGCGTCGGCCGGAAAGGGCTGCCTCAGCAGAAGCGGCCGCCCGGCCTGGACCGCCAGATCCACCGGGGTGAAGGGGCCCGGCCGTCCCCGAGCCTTGATGAAAGGCGTCCTGGCGCCGTCGATGATATAGACCGGCCGGCTCACGTCAGGGCGTCCGCGGCGAGCTTGGGCGACGTTGCCGCGGCCCTGTCGGGCTCTCGATGTCCGGATGCAAGTTCGTCGTGGCCGAAGTCGTCGACCGCCACCACGGCGGCGACCGCGGCGTCGGCCGCCTCCAGCGCGGCGATCTCGGCCGGCGAAAGCAGGCCCTGACCCTGCGCCGCCCGCCAGTCGCGGATCTTCCGCTCGCGCAGACGGTCGTGGATCGGCTGGGTGTCGACGACCTGGTTGAAGGCAGAGATGAGCTTGCCGACGGCCTCGTCGGCCCCGCCGACATAGACGTTCTCGACTAGTCGGGTGCGGGTCTCTGACGGCTCCAGCAGCAGCTCGGCGCAGGCGCGGACCACATCGTCCGACGGACCGCGGCGACGGGCGCCGAAGGGCAGCACGACCAGCCTCAGAAGCCAGGCGGCCGGGCGATTGGGCAGGTTCGCGAACACCTCGTCGAAGCGCTGTTCGATGGTGGCGAAGGCGGTTTCGGCGCACCAGGCCAGCAGCGGGAAATCGGCGTCTTGCCGGCCTTCGTCCTCCCAGCGCTTGAGAGCCCCGGAGAGGAAATAGAGCTCGGAGAGGATGTCGCCGAGGCGCGCCGATAACATCTCACGGCGCTTGAGCGCGCCGCCGAGCGTCAGAAGCGCAACATCAGCGGTCAAGGCGAAGCCTGCCGCATAGCGACCCATTCTCCGATAATAGGCGCGAGCTCGGCCCGCGTCGGGCGCCGGCGAAAGCGCGCCATCGGACCAACTGCGCGCGAAGGCCCGCACGGTCGTGCGTAGGGTGTGCGCGACGTGTTTCCAGAACACCTCGTCGAACTGCGCCAGGCCACGCGCCTTGTCCGCGTCGCCGATCGCGAGGATTTCCTGCAGCAGGTAGGGATGGGCGCGAATGGCGCCCTGGCCGAACACCATCAGGCTGCGCGTGAGGATATTGGCGCCCTCGACCGTGATCCCGACCGGAACGGCGCGATATTGCGAGGCTAGATAGTTGTTCGGTCCTTCGATGACCGCCTTGCCGCCATGCACGTCCATGGCGTCATTGACGACGATGCGCATGCGCTCGGTCGCGCCGGCCTTGAGCAGCGCCGAAATGACCGAGGGATGGCGGCCAAGATCGAGACCCGCGCAGGTCAGCCGCCGCGCCCCGTCCACCAGGTAGGCATGGCCGGCGATGCGGGCCAGTCGCTCCTGCACGCCTTCGAACTTGCCGATCGACAACCCGAACTGGGTGCGGATACGGGCATATGATCCGGTCGTCAGAGCGCTGAAGGCGGCGGCGGCGCCCGACAGCGCCGGAAGCGAGATGCCGCGGCCGGCCGCAAGCGCGGTCATCAGCATCTTCCATCCCTGCCCCGCCCGCTCGGCGCCGCCGATGATCAGGTCGAGAGGAATGAAGACGTCCTCGCCCCAGTTGGGACCGTTCTGGAAGGTCTGGAATGCGGGCAGGTGCCGCCGCCCGATCTGGACGCCTGGAAGATCGGTCGGCACGAGCGCGCATGTGATGCCGATCTCTTCATGCTCCCCGAGCAGATGCTCGGGATCGCGGAGCTTGAAGGCGAGGCCGAGGATCGTGCAGACAGGACCGAGGGTGATGTAGCGCTTGTGCCAGTCAAGTCGGACGCCCAGGACCTCCTTGCCCTCCCACTGGCCTCGGCAGACGACGCCCTCGTCGATCATCGCCGATGCGTCGGAGCCCGCTTCCGGACTGGTGAGGCCGAAGGCGGGAATTTCGCGTCCGTCGGCCAGCCGCGGCAGCCAGTAGTCCTGCTGGGCCTTGGTCCCGAACCGCATGATCAGTTCGCCGGGTCCCAGCGAGTTCGGCACCATGGCGGTCACCGCCGCAGAGATCGAGCGTGTCGCCAGCTTCCTGACGACTTCCGCATGACCGAAAGCCGAGAACCCCAAACCACCGAATTCCTTGGGGATGATCATGCCGAAGAAGCGCTCACGCTTCATGAAATCCCAGGCTTCCGGGGAAAGGTCGCGGGTCTCCCAGGTCATGCTCCAGTCGTCGAGCATGGCGCAAAGCTGCTCGACGGGCCCGGCCATGAAGGCCTGCTCTTCGGCCGATAGCGCCGACTTGGGAAAGGCGAGCAGCTCGTTCCAATCGGGATCGCCGGTGAACAGGGCCGCATCCCACCAGACGTCGCCCGCCTCGATCGCCTCACGCTCGGTCTGCGAGAGGGCCGGCATCACGCCCGCGGCCCAGGAGAAGATCGGGCGGGTGAGCACCGACCGGCGCAAGGAAAACTTGGTCATGGAGCCACCATCGTAGCTATAGCGGCATAACGCCGACGAGAGCGCCCGGCTCCTCCTGGGCGCTCAAATCTCCTGTCGGCGCGTGAAAGATCGTGACCCGATATCTTAGCGGTTCGACGCCCGATGACCGGGACACGCCGGACACGCTGGGTCCGGCTAGGCGGCCGTCTTCCACATGGGTTCCAGCCCCACATGCGGCGGGCAAGGCGCCACGGCTTCGAGCGGCAGGCCGGCCAGTTCGTTGGCATAGCCGTGGTTGACATCCCGGTGGTGAGCCTCATCGGCGCGGACGACCAGCACGACGTCCCGCAGGGTGGCGGTCTCGGGCAGCCCCCAATAGCGCTTCGCGAGTTCCGGCGCCGGCACGTTCGGCGATCTGCCCTCGTCGATCTCAGCCAGGTAGTGCGTGTAGCTGATCACGGCCTCTTCTTCGAAGTAACCGACCACGCGGTGGGCGGTCTTCGAAGAGACGAGGTAGAGCATGAAGAAGAACAGATAGAAGACCCACTGCACGGCCACGATCACAAATCGCTCGAACAGCGTGGGCTTTGCGACCTCGATGAAGGTCATCAAATGCATCCGTTCGTTCTCGGCTTCGTCCATCAGGGTCTTGATCCACCCGCGGTCGTCGCACATGCGACGAAGGCACTTCAGGTGATTGATGGTGGCGCCGACCATCCCCGGCACGGCGGCGACGGTTTCAAGGACGACTGCTCTGTGCCCGTACCGCTTGGCGAAGAACGTGTCGGCGCAAAAGCGCAGGAGCTTGGTGAAGCCCAACGCGACACGGTCGGAAAGGCCGGCGGGCTGGTGATGAAGCGGATTTACGGATGGGGCGTCAGCCATAGAAGTTGATCCTTGCGATCAAGGGCGGTCTCAGCCGCCGCGTTATGGCCATCGATTAGCGCGCGGGCACGCGCGAGGACATTCGGGAACGCGCCTTAAGTGCTGGCCCGGAGCCGCCTGGCGGGACGAGAGAAGCCTCCCGAGATCAGTACGCAACATGCGATTCAGCGAAAACGAATGGCTGACACACGCGCCCGGTAGAATGGGAAGTACTGGTCGGTTCCGAACCAGTTGCCACCGTCGACGGCCCAAGCGACGCGGTAGCCGTCGACCTCACGCACTTCGCCGATCGTTCCGCCGAAAGGCTGAAGTCGCCATTGTCGCTCGGGGTTCTCGCGGCTCCAGCGCTGGATCAGGACGGCCAGCGGGCGACCATCCGGCGCGACGGTGAGGTCGATCACGTGTTCTCGCCCCGGGAGCGTCACCACGGCGCGCGCAGTGACCGCATCGACCGGGAACCATTTGACCTGGGCCGAAGGCAGCATGGTCGCCGGCGCCCAAAACACCGACTCCGCGAGCGCCCGGCCTTCTGCTGACCGGGCGAAGTCTGTGGAACCTCCCGCCCGCACGATAGGGATCAGTCCATAGAGCCAGAACCCGGTCCAGGCTCGGCCGCGAGCATAGCCGTCAGACCCTGAAAGCCACATGCGCGGTGTCCCGGCCCTCAGGCGCCAAACGAACCCGGCTGGCCCGGCGATCACCTGATCGGCCTTCATGGGTAGGTAGTTCGGCTTCTCCTTAACACCCAAACTGATCTCGCCGCCCATCTCGATCTCGGCGACGGTGCGAAGCCGGGCGCCGGGTTGAATGGCGAAAAGAAAGTAGCGCCGGGCCGGGTCCGGCAGGTCCTGGACGGAGGCCGGATCGAAGTGGCCGCTCGAAATAGCCCCTGCCGCGCGGAGTTCGGCTTGCGCCCGTCCCTCGGCGCGCCGGTCGCTGAGGCGCAGTAGCTGGAGAGCCAGAAGGGCGGCGACCGGCAGAGCAGCAATCGTCAAGACTACGAGCATGGGCATCCAGGAGTTCGACGGGTCGCCATAGGCGAGGGTGTCGCCAGCGTCGTCGAGCAGATTATCGACAGCAAGGCCAAGACTGACCCGCTCCGACAGCAGTCTCAGGCCGCCCCGCGCCGAGTTGGCCGTAGCGCGGAGCGGACGCGCCTTCGGCTACTGAACCGGCTCGCGCTTTACTGCCGAGGATCGAAGACCGCGAGGAAGCCGCTCGACTTCCCCGGAACAGGAGAGACCAGCTCCAATCGTCCTTTCGACGCCCGTGCGATGCTGTCAGCAATGGCGAGGCCAAGACCGGAGCCCGGGCCGACGGCCTTGGCCCGTTCAAAGCGCTGCTTCAGTCTGCGCAACTGGTCCGCGGGAATGACCGGCCCCTCGTTGGAGACGCTGAGCCTCCCCAAAACGGAAAGCACGATCTCGATCGGCGTCTCTGCGGGGGAATGGTTCAGCGCGTTCTCGATCAGGTTACGCGCCACAATACCGAAGGCGTCGGGGTCCATGTGCGAGAGCGCCTGGTCGGGCATGTCGACATGCAGACGCCCGCCAGCGCCCTCACGGCGGAAGTCGTCCAAGGTTAGCGACAGGACGGGAGTCAGATCGCGTTCGATCTCGCTCAAGACTCCCGCCCCCTCCGCGCGAACCAGTTCGAGAAGCTTCTCGGCCAGCCGCGCCAGCCGCTTGAGTTCGGCCTCCAGGGCTTGCGCCCGCTGTCGCTGAGGTCCCTGCTCCAGTTCCCGGGCGAGCCGCTGGGCCTGGGCCAGCGCGGCGGCGATCGGTGTCCTGAGCTCATGTGCCGCCGAGGACGTGAACGCCCGTTCGGCGTCCAGTGCGCGCGACATCCGCTGCATCAGCCGATTGACGGATTCGCCCAGCGGCTTGAACTCGACCTGCAAGCCGTCAGTAGCGACCGGCGCCAGGTCGGTCTCATCACGATGGCGGATCGCCTCGGACAGTTGGGTCATAGGCCTCAAGCGAGCGCGGGTCAGCCACCACACCCAAAGCACGCTGAGCGGCAGCAGCCCGGCCATCGGCCAGGCCAGCGCCCGCAGCGTATGGACCAGCGTCTCGCGGCGGTGATCGAGGGGCTCCGCCACCACGATCCGATAGGCGCCGGAGACCGCCGCCGTCCCATAGAGCCGGTAGCCGTGCCGGTTCCAGAACCCCAGGCGCGGCCCGTCGGAGAAAAGCTTGCGATGTGCATCGTGGGAAAAGAGCAGGACGTGGTCCGAGCCATCATAGACGGCGTAGGTCAGATACTCGTCCTCGGCGTCGAGCGGGGAAACCTGACGCGCCAGGGGCTCGTCGACCGAGTTGGTGAGTTCCACGACGGCGATCGACAGGATGCGTTCGGCGACCTCCTGCAGGGCGCTGTCCGAGACCTTGTTCAGTTCATGCCGCAACACTCCCCCCGCCAACAGGAGGGCCGCAAGCCACAGCACCGCCACGCCGAACGCCACGCCCAGGGACAGGTCGCGGCGCAGGCTACGCGGCCGGCTCACGCCGCCGCTTCCGGGTGGCCCAGGCGATAGCCCAGGCCACGCAGCGTCTCGACGGCGCCCCGGCCGAGCTTCTTGCGCAGGCGACTGACATAGACCTCGATGGTGTTGCTCTCGACCTCGCTGTCGAGGGCGTAGAGTCGTTCTTCGAGCTGTGGCTTGGTGAGGATCGAGCCGGGGCGCTGCAGCAGGGCCTCGAAGATCGCCCATTCCCGCTGCGACAGGTCGATCCGTCCGTCCGGCCCGAAGATGCTCCGGGACGCCAGGTCGATCTCCAGCGATCCAAGCTGGATCAGCGGATTTGGATTGCCGGCATAGCGGCGCGCAACCGCTCCGATCCGCGCGGAAAGCTCATCCAGATCGAAAGGTTTGACCAAATAGTCGTCAGCGCCGGCGTTGAGCCCCTCGATCCGCTCGGTGATGCGATCGCGGGCTGTGAGGATGATGACCGGCGTGACCGACCCGTGCGCGCGCAGACCGCGCAATAGGCCAAGTCCGCTCCCGTCCGGCAGCATCAGATCGAGCAGGACCAGATCATAGGCGACGCTGTCCAGGCAGGCGTGCGCATCCGCGAGCGTCATGACCCGATCGACGCAGTGGCCCTCGGCCAGGATCTGGTCCTGGACAGCCATGCCCAGCCCGGGGTCGTCCTCCACCAATAGAATTCGCATGCCACTCTCCGCCGACGAATGGCCATGCTCTCACAAGCTGACGCTACGCTGAACGCGGATCGTCGGCTCATTCAGGCGCATGTCAGCCTCGCGGACCAGAAACGCACCGTCGCTCATGTGAAAGGAGCTGCGATGCGCCGAGTTCTGATCCTGCTGGCGTTGGGCGCCGGCCTAGCCGCTGGAGGCGTCGCCCTGGCCGGCGATCATTGCGACCGCCCGATGCGGGACTGGCGCCCGCGCGAGGCCGTCGAAGCGAGGGCCGGGAAACTGGGCGTCGAGGTCCACCGCATCCGCACCGATGACGGCTGTTACAAAATCTATGGGCGTGCGGGCGATGGCCGGCGCGTCGAGATCGAGATGGACCCGGTCACCCTCAAAGTCCTGGAGACCGAGTACGGCGACCAGGAACGACACGAAGAGGGTCGCCGCCACCACGAAGGCCGGCGCGCGACGCCGCCGGCGCCATCACGGTCGGTTCCAACCAATCCGCTGATCGGTCCTGCGACCGCCGTCACGAAATAATCCGAGGCGTCAGATGAAGAAGAAGACTGCTGCAACGACCGCCCTGTGCCTGACGCTGGCCATGCTGGCGACGCCGGCCTTGGCCCGCCCGGTGACGATCACCACGAAGATGAAGCCCTATGGCGGCGAAGCGGCCTATCTCGCGCTTTATCTCACCGACGCCCGCGGGGCTTACAAGGGCACCTTGTGGGTCGCCGGACGGAAGGCGAAGTACTGGTCCCACCTCTCCAACTGGTATCGCGCCACCGGCGGCGCGCCGGCCGGCGTCGATGCGGTCACCGGCGCCAGCGTCGG
>LNAP01001384.1_pt1 | contig 27326 bp, 22 predicted proteins | sample 602601 | NCBI WGS metagenome assembly LNAP01 (sample SAMN02440304, study PRJNA202911) | soil metagenome | biome: Subtropical and temperate rainforests or woodlands; isolation source: soil samples (1 kg each in a 20% v/v slurry with milli Q water) were... ... | reverse complement strand
GCCGTCGAGGTATCGCGTTTGGAGATACATCGCATCCCTACTCGCGATTAGTCAAATCCCTGCTTTGACGGGAAGCTGGACCCAACGACGCAGTGCCCGACGCTGCATCGAATCACAAGAATAACAAGTGAGAAAACCATGAGTGCAGTGAACAAAGTTCTGATCGTGGGCGGTGGCATTGGTGGCTTGTGTGCGGCCATCGCCTTGCGGCGCAAGGGCATTGAGGTCGATCTGATCGAGCTCAAGTCGGAGTGGACGGTGTACGGCGTCGGGATCATCCAGCAAAGCAACGTGGTCCGCGAGATGGCCAAGCTGGGCGTGCTCGACGGTTACCTCGATGCGGCGTACGCCTTTGAAGACGTCGCCATTTATGGCCCGGCCGGTCAGCAGCTGGCGCGCATCCCGGGTCAACGCCTGGCAGGGCCTGCATACCCGGCCAACGTCGGTATTTCACGCCTGGCGCTGCACAAGGTCCTCAGCGAAACGGCGCTGGAGCTCGGTGCTCAAGTACGCCTGGGGCTGAGCGTGGAATCCTTGAAGGACACAGGCGACAGCGTGGATGTGCTGTTCACCGATGGCAGCAGTGCGGTCTATGACCTGGTGGTCGGCGCTGACGGTCTGTTCTCCAAGGTTCGCGATCTGCTGTTCGGCGACACCTACACACCACGCTTCACCGGCCAATCGGTGTGGCGCTATAACTTCCCGCGCGCGCCGCAGATCGACCACCTCGCCAACTACCAGAGCGCCGAAGGCAATGCCGGCCTGGTGCCGCTGGCCGGTGACCTGATGTACCTGTTCCTCACGTCCCACGAACCGTCCAACCCGTGGATGGACCCTACGACCCTGGCCGAACAGATGCGTCAGCGCTTGCAGGGCTTTACCGGCCTCATCGGCGAACTGCGTGAGCAAATCACCGACAGCAGCCAAGTGGTCTACAAGCCGATGGAAGTGGTGTTCGTCGACGAGCCCTGGTATCGCGGCCGCGTCCTGCTGATCGGCGACGCCGCCCACGCGACCACGCCGCACCTCGGTCAGGGAGCCGGCATGGCGATTGAAGATGCCATCGTGCTCAGTGAAGAACTGACCCGCGACGGCAGCATCGAGCAACAACTGCAGCGCTTCATGGCACGCCGTTTCGAGCGCTGCAAATACATCAGCGAAAGCTCGGTGCTGGCCGGTGACAAGGAAATGCAACACGACCGCGAGTTCGACCGCATTGGCCTGGTCAAGCAGATGCTCGCGCGGACGGCTGAGCCCATCTGATTCACCCGCAGCAGTTACCACTATAAAAACAAGAGGTTAACGCGATGGTTAGTTCCACGACTGCGACGCTTGCGCGCCGCCCGGTCAGCACGTCTGCACCCTTTGCTTTCAGTCTGGCCGCGGCCCTGGTGCTGTGCAGCCAGGCGGCCCATGCCTTTTCGGTGGATACCGGCAATCCGGATTTCAACCTGCGTTGGGATAACACCGTGAAGTACAGCGCTGCCTGGCGCACGCAAAATCCCAGCAGCAAACTGACCGATGGCCAAGTGGCACTCAACCAGGACGACGGCGACCGGGCCTTCAAAAAGGGCTTGATTTCCAACCGTACGGACATCCTTTCCGAACTGGATATGTCGTTTAAAAATGTCGGCGCGCGCCTCAGTGGGGCCGCCTGGTATGACACCGAATACCAGCAGGACAACGATAACGACGACCCGGCAAGGGCCAACGCCCGTTCCGTGGCCTACGACGAATTCACCGACGACACTCGCCATCTGCATGGCGGTAAAGGCGAATTGCTTGATGCGTTCGTGTACTGGAACGGCGAGCTGGGTGATCACGCCACGTCCCTGCGTGCCGGTCGCCACGGGTTGATCTGGGGCGAGAGCCTGTTCTTCGGGGCCAACGGCATTGCCGGTGGCATGGCGCCGGTCGATGTGGTGAAGGCGCAGTCCGTACCCAACACCCAGTTCAAGGAAATCACCCGGCCGGTCAGTCAGCTGTCGGGGACTTTTCAACTGACCGACGACGTGTCGCTCGGCGCCTTCTACCAGTTGGAATGGGAAGAGACGCGCCTGCCGGGCGCCGGCAGTTACTTCTCCACCAGTGACACCATTGGTGAAGGCAACGAACGCTTGATCGTGGGGGCGCCGTTTCCAGCGTTTCTCGGTGGCAACGCCAGCAGCCCGGCGGCGTTCTTCCATGGCAATGACAAGGAAGCGAAAAGCTCGGGGCAGGGCGGCTTGCAGTTGAAGTACAGCGCCGAGACGGTCGAGTACGGCCTGTATGCGATCCAGTACCACGACAAGACCCCCAAGCTGTATCTCAAGCCGTCGACCGGTACGCCGAACTTCAGCACCGGCCAGATCGGTGAGTATTACTGGGTGTACCCCGAGGATATTCGTGCTTTCGGTGCCAGTTTTTCCACCACGATGGACGAATACAGCTTCGCTGGCGAAGCCTCGATGCGCTGGAACATGCCGCTGGTTTCCAACGGTCAAACCGTCCTGCCCGGGGTGGTCGCCGATAACGATGATGATGCCCTGTATGCCGTCGGCCGTACCGCCCACGTTAACCTCAACGTCCTGGCCTCGTTCGGGCCGAACTTTCTTGCCCGGGAATCGGGACTCGTCGGTGAGATCGCCTGGAACCGCCTGCTGAGTGTCACCAAGAACCGCGCCGCCCTTGACCCCAATGCCACCGATGACGGCCTCGGTTTCAAGGTGGTCTACACCCCGACTTACCGCCAGATTTTCTCCGGCATCGATATCAGTTTTCCGGTCGGTCTCAGCTATTTCCCGCTGGGCAAATCGGCCGTTGTCAGCTCCTTCGGCCCCGACAACGGCGGCGACATGAACATCGGCATCACCGCGACCTACCTGGATCGCGTCACCGCCGGGCTGACCTACACGCATTACTACGGCGCCGAGGACACCAACCTCAACGCGCTCAGCCAGTTCAATTACAAGCAATCGCTGAAAGACCGGGACTACCTGGCTTTCTCCGTCAAGACCACGTTTTAAGAGGACTTGCGCATGACCCACAACAAGAAAACCCGCGCCTTCACGCTCAAGGCCCTTGGCTTGGCACTGCTCGGTAGCCTGGCCATTTGCAGCCAGATGGCGAGTGCCGCATCGGCTGAAGACGCCGCCAAACTGTCGAAAAACCTGACGCCTTTCGGGGCCGAGCGCGCCGGTAATGCCGACGGCTCCATTCCTGCCTGGGACGGTGGCTACACCAAGGTCGATCCTTCGTTCAAGGAAGGCGGCAAGCGTTCCGATCCGTTCGCCGCAGACAGGCCACTGTTCAGCATCACCTCGAAAAACCTTGCGCAATACGCCAGCAAACTCAGCGACGGCACCAAGGAAATGTTCAAGCGTTTCCCGGACACCTATCGCATCGATGTGTACCCGACCCGTCGCACAGCCGCGGCGCCGCAGTGGGTATATGACAACACACTTAAAAACGCCACCCGCGCCAGACTGGTCGACAGCAGCGCCGGCCCCGTGCCTGAAGGCGCCTTTGGCGGCATCCCGTTCCCGATCCCGCAAAATGGCGCAGAAGCCATGTGGAACCATCTGTTGAACTGGCGCGGTACCTCGCTATCGATGCATTTCCGTCATTACCTGATGACCGCCGACGGCAAGCAGGTCATGACCACCGACGGCCAGGCTATCCAGGAGATGCCGTATTACTACCAGGAAGGGACGCCGGAATCCTTCGCCGGTGACTATTGGCTGTTCCGTCTGCTCAACGTCGGGCCGCCGTTGCGCGCCGGCGAGCAGATCATGGGCCGCACCAACATCAATGGCGACCTGTCCCAGGCGCACGTCTACCTGACCGGGCAACGCCGCGTGCGCAAGCTGCCCAATGCCTGCTGCGATACGCCGACACCGGCGACTGCCGGGGTGATGTCGTTCGACGAGTTGAGCGTGTTCCAGGGCCGCATGGACCGCTTCAACTGGAAACTGGTGGGCAAGCAGGAGATGTACATCCCCTACAACACCAACAAGGTCCAAGCCGCCGGCAAACCTGAAGACCTGTTTCTCGCCCATCACATGAACCCGGATTACGTGCGCTGGGAATTGCACCGGGTGTGGGTGGTCGAGGCCGATCTTGCACCGGGCAAGCGTCACCAGTTGCCGAAGGGCCGCTACTACCTCGATGAAGACACCTGGCAAGCCATGCTGGGCGACCGCTGGGACGCCAACGGTCAACTGGCCAAGACCCTGTGGTCGTTGCCGGCGGTCTTGCCGGACCTGCCCGCGCAAGCGCAATTGTCCTCGGGTTTCTATGACCTGACTTCCGGCGCCTGGTTTATCCAGAACGTCTACACCGGCCAGCCTGAGCAGTACGGCATGGTCGATCGCTACAAGGCCTCCGAGTTCTCGCCGGCGGCGATGGCGGGTGCTGGCGTTCGTTGAAACGGACAGTGAGTTCGGCCGGATCGTGGCTTGCGCAGCGTGATCCGGTTTCAAACGGTATTTCGAGGTCGGTATGAACAGATTCTGTCAGGTGATTGTTCGGCTGGTGTGGCTGATGGCGATGCCGTTTAGCCTGGCGCACGCCGAGGCGGTGGGTGAGGCACTCGACACGCCGGCCATGCAGGCACCGCAAGCGAAATCCGCGGTGCTGCTGGACCTGGCCCGGGCGGGTGCGCGGCTGGTCGCGGTGGGGGAGCGGGGCATCGTGCTGCTTTCCGATGACAACGGCGTCAACTGGCGGCAAGCCGTCGTGCCGGTTTCGGTCAGTCTGACGGCCGTGCAGTTTGTCGACGCCAATACCGGCTGGGCTGTGGGGCATGCCGGTGTCGTGCTGGCTTCCCGCGACGGAGGGGAACACTGGGTTGTGCAAATGGACGGCTTGCGTGCCGCACAGCTAGAGCTGGTAGGCGCCACTGCTCAACTGCCTTCTGCGAGCGATCCGGATGCCGCAGCGGCACGTGTGCAAACGGCCGAACGGCTTGGCGCCGAAGGAGCCGACAAACCGTTTCTCGCCCTGCAATTCGTCGATGCCCGGCACGGCCTGATCGTCGGCGCGTACGGCCTGGCCTTTCGCACCGACGATGGCGGCACCACCTGGCATTCCATCATGGGGCAAATAGATAACCCGATGGGCGCGCACTTGTCTTCCATCGTTCAACAGGGCGAGCACTGGTTCCTGGCGGGCGAGCAGGGTTATCTCGCTCGTTCGGACGATGCCGGCCTGTCATTCACCCAGCTGCAAAGCCCTTACGCGGGGAGCTTCTTCACCCTGCAGATGCGCGACGACGGCGTGTTGCTGGTGGCCGGTTTGAAGGGCAATGCATTTGCCTCCCGTGACCTGGGCGAAAGTTTCCAGCCTGCCTCGGTGTCGATGCCGGTGTCTTTCAGTGACGCAGTTCGCACCGCTGACGGCCAGCTACTGCTGGTCAATCAGAGTGGCGCCTTGTTTCGCACCAACAACCAGCCCGGCGCATTGCTCAAGCCTTATGGCAAACCGCTCGGCAAGCCCGTTGCCAGTGTCATCGAGGCCGCTGACGGCAGCGTGACGCTGGCTGGTTTTACTGGGTTGACGCGCCTGTCGCCGTCAATCGCTACCGCTTCGGAGTGAGGTTATGACGTCTCTCGACAACGCCACGGCAAGCCTGGCGAATTTCGATCCGCGCTCCGGTTCAGTGGTGGAACGCACATTGTTCAACCACCGCCTGTGGGTGCTGTTGGTGTGTGTGTTGACCACCCTGGTGCTTGGGTATCAAGCCACCCGTATCGAGCTCAATGCCAGCTTCGAAAAGATGATCCCTACACAGCAGCCCTACATCGCCAACTACCTTGAGCATCAGAAACAGCTCACCGGCCTTGGCAATGCCCTGCGCATTGTGGTCGCCAACCGACATGGCGATATCTATGACGCCGAGTACCTGAAAACCCTGCAAGCCATGAGTGACAAACTCTATCTGACGCCGGGTGTCGACCGGGCCTACATGAAGTCGCTCTGGACACCCGCCACGCGCTGGGTCGCCGTGACCGAAGACGGCCTCGATGGCGGCCCGGTGATACCGGATGACTACAGCGGCACCGCCGCCAACCTCGAAGCGCTGCGGCGCAATGTCCAGCGCTCCAATGAAATCGGGCAGTTGGTGGCGTTCGACCAGACCTCGAGCATCATCTACGTGCCTTTGCTGGCCTCCACCGCCGACGGCAAACCGCTTGACTACGCGGAGTTGTCCGAGCAACTGGAGGCACTGCGTAGCACGTATCAAAGCGCCAACATCGACATTCACATCAGCGGGTTCGCGAAAAAGGTCGGTGACCTGATTGCCGGCCTGAAGCAGATCCTGTTGTTTTTTGCCGTCGCGATCCTGATCACCACCGCTGTGCTTTTCTGGTACACCCGTTGCCTGCGCAGCACCGTACTGGTGGTGCTGTGCTCGCTGGTGGCGGTGGTCTGGCAGCTCGGTTTGCTGCCCTTGCTGGACTACCAACTGGACCCGTATTCGGTGCTGGTGCCCTTCCTGGTGTTTGCCATCGGCATGAGCCACGGTGCGCAGAAGATGAACGGCATCATGCAGGACATCGGTCGCGGCATGCACCGGGTCGTGGCCGCGCGCTTTACCTTTCGCCGATTGTTTCTCGCCGGGCTGACGGCGCTACTGTGCGATGCCGTGGGTTTCGCGGTGCTGATGCTGATCAAGATCCAGGTCATTCAAGACCTCGCGGTGATCGCCAGCATCGGTGTGGCGGTGTTGATCTTCACCAACCTGATCCTGCTGCCGGTGTTGCTCTCGTATGTCGGTGTCACCCCGCGCGCGGCACAACTGAGCCTCAAGAGCGAACAGGCCGAGCAAACCGGGCAGACGCGCCATGCCTTCTGGCGTTTTCTCGACCTGTTCACCCATCGGCGCTGGGCCAGCCTGTGCATTGCCATCAGCCTCGCGCTGGCGGCGGTGGGTTTTCTGGTCAGCCTGCAACTGAAAATCGGTGACCTCGACGCCGGTGCGCCGGAGCTCCGTGCGGACTCGCGCTACAACCAGGACGATGCCTTCCTGACCCGTCATTATGGCGCCAGCAGCGACCTGTTTGCGGTGATGGTGAAAACCCCGCCCAGCAGTTGTGCGCGCTACGACATTCTCGCCAAGGTTGACGCCCTGGACTGGCAACTGCGTGCCTTGCCGGGCGTGGATTCGACCAACTCGCTGGCGCTGCTGAACCGACGCATGCTGGTCGGCCTCAGTGAAGGCAACCCGAAGTGGTACGAACTGCAGAACAACCAGGCGATGCTCAACATGATCACCGCCAGCGCACCGCGTGGCTTGTACAACGAAGACTGCAGCCTGTTGACCCTGTATGCCTACCTCACCGACCACAAGGCCGAAACGCTGACGCGCCTGGTCGAACACGTGGAAAAATTTGCCGCGGCAAATAACACCGACGAGGTGCAATTCCTTCTGGCCGCCGGTAATGCCGGCATCGAAGCGGCGACCAATATCGTGGTCAAGCAAGCCAACCGCGAGATGCTGGTATGGGTCTACGGCGCGGTGATTCTGCTGTGCCTGATCACCTTCCGCTCCTGGCGCGCCACGCTGTGCGCGGTGATTCCGTTGATGCTGACGTCGATCCTCTGCGAAGCCTTGATGGTATGGCTGAACATCGGCGTAAAAGTCGCCACCCTGCCGGTCATCGCCTTGGGCGTCGGTATCGGTGTCGACTATGCGTTGTACGTGATGAGCATTCTCCTGGGTCATCTGCGCCAGGGGGCAAGCCTGTCCGAAGCCTATTACCGCGCGCTGGTTTCTACCGGCAAGGTGGTGATGCTGACCGGTATCACCCTGGCCATTGGCGTCGCGACCTGGACGTTTTCACCGATCAAGTTCCAGGCCGACATGGGCGTGCTGCTGGCGTTCATGTTCGTCTGGAACATGGTCGGTGCCTTGGTGTTGCTGCCGGCGCTGGCGTACTTCCTGTTACCCGCACGCAGCGAGACACAGGGTGCCGTTGTGCCAATGACGTCAGCCAACGTGGCGGGGTCTGAGTCGGCGGTTATCGCCGACGTTCATCAGCTGCGAATCAAGGAGCTCTGCCATGGTCGCTAATTCCCCCGTAGAAAACGCCAGCCGACAAGCCGGCTTGGCGCAATCGCTGTTGTTGCTGTTGGGCAGCTGTCTGCCCGTGCTGGGCGCGGTGTTGCTGGCCCCGGTGTTGCCGCGGATGCAGGCGCATTTTGCCGACGTCTCCGGCAGCGCCGTGCTGGTGCCTGTGGTGTTGACCTTGCCGGCTTTGATGATCGCCTTGCTGGCGCCGTTCGCCGGGCTGATCGCCGATCGGCTGGGGCGCAAGCCATTGTTGCTGGCCAGCATGTTGTTGTACGTGCTCTGCGGCGTGCTGCCGCTCTGGCTCGACTCGCTTGCGGCAATCGTGCTCAGTCGTGCGGGCATCGGATTGGCCGAGGCGGGGATCATGACCTGCTGCACCACATTGATGGGTGACTACTACAGCGGTGCCAGGCGTGAGCGATTGTTTGCCTTGCAGATGGTCGCCACGTCGTTGTCGGCGGCGGTGTTCATCGCGCTGGGTGGCTTTCTTGGACAAAACGACTGGCGTACCCCGTTTGGCTTGTACGCCGTGGGCCTGGTTTTCCTGCCGTTGATGGCCTGGAAACTGTGGGAGCCGCAGCCTCGCGCGCAGCCAGAGCGAGCAACGCCGCCGGTGCCGGCAGGCAAATTTCCATGGCGCGCCCTTATGCCCATGTATGTGTTGTCGCTGTTGGCGGGCATGAGCCTGTTTATCGTGCCGGTACAGGCCGGCTACCTGCTCAACCTGCTGCACGTGGATGCCCCGCAACAGATCGGCATGACCATGGGCGCCAATCAACTGGGCGTGCTCATCGGGGCGTTGAGCTTCCGTTTGTTCAGCGGGATGCGGGGGCAACACATGCTGTTGATCGCCTTCGTACTGGCGGGCATCGGCGGGCTGTTGATGGCTGACGCCTTGACCCACGTGCAGGTCGTGGTTGCCGTGACGATCAACGGCCTGGGCATCGGCTTGATGCTGCCCACGCTGATCACCTGGATCATGGCGCAAGTCAATTTCCATCAACGCGGGCGGGCGGTGGGGTGTTTTACCGCGGCCATCTTCGCCGGCGAATTCATTAGCCCCCTGGTGGTACTCGGTGTGACCGGTGGCGGCGTCACCGCGCTGCCCCAAGCGTTGGCCATCGTCGGTGGGCTGCAACTGTTGGTGGCGGCGGTTTGCCTGGCCGTGCCCCGGCTCGGTGGCCTGTCACCTCATGCGAATGTTGTTGTCGGTGGCACCACCGCCGGCGACGGAAACTGAACGAGGATTTTTCATGCAAGCGCTTCCTGAATTCAAACGAGTGGTTACCGGTCACGATCAACATGGCCAGGCAATCGTCGCCAGCAATGGGCCGACGCCGAACGTGTTCCCGCTGTTGTCCGTGCCGGGCACGGTGTTTCATGAACTGTGGAACAGCAGCGCCAGCCCGGCGTTGCTGGACAACGCCAGCGATCCCAGCAGCAAACCGTTGCAACTGAGCCCCGGACCACAGGGCAGCGTGATTCGGGTGGTGGATATTCCACCGGACAGCGTGCAGAACCAGGTCAGCGCTGAAGAGGCCGCGGCAGCGTTCGCCGAAATTGGCCAATCCCACGCCGGTACCGGCAAAGCTGACTCCCGGCACAAATTGATGCACCGCACCGAGACGCTCGACTACGGCATCGTCACCGAGGGGGAAGTGTGGCTGGTACTGGATCAGGAGGAGGTGCACCTCAAGCGCGGCGACGTCGTGGTACAGCGCGGCACCAACCACGCCTGGAGCAATCGCACCGAAGCGATGGCGCGCATGGTCTTCATTCTTCTCGACGGGCGCTTCGCCGCTGAGTTGAACCCTGAGCAAGGAGCATCGGTATGAAACTCGCCACCCTGAAAAACGCCAGCCGTGACGGTCAGCTCGTCGTGGTCTCGCAGGACCTCGCCTGGGCACTGGACGCCAGTTGCGTGGCGCCGACCTTGCAGCACGCCATAGAAAACTGGAGCAGCAGCGAGCCGCGCTTGCAGGCGCTGTCCCGTCAATTGAATGCCGGCGAAGCGGCGGATGCCTTTGCCTTCGACCCAAGCCAGGCCATGGCGCCCTTGCCGCGTGCCTATCAGTGGTGCGACGGCTCGGCCTTCCTCAGTCACGGTGCGCTGATGCAGAAAGCGTTCAACCTCGATCCCATCGACGGCGTCGAACACACGCCGCTGATGTACCAGGGTGCTGGCGACGATTTCATTGGTCCGCGCGACGATATCGCGCTGCCGAGCGAGAGCCAGGGCATCGATTTCGAAGGCGAGTTCGTGGTGCTGGTGGATGACGTGCCAATGGGTTGCGACGCACAAAGGGCGCTGCAGCACATCAAGTTGATCCTGCAGGTCAACGACGTCAGTTTGCGCGCCCTGGCCCCGCGGGAAATGCGTACCGGCTTCGGGTTCTTGCAGGCCAAGCCCTCATCCAGCTTCGCTGCGCTGGCCATCACCCCGGACGAACTGGGTGATGCCTGGCGCGACGGGCGAGTGCACTTGCCGTTGCAGGTGCACTGGAATGGCCAATGGTTCGGTCATCCGAACGGCGGGCAGATGAACTTCAGCTTCGGCCAGTTGATCGCCCATGCGGCGCTCACTCGTTCGCTGCGCGCGGGCACGCTGATCGGCTCCGGTACGGTCTCGAATGCCGAACGCAGTGCGGGTTCGGCCTGCATTGCCGAGCGTCGCGCCATTGAAATGATCGAGCACGGTGCCGCACAGACGGGCTTCATGCGCTTTGGCGACCGCGTGCGCATGGATGTCCTGGATAGCGACGGCCAGTCGTTGTTCGGCGGCATCGATCAATGCGTGGTCCAGGCCCAAGGCTGAGGAGCGGCTTATGCGTGTGTTGATTACCGGTGCCAATGGTTTTGTCGGACGAGAGTTGGTGCGCTGCCTGCTGGCACGGGGCAGCTTGCGCGGCCAGCGCATTGGCTCGTTGCTGGTGCTGGACAGGGACTTGCAGGGCTTGCCGGAAGACGCTCGCCTGCGTCGTCATTTCGGCAGCGTGACCGATCCGGCCTTGATGCGCCGGGTGTTGGCCGACGGCATCGACGTGGTGTTCCATCTGGTCAGCATTCCCGGTGGCGCGGCAGAAGAGCAGTATGAACTCGGTTACCAGGTGAACCTGCTGGCCAGCCTGGAATTGCTCAACCAGCTGCGCAACAACAGCCAGCCACCCGTTTTGGTGTATGCCAGCAGCGTCGCGGTGTATGGCGGTGATTTGCCGGAACGGATGAACGAGGCTGCCGAGCTGCACCCCGAACTGTCCTATGGCACGCACAAGGCCATGGTGGAAAGCGCCGTGAGCGACCTTGCCCGGCGCGGCGACGTGGATGGTCGCGTGTTGCGCCTGCCGGGCATTGTCGCTCGGCCCCGCGAGCCCAATGGCTTGCGTTCGGCGTTCATGAGCGACCTGATGCGGGCCTTTGCCGAAGGCGAATCCTATCGCTGCCCGGTCTCGCCAGAGGCGACAGCCTGGTGGATGTCGGCGCGCTGCTGTGTGAACAACCTGATCCACGCTGCAGAGCTCGATGGCGCCGCGTTGGGCGCGCAACGGGTGTGGCAGTTGCCGGTTCTGCATTTGTCCATGGCCCAGGTGATCGACGCATTGGCCGAGCGCTACGGGCAAGAGCGCCGTAACCTGATCAGCTATGCGCCAGACGCCCGACTCGAAGCGCTGTTCGGGCGCATGCCACCACTGAAAACCCCGCAAGCGCGAGCCGCCGGTTTCAACCATGACCGTAATGCTGCCGCGCTGGTCCGCAACTCACTGAATCCCGCCACCCCCCGACACTTGCCCCTGACCGGAGAGACCCTTCATGTCACAGCCAAACAAGCCTAAGCGTCGTCTCGTCGACCTCTCGGTCACCCTCGACAACAACCCCTATACCGATCCGCCACCCTTGCTGCCGAAGATCGATTACATGGATCACCAACAAGGCTGGCCGGAAATGGCCGCGATGTTCCCCGGGCTGCAGCTCGAGCAGATGCCAGGCAACGAATCCTGGGCGGCCGAGCGACTGCACATCACCACCCACAGCGGCACGCACATGGATGCGCCCTGGCATTACGCCTCGACCACCGACGGCGGTCAGCCGGCGTTTGGCATCGATGAGTTACCGCTGGATTGGTGCCTGCAACCGGGGGTGAAGCTGGACTTTCGGCACATGGCGGACGGTCATGTGGTGACGGCCGACGAGATCGAAGCCGAGCTGGGGCGAATTGGCCATCAATTGCAGCCACTGGATATCGTGCTGGTCAACACCCGTGCCGGGGCGTTATTCGGTCAACCGGGGTATCTGGATGCCGGTGTCGGAATCGGTCGTGAAGCCACCTTGTATCTGTTGGAGCGTGGGGTGCGGGTGGTCGGCACCGATGCCTGGAGTTGGGATGCACCATTCAAGTACACCCGAGAGCGTTTTGCAGCCGACGGCGATGCCTCGATCATTTGGGAAGGGCACAAGGCCGGACGCGATATCGGCTATGGGCAAATGGAAAAGCTCGCCAACCTGGAATCCCTGCCGGCCAGTGGATTCGTGGTGTCGTGTTTTCCCTACAAGATCAAGCACGCATCGGCGGGGTTTGTTCGCGCGGTGGCGATTTTCGAAGAGTAAGCCGCCAGCGCAAAAGCCAGGAACAGCCCTTGATAAAACACAATAAGAGAGAACACATGCGTCTGCCTCAAACGTTTCTAACGGCCGTGCTGGCACTGGGCAGCAGCCTGGTCATGGCGGCCAGCGCCGGCCCCGCGCAGCCCAATATCCTGCTGATCGTAGCCGATGACCTGGGGTATTCCGACCTGGGCAGCTACGGCGGCGAAATCAATACGCCAACCCTGGATCAACTCGCCAGGGATGGCCTGCAGTTCACCAACCTGTACGCTGCACCGACCTGTTCGATCACCCGCTCGATGCTGATGTCCGGCACCGACAATCACCTCGCCGGGCTCGGCACCATGGCTGAAGCCTTGCAACCGTTTCAACGGGGCAAGCCGGGTTACGAGGGGTATCTGAACCAGCGTTCTTACTCGATTGCCGAACTGCTGCAACAGGGCGGCTACAGCACCCTGATGGTCGGTAAATGGCACCTGGGCCTGGAGGCGGATCAAGGACCTGATCAACGAGGATTCGAGCAGTCTTTCACCTTGCTGGAGGGCGGTGCATCGCACTTCAAACCCTCCAGCCTCGACCCGACCAAAATCGAGCAGGTGCACTACCGCGAAAACGGCAAGGCCGTGGAGTTGCCGGAGAATTTCTATTCCTCGGACTTCTACACCGACAAGCTGATCGGCTACCTGCAAAACAGCCAGAAAGACCGCAAGCCGTTTTTCGCCTACGCGGCCTTCACGTCGCCGCACTGGCCGCTGCAAGCGCCCAAGGAGTACCTGGATAAGTACAAGGGGCGGTTTGATCAAGGGTACGACAGCGTCCGTTCGGCGCGGATCGAACGAATGAAAAGCCTTGGCATCATGGCCAGCGACGCCCGGCCGGCGCAGCCGTTGCCGGTCAATCCCAAACTGCCGGGCTGGGAGCAACTGAGCCCTGAGCAGCAACGCGTCGAGGCGCGGAAGATGGAAATCTATGCTGCCATGGTCGATAACCTCGACCATAACATCGGCCGCTTGATCGATTACCTGCGCCAGAGTGGCCAGTACGACAACACCCTGATCGTGTTCATGTCGGATAACGGGGCGGCGGGGGAGAACCACGCCCAGTTCTATCCACCGGGCGTGCGCACCGACAATAGCTATGCCAACCTCGGGCAGAAGGGATCACAGATCGACTATGGCCTGCGCTGGGCCGAGGTCAGCGCGGCTCCCTTCCACCTGCTCAAAGGCACCACTGCAGAAGGCGGCATCAGCGTGCCGGCGATCGTCCAGTTGCCCAAGGCATTGCGTCGTCAGGGGGTGGAACGCGCCGTAGCGCGGGTGGATGACCTGGCGCCGACCTTCCTGGAACTGGCAGGTATCGCACTGCCAGCCGATGCCGATAAACACCCGATCACCGGCAAATCAATGCTGCCAATGCTCGCCGGTAAAGGCAGCCCGCACATTGACGACAGCCTGGCCGGAGAGCTGTTCGGCAATGCCTATTACCGCGAGGGAAACCTGAAGCTGCTTGGCATGCGCCCGCAGGGCGGGTTTGGCGATAACGCCCAGCCGCCGCAATGGCAATTGTTCGATCTGGTGCAGGACCGCGGCGAAACCACCGACCTGGCGGCCGCCCAACCGGAGACGGTGCAACGGCTCAAGGCGGCCTGGATGAAGTATGCCGAGCGGGTGGGCGTGGTGTTTCCAACGCATTGACCGGGTTGCCCTCATGCAACAGCATGGATGCATGAGGGCAGACACTTTTCCTGCAGTCAGTCACCAGACCTTGAGTGTGTAGTCGATGTTGATCCGGGTTTCGTTGTCACTTCGGAATGTCGAGGCTGCACTCTGCTCATTGCGATACAACGCGTGGCGTAAGCGTAGAGCGAGGTTCTTTGCCGGGCCTGACTGTATGACATAGGCCAGCTCCAGATCTTTAGAGGACTCCGTCAGATCGCTGCCCCCCAGATGAGGCAGGTCGATGTGGCTTCCCCTCAAATAGCGGGCCATGCCGGTTAGCCCCGGCAGGCCGACGGCGGCAAAGTTGTAGTCGTAACGCGCCACCCAGGTCCGCTCCTTCGGGTTGACGAAGTCTGCGCTCATGGTGCCATCGCTGAGCACCATTGGCTCCCCACCGGCAATGTAGGCCATCGCCGTGTCGCCCGTCTGGTACATGTAACCCATGCCCAGGGTGTGGGCGGCGATCTGGTAGCTGAACATCGCACCGGCGTTGAGGTTGTCCACCTTGCCAGCTTCTGCCCGACCGTTCTCCCGACTGCGGTAGACCCGCACATCGGTCTTCAGTTTGCCGGGGCCGAGGGGCAGCAGATGGATGCCGCCTGCAAAGTCCTGGGTATAGATGTCCTTCAGTTCGGCGTGAAAATAGCGAAGCGTCAATGTGTCAGACCGGCGATAGTCGCCGCCGATGAAGTCAAACCGTTCGGAGCTGGCACCTGGTTTGAAGCGGCCATTGGGCGACGCCAGTGATATTGGCTGATAGTCGGTGGAATCGCGCAGGTTCACTCTATCCATGCGTCCCGTGTGCAACGTGAGGTCGTCGATGTCTTCGGAAACCGCATAGGCGCCTCGGAAGGATTGCGGCAGCAAACGCGCAGGACTTGCGGTGATCACTGGCAGGGCAGGGAACTGCGTGCCAATGGACAGGCGGGTCTTGGAGGTCTTCGCCTTGAGCGCCACGCCCAACTCCGAATACTCGTCTGCCGCCTCTCGGGTCGTTGGGTCGTAAGGCAGGAGTTGGGTGCCGGTCCGATCCGGCGATGAGTCCAGCTTGAGCCCCAGCATGCCCGTCAGGTCCAGGCCGAAGCCCACCGTCCCTTCAGTAAAGCCGGAATTGGCTTTGAGGATGAACCCCTGGGCCCACTCACGAGCGGCCGAATACGGACTGGTACCTTTGTAATCTCGATCCAGGTAGAAATTGCGTGCAGTCAGGGAAGCGCTGCTGCCGTCCACGAACCCTGCGCAGGCTGTAGTAGAGGCGCAGGCTATCGCCATGCCAAGGCCGTAGCGCCAAGGGCATTCAATGGTTTTTTGCATGTGATTTGTCCTGCTTTTATTGTTATGGACGCCTGATTCAGGTATTGCCGACGGTGTTCAGCTGGAGCAGCCGCTGCGGCTTCAAAAGCCGGACGGCGAGGGCTGCGAGGACGAAGGACAGGGCAAATAACAGGTAAAGGTCAGCGGGCTGCCACTGCGCATCGATCAACCGGCCCGCCACCAATGGCGAGAGGATCGCACCGGCGCGACCGATGCCAATGCCCCAACCCAGGCCGGTGACGCGCTGGGTGGCGGTGTAGATGCTCGGAGTAAGGGCATAGAGCCCGGCGACGCAGCCGTTGACGAAGATTCCGATCAGCAGCACCAGGGCGAAGGCCAGGTTCAGGTTGGCAGTGAATTGCACGAAGACTGCCAGCAGTACCGCATTGACCAGCAGGTAGGCCATGAGCACCCGCGACAGACGAAAGCGCGCCGCCAGCAAACCGATCAGCGAGGTGCCGAGAATGCCCCCGACGTTGAGTAGCACGCCACCAGTAATTCCCTGCGTATTCGACAGGCCGGCCGAAACCAGCAGCCTCGGCGTCCAGCTCATGACGAAATAGAAACCGAACATCACCAGAAAGAAGGCGATCCACACCAGCAAGGTTGAACGGAGCAAGGCTGGCGAGAAAAGCTCGGCAAAGGTGGCACGCAGCGGTTTCCTGGATTCGCGCAACGCCTCGGGCAACCGTTCGAGGGAGGTGATCGCCACTCGTTGCAGCAGAGCATTGCTACGTTCCAGCGCGCGCCGGGGTTGGCGAGACAGCAGGAATGCCAGGGACTCGGGCAACCAGAATGCAAGGATCGGCAAGGTCAGCAGCGTCGTTACGCCACCGTAGAAGAACACCGAACGCCAGCCCAGCGACGGGATGATCTGCGCCGCGATCAGGCCGCCGATTGTTGCGCCCAGTGCGTAGGCTGTGGATTGCAGGCTGATGGCCAGACTGCGCCACTTCTTGTTTGCGTACTCCCCAGCGATAACGTAGCTGCTGGCCAAAATGCCACCAATGCCAAGTCCGGTGATCAGGCGCAATACGGCCAGCATTTCTGGGGATGTCGCCCTTGATGACGCCAGCATGCCGAGCCCCGCAATGCCGACACACAGCAAGATGAGCGGCCGTCGCCCAAAGCGGTCGGCCCAGGGAGCGATAAACAACGAGCCGATAGCCATTCCAACAAGTCCTGCGCTGAGCAGGTAACCTAGGTGAGTGCCGCTCAGGCCCCAGTCGGCGGAAATGGAAGCCGCGGTGAATGCCATCACCAATACATCGAAGCCATCCAGCATGTTGATCAGAAAGCAGAGCGCAATCACGCCCCACTGGAAACTGACCATGGGTTTTTCGTCCAGCTGTTGCCCAATCGACTGGCTCATGGCGTCAGGCTCCGAGGTTATGGGTTGAGAGTTGATGTGAACGACGGGCAGCCGAAACCGCCCCGCCAAGCAGGGATTGCAGTGTGTACATGTCGATACCTTCTTGTTTTTGTAGGTCAGTGGAGCATGCAAGGTGCCTCGCAGCCGCGACTCGACTCCGGGGCGGCACCGCGCTCAGGACGAAGGAACGCCTGAGTCGGCCGGGAAAAATGCGCACGCACAGTCATTCAGAGCGCATGCGCCGTGTACTCAAGAAGTGGATTGGCGAAGCTGCTCGATGATGCGGCGGGCGCGATTGGCACCGACATCGACATGTATGTCGATCATTGGGCGCACGCCGAACCGGCACATGTTCCGGTACTGGGCTTCGATAATTTCCTTGTCTTCATCGAAGGTCAGTACCGTTTGCTCGATCACCTTTGCCTTGATGGCTTCGGGATCGCTTTCGGGGTTGGTGGCGATGGTCCAGAAGTAGTGACTGGTGGTTTCGGTCTCTGGCGTTACCCCGTGGAACCCGCGCATATGGAAACCACCGCGGTCGGGGTCATCGAGGTCATCGGTGCCGGCATCTACCGCACCGGTCCAGATGCGCAGGTGACTGACGTGAAATTCGATTTCCTGCCAGCGGTCCACGGTACCTTTGAACGGGTAGGCGGCCGTGTAGGTGGGGGGTGGAACAGAATCCGGCATGTGGCGCACGACCCGTACCACGTTGTCTTCACTTTCCACGCTCATCCGGGCATTCATGTGGATGCTGGCGTTGCCACCGATGGTGCGCAGGTGGACATAACCCAGATGGCTCAAGTCCATGAGGTTGTCGTGAATCAACTGATAAGGCGCGTTGTAGTGGTACACGCTACCGTCGAACAAATATTTGCCATTGCTGTGGACAGGGTAGGTCGGCGGCTCGCAGGCCGGTTCGGATTGAGTCTCGCTGCCAAACCAGATCCAGACGATCTGGTCCTGCTCACGTACATGATACGCGGGCACTTGGGCCTTGCTCGGAATCTTGTCCTGGCCAGGGATCTCGACGCATTGACCGCGTTCATCGAACAGCAGGCCGTGGTAGCCGCAACGAATGCCGGACTCTTCGAGCGTGCCGTTCGACAATGGCAGCGCTCTATGGCAGCAGCGGTCTTCCAGCGCAGCGACCTCGCCGTTGGCTTTGCGAAATAGCACGACAGGCTTGTTGAGCAGTGTCCGGCCCACGGGCTTGTCCTTCAACTCCCAACCCAGGGCAGCGACGTACCACTGGTTCAGGGGGAAGTCAGGCAAGGCAGGCGCTGGAATTTCTACGGCAAGCGTTTGGAGAGTGGATGTACTCATGGTGTTCTCCATGTTGTTGTTCGAATTCAGAGATCAAGTACCAGTCGTGATGATCTGGCGCGAGAGCAGCAGGGGGTAAAGCGGTCGTTTGCAGCGTGTTCGGTCACTGTCAGAAACTTGTCCCGGTGGTCTGGTATGCCCATGAGTACACGGGTTACGCAGGTGCCGCAGACACCTTGCTCGCAGGATGACTCGATCGCTATGCCGGCCTCGTCCAGCACTTCGAACACCGTGCGTTCGGCAGGAATCTGAAAAACCTGGCCACTGCTTGCCAGCTCGACTTCGAAGGGTGCATTAGCGCTTTGATCGATCGGGTCTGCGGCGAAGAATTCTTTATGGACGCGGTCCTGCGACCACCCGGCGTGCTGCGCAGCATCGAGGATGTACTTCATGAAACCCGCCGGCCCGCACACATAGAGATGGGTGCCAGCGTCTGGTGTCGCGAGCGAGGCTGACGCATCCAGCTTCTGGATCTGGGGGCCGCTATCGTCATGAAACTTTATGCGCCCGGCGAAAGGAGTTTGCGCAAGCATTGCAACGAACGCCGCGCGTTTGCTTGATCGAAAGCAGTAGTGCAACTCGAAATCGGCTCCCTGGTGCGATAGCTCATAGGCCATGGCCAGCATGGGCGTGATCCCGATGCCACCGCCAAACAGCAGGTGTCGGCTGGCTGAGCGATCAAGCGGAAAAAGGTTGCGCGGAGTGCTGATGGTGAGCGTTTGCCCAGACCGTACCTGCTCATGCATGGCTTTGGAGCCGCCACGGGAATCCGGGTCCTTGAGCACGCTGATCAGGTAGCGGTGGCGTTCCCGGGGATCGTTGCACAAGGAGTACTGCCGGGTAAGACCCTCGGCAATGTGGATGTCGATGTGGGCACCGGCCTCGAACGCCGGCAGCGTACTACCGTGCGCGGCACACAGTTCGAAACTGCAGATGCCTTCGGCTTCCTCTGCTTTGCGGGTGACGTTGACTTGAAGCATGACTTATCCCTCCACACTGAAGTGGCTGCTGAAAAAAAGCATTGGTCAGAGCATTGGCTGGGGGACGGGTCAGCCGGGCGCTGGGGCGTGGTGGGCGATCGTTTGCTTGATCAAGGCGAAGGAGGTGAGATTGAAGGGGTTCATGACCAGGACCTGATAATTATTTTTATGAGTCAGGGCGACGGCATATCATGCAGCTCATCCCCCGTGACGTTCGGTAGAGAAATCCTCCGATTATTTAGTTGCGGTGTCAACTAATATTCAAAGGCCTCGCCGATTCAAGGTGTTCGTTCAATGTCCGCAGAATCCCAACTGAACCTGACGCGTTATGTCCCTGCACTGTTGAATTTCTTGTCCAACAAGCTCTCTTCGGGGGCATCGCAGTGTTATCGCAAGCATTTCGGCATCGGTGTGGTCGAGTGGCGAATGCTCTCGATGCTCGCCGTGGAAAATGACATCACGGCCAATCGAATCTGTCAGACGATCGGACTCGACAAGAGTGCGGTCAGCCGTTCACTGCAATCGTTGGAAGTTGCAGGGCACATTTGCAGCCAGGTCGATCCGAAGGATGCGCGGCGCTACACCGTCAGCCTGACTGACAGCGGAAAAGCACTGCATGATCGGGTGCTCAAGGTTGCACTGGAACGAGAGCGGCGCTTGCTCAGCGGGCTCTCTGCTTCTGAAGTGGACACCCTGATCGATTTGTTGGGCCGCATGCATGCCCAGGTATCCAATGTGAACGACTACGATCCCGTAGACGCTTGAACCTGCGTATCAATGCCTGACCTCCCTTTGCGCCCTTATCGACTCGCTCGCCGATCGTTCAGGTATTGTGCTTGCCGATAGGTCGCATCCCGACAAGCGATTAGTCACCCCCCCTCTGTCACAGGCAACCTGTGCGCATCGCTCCGCCTGACCCGCCAAGTGACGCGTACCGGTTCCGGCTGCCTTACCGGGCCGGAGCCGGCTGATAACAATGGCCAACAAAAACAATAAAAGAGGGTTCATTCGATGGCTATTCGCTACATCGCCGCATTGCCGCGTGTGTCTTCAAGGCTGACGCTTGCCAGCGCGTTGGTGTCAGGCCTTTCTTGCACATGACCACCAACTTCCTCGGTGCTTTGCCCAGCCGCCTGAGTGTCGGCGGCAAGCTGTCCCTCGGCTTCGGTCTGGTGCTGATCTGCACGCTGGGCATGGCGCTCACCGCCTGGTATTCGGTGCAGGCCACGCAGTCCAGCGCCACACATTTACGCGAGCTGGATCGCCGCAAAGCCAATCTCGCCCAAGCGCGGCTTGCGGAGAAGGATTTCGGTTTGCTGCCGTCTCCGCAGACGGCCGCGCAGGTCGAGGAGGCACTGCGTCAGCTACAAGCCGGATCACCACTTGCACGCTTGGGCGAGGACTTCGCTCTTACGCTTGCGGACTCATCCGACCGATACCTGAAGGCGTTTCAAGCCTATGCCGAGGCGCGCCAGCAGGCGTTACAAGCGCGGCTATGCATGCAAGTGCTGGCGCAAACGTCGGGACAGCGTTTCGGCGAGGTGTTCCTCGATCAACTGGACGATATCAACCTGGATCTGGAGCAGCACAGGCTGCCCGATGCCCAGTCAATGCAGCAACTGGAGGAGGCGGTTGTATTACGCGAACGCTTGGCCAACCTGCGCGACAGCGAGCTGTATTTTACCCTGGATCCGCAGAAGCGTTATCGGGACGACTGGGTCAACCGTATCAGTGAGCTTGCCACGGCGTTGAGCAGCCTGAATGCGCAACTCGACGGCGATCGGCATCGTGCTCTGGATGAGGCCAGCGCGGCGTTGACCGAATATCGCCAGGCATTTTTGGGATATGCCGTCAGTGGTGAACAGGCCCTGGCGCAACAGGCGAGCATGTCGATTTCGGCTGAGAAAGTGACGATGCTATTGGAAGACGAGCGCGTCAGGGCCGGGCAAGCTTATGAATTACTTCGCCAACGTCTGGAGCTACAACTGGCGGTGATGGTGCTGCTGGCGGTGGTGCTCAGCGTCGGTGCGTGCCTGTTGATCCGTCGCTCGATTGTCACTCCACTGAGGTCGATGCTTGAACTGGCGCAACGTGTGGCGGCGGGGGATCTGAAAGAGCGTCCGGCACTGCCTGGTCGGCACGACGAGTTGGGCCAGCTCGGCCACGCGATCGACCTGATGCTGCAGGCGCTGCGAAATCTTGTGGGACGGATCGGCAGCGAAGTGCAACAGCTCGACTCTGCCGCCGTCACCCTGGACTCAATGGTCGAGCGCACAGGGCAGGGAGTACGTGCGCAGCGCGAACAGACCGCGCAGGTGGTCGAGGCCATGCAGCATATGACACTGGCTGCTGCGCAGGTTACCCGGCAAGTCGCAGACAACCAGATAACCCTGGGTGAGACCTGCGAGCTGATCCATCAGGGGGACGATCTGGTACGACAAGCCAGTCAAAGCCTGCAGCGGTTGGCGCGGGAAATGACCAGCAGTGCAAGCTCCATGCAAATGCTGGAACAGCAGAGCAAGGCTATTACCCGTGTGCTGGACGTGATCAGCGCCATCGCCGAGCAGACAAATCTACTGGCCTTGAACGCTGCTATCGAGGCTGCCCGTGCCGGTGAACATGGTCGTGGTTTTGCAGTAGTCGCGGATGAAGTACGGGCACTCGCCAGGCGCACGCAAGCGTCAACGGGGGAGATCGACAGCATGATTCAACGTCTCGGGCAGGTGACCGGTGATACCGCCGCCTGCCTGTGTGACAGCCAGCGGCTGACCGCTGAGGGCGTTGATCTGACTACGCGGGCGAACCAGGTTCTGGACGCGATTACCGAGGCTATCTCGCGTGTCGAACAAACCGGACAGAGCATCACCCAAGCGGCAGCGACCCAACACGACATCGTCTGCCGTGTCGATGCGGCCCTGGGTCAGGTGGACTTGGTGGTGGAGCAAAATGCCGAGGAGTGTGAACGCCTGGAAATGGCCAATGGCGACCTGCAGCGCCTGAGTGCAAGCCTTGGTCAAGCAGTAGGGGCATTTCACGCAAGCAGCTGAAAGCAGTGTGCCGAGCAAATCGGAGACGCTCTTCCAGCAACTGGGCCAATGACCTTGTCATCTTTTGCGTGATCCTCCAACGACGGCGCCCTGTTGATGACTGATGAGTGTTGGCTGTGAACGAATACTTGATATGTGTCGAGATCAGGTACGGAGGCGACGCGATCAGGTAATTGATTTGGCGGAAAAGCCGGGTAAGGTGGCGCATCTTTTGCCGCGGTGCCCACAATGACAAGCCCCAGTTTCAAGGATTCGAACGGCCAATTGGCGCAGGGCTTCAAGCCTCGTCACGTCACCATGCTTTCCATCGCCGGCATCATTGGTGCCGGCCTGTTCGTCGGGTCGGGGCATGCCATTGCCGCCGCTGGCCCGGCCGTCTTGCTGGCCTATCTGTTCTCCGGCCTGCTGGTCGTGCTGGTCATGCGCATGCTCGGGGAAATGGCGGTGGCCAATCCCGATACCGGATCGTTCTCTACCTATGCCGACCAGGCCATCGGGCGCTGGGCCGGGTTTACCATCGGTTGGCTTTATTGGTGGTTCTGGGTCCTGGTGATTCCCATCGAAGCCCTGGCGGCCGGCCATGTGCTGCACCAGTGGTTTCCCCAGGTCGATGCCTGGCTGTTCGCCCTGGGTTCGATCATCGCCCTGGTGGTGACCAATCTGTTCAGTGTGTCCAAGTACGGGGAGTTCGAATTCTGGTTCGCCATGGCCAAGGTCGTGGCGATCATCGGTTTCATCGGTGTGGGTTTTGCCGTGCTGATGGGCTGGGTTCCCGATCGCCAGGTCAGCGGCTTGAGCGGCCTGATGGCCCAGCACGGCGGCTTTGCCCCCAACGGCTTGTCCGCGGTGGTCGGCGCTTTCATCACCATCATGTTCAGCTTCATCGGTACGGAGGCGGTCACCATCGCCGCTGCCGAATCGAATAACCCCGCGCAAAACATTGCCAAGGCCACTCGCTCGGTGATCTGGCGGATCGGGGTGTTCTACCTGTTGTCGATTTTCGTGGTGATCTCCGTGGTGCCCTGGAATGATCCGCTGTTGGCTTCCGTGGGTTCCTACCAGCGCGCGCTTGAGCTGATGAACATTCCCCACGCCAAGTTCATGGTGGACGTGGTGGTACTGATCGCCGTGGCCAGTTGCATGAACTCCTCGATCTATATTGCCTCGCGCATGCTGTACTCGCTGGGCCGTCGTGGCGACGCACCGAAGGCGCTCAAGGCGACCTCCTCCGAAGGCGTGCCGCGGGCTGCAGTCATCGCCAGCACGGTGCTGGGCGCCGCGATCACTGTCTGGAGCTACTTCATGCCCGCCGGCCTGTTCGAGTTCCTGCTCGCCAGTTCCGGCGCCATCGCCTTGCTGGTGTACTTGGCGATTGCCGTGTCGCAATTGCGCATGCGGCGCATGTTGCGCCGGCAGAAGGTCGAGCTGGCCTTTCGCATGTGGTTGTTCCCGTGGCTCACCTGGCTGGTCATCCTGTTCATCTGTGCGGCGCTGGCGGTGATGATGATCACGCCCGAACACCGCACCGAAGTGAGCGCGACCATCGGCCTGGCGTTGGCGATTTCCTTCATCGGCCTGGTGACATCCCGTGAACCGGCGCGGGCTGCAAGGGCGACGTCGGTGGGATAGCTGGCTAGACTGCTTGTCGGGCTCTTAAGTATGTGGCCGATGGTTATGGTGGTGATACGGCCAGGAGGATGTCGTAGTGTCTGCCGATGTACCGTGTGATGGGGCGGCCAGTTCCTCCAGGTGGGTAATGATGTCGTCCGGTTTGAGCACCAGTACGTCGCTGTCCAGGGTGTCCAGGATCATCTCGGCGGTGTTGCCGATCAATGCGCCAGACAGTCCGGTGCGGGCCACACTACCGATCACTGTGAGCACCGCTTCGAGCTTGTGCGCGATGTACGGGATCAGAACCTCGGCAGGACCTTCCTCGATATGCAGGCGTTCGTCGCTGACGTCGAATTCGGCCTGGAATGTCTTGCACAGTTCGCGATAGAGCGCCTGAATACTTTCCTTGAGCTGGAATACGGAGTCGGCCGCCGACAGCATGGGGTAGGGGTGGGCACTCAACATGTGCAGCGTGCCCCCGGCCAGTGTGGCGATGTCATAGCCGTGGCTGACGATGCCGGAATGCAGGACGCGATGTTCCATGTCACTGCTGCCAGCATCGATGGCCGCGAGAATGGCGCCACCGGTCCAGGGCCTTGTGGTTTTTACGATAAGCACCGGGCTGGGGCAGTATCGCAGCAGCTTCCAGTCCTCGGGGGTAAGCAGGGCCTTTATCAGCGGGTTGTCGGGCAGGTGCTGCTTGATCACCAGGCCGCAGCCTTGCGCTTGCTGGGCGGCGATGATGGTCTTGTACGGACTCCCTTGCCAGGCCTGCTGGGTACTTACACTGTAACCCTCCTTTACCAGGGCGCCTTGCATGTCGTTCATGTAGGAGGAATGTTGATTGCCTTTGTCGCAAGCCAGCAGGTGCAGGTGCGACTGGGTAGCGCTGGCAATCATTTTGGCCCGGTTCAGGATCAGGTCGCTGGACTGCTGCCAATCCACCACCACCAAGGTGTTGCGAATGGTGTGCATGAGAGTCTTCCTGTGCGTGAGTACAGTTTTTTATTGGGGCGGCGGCAAGGGCGTTCTTGGCCTTACCCGCCCGTCAACCGGAAGCTCACTTACCGACTTCATGCACGCGACAGCTAATTGCGAATCCTGCCAGCCAGATTGTTGACGCTAGATCGCGCTGGCATTACTTACTGGAACGGCTGCTGATCGCTCATGCAACTGCGTAAGTTGACTCCATATCACTGGCGCTGTTCTTCCATGGCATCTATATTAAGTTGTAACGCGGCCGATACACTGCGTGTTGAATGACCTGCGTTAGTTCCTGGTGGTTGCGTTGCCGGCAATGAAGCGCGTGAGCATCTGCCACGTTCAATGCCATGCCTGCCTGCGCCTTTCCGTCCGCACCAATGTAACGCGCAGAGGAATACCTCCAAACTTGGTGAAGTAAATCGAGTTGCCTTATTGCGTTTTCTTGCCCGCTCAACTCGATTGCTAAGTATGCGGGATATATTGTTTAAAGTTCAGTTAGCCCGTCGCTTGAGTTAGTTGATTTTCACCTAAAGATCCTCCGGGCAAACCCTATTCGATCTGATGAAAACGCGCCGTATTGCAAATGTTCGCACTGGACTCGCTCACCCTGCAGTCCTGCCATACTGTTGAGCATGACCAGCGCAACCTTCCGCTTCTACGAGGAGCTCAACGATGCCGAGCGGCGGCGGCAGTCATTCACCTGCGAGTGCGCGCGAGGGGCGACGGTCAAGCACATGATCGAGGCGCTCGGGATACCGCACACGGAGGTCGAGTTGGTGCTGCTCAACGGTGAGTCGGTGGGCCTGGATCGGGTGATCATCGATGGTGACCGGCTGGCGGTGTATCCCAAGTTCGAAGCGCTGGACATCAGCCCGCTGCTGAAGGTGCGTGCGCAGCCTTTACGGGTGTTGCGCTTCGTCGCTGATGCGCACCTGGGTGGGCTGGCCAGCCTGTTGCGCATGAGCGGTTTCGACACGCTCTACGACAATGGCTTCGAGGATGGCGAGATCGCCGAGATCGCAGCAACGCAAGGGCGCATCGTGCTGACCCGCGACCGCGAGCTGCTCAAGCGGCGCATCATCAGCCACGGCTGTTACGTGCACGCTTTGAAGCCGTCGTTGCAGCTGCGTGAAATCTACGAACGCCTGGACCTGGCGCGTAGCGCTCGACCGTTCAGCCTGTGCCTTCATTGCAACCTGCCGCTGCACGAGATCAGCGCGGAACTGGCCCGCTTGCAGGTGCCGCCACGGGTTGGCGCGCTCTATTCGCACTTCCTGCGCTGCGACGGCTGCCAACGGATTTACTGGGAGGGTTCGCACTGGCGGGGCATGTGTGCACTGCTGGCACCTTTGCTGGATCGATAACTGAACTTGCAAGCCAGACGAGCACTTTTGCGCTGCTATGCTGATTACATCTGTTTCCATACTCGAGACGAGTAGCATGGCAGCACAAGGCAAGCATTCTCCGTTCATGTTCAAGGCCATGGCCTACCCGGCGGGAATTTTCCTGGTCGCCGGGGTTGCCATGACGCTGCTCGACACTTACTTCGACCTGACGTTGCTGACAGTTACCACGGGCTGGCTGCTGTTTTTTTGGGATTGGCTTTTACTGGAAACGCCAATGCCGAATTGGTCGCTGCTGATGATTATCGCGATTTTAATCGGTACGCTGTCTGTCGCGATTTTCTACGCCCGCATCACCGATGGCATTGACGGCGAGCTACACGAGATAGAGCGAAAAGTTTACAAAAAGAACAATCCCCAGTTCCCACGGCTGACGGAAAACCAGACGCTGTTGATGGAAGCTTTGGCCTATCATGCGAACTTTCGAAAAGTCGCAAATTTAGACTCCGTCTGCAAGCTTGTCTCCCTCAGCACGCTGGAAGTCGAAACCGGTCTGAAGCAACTCCAGGCCAAACGTCTTGTGAAGCAAAAAGTCACAAGGGGGACGTTCGGCTCCACCATTTTTGAACTGACCCTGGCCGGCAAGGATTACGCGTTAGAGCGCTTTGAGCTGACGTAGCCTGCACAGCCCCGCTGCAAGCCTCGCATCATGGCTTGAGGTTCAAGTGCGCATGTGCGCTCTTCGGATCGACAAACCAGTGCTGCGCATTGTGATCACTTGAAGTCAGGTCGGCCCTCAGGCCGTCTATTGCGATAATGCGCAGGACGCAACCCGTGAGTAGTTCCGTCAGCTGCCGTTCAGCAATCTCCAATTCGTTCCCCGAAACCATCAACGCCGATTTGCTTGCTTTCGTGCGGGGTTAGGCAACCGGGGAGGGGCGGGTAAAACATCCTGCCCCTCTGCATTTTACCGGCCTCA
>LNAP01001255.1_pt1 | contig 27340 bp, 21 predicted proteins | sample 602601 | NCBI WGS metagenome assembly LNAP01 (sample SAMN02440304, study PRJNA202911) | soil metagenome | biome: Subtropical and temperate rainforests or woodlands; isolation source: soil samples (1 kg each in a 20% v/v slurry with milli Q water) were... ... | reverse complement strand
CATCCATGCCGGGATGCCCACTACGCAATACCTGCGTTCGGCCAGCGTGGTTAACGGGGCCCCCAGATCAAAATCAAAAGCGAGGCGGCCTGACAGCCGACCTATCTCATGCGGCTGTGCATCAATCGGACCTGTTTGAGCAGGCACTTGTGGGAGCAAAGCTTGCTCGCGAGGCGGCCTGACAGCCGGCCTGGTTCTCCCGGTCGTACTCCAATCCAATTGTGGGAGCGAGCCTGCTCGCGATGGCGTCGGCACAGTTTGCATCAAAGCAAAGCTCTACCCCTTGGTCCCAGGCGCCGCCATCTCCTTCGTTTCCAAATGATCCAACGCCCGTTCAACCAACAACTGAACCCCATCGGCCATGCGGCTGATCGCCAGGGCTACACAGCGGCGTGAGTCATCGACATCGTCAGCCAGGTCGGCGGCGATGGTGCTGATGGAGAGCAGGTCTTCTGAGGCGTTGGCGAGCAGGGTTTCGGTGTCGATGTGGGGGGCGACAATGAAGAGCTGGTTTTTGTCAGGTTCGGACGGTGAGGAAGGCTGGGGTTTGAGGTAGTAATCGAGGGCGCGGGTGGCGGCGTCTTCGAGCTTTTTTTCTTCGAGGGCTTCGACGCGGGATTTATGGCCGCTTTGCGGCGGATTCGGTGTTGCTTTGAACATAATGATTTCCCTGGAGGTGGAGCCGACACCCATCGATTGCACTTCGAAAAAGGTGGCAGCTGTACGTAGGTGTGCAAGACCGGTCCAGGAACCCGGCAGACCCGAAAGTCTCCCACGCGCAGCCGCCATAACAGTCGGCGAGCATAGAAAAATACTCGGCGAATAGCCATAACGAATGCGTTCCTAGATCGGACTTGCACGTCCGTGTCACCGTTTTTTGCGATGACGGACAAAGGTTAGCGGCGCTCGAGATCGCTGCCTAGTTCATGAACAACGCTGCGTATTGAAGGAAATGTCCGAGGGTTTGGCGGGGGAAAAGATCAAAGGATCGCAGTCTTCGGTAGCTCCTACAGAAGTGGGTGTAGGAGCTACCGAAGACTGCGATCCTTTGATCTTTCGCTTGGAATTCCATGCCCTGCGCAATTGATCAAGACTTGTTGGGCGACAACTCCGCCATCCCCTTGAGCAACTCGATCGGCAGCGGAAAAACGATGGTGGAGGTCTTGTCCCCGGCAATGGAGCCCAGTGTCTGCATGTAGCGCAGTTGCATGGCGCCAGGCTGGCGACCGAGCATTTCGGCGGCTTGCATGAGTTTTTCCGAGGCTTGCAACTCGCCTTCGGCGTGGATCACCTTGGCCCGTCGTTCCCGCTCGGCTTCGGCTTGCCGGGCGATGGCGCGGATCATCGATTCATTGAGATCCACGTGCTTGATTTCCACGTTGGCCACTTTGATACCCCAGGCGTCGGTCTGGGCGTCCAGCACTTGCTGGATGTCGCTGTTCAGTTGCTCGCGCTCGGCCAGCAATTGGTCCAAGTCATGTTTGCCGAGAACGGCGCGCAAGGTGGTCTGGGCCAGTTGGCTGGTCGCCATGAGGAAGTTTTCGACCTGGATAATCGCCTTCTGTGGATCGAGCACGCGAAAGTACAACACCGCGTTGACCTTCACCGAGACGTTGTCGCGGGTGATCACGTCCTGCGCCGGTACGTCGAGGACAATGGTGCGCAAGTCGACGCGGATCATCTGCTGCACCACGGGAATCAGCAGGATCAGCCCGGGCCCTTTGACCTGCCAGAACCGGCCGAGCTGAAAAACCACCCCGCGTTCGTATTCGCGCAGGATCCGGAACGTTGAAGCCGCCAGTGCTATCAATAGCAACAACAGCATCGTGAAACCGATTTGCATACCCATATCAGGCTCCTTGTGAATCAGCGGCGGCCACTTCCAGTAGCAGACCCTTGCGTGCGATGACCCGCACGGCCTGGCCAGGCCGCAGCGGCATCGCGCTTGTCACCTGCCAGCGTTCGCCTTCCAGCTGGATCCAGCCATGATGGTTATTGCCGGCCTGTAACGCTGTCACCGCCGTGACGCTGCCCAACAACGCGGCATCGCCGCTGACGGGTTGGCGCGGTCGGGTTTTCAATGCGCGGACCAGGAGGGCTATCAGCAAAAAGCCACTGATCAGACCCAGGACGATCATCAGTGGGACCGGTATATCGGCGTTGGTCAGGATGATCGCGCCAATGACGCACAGAATGATGCCGCCCAACCCGGCGACTCCGTAGTTGGGCAAGGCGGCCTCGGCGATCAGCAAGGCCACGCCCGCAGCAATCAGCCAGAAACCCAAGGGATTGGCCGTCAGTAGCGCGAGTCCGTCGGCCGCCAATGCGGGCCCGCTCATGGCCAGCAATGCGACCATCAAACAGCGAATGTTCACTGGATCCTCCGCGATGTGATTGGGAACTCTATCTAGAGTCTAGTTCACGCGTGGTTTGATCGAATTTTGATCAGTCTGGCGGTCGTCAAGAGGCTAGACTGCGGGGAGTAACCCAGCCATCCGATCTATGCTCAGGAGTCCCGCATGGAATCCCCGATCCACAGCCTGCCCGCGCTGTTCAAACAATTGGGCCTGTCTGACGACCCCGTTGATATCGACAAATTCATCACGACCCATTCACCCCTCAAGCCTGAACTGCACTTGGCTGACGCGTTTTTCTGGAGCACAAGCCAGCAGCAGTTACTGCGTGAAGAAATCCTCGAGGACGCGGACTGGGCGGAAGTGGTGGACCAGTTGAATGTGTTGCTGCGCAAGGGACGCAACGAGTGACACGGAAGCGGAACCTGTGGGAGCGGGCTTGCTCGCGAATGCGTCGTATCAGCCAGCGTCACCGACAACTGGCCCAGCGCTTTCGCGAGCAAGCCCGCTCCCACAGAGAAAAGTACTTATTCTTAACTGTTATTAATAAATAGCTTCTTATTCCTTAATCAATCTGGCTCACCTCCCTATACTCGCCTGCAACAGACACGCGGGAGAGCACCCATGCGCAACGAATCGATTCGCTACCTAATTGTGCCGGGCTGGCAAGGATCGCCGCAAAACCACTGGCAAACCCATTGGCAGAGCAGCCTGCCCAACAGTGCCCGGGTCGAGCAGGCCGACTGGTTGACCCCCCGGCGTGAAGACTGGGTGGCAGCGCTGGCCGAAGCCATTGCCGCCGACAGCAGGCCGGTGATCCTCATTGCCCATAGCCTGGGTTGCATCACGGTTGCCCATTGGGCGGCCAGCGCGCCGGTGCAGTTTCTGCAGCAGGTGCGCGGGGCGTTACTGGTGGCGCCGGCGGATGTCGAACGGCCGGCCTGCGCGCCTGCGTTGCGCAATTTCGCGCCGATTCCCACCGATCTGCTGCCATTTGCGAGCCAAGTGGTCAGTTCCGACAATGACCCCGCCGTAAGCGTTGAGCGCGCGCTTGAACTGGCGCGTCATTGGGGCGCCGAGGCCGGGATTCTGGCCGGGGCGGGGCATATCAATGTCAAGTCTGGCCATCAGCGTTGGGAGCAGGGTTTCGCCTATCTCTATCGTCTGCAAACCCGCATGGAGCACCACGCCCTGCGTCGCGCCTGAATTTTTTTGCCCTCCCGTCTCCCGGCGGTGGGGGCGGGAGTCTGCCATGAGCTTGCATGAAACACTGGGTCAGCCGTTGCTGACGTTTCCCGACGCACAAAAAAGCCCCCTGAGCATTCGCGCCAAGGCGTTGGTGTTCGTCGACCCGCGTTCGCGGCAACTACGCCACGCATTGGAGCAACTGGCGCCGCGCTCGATCGCGGTACTGATTCGCGGCCAAACCGGTACGGGCAAGGAGTTGCTTGCCCGTTACCTGCATCGTGAAAGCGCTCGCGGTGGGCTGTTCGTTTCGGTCAATTGCGCTGCGATCAGCCCGACTTACGCCGACGCCGAATTGTTCGGTTATGCCGTCGGCAGCCACAACGGCTCGGCCAGTAGCCGCGCCGGCTGGTTCGGCTCGGCCAATGGCGGCACCCTTTATCTGGATGAGATCGGCGATTTACCGCTGCCGATCCAGCTCAAATTGTTGGCGGCCCTGGAGAACCACGAAGTCATCCGCGTCGGCGCCCACCAGCCCAGCCCTGTGGATGTGCGCCTGGTTGCGGCCACCAGCATCGATCTGGCGCAAGCAGTGGCAGCCGGTAAATTCCACCAACGGCTCTATGACTATCTCAGTGAAGGTCAACTCGAGTTGCCGGCTTTGCGCGAGCGGGTGGGCGATATCCTGTCCCTGGCCGAGTACTTTCTGGGCATCTACAGCCAGCGCCTCGGCCTGGCGGTGCCGCTGATCAGCGAAGCCGCGCAGCACGCGCTGGAACGGCACGACTGGCCGGGCAATACCCGCGAGTTGGAGAACGTCATTCATTTTGCGTTGCTGGTGAGCACCGGCGATCAAATATTGCCGGAACATCTCAATTTACCGCATCAACCGACACCCGCAACGGTGATTGAGCAAATGGTTCTTGAGTTGATCAGGCAAGGTGACCGGCAACAACTTGAGCGATTAAAGACATGGATCGCCGGGATCTGATGCCTGCGTCAATAATGTTACTGAATCATTTGAGCGCTGATGATTTTTATATTGTCGGCGTTGTTGTTGCGCGGATCCCGTAAATGTCGGGGCTGTTTCATTTTGCGGCCAGTTATAAGTTGTCATTCAAATAATTTGTCTGGGTTTTGATCTTGATTGGTGGCGCCGTAGTGATGGTTAATTAAATGGCGCAAGCAATGTGGCGGCCGAACTTGAAGGCTGCCACTCTTCAATCAAGTAACGGACTAAGGATTTGAAAATGGAACTTAAGAATAATGAACCTGGCGTGGCGACATGGTCGGACCTGAAAACCTTTAAGATTTTTTCAGTCTCGGGCGGTAATCAGTTGTACCGCAACGGTTATCAGCAATTGAAGGTTAAAGTGGTTGTCGAGGTCGAAGACTGGCTCTGGGGCAGTGTCGCTCTAAGCCAGTCCGAGCTGGACTCCATTGTTCTGGTCGATGCATTGACCGGATTGGCATTGACCAAAGACCGGTACCGCGAAGACATCAAAGACTGGAGGTACACCGAGCGGGAGGACAGCCGTTTTCGCCAGCTTCCTCCGAATGGCCCTATCCAAGGCTCGGTGCCGTCGGGTGAGTTTGTTTACACCAAAGATTTTTATGTCACGACCCGTTCCGACACACCGATAGATTTACAGCTGTGCATCACGCGGGCCGATGGCAAAAAATTTCTATCTTCCAAGGCCAGCGAGTTTGGCTCTCTGGTATTGATTCCACTGGCGCCCGCTGTTTACCGAAGTGAGCAGTACTCTGTTCGCGCCATCCCCGCCTACTATTCCAGCCAATCGCCTGATATCGCGAAAGTCGAGGGTTTTGTCCTGGAGTTGATCGTTGACCAGCAGCGAATGGAATTTGTGGCGGACTTTTTTATGAGGACGCATCTTCAGATAGGAAGCTCGGACAATCGATACTCGGGTTATTACGTGGTGGGCTATGGCGCTGGTCGCGCAATACGAACGTCAGCCTATTTGAGTTGGGAACGGCCGGATGCGGTAGGAAGGAATTTAAGCGAAAAGGGCGCGGTTGCATTCGTTCTGGCGTTCGGAAAAAAGGGTGGGCCGGTGTGGGTCCGAGAGAATAGAAACAGTGCTGCACTGGAAATGCGTGATGTATTTGGAAATTTCCATCAACTGCGCGTCGGGATAACTGAAGAGACGTTGGCGGTCTGGGTCGCCCGGTAAATCAGAAACCATGTTCAAGGAAGAATAGATGAGTCGCTCAGTTTCATTCAAAGAGCAGTTAACTTCGGCTGCCTTCAGGTTTGATAGTTTCATTCGTTCGGGTGTTGATCCTCGTACCGGTAGTTATAGTTGCAGCGTGGCGCTGGATGCAGCGCCCACTGACGCAGCCGGCGGGTCGAAGCTACCGCTTACCCTTTCATATGATTCCTTCAATAATCAAAACATGGGTTTAGGCACCGGCTGGTCCCTGCGCACCTGCAGCTATGAGCAACGCCGACGCAAGCTGACGCTGTCGAACGGCGTGACCTATCAGCTTCTGGTCAGCGAAGGCCAGGCCACGTTCAAGGATAAAAAGCTTGATAACCTGAACGTTACGGTGCAAGGCGATGAACTTGTCATTGAGCACATCGATGGGCGGACCGAAATACTCTCGCGCCCCTCTGCAACGGCTGAGGAGTGGCTGCTGACGCATGCGTATTGCCCCAATGGCAAGCAAACGCGCTATGCCTACAGGCTCATCTCCGGACAGCGACGTCTGACGGAGGTTTATCACCAACATCACCGCCTGTTGAGTATCGACTATGCCCAGAACGGAGGAACGCCACCGACCATTACCTTGTGGCCGGATATGCCTTCAAAAAGACTCCAATACCGGTTCGCGCTCAACAATGAACTACTCCAGCGCATCATTCTGGTCACGGCCGAAAATAATCAGTTGATGTGGTCCTTTGGTTATCGGCGAATCAATGGTTTTTTGCTGATGACCAACGTCCAACAGCCAAGCGGCGCGCAGGAAACGCTCAGTTACAGGCCTGAGGGACATCGCTTGCCTACGGGGGCGCCGGTCTCTTCGTTGCCGGTTGTCATCCAGTCGGTCATGTCCCCCGGCGGTGGGCAGCCGGCCATGATGAGCCAATATGAATACACGCGCAGAAACTTTCTCGGGTTCGATTCGCGGGCGCTCTGGACCGCGGACAGTGACGTGCTTTATGGCTTGAGCGGGCAGTACGAGTACGCTTGCACCCAGATACAGATCGCCCTGGATGAAGGTGGTCAGCGTGAGGCGTCTCGCGTCACGCGTACCTACAACCGCTTTCATTCGATGATTTCGCAAAGAACGATCAGTGGCGGCAAGATGCAACTGCGGGAGATCGAATACCACGATGTCCCCAATAGGGCTTTCGAGGATCAGCCCCCACAGTTCCAGATGCAACGCGTGGTGCGCGACAGCTTCTTTGACAGCAGCGATGCCGCGGATGCGGGGCGCAGTAGAATCAGAAGCGAGGTCACCCGCACGTCCTATGATGAACATGGGAATCTGCTGGAAAAGACCAGTCCGAGCGGAGTGCGTGAAGTCTATGAATACTTCCCCGCACAAGGGGATGCTGACTGTCCTGCCAGTCCATTGGGCGTGCCGTCCTTGCTCAAACAGAAGTCGATTTTCGCTTCCCCTGACTTCGCTGCCGCGCCTACAACGGTGGTCCGTTACACCTACGCTGAGCTGCCTTCGTTACGTCCCGGTGGCGGCCGTTGTGTGCAGCTCGCCAGTGAAACACTGTACGAAGACGGCGTCAGCGAGCCACGGGTGGACTGTCGATTAAAGTACGTCAATGACGTCAATGACGTCTTCCATGCGAGGCTGCAAAGCAAGGTTGAAACGGTAGGCGGTGTGCGGACTGAATACCATTATGCCTACCAGCGTGAAAACGGGCATGTCCGCACCGACCAGACCTTTAGCGCCGAAGGCGTGAGGCACTTGCGACAGAGCTGGCATGACGAGTGTGACTGGCTGATCAAGACCCGTGAATCCGGGGGCAGCAGCGTCAGCATGGAATACGATTCGCTGGGGCAACTGATCCGTGAAACGGTGATGCCAGGCACCGACAGCGCAGCGTCGCGTCAATTCACCTATCAACCGTTCACACCCGAAGATCCGTTTGTCACGGTCATTGTCACGGATTCGCGGGGTGTCCAGACAGCGACCCGCAGTGACGGCGTCGGCCGCACCATCAGCGTCCAGAAGCAGGATGTCGATATGCCTGGCGCGCCCATGCGCCTGATCTATCAGGCCGAATACGACAGCCTCGGGCGCCTGAAGGCGGATGAAGAAACCGACTGGTTCGAGGGCCAGGCGAAATCACTGAAGACCCTGTACGAGTATGACCCGTGGGGACATCAGAGCCGCGTCCGTCGCCGTGGACAGGTGATCGTGCATGATGAGGTCGACCCGGTAGCGCTCACTCGCACACAGTGGATGGAAGGCGCTGGCAAGACGCGTACGTTCACGAACGTTTTTGGCAAACCGTCGCGCATCGAACGGGTGGACCTGTCAGGTGTTGTTCGAGAGGTCACCGCCTACGAATACGATGGGCTGGGACGGTGCATCAGGCAAAGGGCTTCTGACGGGGCGGTGACTCGCTACAGCTACGATCTGGCGGGCCGGGTCCTGAGTACGGTTTTGCCCGACGGTACGGTCATCAAGAAGCAGTACGCGGTACACAGCCAGGGTGACCATCCCACGCAAATCAGCGCCAATGACTACGTGGTGGGTAGCCGAACCTACGATGGGCTGATGCGTATTACGCTCAATCGCTCAGGTGGTCGCACTGAACGATTGGTCTATGAAGGCTCCAGCAGGAACGCTTCACAGAGGATCACTGCGGCCGGCAAAGTCCTGCGGTTCACCCTTGATCCGTTGCTCGATGATTGTGTCACCGAGCGCGCAGGCAGCCAGGCGCCGGTTTCGACAAGGCATCGTTTTGATCCGCGCACCGGCCTGCTCCAGGAGTCGGCCAACGCGCTGGTGCAGCGACGCATGGAATATTCTGCGTCCGGTCGGCTCAAGCAGGAAAAATGGGTAACTGCGCTCGACCGGTTCGAAAGTTCGCAAACCCACTCGTTGATGGGAAAGCCAATTTGCCATACAGACGTCAACGGCGCGGATCGCACCTGTCTTTATGACGAGACAGGACGGTTGTCGGGCATCACCCAAGGCCGAGTCCGCGTCGCCTACTCGTACGACGCTCAAGAGCACCTCAGTTGTATCACCGTCACCGACGCTCAATCGGGCCTGTCGATGGTCACCGACCTGGTGTACGACGAGTTTGGCCGCGAGGTTCTTCGACGTTCCTCCTCTCAGGAAAAAGACGTCCTGGAGTTGGCCCAGTCGTTCGGCCCCGGCGATAAGCTCAGCCAGCGCACGCTCAAGGTCGGGAACGTCCTCCTGCGCCTGGAATCGTTCACCTATGATCTGCGTGGCCGCTTGGAGCGTTACGCCTGCAAGGGTGAGCAGGCGCCCGTGGATACGCAGGGAAAAGTTATCGTTTCCCAGGATTTCACTTACGACTATCTCGATAACATTCGTCAGGTCACCACCCGTTTCGTCGGTGGCGAGAACATTGCGTACTATCGGTATGACCTGGCTGACAAAACGCAACTCAGTGCCGTCATCCACAGTCATCCCGACTATGTGGCGGGCAATACAACCTTCAGTTATGACGCGGACGGCAATCTGCTCAACGATGGGCAAGGGCGCAGGCTGCTGTATGACGAGTTGGGCCGCCTGGAAAGCGTGACGTCGGCGGACTCCAGATCGACGTTGGCCCGCTATCGGTATGACGCCGCGGATTGGCTCCATGCCTTTGAGCTGACGGGGGAGAAGGCATACCGGCGTTTCCACCATCAAGAGCAGTTGTGCAGCGAAGTGGCGGGTGACGAGAGGCGCAGCATCGTGCGCGAAGGGCGGCAGTTGCTGGCCCTGTTGCAAGGCCAGGAGACGGCGCTGTTTTGCACCGACGCTTATGGCAACGTCCTGCAGGCACTTTCCGGTGCAGACACCACCACGCAGGCTTATTCACCTTATGGGCAACGCCCGGTGTCCGACGGGTTGGGTAGCCTGTTCGGTTTCAATGGCGAGCCGCTGGACCCCGTGACGGGATGTTACCTGCTGGGTAATGGCTACCGGGCTTACGATCCGGTACTGATGCGATTCCACCGGCCCGACAGTTGGAGCCCGTTCGATGGCGGTGGCCTCAATCCTTACGCCTATTGTTTGGGAGACCCGATCAATCTCAGCGATCCGACAGGCCATATTTCTGCCTGGGGTTGGGTCAAGATAGGTCTTACTGCTGCTTTTGCTGTGGCTTCCGTCGCATTGACCCTTGCGACCCTTGGCGCATCCGCACCTTTGGTCGGGGTGTCATTTTCGGCCGCGGCGGCGTTGACGCTGGAAGTGGTGTCAGGCGCGGCATCGATTGCATCGGTGGTGTTGACGGAGGCAGCCCCGGATGCCGTCGCCACACAGATTCTCAGTTACACCAGTATTGCGCTGGGTGTCGTGTCTGGCGGGGCTTCCCTGGCGGGCAAGGTATTGGGCAAAGGCACAAGCGTCGCGTTGCAGAAAACCGTCGAGGCACTCGGTGATACCGTGACATTGAATCGTGGCAATGCCTTGCGTGCGGTACGTGTTGGGGAATATGCCAAGGCCGCGAGCCGTCTGGTTCCTGAAGGCGGGCGGCGTAACTTCATCGCTGTGCAAAACGACCTGAGGAATGTACTGACAGCCAAGGATGTGGTCGGTTACGTCAAGTATCCGGTTGACGGCGTCAGGTACACGATCGATAGAGACCGGTACATCGAAAAAGCCAAAGAGTATCTCCAGCGCGCGGACGAATTTTTCGGCAGCCAGTCGCTTTGGCTGGCACAGGACGAAATCTATGGTGACGTCAGGAAGCGAAGCGCCGATATCCGATTTGCCTGACGAGGAAATTACGCCTGCTCATTTATGGCTTATGGGTATAAGCACCTCAATAAAAGATATTGTTAAGGCATAAAAAATATCGGTATCGTCCACATCACGCCAGCGATAGCACTTCGCTGGCACTTCCATTGTTTGACCGTGGTCCATGACGACGGTGATCTTCGATAAGGACACTGCATGAAAAAGGTTCTGTTATTCACCGCGTTGGCAGCAGCCCTGACCTCGGGTCTGGCCCAGGCGGCGGAGAAACTCGTCGTGGCGGCCACCCCGGTGCCCCACGCTGAAATCCTTGAGCTGATCAAGCCGGCCCTGGCCAAAGAAGGCGTGGACCTGCAAATCAAGGTGTTCACCGACTACGTTCAACCCAACGTACAGGTTGATCAGAAGCGCCTGGACGCCAACTACTTCCAGACCCTGCCGTATCTCAAGAGCTTCAACGAAGGCAAAGGCACCGATCTGGTGACCGTGATCGGCGTGCATGTGGAACCGTTCGGTGGTTACTCGAAGAAAGTCAAAAGCCTGGCCGAACTCAAGGACGGCGCGACCATCGCCATCCCCAACGAAGGCAGCAACAGTGGTCGTGCCCTGATCCTGTTGCAGAAGGCGGGCCTGATCGAGCTCAAGGACCCGAAAAACGCCCTGGCCACGCCCAAGGACATCGCCAAGAACCCGAAAAACTTTCAGTTCAAGGAGCTGGAATCGGCCATGCTGCCGCGTGTGCTGGATCAGGTTGACCTGGACATGATCAACACCAACTACGCCCTGGAAGCGGGTCTTAACCCGGCCAAGGATGCGCTGGTGATCGAAGGTTCGGATTCGCCGTACGTGAACTTCCTGGTGGCCCGCCCGGACAACAAGGACAGCCCGGCCATGCAGAAACTGGCCAAGGCCCTGACCAGCCCGGAAGTGAAGGCATTTATCGAGAAGAAATACAGCGGCGCGGTACTGCCGGCGTTCTGATCGAACAGCAAGGATTTTAAGTTTCAACGCCGACGACTTTGCCAGCGTCGGCGTTTTTTTTGTGCCGACGCTCAGAACCCGTCTTGATCGATGTAGCTATGCAGGCGGTTTTTTCAATGCGCGGCGCAGGGCCACGAGCAGTTTGACGATGTCGCGTGGGTCGAGGTGTTGCGGGGCTTTCACGTCAGCCATTGTGATCTTCCTTGTGATGGGGGCCAGGCAGTCTGGCCATAAGCTGCGGTTCCTTGGAGAGGTCCGTCGAGAAATAGACCCGTCCTACAGCCAGTGGAAAAATAGCCTTCTTACTTGGCCCCTGCAAATACCGTCGATCAATCCGGCCAGCTCCAGGCCGGCGCATCCAGTATTCCCTGGCCGACGATCCCGGTCTGGCCCAGATCTTTCTCCAGCACGATGCAATTGCAGTCGTTGTCCTGCTGCAAGGCGGTGATCAAGCGCCGGGCATGGGAGACCACCCAGACCTGACAGTGCGCTGAAGCGCGGATGATCAACCGCGCCAGGGCCGGCAACAGGTCCGGGTGCAGGCTGGTTTCCGGTTCGTTGAGCACCATCAGCGAGGGTGGGCGCGGGGTGAGCAGTGCGGCTATCAGCAGCAGATAGCGCAGGGTCCCGTCGGAAAGTTCGGCAGCCGACAGCGGGCGCAGCAAGCCATGCTGATGAAACTCGATGCCGAAACGCCCGCCTTGCAGTTTCTCGATATGCAGCCGGGCACCGGGGAATGCGTCGCTGATGGACGAGTGCAGGGCTTGATCGTCGCCGATCTCAAGAATGGTTTGCAGGGCAGCGGCCAGGTCACGCCCGTCGTGGTGCAGCACCGGCGTGCGGGTGCCCAGTTGCGGCTGGCGCGCCGGGGCGTCGGCGTCGCTGCGAAAGTGGTCATAGAAGCGCCAGCGACGAATGAACTCGCGCATCTGCAGCACCTCCGGTGAGGTGCGCAGGCTGCCGACCTGGTCGAACAAACTGTCAAAGGTGGGCGTGTACTGAGCCAGGACGTCCCAGGTGCGACCGTCCCGGGCACGGATCATGGGCCCGTTGCGATCCACCAGCAGGCTGGCGGGACGAAACACCGGGCCGGCCCAGATGCATTCGCGCTTGATTTCAGGGTCCAGCGAAAACGCGGACAAACTCGGTTCCGGCAGGCCGAGGGAAATCGAATAGCTGAAATCTTCCCCGGCAAAACCCAGGCGCAGACGTTTCGTGCTGAGCCGCACCGTAGCTCCGATGGGCACCTCGCCGTTGCGCATACGCCGGCTGATCACTTCCGGCCCGGCCCAGAAGGTCGAGTCCAGCCCGCCTTCGCGGGCCAGGGCGTTGACCACGCCACCCTGGGCGGTCTCCGCCAACAGGCGCAGGGCACGATACAGATTGGATTTGCCACTGCCGTTGGGGCCGGTGATCAGGTTCAGCCGGCCCAGGGGGATCACCAGTTTGTTGATCGAGCGGTAGTTGGCCACCGCCAGTGTCTTGAGCATGTGCAAATTTTTCCCGCTGCCGCAAAGGCACTAGTCTGCCTGATGGGTGTATCCATTGTGATCCTGTGGCAGGTGTTGAACCCTGTTCTAAGCTCACAGTCGTATCGTCACTGGTACGTCCGTACAACGCAAAGGAGTCTGCATGGCTGGTCCTCGAAGTAAAGTTCTGGTTGGCCTTGGCTTGTGTGTGGTGTTGGCCGGATGCGGTGATGAAAAAACCGAGGAAAAGGCCCTGCCGAGGGTTTTCGTGCAACAGGCCGTGCCCACCGAATATGCCGCCTCGGTGACCCTCACCGGTGACGTCCAGGCTCGTGTGCAGACCGATTTGTCGTTCCGCGTGGCCGGCAAGATCGTCGAGCGCAAGGTGGATGTCGGTGACCGGGTTTCGGCTCGACAGGTGCTCGCCCGGCTCGACCCCCAGGATCTGCAGACTCGTGTCGACTCCGCCCAGGCTCAGGTGGCTGCCGAACAGGCGCGGGTCAAGCAGAGTGCGGCGGCGTTCGTGCGCCAGCAAAAACTCTTGCCCAAGGGTTATACCAGCCAGAGCGAATATGACACGGCCCAGGCGCAACTGCGCAGCAGCCAGAGTGCGCTGACCGCTGCCCAGGCCCAGTTGGCCAACGCCCGCGAACAACTGAGCTATACCGCGCTGATCGCCGAGGCTCCGGGCATCATCACGGCACGGCAGGCGGAGGTCGGCCAGGTGGTGCAGGCCACGGAACCGATCTTCAGCCTGGCCCAGGACGGAGAGCGCGACGCCGTGTTCAATATCTACGAATCACTGTTGCGCGAACCGCCCTCGGATCCCGCCATCGTCATCAGCCTGCTGGACAACCCGGCCATCAAGACCACCGGTACGGTGCGCGAGATCACCCCGGCGGTCTCCGCTGAAACCGGCACCGTGCAGGTCAAGGTGACGCTCAGTGAGTTACCCGAAGGCATGCGCCTGGGTTCGGTGGTCAGTGCCACCGCCAAGTCTGCCGGCAAGACCGCCGTGGAACTGCCCTGGTCGGCGCTGACCAAGAACCTTCACGATCCGGCGGTGTGGCTGGTGGACGATGCAGGCAAGGCGCAGTTGCACAATGTCACCGTCGGCCGGTATCTCACCGGAAAGGTCATCATCAGCGACGGGCTCAAGGGGGGTGAGACAGTGGTCACCGCGGGTGGGCAATTGCTGCATCCCGGCGTGCGCGTAGAGATCGCTGAAAATACCCATGAGAAATCCCCGACGGGAGTCCAGCCATGAAGCGTTTATGGATGGTCTCGGCTGGCCTGTTGCTGGCGGCGTGCTCGAAGGAAGAGCCGCCACCTGAGCCGGTGCGCCCGGTGTTGTCCATCGAGGTTCGCGCGCTCGACCAGCAAGCCCTTGGGCGCTTCGCGGGCAGCATCCAGGCCCGTTACGAGACCAATGTGGGGTTCCGCGTGCCGGGACGGATCGCCAGCCGCAACGTCGATGTCGGCGCCGAAGTGAAGAAGGGTGATTTGCTCGCTACCCTCGACCCCACCGATCAACAGAACCAGTTGCGCGCCGCCCAGGGCGACCTGGCACGGATCGAGGCGCAGTACATCAATGCCCAGGCTAATGCCCGTCGCCAGCAGCAGTTGTTCGACCGTGGTGTCGGCGCGCAGGCGCAACTGGACATTGCCCAGACCGATCTGAAAACCACCGCGGCTTCCCTGGAACAGGCCCGTGCATCGGTGGAGCAGGCTCGCGACCAACTCAACTACAGCCAGTTGCACACCGACCACGATGCCGTCGTCACGGCCTGGAATGCCGAGGCCGGGCAGGTGGTCACTGCCGGCCAGCAAGTGGTGACCCTGGCGCGCCCGGACATCAAGGAAGCGGTGATCGACCTGCCGGCCGGCCTGGCTGAGCGCCTGCCCGCCGATGTCGTGTTCGAGGTTGCCGGGGAACTGGACCCGAGCATCCGCACGACCGCCACCGTGCGCGAGATCGAACCCCAGGCCCAAAGCGCCACCCGCACGCGCCGCGCACGGCTGACCCTGGGCGATACACCGCCAGGCTTTCGCCTGGGCACGGCCATCAGCGTGACCCTGAGCTCAACCATCGAGCCGCGCATCGAGCTGCCGCTCAGTGCCTTGCAAGAGGTCGATGGCACAACGCGGATCTGGCTTGTCGATCCGCAGAATCAGACCGTTTCCCCCCGAGAGGTGAGGATTCTCAGCCGCTCCACCGACTCGGTGCTGGTGGCCAATGGCATCAAGCCCGGCGACCGTGTGGTCAGCGCCGGTGTGAACAGCCTCCAGCCGGGGCAGAAAGTGAAACTCGACGAGGACGCACGATGAAAGGGCCTTTCAACTTATCCGAATGGGCCCTGCGGCATCAGTCGTTTGTCTGGTACTTAATGTTCGTCGCCCTGTTGATGGGGGTGTTTTCCTACATGAACCTGGGGCGCGAAGAAGACCCCTCGTTCACCATCAAGACCATGGTCATCCAGACTCGTTGGCCTGGCGCGACCCAGGAGGAAACCCTCAAGCAGGTCACCGACCGCATCGAGAAAAAACTCGAAGAGCTCGACTCTCTCGACTATGTCAAAAGCTATACCCGACCAGGGGAGTCGACGGTGTTCGTGTACCTGCGCGATACCACCGACGCCGAGGAAATCCCCGGGATCTGGTATCAGGTTCGCAAGAAGATCGACGACATCCGTGGTGACTTCCCCCAGGGCCTGCAGGGCCCGGGATTCAACGACGAATTCGGCGATGTGTACGGGTCGGTCTATGCCTTCACCGGCGACGGGCTTTCGATGCGTCAGTTGCGCGATTATGTGGAGCAAGTGCGCGCCGAAATCCGTGAGGTACCGGGCCTGGGCAAGGTCGAGATGGTGGGCGAGCAGGATGAAGTCCTGTACCTGAATTTTTCGACCCGCAAGCTCGCCGCGCTGGGTATTGATCAGCGCCAGGTGGTGCAGAGCCTGCAATCCCAGAACGCTGTGACTCCCGCCGGGGTGATCGACGCCGGGCCGGAGCGGATTTCCGTACGCACTTCCGGGCAGTTCCAGTCGGAAAAGGACCTGGCCAACGTCAATCTGCGGCTCAATGATCGTTTTTATCGCCTGGCCGACATCGCTGACATCAGTCGCGGTTATGTCGACCCCGCGACCCCAATGTTTCGCTTCAATGGCACGCCGGCCATTGGCCTGGCCATTGCGATGAAGAAGGGCGGCAACATCCAGGAATTCGGCAAGGCACTGCACGCGCGCATGAACGAACTGACCGCCGATCTGCCAGTGGGCGTCGACGTGCATACCGTGTCGGACCAGGCCGAAGTGGTGGAGGAAGCGGTCGGCGGTTTCACCAGCGCGTTGTTCGAGGCGGTGATTATCGTGCTGGTGGTCAGCTTTATCAGCCTTGGCTTACGGGCCGGGCTGGTGGTGGCCTGCTCGATTCCGCTGGTATTGGCGATGGTCTTTGTGTTCATGGAATACAGCGGCATCACCATGCAGCGGATTTCCCTTGGTGCGCTGATCATCGCCCTCGGTCTGCTGGTGGACGACGCGATGATCACCGTGGAGATGATGGTCACGCGCCTGGAGAAAGGTGAAACCAAGGAGCAGGCCGCGACCTTCGCCTACACCTCAACGGCGTTCCCGATGCTCACCGGGACCCTGGTGACCGTGGCCGGGTTCGTGCCCATCGGCCTGAACGCCAGCTCCGCCGGCGAGTACACCTTTACCCTGTTTGCAGTCATTGCCGTGGCGATGCTGGTGTCGTGGATCGTCGCGGTGCTGTTCGCCCCGGTGATCGGCGTGCACATCCTCAGTACCAATGTGAAACCCCACAGCAACGAGCCAGGACGGATCGGCCGGGCTTTCAATGGCGGCTTGCTGTGGGCGATGCGCAATCGCTGGTGGGCCATTGGCATCACCGTGCTGCTGTTTGCGTTGTCGGTGTTTTGCATGCGTTTTGTGCAGAACCAGTTCTTCCCGTCTTCGGACCGCCCGGAAATTCTGGTGGACTTGAACCTGCCGCAGAACGCTTCGATGGACGAGACCCGCAAGGCGGTCGATCGCCTGGAGGCGACGCTCAAGGGCGACCCGGACATCGAGCGCTGGAGCACCTACATCGGTGAGGGCGCGATTCGTTTCTACCTGCCGCTGGACCAGCAGTTGCAGAATCCGTACTACGCGCAACTGGTGATCGTCAGCAAAGGCCTGGAATCGCGCACGGCCCTCACCGAACGCCTGCAAAAGCGTCTGCGCGGGGACTTCGTCGGCATTGGCAGCTACGTGCAGGCCCTGGAAATGGGCCCGCCGGTGGGGCGGCCGATCCAGTACCGGGTCAGCGGCAAGGACATCGACCAGGTGCGCAAGCACGCCATCGAACTTGCCAGCGAACTGGACAAGAACACCCACATTGGCGAAATCATTTATGACTGGAACGAGCCGGGCAAGGTGCTGCGTATCGACATTGCCCAAGACCGGGCGCGGCAACTGGGCTTGTCTTCGGAGGACGTGGCCAGGCTGATGAACAGTATCGTCAGCGGTTCGCCGGTGACCCAGGTCAATGACGACATATACCTGATCAACGTGGTCGGTCGTGCCGAAGACGCCGAGCGCGGTTCGCCGCAGACCCTGCAGAACTTGCAGATCGTCACGCCGAGCGGCACCTCCATTCCGCTGCTGGCGTTCGCCACAGTGCGCTATGAACTGGAACAACCCCTGGTGTGGCGTCGCGACCGCAAGCCCACCATTACCATCAAGGCCGCGGTGCGCGATGAAATCCAGCCCACCGATCTGGTGAAGCAACTGCAACCGGCCATCGATCAATTCGCTGCCGGTCTGCCGGCGGGCTACAAGGTCGCCACCGGGGGGACGGTGGAAGAAAGCAGCAAAGCCCAAGGGCCGATCGCCAGCGTCGTGCCGCTGATGCTGTTTTTGATGGCGACCTTCCTGATGATCCAGCTGCACAGTGTGCAGAAGATGTTCCTGGTGGCCAGCGTCGCGCCCCTTGGGTTGATCGGCGTGGTGCTGGCGCTGGTGCCGACGGGCACGCCCATGGGTTTTGTGGCGATCCTCGGGATACTGGCACTGATCGGCATCATCATCCGCAACTCGGTGATCCTGGTGACCCAGATCGATGAGTATGAACGTGACGGGTACGAGCCCTGGGATGCGGTGGTGCAAGCCACCGAACATCGGCGTCGGCCGATTCTGCTCACCGCGGCCGCCGCGAGCCTGGGGATGATCCCGATTGCCCGGGAAGTGTTCTGGGGGCCGATGGCCTACGCGATGATCGGCGGGATCATCATCGCCACCCTGCTGACGTTGTTGTTCCTGCCGGCGCTGTATGTGGCCTGGTACAAGATTCGCGAGCCCAAGCGCGACTGAACAGGCGTTGAATCATTGGGGCTGCGGTGCAGCCCCATCGCGAGCAGGCTCGCTCCCACATTGGATCTCGGTTGTACACCACGTGTGGCCGCTGAGATCTACTGTGGGAGCGAGCCTGCTCGCGATGCGGGTGCCTCATCACCTCTATTTACGCAACAACCGCAACCCATTGAACACCACCAGCAAACTCACCCCCATGTCGGCAAACACCGCCATCCACATGGTGGCAAACCCGGCAAAGGTGAATCCCAGAAAGATCGCCTTGATGACCAGCGCCAAAGCGATGTTCTGTTTCAGGATGCTCGAAGTCTGCCGCGACAGGCGGATGAACGCCGGGATCTTGCGCAAGTCATCGTCCATCAGGGCGACATCGGCGGTCTCAATGGCGGTGTCGGTGCCCGCCGCCGCCATGGCGAAGCCGATCTCCGAGCGCGCCAGGGCAGGGGCGTCGTTGATGCCGTCGCCCACCATGCCGACCCGGTGACCCAAGGCATACAGATCCTCGATGGCTTGCAGTTTGTCGCCCGGCAACAGATCGCCTCGCGCCTGATCCATGCCCACCTGTGCGGCAATCGCCTCGGCGGTATGGGCGTTGTCGCCGGTGAGCATCAGGGTCTTGATACCCAGCTCATGCAGTTGCTGGATGGCTTCGCGGCTGGAGTCCTTCACCGTGTCGGCGACGGCAAACAGCGCCAAGGGGCCTGAGTGGTCGAGCAACAGCACCACGGACTTGCCTTGTTTTTCCAGGGCGAAGAGCTTCTCTTCCAGCTCGGCAGAGCACAGGCCCAGGTCTTCCACCAGACGGTGATTGCCCAAATGATAGGTCTGGCCGTTGATATCGCCGCGCACCCCGCGTCCCGGCAGCGCTGCAAAGTTATCCACAGCGTGCGGCGCCAGCTGTTTATCCACAGCTGCGTTGGCGATTGCGTGGGAGACCGGATGGTCGGAACGGGCGGCAAGACTGGCGGCCAAAGCGGGTGCCGTCGCTTCCACTGTCGGGTCGAGTGGAACGTAGTCGGTCTGCACCGGCTTGCCATGGGTGATCGTGCCGGTCTTGTCCAGGGCCAGATAGTCGAGCTTGTGGCCGCCCTCCAGATACACGCCGCCCTTGATCAGAATGCCTTTGCGCGCTGCTGCGGCGAGGCCGCTGACAATGGTCACCGGGGTGGAAATCACCAGCGCACACGGGCAGGCCACCACCAGTAACACCAGCGCCCGGTAGATCCAGTCGAACCAGGTCGCCCCCATGAATAGCGGCGGGATCACCGCCACGGCCAACGCCAGGGCGAACACCGCCGGGGTGTAGATTTTCGAGAACTGATCGACGAAGCGCTGGGTCGGGGCGCGGGAGCCCTGGGCCTGTTCCACGGCGTGGATGATTCGCGCCAGGGTGGAGTGGTCGGCTGCGGCGGTCACGGTGTACTCCAGTTCGCCGGCCTGGTTGATGGTGCCGGCGAAAACCTTGTCGCCCACGGTTTTTTCCACCGGCAGGCTCTCGCCGGTAATGGGCGCCTGATCGATGGTAGAGCGACCGGCGACGACGTCCCCGTCCAGACCCACCCGTTCGCCTGGGCGAACCCGCACCCGTGCGCCGAGGTTGATGGCCTTGACCGCTTGCACCTGCCAGGTGCCATCGGCCTGTTGCACGGTGGCCTGTTCCGGGGCCATCTGCATCAGGCCGCTGATGGCGTTGCGCGCCCGGTCCAGGGACTTGGCCTCGATCAATTCAGCCACCGTGAACAGGAACATCACCATCGCCGCTTCCGGCCATTGGCCGATCAGCACCGCACCGGTCACCGCGATGCTCATCAGTGCGTTGATGTTCAGGTTGCGGTTTTTCAGAGCGATCCAGCCCTTCTTGTAGGTACCGAGACCGCCGCTGAGGATCGACACCAACGCCATTAGCGCGACCACCCACTCCGGCGCGGCGCTGGTGAAGTGGATCACCTCGGCACCCAGGGCGGTGACACCCGACAGCGCCAGCGGCCACCAGGGCTTGGCCGGGGCGGGCAATTCGCTGGTTTCTTTTTCCTGGCCCGGGGCCAACGGCTCGGCCTGCATGCCCAGGGACTGGATCGCATCAATGATCGGCGAGTCGTTGGGCAAGTCGTGAGTCACGCCCAGCACGCGATTGATCAGGTTGAATTCCAGTTGCTGCACGCCTGCAAGTTTGCCGAGCTTGTTCTGGATCAGCGTCTGTTCGGTGGGGCAGTCCATGGCCTGGATGCGAAAACTGCTCAGCCGAGCGCCGTCCGTCGGCGCCTTGCCGAGCTTGACCACCGACGGTGCCGCTTTGGCTGAGCAGCAGGAATGCCCGTGGTCATGGCCGTGGTCGGGCTTGTGGGTATGAATGGAATCGCTCATCGGGTTACGTCCGTGAAAAGTGCCTGTTGCACAGTAAAGACCCTGTAGCCACTATAGGGTCAAGCACCTGTTTTGGAGGTAACGCCATGAAGATCGGCGAACTGGCAAAAATCACCGACTGCCAGGTCGAAACCATTCGCTACTACGAGCGCGAAGGCTTGTTGCCGGAGCCGGCCCGCAGCGATGGTAATTATCGGGTCTACACCCAGGCTCATGCCGAGCGGCTGACGTTCATCCGCAACTGCCGCACCCTGGACATGACCCTGGAAGAAATCCGCAGCCTCCTGGCCCTGCGCGACAGCCCTCAGGATCAGTGCGAAAACGTCAACGCGCTGATCGACGAACACATCCACCACGTCAAGGCGCGCATCGACGGTCTGCTGGCCTTGCAGACACAACTGATCGACCTGCGCCATCGTTGTGGCGAAGGGCCGGACCTGGATCAATGCGGGATTTTGCAGCGCCTGGAAGTGAGTGGCGCGGTGGCGCCGGAGGTGGAGCATTCACATGTGGGCAGGAGTCATGGGCATTGAGCCGATTTTGAACATATGAAGATCCAATGTGGGAGCGAGCCTGCTCGCGATAGCGCAGTGTCAGTCACATGGATTTCGCATGTGAAGACGCTATCGCGAGCAAGCTCGCTCCCACAGGGGGAGAGGTGGCGTGGCTTAGACCGCCATCGGCGCCGTCATCGGCGCGTGGTGCTGGTAGCCCTCGAGGGAGAAGTCGCTCGGCTCTACTAGCTCCAGCCACTCAGGCTGGTACACACCGGTCTTGGCGAACTCCGGCACGCGCTCGGAAATCACCAGTTTCGGCATCGGGAACGGCTCGCGCTTGAGCTGTTCGTTGAGCATGTCCAGGTGGTTTTCGTAGACGTGGGCGTCGCCGATGAAATAGGTGAACCAGCGTGGCGTGTAGCCGGTCAGGCGACCGATCAGGCTCAACAGCGCGGCGCCTTCGGTGAGGTTGAACGGCGTGCCCAGGCCCAGGTCGTTGGAACGGATGTAAAGGGTCAGGGAGATTTCCTTGGTCTCGACATTCGGGTGGAACTGGTAGAGCAAATGGCACGGCGGCAGGGCCATTTCATCGAGCTGGGCGCAGTTCCAGCCGTGGAACAGGATCCGCCGGCTGCCCGGGTCCTTGATGATGGTGTCGACGCACTGGCGCACCTGGTCGATGGCTTTGTAAAGCACCACGTAGGCCTGGCCGTTTTCTTCGCCCTCGGCGATCTGCCGGTAACCCTGGGCCAGGGTCTGTTCGATGGCGGCCGGGTTGCTCAACGGGATCTGCTTGTAGGCTGGCCACTTGCGCCATTGCACACCATAGATCTCACCCAGGTCGTCTTCGCCCTGGCGAAACGGGTTGGCCAGCCATTGGGCGTTTTCGTTGGCGTTCTGATCCCAGACCTTGCAGCCCAGGGCACGGAATTCGGCGGCGTTGTTGACCCCACGGAGGAAACCGCACATCTCGCCGATGGCCGACTTGAAGGCCATTTTGCGCGTGGTGATGGCCGGGAACCCGTCCTTCAGGTCATAGCGCAACATGGCGCCGGGAAAGCTGATGGTGTTAACACCCGTGCGGTTGGCTTGCTTGGTGCCGTTCTTGATGACGTGGGCCACCAGATCGAGATATTGCTTCATGGGTTACCTGTGTCCTTGAACCCGGGGCCAGCGCCCCGGGGTTCGAATTTAAATCTTGGCCGCCGCAGCCGGCGCACGATGATAGGCCAGCCAGATCAGCGCCAGGCCACCAATGATCATTGGCAGGCACAGCAACTGGCCCATGGTCAGCCAGTTCCACGCCAGATAGCCGAGTTGGGCGTCTGGTACGCGGACGAATTCAACGATGAAACGGAAGATCCCATAGAACAGCGCGAACATGCCCGACACGGCCATGGTCGGCCGTGGCTTGCGCGAGAACAGCCACAGGATGGCAAACAGTGCCACGCCTTCGAGCGCGAACTGGTACAGCTGCGAAGGATGACGGGGCAGCTGCGCCGGGTCGCTGAACGGCGGGAAGACCATCGCCCATGGCACGTCGGTGGCCTTGCCCCACAATTCGGCGTTGATGAAGTTGCCGATGCGCCCGGCCCCCAGGCCAATCGGCACCATTGGCGCGACGAAGTCCATCAACTCGAAAAACGACTTGTTGTTGCGTTTACCGAACCACAGCGCTGCCAGCATCACGCCGATGAACCCACCATGGAACGACATGCCGCCCTTCCAGACTTCGAAGATCAGCGTCGGATTGGCCAGGTACGCGCTCAGGTCGTAGAACAAGACGTAACCCAGGCGTCCGCCAACGATCACGCCCATGGATAGCCAGAACACCAGGTCCGAGAGCTTTTCCTTGTTCCAGGTCGGATCGAAGCGGTTGAGCCGGCGCGACGCCAGCAACCAGGCGCCGCCGATGCCGATCAGGTACATCAGGCCGTACCAGTGGATTTTCAGCGGGCCGATGGCCAGGGCCACCGGATCGATCTGCGGGTAAGGCAGCATTGATATTCCTCGTAAACGTCAAAAATATCCGGGCGACGCTGCCACCTCGGGATTAAGCCAGGATTGCGTCAGAGCAGAAAACTCAAGCCCACGCTGAACAGCAAAGCGGCGAACAGCCGTTTGAGCAAGCGCGGTGACAGGCGATGGGCCAGTCGCGCGCCGAAGCGGGCGAAGACCATGCTCGTCAGGGCAATGCCCAGTAGCGCCGGCAAATAAACAAAACCGAGACTATGAGCCGGCAGCCGCGGATCTTGCCAGCCCAGAATCATGAAACTTAATGCACTGACCAGAGCAATCGGCAAACCGCAGGCCGATGACGTCGCCACCGCCTGTTGCATCGGCACGCTGCGCCAGGTCAGGAACGGCACGGTCAGCGAGCCGCCGCCGATGCCGAAAATCGCCGAGGCCCAGCCGATCACCGTCCCCGCCACGGTCAACCCGACCTTGCCCGGAACTGTGCGGCTGGCCTTGGGCCTCAAGTCCAGGCCCAGTTGTACGGCGACAATCAGGGCGAACACGCCGATGATTTTTTGCAGGTTCGGACCGGAAATCGCTTCGGCAGTGACGGCTCCGAAACCGGCACCGATCAGGATTCCAACGGTCATCCAGGCAAAAATCGGCCAGCGCACCGCGCCTTTGCGCTGATGCTCGCGCACGGCATTGACCGAAGTGAAGATGATCGATGCCAGGGACGTGCCGACCGCCAGGTGCGTCAACACCAGTGGGTCGAAGCCCTGCAAGGTAAAACTGAATACCAGCACCGGGACGATGATGATCCCGCCACCCACGCCGAACAGTCCGGCCAGCACGCCGGCACAGGCGCCGAGCAGCAGATAGAGCACAAATTCCACCAGCGTCCCTCGCCCATCCTAGAAACAAGAGCGGCATGGTAACGGATCCATGGCCTTGGGCTCCACTCAAGGCGATGGATGCCGGGGCGATGTCTGGGTAGAGTGAAACCCACAACAGCTGTGCTCGGCTTTATTTTTAAGGGGACTATCTGATGTGCCTGATCGTATTTGCCTGGCGCCCCGGCCACGCCCGGCCGCTGATCGTGGCGGCCAACCGCGATGAGTTCTACGCGCGCCCGACCTTGCCCCTGGGGCAATGGCCTGACGCCCCTGATGTCCATGCCGGTCGCGATCTGGAAGCCGGAGGGACCTGGCTTGGCGTCGGCGCCGATGGCCGTTTCGCTGCCCTGACCAACATTCGCGACCCGGCCCAGCCGCCCGGCTTCAAGTCCCGTGGTGAACTGGTGGCGCGATTTTTGAGCGGAAATCTTTCAATTGCCGATTATTTGAGCGAAGTGGTGCCCCGTGCCGGTGAGTACGGCGGGTTCAACTTGCTGTTGGGCGATGGCACCGAACTGTGGCACCACAATGCCCGCGATGCCCGGTCACAGCGACTGGCCGAGGGTGTCTACGGTTTGTCGAACGCCGGGCTGAACACGCCATGGCCCAAGCTGCTCAAGGCTCGGGCGGCGTTGGTCGAGGTACTGGACGATCCGCAGCCCCAGGCCCTGTTGGCGCTGCTGAACGACCCGCAGCCGGCCCCGGTAGCCGAACTGCCGGACACCGGCGTAGGGCTGGCGACCGAGACACTGTTGTCGAGTGTGTTCATCACCAGCCCTGCTTACGGGACGCGAGCGAGTACGGCGCTGATTGTCCACGCCGATGGGACGCGGCATTTGGTCGAGCGCAGTTATGGGCCGCTTGGGGGGCATTTGGGGGAGGTGGAGTTTAAGGTTTGATTTTGTGCTGTCATTTCTGGCCCCATCGCGAGCAGGCTCGCTCCCACAGTAGATATCCGGTGGCCACAAACGTTGTGTACAACCGAGATCCACTGTGGGAGCGAGCCTGCTCGCGATGAGGTCGCTAAAGATTCAGAGCGTCTTGTTCGAAGCCGGATTGATCATCCGCGCCAACCCAAGGTTCTTCAGCGCCAGTTGCAAGGAGCTGTGGATTACCTGCGGATTATCGATCGTCATCACTTCGGCCAGCAGTTCCTGGGCCTTGCTGAGGTTGATCTGACGCAGCATCCATTTCACTTTCGGCAGGTTGGTGGCGTTCATCGACAGGCTGTCAAAGCCCATCGCCATCAGCAGCACCGCCGCCGCCGGGTCCCCGGCCATTTCGCCGCAGATACTCACCGGCTTGCCTTCGGCATGGGCGTCGCGGACCACATTCTGCAGGGCTTGCAGCACCGCCGGATGCAGATAGTCGTACAGGTCGGCGACCCGCGGGTTGTTGCGGTCCACGGCCAGCAAATACTGGGTCAGGTCGTTGGAGCCGACCGACAGGAAGTCAACCTGGCGCGCCAGTTCCTTGGTCTGGTAAACCGCCGCCGGAATCTCGATCATCACCCCCACCGGCGGCATCGGCACGTCGGTGCCTTCATCGCGCACTTCGCCCCACGCCCGGTGGATCAGGTGCAAGGCTTCTTCCAGCTCATGGGTGCCGGAAATCATCGGCAACAGGATGCGCAGGTTGTTCAGACCCTCGCTGGCCTTGAGCATGGCGCGGGCCTGGACCAGGAAGATTTCCGGATGGTCGAGCGTCACGCGTATCCCGCGCCAGCCAAGGAAGGGGTTGTCTTCCTTGATGGGGAAGTAGGACAGGGATTTGTCCCCGCCGATGTCCAGGCTGCGCATGGTCACCGGTTGCGGATGGAAAGCGGCCAACTGTTCGCGATAGATCGCCAGCTGTTCCTTTTCGCTGGGGAAGCGCTGGTTGATCATGAAGGGCACTTCGGTGCGATACAGGCCCACACCCTCGGCGCCGCGCTTCTGCGCCCGGGCCACGTCGGCCAGCAGGCCGGTGTTGACCCACAGCGGCATGCGGTGGCCGTCGAGCGTCACGCAAGGCAGGTCCCGCAGCGCATCCAGGCCCAGGGACAGTTGCTTTTCTTCCTCCACCACATCGGCAAACTGCTTGCGCAGCAATTCGGTGGGGTTGGTGTAGACCTCGCCGTGGTAGCCATCGACGATCATCTGGATGCCGTCGACCTTTGAATACGGCAGGTCCACCACGCCCATGACCGTCGGAATGCCCATGGCGCGGGCCAGGATCGCGACGTGGGAGTTGCCCGAACCCAATACCGAGACCAGCCCCGCGAGCTTGCCTTCAGGCACCTCGCCGAGCATGGCCGGGGTCAGTTCTTCGCTGATCAGGATGGTGTTATCGGGATAGACCAGGGTCTGCTGGCGTTCCTGTTGCAAGTAGGCCAGCAGCCGGCGGCCGAGGTCCTTGACGTCGGAGGCACGCTCGCGCAGGTAGGCGTCGTCCATCAGTTCGAAACGGTTGACGTGGTCGGTCACCACCTGGCGCAACGCACCCTGGGCCCACTGACCGGTCTTGATGACCGTGGTCACCTCGCTGCCCAGGGAGGCGTCGTCGAGCATCATCAGGTAAACGTCGAACAGCGCGCGCTCTTCGGGGCGCAGCTGCGTCGCCAGTTTCGCCGACAGGGCGCGCATGTCAGCCCGCACGCCCTCGATGGCTGTCTTGAACAGGCCCAGTTCGGCGGGGATGTCGACGATGGTCTTGTCCGGCACTACGTCGAGGTCGGCGGGCGGCAACATGACCACCGCCGTACCCACTGCCGCGCCGGGTGAGCCTGGCACGCCGACGAACTTGGCTTCCTGGATGCCCTTGCCCTGGCGGCCCAGGCCGCTGATCGACCCGGTGGCTTCGGCGTGGGCGATAACCCCGGCCAATTGCGCGCTCATGGTCACGAGGAAGGCTTCTTCACCTTCGTCGAACTGGCGACGCTCCTTCTGCTGGATGACCAACACGCCGACGACACGGCGGTGGTGGATGATCGGTGCCCCGAGGAACGAGGCGTAGCGTTCTTCGCCGGTCTCGGCAAAATAACGATAGCGCGGGTGATCCGCGGCATTTTCGAGGTTCAGCGGTTCTTCGCGCGTGCCGACCAGGCCGACCAGACCTTCATTGGGTGCCATGCTGACCTTGCCGATCGAGCGCTTGTTCAAGCCCTCGGTGGCCATCAGCACAAAACGGTTGGTCTCGGGGTCCAGCAGATAGACCGAGCAGACTTGGCTGCCCATGGCCTCTTTGACGCGCAATACAATAATCCCCAACGCCGCCTTGAGATCCTTGGCGGAGTTAACTTCCTGGACGATCTTGCGCAGCGTATTGAGCATGGCTCGGGGTCGAACTCCGTCG
>LNAP01002344.1_pt1 | contig 27342 bp, 23 predicted proteins | sample 602601 | NCBI WGS metagenome assembly LNAP01 (sample SAMN02440304, study PRJNA202911) | soil metagenome | biome: Subtropical and temperate rainforests or woodlands; isolation source: soil samples (1 kg each in a 20% v/v slurry with milli Q water) were... ... | reverse complement strand
GCATGGAACTGGCGTATTGGCGATCTGGGGGGGCGTCCAGTGGATAGTGATTTGAGCACCAGCGAATATCGTCGCCTCCTATTTTCTCTGCTGCCGCCGGGCCAGGTGTGGCCCACTGACGTGGACAGTACCTTGCAGCGGGTCCTGGACGGAATTTCTCAGGAGCCTGTCCGCGTACACGCACGCTCAGCAAATTTGCTCGCCGAGGTGGATCCCCGCATCGCCTCGGAGCTGTTTCTAGAATGGGAGTCCAGCTACAGCTTACCTGATGAGTGCGCGCCAGCAGAACAAAGCATGGAAGACCGCCGCGTTGCGCTGGTTGGTCGGATTGTAGGGATCGGCGGTATGCGCCGCGACGATTACTTTTCGTTGGCTGAGGGCCTGGGCTATTCGGATGTGCGGATAGTCGAGCACATGGAAGCTACGGTAGAACTGGCTGATGGAATCGGACATCGCGGCTCTGAAATCGGTGACCTTATGAATGGCGAGGCATGGCTATCAGCTTGGGATCTGCTGATACCGAACGGTGTTGTACGGGAGTCAGTCATCGATACAGCCGAGATCGGTGATCCGTTGCGAAGCTGGGGGGATAGTTTGGTCGAGTGCGCAATGCACGAAGCGGCACCCAGTTGGTTGGTTTTGAATGTTGGTTATCTGGAGAATTAATTATGCAAAAGATTGGCGCTTATACAGAACGTGCAACGGAGCAAGGCGAATGGCGTGCTGGCGACCCTGCCAGCAATGTAAGGGCGACCCCGATGCTTGCTGCGTATTTCAATATGCTGCAGCGAGAGGTTTGTAATGTTGTGACCGGTGCGGGCATGGGCCTGGACTCCCTTGATGATGGACAGCTCCTGCAGGCGATCCAGGCAATGATAGGCGCTGCCGGATACCTTCCGCGATTGCCGGCAATTCCTGAGGCGTATGTCGCCGACGAAATTTACGTCTCTGGATTCGGAGAGCTTGTTTGGGTTGAGACGGCGTTCTTTGTTGGTTATCGGGGCCCCTATTGTGGGCGGCCCGTCTTCAGTCACACCGCAGTACCGTTGCCTCGGGAAGTCGATGCGGTTGGTGGGCTGCTGCCGAAGGCGCAGTATGCGGGCCTGTGGGGGTACGCCCAAGAAGAAAATTTAGTGTATTCCGACACTGTTTGGTCGGCGAATAAAGGCTCGCACTGGTTCGCTGATGTGTCTGAAACGAACTTCCGAGCCCCAGACTTGCGCAACATGTTTCTGCGGTTCACGGGGACTGACGTTGACACTGCAAATGCGAGGCCCCTTGGATCGAATCAGATCGACACGCTGCGCCTGAATGCCGGACTAGAGTGGCACACACAAAACTGGACCAATGACGCCCCGTCGCCGAACGTCGGTACTGGCGCAGTATTTCGTGACGGATATATCGGAGGGCAAATCATTGCCGCCGGCGGAGTCGAGACCAGGGCCATCAACGTGGCACTACACCCGCGCATATTGCTATAGATAGATGCGAGGGTGCAGTGCCGTGTTAGCCCCTCTCGTCTCGGTCGAAGCGCGGGCAACCCGCCCAGCATCGAAGCTACTGCTGGTTACTTGGCTGCTCGTTGCCACCCCTGACACGTCATAGGTAAGGGACTCAATCCACACTCCTACAAATGCGCCAGAATCGCCAGCCGGAGAGTCGCGCACAACACGGTTGATGCTCCCAACGATATTCTGCAGAGCATCAAGCTGCTTGCTACCTAAGCCCCTGACATTTGCAGTGTGAAGTTCTTTCAACAACAAAGGAGTAAAAATTATGAAACAAGCAGTGGTTTATCAAACCGACAGCAACGGACTTTATCTACATGAGGTTTTGGCTAACGAGTTGCCATTAGCGCCGGGAACGTACAACGTTCCCTATGGTGCTAAGTTGATTGCTCCGCCTGCTGCGCCGGTTGGAAAGGTGGCGCAGGCTACAGGCGATCAATGGGTTCTTGTTTCCGACCATAGAGATACGGCGCTATACCGCGTCGACACCGAAGAAAAGTATGAGCTTGGCACTGCGGTCGACTTCGATGGAAGCGTGGTTCGGTACTTAGGTTTTGGCGACGTGCCTGCGTGGTTGACTCCAGTCGAGCCTTTACCGGCTGGTGAGTCCCAGGAGTAGTTATCAACAGTACTTTGTACTAAAAAGACGCGGCGACAAGTTCGGTGCACTAACATCGAACCTGTCCCGCACCAGCAGAGCGAGCTGCCAGATAGGCCAAGGCCGCGCCACCTGTGCACAGGCAGACCAAGGCTACCATTTTAATAAGGGTTGTACAAAAAAATGGCTTCCCCAATTGTTTCTTGGATCGGCGGTAAACGCCGTCTCGCAGACCGGCTGCTGCCGTATTTCCCACCCCACCAGTGCTATGTAGAGCCGTTCGCGGGCGGCGCTGCGCTGTTCTTCCTGCGCCCGGTGCCGGCTGATGTTGAGGTGCTAAACGATGTCAACGGCGAGCTGGTGAATCTTTATAGGGTGGTTAAACACCATTTAGAGGAGTTTGTAAGGCAGTTTAAATGGGCGCTGTCCAGCCGCCAGGTGTTTAAGTGGCTCCAGGCGACCCCAGAGGAAACCATGACGGATATACAGCGCGCCGCGCGGTTCTTCTATCTACAGCAGTCGTCGTTCGGTGCCCGCGTCCAGGGGCAAAGCTATGGCGTGGCCACGACGACACCGCCAGGGCTGAATCTGCTTAGGATCGAAGAGAACCTGTCGGCAGCCCACCTGCGACTGGCTACTGCCTATATAGAGAACCTGCCCTGGGAGGATTGTGTGCGCCGCTACGACCGCGCCCACACGTTCTTTTTCATGGACCCGCCTTACTGGCAGACCGAGGGCTACGGGGTCGAGTTCGGCTGGGACCAGTACGAGCTGCTGGCCAAGACGCTAGGCAGCATCAAAGGCAAGGCGATTGTCACCCTAAACGACCATCCGGCCATCAGGGAATTGTTCAAAGATTTTGTGATTGAATCGACCGATATTAGGTACACGGTGGGTGGTGGCGCTGGCGTGGAAAGGTCGGAAGTGGTGATCTTTAGCTGGGATGTTAAAAACGAGCCGGCCGGGCTATTTTGAGCCGCCCCGGCCTTGTCTTAAACTAAGTGGCGCGAGGTCGCAGACCATGCGGCGCGCTACAAGCGGTCTATCAGAGGCGGACGCCACCGGCGTACTGACAGCAGCCGCCCTCATGGGGATGAACAATACCTACTACCCTTATGTGGAAATGTCGGGTGATGAGCGGCTCAAGACGCTGCCTGCTCAATTGCGCATGAATGCATACGCCACCCACGGAGGAATAGATCAGGCCCGATTCGAACTCTTCGCCCTGGCGGCGTCCATCGTGGGGAAATGCCACTTCTGCGTCAATTCGCACTATGCCAATCTGAAGAAGGCCGGATACACGGCCGAACAGCTGCGCGATGTAGGGCGTATTGCATCAGTGGTAAACGCGGCAGCGCTGGTAATTACCGCTGAGGCAAAATAAAAAGGCGGTCACCCGGCGTAGCGGCAATCAGATGCTGGCCAATAACGCTACGGCCGTGGCCGCTATGCCTTCCTTGCGGCCCAGATAGCCAAGGCTTTCATTAGTCTTGGCTTTTATATTGACATCGTCTATCGATACAGAAAGGTCTGCGGCGATATTGGACACCATAATTGGAGCATGCGGACCGATCTTAGGCGCTTGCGCGTGCACCGTCGCATCTATGTTTACAACAGCCCACCCCTTTTCCCTTACCTTGTCCATGGCTGCGCGCAACAGAACCCTGCTGTCCGCGCCCTTGTAGGTCGGGTCGGTGTCGGGAAAATGCCGACCGATGTCACCCAAGCCGGCGGCCCCAAGGATGGCGTCCGTAACAGCGTGCAGAAGCACGTCGGCGTCAGAGTGGCCCAGCAAACCATGGGTATGCGGGATCGTGACACCCCCGATAATCAAGGGGCGACCCTCTACCAGGGCATGTACATCGAAGCCCTGCCCGACTCGTACGGGAAAATTCATATGTGCTCCATAAAGCGCTTGATTTTGCGGGATTCAGTACTTACAACCATTTTTCCATCAATTCGAAATCTTCCGGCCAGGTTACCTTGAAATTACGCGACGACCCAGGAATCAAACACGGAGCACTCCCAGCCATTTCCATGGCTGAGGCTTCGTCGGTGATTTCACTACCGGCAAGGTCGACCCGTTGCAGCGCATTCAGCAAATGCAAGGCGGGAAACATTTGAGGAGTCTGGGCCAGCCATAAGCCATCGCGCTCCAGGGTCCGTTCCACAGTCGCCAAGGTACTGCCCGTTGCGGACGCCCGCCCACCACGGAGCTTGATCAGCGGGCACGCCTGCTTCACCGTATCGCCCACCGGCAGAGCAAGCAGGCCGCCCGTATTCAACTGAAGACAGCTATCAATAAGACGGGCCAAGGCATCGGCCGGCAGACCGGGACGGGCAGCATCATGAACCAATACCCAGTCATCGACGCCCATACTTGCGTCCCGCATTGCAGCCAACACGGTTTGTGCGCGACTGGGGCCACCGCAGCGCCGCCAGACAGTCCGTTCGAGTCCCAGCAATGCCTGCTCCACCCAAATGTCGTGTGGGGCTACCGCCACCCTCACCTGTGCTATGCGCGCGTCGGCCAGCAATGCCTTCACCGCCCAACGCAACATGGGCTCGCCGTTCAATAGCCGGTACTGTTTGGGCAGAGCCGCTGCGCTCAATCCCATGGCGGGTCCGCCCTCTTGGCTGCCGGGACCATATTGGGAGGGTGCCGCGCCTGCGGACTGGGCGCGCGTGCCGATGCCCGCCGCCGGGACAATTGCAATCAGTTTCTTATACATAGGAAAGGCATTTTATAATGACTATCTACATGAATATAGAAATAACCCCTCCCCCGTCGCTTCCCTCCACTAAATCCGTGCTCGCCGGCTTGAAGCCGGGGCAGCGGAATGCACAACCCATCCCGCCGGGTTCAGGCGACGCATGGATGCTTGCCGACCTGGCACGTGCATCCCGACACACGCTGGTCGTGTTATGCGCCGAGCCGTTGGCCGCCCAACGACTGGCCGAGGAGATCCTGCTGTTCGCGCCAGAATTGCGCTTGCGGCAACTTCCCGATTGGGAAACCCTGCCCTATGATAGTTTTTCTCCGCACCAGGATTTGATCTCAGAGCGCTTGCGCACATTGCATGCTCTGATGCAGGAAAGCGTCGATATCCTTACGGTTCCGGTCACGACTGCCCTATACCGTCTTGCGCCACCCGAGTTCCTTGCTGCCTATACCTTCTCCTTCAAGCAAGGAGACGCACTTGACGAAGACGGACTGCGCCGCCAGTTGACCCTGGCCAACTACACCCATGTCACCCAGGTGACAGCGCCCGGCGAGTTCTGCATACGCGGCGGCCTGATCGACCTGTTCCCCATGGGATCAGTCCTGCCCTACCGCCTCGATCTGTTCGACAACGAAATTGAATCAATTCGAAGCTTCGATATCGACACCCAGCGCAGCCTGTATCCCGTCAAGGAAGTCCAATTGCTGCCGGGCCGCGAGTTTCCGATGGACGAAACCGCGCGCAACCAGTTTCGTGCACGCTTTCGGGAAATCTTCGAGGGTGATCCGTCCCGTGCCCTCCCCTACAAAGACATTGGCAATGGCATTGCATTTGCGGGCATCGAATACTACCTGCCGCTGTTTTTTACCCATACGGCCACACTGTTCGATTATCTGCCCGCCCAGTCGCTGACGGTGACGCTGGGTGATATCAACCAGGCTGTGCAACGATTCGGGCACGACACACAAGGCCGGTATCAATTCCTGAAATCCGATCGCGAACGACCCGTCTTGCCACCCGAACAACTCTTTCTCAGCGAAGAAGAGCTGTTCACGCACCTGAAGGCGTTTGCCAGGCTGGCCTTGGGCGAAGACGGACTGCATCCCGATTTCCAGCCGGCCCCCACCGCCGCCATCGTACGGCGCGCCGAAGATCCCGTCGCAAGCCTGCGTGCTTTGCTGGATCGGAATCACGGCCGCATCGCCTTGTGCGCGGACTCCGCCGGACGACGTGAGACGCTACTGCAAATGCTCGAGGAATTCGGAATAAAGCCGGACTTCGCGAGCGAAACGCTGCAGGACTTCCTGGCGTCGGAAAGCCGTTTTGCGTTGGTGATCGCACCCGTCTCCAGCGGCTTTGTGCTGGTCGATCAGGCGCTCACGCTGCTGACCGAAAACGATCTCTATCCAAGCCAGGCCCGCCCGACTCGACGCGGTAAGCGCGCGCAGGAACACGCGAGCGACGTGGAAGCAATGGTGCGCGACCTATCGGAGTTGCGCGAAGGCGATCCCGTCGTGCATGCTCAACATGGCATTGGTCGCTACTGCGGGCTGATCGAAATGGATCTCGGTGAAGGACTGATGGAACTCCTGCACCTGGCGTATGCCAACGGCAGCACGTTGTATGTACCAGTAGCACAACTGCACGTCATCGCCCGCTACAGCGGCTCCGACCCCGATCATGCGCCACTGCATCAATTGGGCTCCGGCCAGTGGGACAAAGCGCGGCGCAAAGCCGCCAAACAGGTGCGCGACGCCGCTGCCGAACTGCTGGCGCTGTATGCCCAGCGCGCGGCCCGCGAAGGATATCGTTTCAAGCTTCCAGTCAATGACTACCACGCCTTCGCGGAAGGCTTCGGCTTCGAGGAAACCCCGGACCAGGCAGCCGCCATCGAAGCTGTCATCGGCGACATGACGTCGGGTCGCCCCATGGACCGACTGGTGTGCGGTGACGTTGGTTTTGGCAAGACCGAAGTGGCGCTTCGTGCGGCGTTCCTGGCGGTGCTCAACGGCAAGCAAGTCGCACTGTTGTGCCCGACCACTCTACTGGCTGAACAGCACGCACAGACCTTTTCCGATCGCTTTGCCGACTGGCCCGTGAAGATCGTGGAGCTGTCGCGCTTCCGGTCCGGTAAGGAAGTAGCGGCCGCCATCCAGGGACTCAACGATGGCCGCGTCGATATCGTGATCGGTACCCACAAGATTTTGTCGAAAGACGTCGTGTTCAAGCGCCTCGGTCTGGTTATCATCGACGAGGAGCATCGATTCGGTGTCCGCCAGAAAGAAGCGCTGAAAACCCTGCGTGCGGAAGTCGATGTGCTGACCCTTACCGCAACGCCCATTCCGCGCACGCTGGGTATGTCACTGGAAGGCATACGCGACTTCTCCGTGATCGCGACCGCACCCCAGAAACGGCTCGCCATCAAGACCTTCGTACGACGGGAAGACAAAAGCACAATACGCGAAGCCCTGCTGCGCGAACTCAAACGCGGCGGCCAGATATACTTCCTTCATAACGAGGTCGACACCATCCAGAACCGACGGGCCAGCCTGGAAGAACTGGTGCCTGAAGCGCGTATTGCGGTTGCCCACGGACAGATGGCGGAACGCGAACTCGAAGAAGTCATGAAGGGCTTCTACCAGCAGCGTTATAACGTATTGCTTTGCACGACCATCATCGAGACAGGTATAGACGTGCCAACCGCCAATACCATCGTCATACATCGCGCCGACAGATTGGGGCTTGCTCAACTGCACCAGTTGCGGGGGCGCGTGGGCCGCTCACATCATCAGGCTTATGCCTATTTGATGACGCCCGGCGAAGATGCCATCACGTCAAACGCCAAAAAGCGCCTGGAGGCCATACAAGCCATGGAAGAGCTGGGCGCCGGCTTTTTCCTGGCCATGCACGATCTTGAAATACGAGGGACCGGCGAAGTGCTGGGCGAATCGCAGTCGGGAAACATCCAGGAAATTGGCTTCTCCATGTATTCCGATATGCTGAACGCGGCCGTCCGGGCACTTAAGTCAGGCGAAGAGCCTGACCTGGATTCGCCTTTTGCCTCGCTTTGCGAAGTGAACTTGCACGCCTCCGCCCTGCTTCCCTCGGACTTTTGTCCGGACGTGCATGCACGATTGGGGTTCTACAAAAAACTGTCGCATGCCAAGCATGAAGATGATCTGATCATGATTCAGGAGGAACTGATAGATCGCTACGGCAAGCTGCCCGAGGCCGCGCAGACCTTGCTTGCCACCCATCGATTGCGCCTCCATGCCGAACCTCTGGGCATTATCAAGATCGATGCCAGCGATACCCAGGCCATGATCCAGTTCTCCGCCAAGCCGAATATCGAACCGATGCGCATCATCGAGCTCATACAGAAGCAGCGCGATGTGCGCCTTGCGGGACAAGACAAGTTGAAGATTGAAATCAAGCAAGGCCAACTGGTCAGTGCCCGCATTGAAACAATACGCAAAGTGCTGCGGTCCCTGGCTTAGCGCCGGGGAAAAGCGCAGCGCGACAGGCCGGGTTACGCGATCCGACGCTTCAGAGCAGTGCTTGTCAATGGCTCAGGCGGAACCAGTTCAATATTGCGTCAAGGGGGCTTACGTTCAACGCATAGTTGGCTTGCCGCCGCACCACTGGCTTGGCGCGATACGCCACCGAGTACTGCGCCAACGCCAGCATTTTCAGGTCGTTGGCACCATCGCCCACGGCAATGATCTGTTCCGGGGCGGCCCCCAATTCGTCGGCCAGCCGTTTCAAGTGATCCGCCTTACCCTGTGCGTCCACAATAGTACCCACGACTTTACCGGTAAGCTTTCCCTCGTTCGTATCAAGAAGGTTGGCGTGGCAGGCATCGAGCGAAAGACGCGCTTTCAGACGCTCGGTAAAAAACGTAAAACCACCGGAAACCAAAAGCGACTTCAGCCCTGTCTTCCTGGCTGTGGAAATCAGTTTCTCGGCACCGGGGTTAAGGCGAAGGCGCTGTTCGTATACCTGTTCCAGCGCGCTCACCGGGACCCCTTCCAGCAAAGCCACACGCCGCTTCAGGCTTTCGGAAAAATCGGTGATCTCGCCGCGCATGACGGCTTCGGTGATCGCGGCCACTTCAGCCTTGCGACCGACCATATCGGCGATCTCGTCGATGCACTCGATATTCACTAGTGTGGAGTCCATATCCATGGCCAATATCCGACAATCGCGCAATCGCGCGATTTGCTCGAAAAACGCATAATCGATGCCGAATTCAGCGCAACATTCTTCGATCGCGACACGTTCGCCTTTGTCGACATCAAGTAGGCGTACGGCCGTGCTGCCCAATTCCTGTACCCCGCCGGCGCTGGCGATGGCCGCTATTTTCTCGATATTGGCGGCAACAAGGTTGGGAGCTTGCAGGATAAGGTGAGTCATAGTGAATAAGTCATAAAAAACGCCGCGATATTGCACCGGTAAACCGGCTGTAGCATCATGAAGATGAAAATGTTGCGAGCCATTTTAACTGCTTACCAATCAAGCCTGGTTTGGGCACGAAACGGCGTTACTATTAACGCCGTTTCCCGGCTCTCGCCGGGTTGTGTACAGGACAAAGCCTTCCTGTTCTCCTTCGACAAAGTCAATGCCAGTGCATCATTTTCCGGCGCGCCCCGTAGCAAGCCGAATCCGCCCCTTTTCAATCACGAAAGCGCTATTCTTCTGTCTGCTGTGCCTTTGCACGGCGTTCACATTCGTAGTGGCTCATGCCGCCGATTCCGACGCAAAGATCGAGCCCGAGAAAGTGCTGGACGCGGCACGTGCCCAAATCGACATGGTGCAGAAAAAGCTCGAAACCCACGGCGACAAGCCTCTGGACGACGCACAGCTTGCGGAGCTCCGAAGTACCGCACTGGGCGCGCAGGCCCAGGCAGAAGCGGCCGCAGGCGCCATTGAGCCGCTGTTCACCAGCGTAAAAGCGCGTATGGCCGAACTCGGCGCACCTACCGAAGGCACACCCGAGGCGCCGGACGTTGCCGAACAACGAAAACAGCTGGCCAAGAACAGCAGTTCGCTGGACGCCCAGATAAAACTCGCCAGGCTTATTGCCGTGGAAGCGGGGCAAGCATCGGAGCAGATTCTGAAACTGAGGCGGACGCAGTTCCAGGCGCAGCTGGGCCAGCGCACGTCGTCTATTGCAGCACCCAAGTTCTGGAGCGGATTGCTGGCTGAATGGCCTCAGGACCTCGGCAGGCTCAAACCCATGCTCGTGGACCTCCCGGCATTGTTCAATGCCGTGTCGGCAGCTACCCATGTCATCGTGCTGGCGGCCATCCTATTGATCATTGGCCTGCGGATCCAGGCTGGCCGCGCCCTGTTGCGGATGAGCATTACACGGGTGGCTCCTGGACGCTTGCGCAGGTCATTGCACGCCACGATACTCGTCTTATTGACGACGGCGACTCCCGGCCTGATCGGCGGGGTTGCGCTCTTGGGCTTGCGCCTGAACAGCGACATCCCGGACTTGGTGGAATCCCTGTTGAATCAAGCTATCGGCATAGCCTGCTTTGGCGGCTTCGTCACCGGATTGGGCAACGCGCTACTCTTGCCGGGTCGTCCCACATGGCGCCTTCCGCCGATCAGCGACACCGTTGCGTCGGGGCTGCGCTGGTTTCCCCTTGCGCTGTCCATCGTCCTCTCGTTCGGCTGGGCAGCTCAGCGGCTTGCCGTCCTGATCAACGCCAGCCTGGTTGCCACCGTCGCCCTGGACTGCTTCATGGCCCTGACTCTCAGCGTCACCCTGGGTCTGGCGATGCAGCGCATCCATAGCCTGAGCCGCCTGGTGCCGGGCGAAGAACATCAGGCCAGGCCGCCTTTACCGATGGCGCTTTCGTTGTTGCGAGGCGCCGTCTGGATTGCGGTGGCATCCAGCATTGTGTGCCTGCTCAGCGGCTATGTCGCGCTGGGCAGCTTTATTATCAAACAACTGGTCTGGATCAGCCTGGTGCTCGGTTCGACGTATCTGCTGACCGGTCTGATCGACGACATCTGCGGCAGCCTGCTCGCGTCTACCAAACGCAATGGCGGTGACGAAGGGCACAGCCGTCCGTGGTTCCGCGCACGCAGCCAGGCAACCGTACTGGTATCCGGCGTATTGCGCCTGCTGCTGGTTCTATTCGCCTTGATGCTATTGCTGTCGCCATTTGGCGGTGGGCCCGGCGAGTGGATACGCCAGATCGATCACCTGCACGCCGGCATTGCCATCGGCGAAGTGCAGATCCGCCCTACCTCCGTTCTGACGGCCATATTCGTCCTGCTTCTCAGCTTTGGCGCCGTCAAATTGCTGCAACGATGGCTGGCTGATCAGTATCTGCCGACCACCAGCCTGGACTCCGGCATGCGGCTTTCCACAGCCACATTGTTCGGGTACGCAGGTTATGTCGTCGCCATTGCACTTTCTTTATCTGCCGTCGGCATCAGCCTGGACCGGGTGGCCTGGATAGCCAGCGCACTATCGGTCGGCATAGGCTTCGGACTACAGGCAGTCGTGCAAAACTTCATATCCGGACTGATACTGCTGGCCGAGCAGCCGGTGAAGGTAGGCGATTGGGTGTCTCTCGGCGGCATCGAAGGCGACATTCGACGTATCAATGTGCGCGCGACCGAAATCCAGATGGGTGATCGCTCCACCGTGATTGTGCCCAACTCGGAATTCATCACGAAAGTCGTACGAAACGTCACGCACGCCAATCCCTTAGGGCGAGTCCAGATAAAGCTCTCGCTGCCAGTGAACACCCATGCCGAGCAAGTCCACGACCTCATGCTCCTTGTGTTCCAGGAAAATACGGAGGTGCTGAACGAACCGGAACCCGACGTCATGCTCGATGGCGTAGACGCGACAGGGCTGGTCTTCAACGCGACCGGCTATGTAGGATCGCCACGTTCGGCTTACCGGATACGCAGCGCGCTGCTGTTCGAAATACTGAAACGTTTGCGCGACGCGAAATTGCCGTTGATCAGCCCACCCACCATGGTGTTGAAGGAGTCCGGCCAAGAGGCCTGATCCGCCAGACAACGATCAGCCAGTTGTTCGAGCCTGACGGGGCTTGGGGCGGCGAAGCAAATAGCGGTACACGAAGCCGGGATATCCCAACACCAGAAACAGGCTGAACGTCACTGCATAAAATTCCCAGCCTTGAGTAAACCGGTTGCCCAAGTTGACTTCGAAGGCAAAGCCCAGAATGCCGACCAAGAGGTAGAACATCAGCATTTCCAGCAGGCGCACGAAAAAAGACTTCTCGATTACGTAAGCGCGGCTGCGCCAGCCCGGGTAGGCCAGCAACGCCGCAATGACAACGGCAAGGCCGCCGATCTTGGCGAGAAACAGGGAAACCGACGCCAAATCGGATGCCATCACCAGCGCGCCCCCGATCAGTCCAAATGCTCCATAAGCCAAGGTTGCAAGCAAGGCAAGGAATATCAGGGAAAAAATCCACTGCATCCATGCGGGAGCGGCAGGCTCGCCTTTCTGTGTCCACGGCAATATCAGGAAGGGTCGTTCCGCGAGAAAAGGAAGATTAGCCGTTATCAAAGACAATCCGATAAGAATCCAAACGGCAAATGACTGATTCATCAATAACTTCCTCTGGCCCTGGCATTGCCAGGACCTGACTGATCGATAGACTGGGACGTCCGTTCCGCCGAAGAGGGCGGAACCTGGCTGGGCCGCCGCAACCCATGCGGGGCTGGGCTGCTACCGCCTAGAATTTGAGCGAGCCTTCGATGACGCTGACACACAAGGCCATCAATCCGCCAGGCAAGACGCCCAGAACGATGATCAACAGCCCGTTAACGGACATAAGCCCGCTGGTGATGATGCCGTTATCGATAAGCACCGGTTCGCCCTCGGGTTCGTCGAAATAGGCCATCTTCACAACGCGCAGGTAATAGAATGCGCCGATCAGCGAAAAGAGTACGGCAACCACGGCAATCGCAATGTGGCCGGCACCGACCAGCGCCTGCAGTACGGCGAGCTTCGCATAGAAGCCGGCCATGGGGGGAATACCCGTCAGCGAGAACATGGAAAGCAATAGCACGCCAGCCAGGATGGGATTACGACGGTTGAGCCCCTTCAGGTCGGAAATGTTCTCGCATTCAAAGCCCTTGCGGCTGAGCAGGAGTATCAGTCCGAAGGTACCCAGCGTGGTCAATACATAGATGATCATGTAAAACAATGAAGCGCCATAGGCAGCACCGGTGGCGGCGGCCTGGTCCTGTACCACGCCAGAGAGCAGGCCCAGGAACACGAAACCCATGTGAGAAATGGTCGAATAGGCCAGCATGCGCTTGAAGTTGGTTTGCGCAATTGCCGCGATATTGCCGATGGCCAGAGAAAGGACGGCCAAGATAAGCAACATCGGCTGCCAGTCGACGGCGATACCGTGCAGGCCTTCTATCAGCAAGCGCAGAGTAATGGCAAAAGCCGCCAGCTTCGGTGCCGCCCCCAACAACAGAGTGACCGAGGTCGGCGAGCCTTCGTAGACATCGGGAGTCCACATATGAAAGGGTGCGGCAGCGAGCTTGAACGCCAATCCCGATACGATGAACACCACACCGAATATGAGCGGCAGGCGCTCCGCCTGTCCGCTACCGATGACTTCGGCAATAAGGGTCAGGTCGAGCTGGCCGGTTGCACCATAGATCATGGACATGCCGTACAACAGCACTCCTGAAGCCATCGAGCCCAGCATGAAATACTTCATGGCGGCTTCCGTCGCCTTCAGATCGTCGCGACGCAATGCCACCAGGGCGTACAAGGCGAACGACATCAATTCGACACCCAGATACACGGTGAGCATGCTGCCGGCCGAGATCATCACCATCTGGCCCAATAAAGCGAACAATGTCAGCGAATACATTTCGCCGCCGTTCTTCATCATGCTGCGCGCTTCGGCGTACCCGCGTCCGTAGATCAAGGTGGCGCCAACCGCCAAATAAGACAATATCTTCAGGAAGTGCGCCAGCGAGTCGACCACATACAGTCCGCCGAACGAACTGCCCTGCACGCCTTCGCTCCACTGCCAGAAAGACAGACCAGTCAGGGACAGCAGTGTGATAATGCTGAGCGTAAAAGTGACATGACGCGATTCGGCTTTGTTCATCGCGTCGACGAGCAGTGTGACGGCAGCCAGAATCAGAAGCAGAATCTCGGGCAGAGCCAAGGCGAAGTCATAAGGATTTTGCATAATAGTTCGGGTCTACAGTTTCGAGATAGAGACGTGCTGCAACAAGGCTTCCACCGACACGTGCATGACGTCTGTAAACGGCTTGGGATAGATACCCATATATAACACCGCGATTGCCATGACACCGAGGATGAAGAACTCGCGCGAGCTCAGATCGGTCATGGCCCGTACGTTGTCGTTGGCGATATCGCCGAACGCCACGCGCTTGAGCATCCACAAGGAATAGGAAGCGCCCAGTATCAGCGCCAGCGCAGCAAGAAGCCCTATCCAGAAGTTATATTGGACGGCGCCCAGAATTACCGTGAATTCGCCAACGAAGCCGCTGGTCGCCGGCAATCCACTGTTGGCCATCGAAAACAGCACGAAAAAGGTCACAAACCGCGGCATGACATTGACTACGCCGCCGTAATCATCAATACGCCGCGTGTGCATGCGGTCGTACAACACGCCGATACACAGGAACATTGCGCCCGACACGAAACCGTGCGAGATCATCTGGATGATCGCGCCTTCGAGGCCAGCCGTATTGAACAAGAAGAAACCCAGCGTCACGAAGCCCATGTGGGCCACCGATGAATAAGCAACCAGCTTCTTCATATCGTCCTGAACGATGGCGACCAGTCCGATATAAATGACGGCAATCAGCGACAAGGCGATCATCATGCCTGCCAAGCTTTGCGATGCATCAGGGGTGATAGGCAGAGAAAACCGAAGAAATCCGTATGCGCCCAACTTGAGCATGATGGCTGCCAGCACGACGGAGCCGCCTGTCGGCGCCTCGACGTGTGCGTCCGGCAACCAGGTATGGACCGGCCACATCGGCACTTTGACGGCAAAAGCAGCCAGTAGCGCAAGGAAAACCAGGATTTGTGGCGTATACCCCAACTTCAATTGATGCCAGGTCAGGATGTCGAAGGAGCCGCCGGATGCATGCCAGAGGTAGATGAATGCAATCAGGGTCAGCAACGAACCCATCAACGTGTACAGGAAGAACTTGAATGCGGCGTATACGCGGTTAGGACCGCCCCACACCCCGATAATCAGGTACATCGGAATCAGGGTGGCTTCAAAAAAGACGTAAAACAGCATGCCATCGAGCGAGGCAAACACGCCCACCATCAGGCCCGACAGGATCAGGAAGGACGCCATGTACTGTCCGACCCGGCTGGTGATGACTTTCCAGCCGGACAATACCACGATGATCGTGATAAAGGCGGTGAGCAGGACGAACCAGATGGAAATCCCATCGATGCCGACGTGATAGTTGACTGCGAAAGTCTCTATCCACGATGTCTTCTCGACGAACTGCATGTCGGCCGTACTGGAATTGAAGCCGAAGTACAAGGGCAAGGTTACCAGGAAGCCCGCCACGGAGCCCACTAGTGCCAGCATACGCGTGAGTCCCGGCCGGTCGTCGCGACCAACCATTAGTACGATCAGGCCAGCAATAATCGGTACGAAGATCGCAAGCGTTAACCAAGGGAGAGTAGAAGACGCCATATCGCTAGCCATCAGAGAACCGTCAGTACAAAAAAGGTTAATAAAGCCATGATCCCGATGATCATCGCGAAGGCATAGTGATAGATATAGCCGGATTGCAAGTGGCGGCTGGCGGCTGCCAACAGGCCTATGAATCGCGCACTTCCATTGATCATGATGCCGTCTATCAGGCCGCGATCACCCGCCTGCCAGAACCCTCTACCCAAGCCGCGCACGGCGCGTGCAATAACTTGCTCGTTGAACCAGTCGGCATAGTATTTGTTGTCCAGCACGCGGTTGATGAACGACAGCTTCTTATGTATGGCGGACGGAACCTTCGGATTAATGAGGTAGCAATACCAGGCCACGACCAGACCCGCGATCATGAGCCAGAAAGGCAGCGTCACAAAGCCATGCAGCGCGTAGGCGACCCAGCCATGCCAATGCCCGGCCAGTTCGGCCATGGCGGGATGCGCCGGCAACACCTTGATTACGCCATCGAAGAAGCCGTCGAACAGGAGCGGATCGATGAAGCAAATGCCAGCGATGACGGACGGAATGGCCAACAGCACCAAAGGCAGGGTCACGACCCACGGCGATTCATGAGGCGTACCGCCATGATGGCCGTGTTCGTCATGCCCATGTGCGGCATGATCATGAGCATGGAACCGCTCTTTGCCATGGAACACCAGGAAGTACACACGGAAGGAGTACAGGGAAGTGACGAACACGCCGATCAATGTCGCGTAATAGGCAAAGTTTGCACCCCAGACATTAGCAGCGCCCGCCGCTTCGATGATGTGCTCCTTGGAGTAGAACCCTGAGAAAAAGGGTGTACCAACCAAGGCCAGCGTTCCCACCAGGAAGGTAATCCATGTAATCGGCATGTACTTGCGCAGGCCACCCATGTTGCGGATATCCTGGTCATGGTGCATGCCGATGATCACCGAGCCTGCGCCCAGGAACAGCAATGCCTTGAAGAATGCGTGCGTCATCAGGTGGAAAATGGCGCCTGAATAGGCCGACGCGCCAAGCGCGACAGTCATGTAGCCCAGTTGCGACAAAGTAGAGTAGGCAATGACCCGCTTGATATCGGTCTGGACGATGCCCAGTATGCCCAGGAACAAGGCTCCGATCGCGCCAATGACTATCATTACCGACAGCGCGGTGTCGGAGTACTCGAACACGGGTGAAAACCGGGCCACCATGAAGATGCCGGCTGTAACCATGGTTGCCGCGTGGATCAGTGCCGAAATCGGCGTCGGGCCTTCCATCGAATCGGGAAGCCAGGAGTGCAACGGAACTTGTGCCGACTTACCCATGGCTCCAACGAACAAGGCTATGCAGGCCACGGTAAGCAGTTGCCAGTCGGTACCCGGGAAAGTCATGCCTGCCAGCTTTTCGGTCTGGGCGAACACGTCACCGTAGTGCATGCTGCCTGTGTAGGCAAACAACAGCGCAATACCGAGCAAGAACCCGAAATCGCCTACGCGATTCATCAGGAAAGCCTTCATGTTGGCAAAAATGGCAGTTGGACGCGTGTACCAGAAACCAATCAACAAGTAGGACACCAGACCCACGGCTTCCCAGCCGAAGAACAACTGAACCATGTTGTTGGACATGACCAGCATCAACATGGAAAAGGTGAACAGCGAAATATAGGAAAAGAAACGCTGGTAGCCCGGATCGTCGGCCATGTATCCGATGGTATAGATATGCACCATGAGCGACACCGATGTAACCACCACCATCATCAGCGCTGAGAGGGAATCTATGAGAAACCCCAGTTCAAGCTTGGTCGTGCCGATGACACTCCAGGTGTAGAGCGCGCCGTCGAAGGTCTGCCCGTCCAGCACCTGCAGCAAGACAATGACGGAACCAATGAAGGAGATCAGTACGCCCAGAATGGTAATAAGATGAGAGCCGCGCCGGCTGACGAAGCGGCCTAGAAACCCCGTACCGAAAAATCCGGCCAATATGGCTCCCACCAAGGGAGCCAGCGCAATCAATAAATATAGATTTGGTGAATTCATAGTATGTGCAATCCCATCAACCCTTGAGCTGGTCAAGTTCTTCAACGTTGATCGTATTCAGGTTGCGGAACAGCAGCACCAAAATCGCCAATCCGATGGCCGCTTCAGCGGCCGCCACCGTAAGAATAAAGAAAACGAACACCTGGCCGGCGGTGTCTCCGAACCAGGTAGAAAACGCCACGAAGTTCATATTGACCGCGAGCAACATGAGCTCGATGGACATCAAAAGAATGATGATATTGCGACGGTTCAGGAAGAATCCAAAGATACCGGTCGCAAACAGGATAGCGCCAAGTATCAGGTAATGAGCGAGCGTCAGTGTCATTTCTTGTCCCCATGGTCTTGATTGGCGCCGGGTACCGCGGAAGGCAATTCGGTTTGCGAAGGAATGCTGACCATGCGCAGGCGATCACTGGCACGCACTTTCACCTGTTCGGATGGACGTGTCCGCTTGACATCAGTGCGGCGACGCAAGGTAAGCGCAATAGCCGACACCATGCCGACCAGCAGAATGACACCTCCAACCTGCACGGCAAACACGTAGTCGGTATACATTGCCACGCCCAACGCGTAGGTATTATCGTAGTCGTCGGCCACAGCGGCCTGTGGGCCGGCATCGAACCAGGTCTTGGCCAGCACGAAGGCCATTTCCAACACCATGATCAACCCAATGACCAGGCCGAGCGGCAGGTAAGTCTTGAGGCCGGTACGCAACGCTTCCAGGCGCACGTCCATCATCATGACGACGAACAGGAACAGGACCATGACGGCGCCGACATAGACCACGACCAGCAGCAGGGCGAGAAATTCGGCACCCAGCAACATCCAGATCATGGATGCCGTGAAAAACGTCAGAATAAGGTGCAGGACACCGGTGACCGGGCTGGTTGCGGTGATAACGCGAAACGCGGCCACTACCAGCACCAACGCCAATATATAAAACAGGACTGTAGAAAAAATCATGAGTGTCGGGTCCGGGCATCAACGATAAGGGGCGTCTTCGGAACGACGGCGTGCAATCTCGGGCTCGTAACGATCACCGATCGCCAGCAGCATGTCTTTGGTGTAGTACAGGTCGCCACGCTTTTCGCCGTGATATTCGGAGATGTGCGTTTCAACGATGGAATCCACCGGACAGCTTTCTTCGCAGAAGCCACAGAAAATGCATTTGGCCAGATCGATGTCGTAACGCGTCGTGCGCCGCGTACCGTCGTCGCGTTCTTCCGATTCGATGGAGATGGCCAGGGCCGGGCACACCGCTTCGCACAGCTTGCAGGCAATGCAGCGCTCTTCCCCGTTGGGATATCGGCGCAGCGCATGCAGCCCCCGAAAACGTGGCGATGCAGGCGTTTTCTCCTGCGGATAGCGCAAGGTAACCTTGCGCTTGAAGAAATACTTGCCCGTCAACATCTCGGACAGCATCAAGCTGCCGAAGAAATCTTTAATTGCTTCCATAATCTAGCCCCTGTGTCCTATTGCCATATATTCCATGGCGTTTGCATCCAGATCGCGACCACCAGCAACCATATGCCGGTGAACGGAATGAACACTTTCCAGCCCAGACGCATGATCTGATCGTAGCGATAACGAGGGAACGTCGCACGGAACCACACAAACATCGAAACCACTACAAAGGTCTTGAGTCCCAACCACAGCCACCCCGGTATCCAGGTCAGCGGCGCAATTTCCAGGGGGGGCATCCAACCGCCCAGAAACATGATGGAAGCCAAGGCCGAAAGCAAGATCATGTTGGCGTATTCGCCAAGGAAGAACAACGCGAAGCCCATGCCCGAATACTCGACCATGTGACCCGCCACAATTTCCGACTCGCCCTCTACAACGTCGAAGGGATGCCGATTGGTTTCGGCCACCGCGGACACGACGTAGATTACGAACAAAGGCAACAAGGGCAACCAGTTCCAGGACATGAAGTTCACGCCCTTATCGGCAAACCAGCCCTGCCCCTGGCCATTGACGATCCCGCTTAAATTCAGCGTACCCGACACCAGCAGGACGGTGATCAACACGAAACCGATAGCAAGTTCGTAAGAAACCATTTGCGCCGCGGCGCGCAAGGCACCCAGAAAGGCATACTTGGAATTGGACGCCCAACCCGCCACGATGACCCCATATACGCCTATCGAGGTAATGGCCATAACATAGAGCAGTCCCGCGTTCACGTTGGCGAGGACGATTTCCGGGCCAAACGGAATCACGGCCCATGCTGCCAGCGCCGGCATAAGCGTGACCACGGGTGCCAGGACATACAAGACCTTATTGGCCTTAGCGGGCATGATCACTTCTTTGGTAAGAAGCTTGAATACGTCGGCGAACGGTTGCAACAGACCGCGATAACCCACCCGGTTGGGGCCCCGGCGCACGTGCATGGCGCCTATCATCTTGCGTTCCCAGTATGTCAGGTAGGCAACGGACAAAATGATGGGCACGGCGATGACGACGATTTTGACGATCGTCCAGACCACCAGCCAGGCGGTGGGGCCGATGAGACCTGTACCGTAATTATTGAGAAGAGTAAGCCACTCCATTAGGCACGCTCCACCGTCAGTTGGCCGAAACCGCTACCCAGCGCCAGCGTTTCATTGAACGCTGTGGCGACCCGCACACATCCCGGCGCTACCGTATCGTCCAGGAAAGCCGCAAGAACCACTTGTCCTTGCGCCGAGCCGATGCGCACAGCTGTACCCGCTTCGATGCCCAGGCCGGCCAGCGTACTGGATGCCATGCGGGCGTGGGGTGCCTGGGATGCAGTCGTATCCTGCAAGGGCTGCGAACGACGCACCAGAGCGTCGCTGCGGTAAATCGGTACATCAGCAACCCGTTCGAGGCCTTCGCGCTTGCTGGACAAACCCGCGCTGGCAATCACGTCGTTGGACAGACGCCCATCGATGCCGCTGACCAGTACGGTCTCGCGGACGGATTCAGAGGTCTCGTCATCGAATCCCTGCAACTGGAACAGGTTGCCCAGAACGCGCAAGACCTTCCAGGCCGGACGTGTGTCGGCAAACGGCGCCGCGGCACCCTTGAAGCTTTGGACCCGCCCTTCCGCATTGACGAACGTGCCAGATGTTTCGGTGAACGGCGAAATTGGCAACATCACATCGGCCCACTCTTGCGCCGCCGATTTGAAGGAAGTCAGTGCAACGGCGAAGCCCGCCGCCTTCAGGACTTCGAGCGCGCGGGCGCCATTGTCGCTGTCGAAGGCAGGTTCGGCATGCAGGACCAGATACGCTTTAAGCGGCTGAGCGAGCATTTGCTCGGCGGTCAGTCCTCCTTTGCCCGGAGTCGCGCCGGCCAGATAGCCGCCCACGGTATTAGCGCCAGGGGTAAGGAATCCGAATTTGGCGCTGGCGGACCGAGCCACGGCGTAGGCGTTGGCGGCGATAAGGCCGGCCTTATCGGAACCGACCGCCATGTTACCAAGCAGCACGGCCACGCGTTGGCCCGACGAAAGGCTGGCCGCGATGAGCTGCGCGGCAGGCGATGGCTCTACCTTGGCAAACGCCTCGGGAACAGGTTGATCTTTGGCTTGCGCCAAGGCAACGAGCACTTCCGCAAGTGCATTCGGCAACAGGCTGGGCGCCACCGTCATGCGGCCGCTTACGGGGAAAAGCGGATCGTCTGCAGCGGAGTCGATAAACGATACCTGGGTACCGTGCTTGACGGCCTGGCGCAAGCGCTGCGCCATCAGTGGATGGTCCTTGCGCAGGAAAGAACCAACAATCAGCACCCGGTCCAGTTGGCCGAGTTCCGCAATAGGCATGCCCAGCCACGGCACACCGGCCACAGCCTGTTCGAATGTGGGGTCGATGCCGCGCAGGCGGAAGTCCACGTTTTCGGATCCGAGCGCACGCATGAGCCGCGCCAGCAAGGCGAGTTCTTCAGTCGTTGCGTTATGGTTTCCTATTCCGCCAATCTGTTCGGCACCAAACTGATCGCGCACAGTATTGAAGCCATGCACGACCACCTGCAAGGCATCGCTCCAGGATGCTTCCCGCCACTGGCCATCTTCGCCCTTGAGCATGGGATGAGCCAACCGATCTTCGGTATACAGCCCTTCGTACGAAAAACGATCGCGATCGCTGATCCAGCATTCGTTCACGTCCTCATTTTCGAACGGTACGACGCGCAGGACGCGGTCAAGCTTCGCCTGCACGACCAGATTCGCGCCCAGGCTGTCATGCGGACTTACTGAACGGCGCCGCCCCATTTCCCAGGTGCGGGCCGTGAATTTGAACGGTTTGGACAGCAAGGCGCCAACCGGGCAGATGTCGATCATGTTTCCGGAAAGCTCGGACTCCACCGCCTCGCCAACGAAAGTCGTGATCTCGGAGAACTCGCCCCGATTGATCATGCCCACTTCCATGATGCCGCCGATCTCCTGACCAAAGCGCACGCAACGCGTGCAATGGATGCAGCGTTGCATGCCGTCGGTCGAAATGAGCGGGCCCATGGATTTGGCGACGACCACGCGCTTCTCCTCGCGGTAGCGCGATGCCGATGCGCCATAGCCCACAGCAAGATCCTGAAGCTGGCACTCACCGCCCTGGTCGCACACCGGGCAATCCAGCGGGTGATTGATGAGCAGGAATTCCATGACGCTTTTCTGGGCCGCAATGGCTTTTTCCGAACGCGTGTGCACGATCATGCCGTTGGTCACGGGCGTGGCACAGGCCGGCAGCGCCTTGGGCGCTTTCTCGACGTCGACCAGGCACATGCGGCAATTGGCAGCAATGGACAGTTTCTTGTGATAGCAGAAGTGCGGCACATAGACGCCGAGTTTGTGCGCGGCCTGTATGACCATGCTGCCCTCGGGCGCTTCTACTTTAATGCCGTCGATGGTGAGTTCAACCATTAGCGTATTTTGGCACCACACAGCTTTTATGCTCGATGTGGTGTGCGAACTCGTCGCGGAAATGCTTGATAAAGCTGCGTACCGGCATGGCGGCGGCGTCGCCCAACGCACAGATTGTGCGCCCCATGATGTTATGGGCCACTGAATCGAGGACATCGAGGTCTTCGGGACGACCCTGGCCGTTTTCAATGCGCTCGACCATGCGGTACAACCAACCCGTCCCTTCCCGGCACGGTGTGCACTGACCGCAGCTTTCTTCGAAGTAGAAGTACGAAAGGCGCATCAACGACTTGACCATGCAACGTGTTTCATCCATGACAATGACGGCGCCCGACCCCAGCATGGATCCTGCCTTTGCAATGGAATCGTAGTCCATCGTGGTCTGCATCATGATGTCGGCCGGCAACACCGGGGCACTGGATCCGCCAGGAATCACCGCCTTGAGCTTGCGACCACCGCGCATGCCGCCGGCCAGCTCGAGCAGCTTGCTGAACGGCGTTCCCAACGGAATTTCATAGTTGCCAGGCAGCTCGACATCGCCCGATACCGAGAACAGCTTGGTTCCGCCATTATTGGGCAGACCGATCTCGAGGTACTCTTGTGCACTATTGCGGAAAATCCATGGCACGGCGGCGAACGTTTCAGTGTTATTGATCGTGGTCGGCTTACCATAGAGACCAAAACTGGCAGGGAAAGGCGGCTTGAAGCGCGGCTGTCCTTTCTTGCCTTCCAGCGATTCCAGCAAGGCTGTTTCTTCGCCGCATATATAGGCGCCGTAGCCGTGGAATGCATGCAACTGGAAGCTGAATTCCGAACTCAGGATTTTATCGCCCAGGAAACCGGCTGCTCGGGCCTCTTCCAATGCCTGTTCGAAACGCTGGTAAATCTCGAAAATTTCGCCGTGTATGTAGTTGTAGCCCACTGTGATGCCCATCGCGTAAGCCGCGATGGCCATCCCCTCGATCACGATATGCGGATTGAAACGCAGAATATCGCGATCTTTGAAGGTGCCAGGCTCGCCTTCATCGGAGTTGCAAACCAAATACTTCTGGCCAGGCAACGTTCGCGGCATGAAGCTCCACTTCAGGCCGGTCGGGAAACCCGCACCGCCGCGGCCGCGTAAACCGGATGCCTTGACCGTGGCGATAACGTCATCGGGCGTCATTCCTGTGGACAGTATCTTGCGCAGTGCTTCATAACCACCGCGCTTAACGTAATCTTCAAGACCCCAGTTCGCGCCATCCAGTCCGGCAATGATTTGCGGGCTGAGGTGGCGGTTGTGGAATATCATGCTGTTTTCCAGGTTTCCGGCAGGGTCTGGAACTAGCCCTTGGGAAAACTGCTGCAGTAGACCCGACGCGCTCATGCCGACTCCCCGTGCTGTTTGAGTTCCTGGATCATCGCGTCTATTTTTTCATGCGACATGCGTACACACATATGCTTGTTGTTCATGGTCATGACAGGCGAATCGCCGCAAGCACCCATGCATTCGCCTTCCATCAAGGTAAAGAGACCGTCGGGCGTGGTTTCGTGAAAACCAATGCCGAGCTTTTGCTTGAGGTAGTCGGCCGCCTTGACGCCATCGCGCAGCGCACAGGGCAGGTTCGTGCATACCGTGATCTTGAACCGACCCGTGGGATGCGTATTGAACATATTGTAGAAAGTGGCGACCTCTTGCACGGCGATGGGGGGCACATGCAGATACGCGGCGATGTCGGTGATGACGTCGGCCGAAACCCACCCTTTTTCATCCTGGGCGACGGCCAAGGCGGCCATGATGGCCGACTGTTGCCTGTCGCCAGGGAACTTGGTGAGCTCCTGGTCGATCTTTTGGTACGCTTGTTCGGAAAGCAGCATAGTTTGAATCCGGTTTTTTACCTTGGCTGGTGCCGGTTAACGGTCGATTTCGCCAAACACAATGTCCAGGGTGCCGATAATGGTCACCGCGTCGGCAATCATGTGGCCGCGCGACATTTCATCGAGAGACTGCAAATGGGCGAAGCCGGGCGCGCGAATTTTCATGCGATACGGCTTGTTGGCGCCATCGGACACCATATAGATGCCGAACTCGCCCTTGGGATGTTCTACCGCGGCGTAAGTTTCGCCGGCAGGCACATGCATGCCTTCGGTAAAAAGTTTGAAATGGTGAATCAGGTCTTCCATGCCGGTTTTCATGCGTTCGCGCTTGGGCGGCGCAACCTTGTGATTCTCCACAATGACCGGGCCGGGATTGTTGCGCAACCACTCGACGCATTGGCGGATGATGCGGTTGCTTTCGCGCATTTCGGCAATACGCACCAGGTAGCGATCATAGCAATCACCGTTGGTCCCTACGGGAATGTCGAAATCGAGGCGGTCGTAGACTTCGTAGGGCTGCATCTTGCGCAAATCCCATTCCACGCCGGAACCGCGCAGCATGGGCCCGGTCATGCCCAGCGCCTTGGCGCGCTCGGGGTCAACCACGCCAATACCCACAAGACGCTGTTTCCAGATGCGGTTATCGGTGAGCAGGGATTCGTATTCGTCGACACAGGCCGGGAACCGATTGGTGAAATCTTCGATGAAATCCAGCAGCGATCCCGAGCGCGCGTCGTTCATGGCACGCATTTCCTTGGCGCCACGATATTTGCTGGAATCGCCATACTGCGGCATGGCGCCAGGAAGGTCGCGGTATACGCCGCCCGGACGATAATAGGCCGCATGCATGCGGGCGCCGGACACCGCTTCGTAGCAATCCATCAGGTCTTCGCGTTCGCGGAACGCATACAGAAACACTGCCATGGCACCGACGTCGAGCGCATGCGAACCTATCGACATGAGGTGGTTCAGCACGCGGGTGATTTCGTCGAACATGACACGTATGTACTGCGCGCGCAGCGGCACCTCAATGCCCAGCAGATTCTCGACGGCCATGACATAAGCATGTTCATTGCACATCATGGACACGTAGTCCAGGCGATCCATGTAAGGAAGTGCCTGCAAATAGGTTTTATGCTCGGCCAGCTTTTCAGTAGCCCTGTGCAGCAAGCCAATATGCGGATCGGCCCGCTGGATGACTTCACCGTCCAGTTCCAGAACCAGCCGCAACACGCCGTGAGCGGCGGGATGCTGGGGACCAAAGTTCAGTGTGTAGTTTTTAATTTCAGCCATGTTTTAGCGCCCCGCTCCGTAGCCTTCTTCACGCACGACACGCGGAGTGATCTCACGCGGTTCGATCGTAACGGGTTGGTATATGACCCGTTGCTGTTCGGTGTCGTAGCGCATTTCCACTGTGCCTGACAAAGGAAAATCCTTGCGGAAGGGATGTCCGATGAAACCGTAGTCGGTAAGTATGCGGCGCAGATCGGGGTGGCCTTCAAACACAATGCCGTAAAGATCGAAGGCTTCGCGCTCGAACCAGTTCACAGATGGCCAGACGTCGATCAACGAGGGCAAAACAGGGAACTCGTCGTTGGGAACAAAGGCACGGACGCGCAGGCGCCAGTTATGCTTGACGGACAGCAAATGGGTCACCACCGCGAACCGCTGGGGATGCAAACCGGGGTCCACCACCAAGGTAGGCGCACCCCAACCGGAGTAATCGACACCGCAGACGTCGATACAGGTATCAAAGCCCAGCGACGCATTATCGCGCAAGGCAGTACAGGTATCGATCCAGTCTTTGGCGGGAACCTCGAGCGTCAGCTCGTTCAGGGCCAGCTTAAGCATGGCGGATTCGCCAAAGGCAGCCAACAGGTTAGTTTGTAGCGTTTCAAGCCGAGTCATAATTCAAGCAGTTCAACGTTAAGGGTGACAGCCAAATCGGCTTAGCGCGCAATGGTGTTTGTCAAACGGATCTTGTTCTGCAACTGCAACAGCGCGTACACCAATGCTTCTGCCGTCGGAGGACACCCGGGCACGTAGACGTCCACTGGAACGATGCGATCACAACCGCGAACCACCGAGTACGAGTAGTGATAATAGCCACCCCCGTTGGCACAGGAGCCCATGGACACCACCCAACGGGGCTCGGCCATCTGGTCGTAAACTTTGCGCAAGGCCGGCGCCATTTTATTGCACAAGGTGCCTGCAACGATCATGAGATCGGATTGCCGGGGACTTGGGCGAAATATAATGCCGAATTGATCCAGGTCGTAGCGTGCCGCGCCGGCGTGCATCATCTCGACCGCGCAACAGGCAAGTCCGAAGCTCATGGGCCACAGGGAACCCGTCTTCGCCCAGTTCAGAAACTTGTCTGCGCTGGTGGTTACAAAACCTTCTTTCATAATGCCGTCGATAGCCATAATATTGCCTATTTACCATTCAATACAGGAGCGGGGCTACTATTCCCAATCCAGCGCACCTTTCTTCCACTCGTAGATGAATCCTACGGTGAGCAGGCTCAAAAACACGAGCACCGTCCAGAACCCAACCATGCCGATAGTGCCATTGGCAATTGCCCATGGGAACAGGAAAGCGATTTCCAGGTCGAACATGATGAAGAGGATGGCGACGAGGTAATAGCGCACATCGAACTTCATGCGCGAATCGCTGAATGCGTCGAAACCGCACTCGTAGGGAGAAAGTTTTTCAGCATAGGGACGATGCGGCCCTAGCAGGCGCCCAGCGCCCAGCAAGGCGAACCCGATGACGGTCGCAACGATAATAAACAGTAGAACGGGAAAGTACTCTTGCAGATTCATGCCAAGCAACCAATCACGATAAGTAAACCCTCGGATTGTAGCATTTTGATATCGGCATTCGGGCGAAGACGGCCGAACTGAAACATGTTGATGATATAAATCAAAGGCGCTTGAGGGATGATACGCAGGCGCTTCCAAATTTTTGCAATCAAAAGGCAGGCGACCATTCTTCACAACTGCCAGACCTGCCGCCATGGCACATTTTTTTCCGCACAGAAGGCCGCTCCA
>LNAP01001714.1_pt1 | contig 27349 bp, 27 predicted proteins | sample 602601 | NCBI WGS metagenome assembly LNAP01 (sample SAMN02440304, study PRJNA202911) | soil metagenome | biome: Subtropical and temperate rainforests or woodlands; isolation source: soil samples (1 kg each in a 20% v/v slurry with milli Q water) were... ... | reverse complement strand
GGCAGCGGGAGGCGGTGCCGGATGGGGCGGTGCCGCAGCAGGTGGGGCCGGCCTTGCCGGCGGTGGCGCTGCCTTCGGCGGCGCCTTGGGTCTGCCGTCGGGACCGACCTCGTCCTTGGCTTGCGCCACAACCAGCGGCGCGGTCTGGGCGTGCGACGTATGGCTTGCAAACTGCATCGCGGTAAGGGTGGTCGTCGCAAGCAGCACGAGACGAAGTTTGATCATGATGATGTAGATCCCCGGCAAATCACTGGTAATCAGGTTTGTCGATCAACAAATAAGCATTAGGCCGCAATGTGGCGGCCCTAAAAGATGGATTTGTTTTTATTTCTGAACGTGGAAGGTGGCAATGCGCCGTTGTTCATTGCGCATTCAGACGATGATCTCAAATCGTACTTTGCCCCCTGCACGACATTGTCCCCGACACGAATCGGAAACGCCGGAATCCGATATTTGATTCCGGCCCGCAGCCGCAGCGTCAGCTATCGGTTGCAGGAGAAGGCGTCCGCGGGCCTTGCGGTCCCCGCACCGGCGACTCATCGGGAAACTTGCCTGGCAGTTCATCCGGCGTCGGCGATCCGCCGGGCTCACGCACTGGCGGAGGCACCTCGGGGCGAGGATTGCCCGGCGGACTCTCCTGCGGCGGCTCGGTCGGTTGGCCCGGCGTCGGAGGAGGTATTTCGGGTGGTTCGATTGGCTCGATCGGCACTACATCGCCACCTTGCGGTTGTCGCCGATATCAGGACGTGTGCCGGTCGCCGCAGCTGCCGCCATCTTCACATAGCTGATGACGGTGCCCGGCGAATCCCAGAACTCGGCATCGTCAGGTGTGATTTTCAGTACGCGAATATTCGGGTCCTCAGCCGAATCCCACCAGGCTTTCGCCGGTGTCGAAAACAACTGCTTGATCTTGGTGCGGTCGTTGGAGACCACGGCGGTACCGGTGACGGAGACGTATTTCTGGTCTCCGGCGTCGGCGAATGACAGGTTGATGCCGGGATTGCGGGCGATTTCCTCGTCCTTGTGGCGGCGCGCGTCGGTCAAGAAATAGATCGCATTGTTCTCGCGTTCGAGATAGGCGCTCATCGGCCGCGCGCGCAGCTTGTCGCCGTCGCGGGTGACCAGCATCGCAAAGCCGATTTTCTTCATCAGCTCCCAGGCGCGGTCCACATCGCGTGCATTGTCATTGGCCATGTCGTTGCTCCCTTCATTGCCTGGCGTTTTCGAGCGAAGTGGATACCGGTTCGCGTGAAGAAAACGCCTCGAAACAAAACTGGAGCCTTGGCTCCAGCAGGGACAACGGCCGCGATACAACGATGTTCCGTTCCGGCGGACTGGAACCGCTACTCGGCCGCGTGGCATACGGCTTCGATGTTATGTCCATCGGGGTCGAGCACGAAAGCGCCATAGTAATTGGGGTGATAATGCGCGCGGATGCCCGGCGCGCCGTTGTCGCGCCCGCCGGCCGCCATTGCTGCGTTGTAGAAGGAGTCGACGGTGGCGCGGTTCTTTGCGACGATCGCGACGTGAAGCGGCTTGTTCAATCCGCCCTCGCCGCCGATCCACAAATCAGGCTTGCCGTCAGCGCCGAAGCCCGCCGCGGGGTCGTGACCGGTCTGTTCCTGCGTCACTTCCATCACCAGGCCGTAGCCTAGCGGCGCCAGCGCTTTCAGATAGAACGCCTTGGCGCGCTCATAATCGGAAACCGGAAAGCCGACATGGTCGATCATCAAAATCTCCTGTTTGATCATGATCTGACGCAGGCGAATTCAACTGCGCAGCAGCAGCGTATTACTGCGGGTCCTGCCGATCTCGGCATAACCGCGTGCCAGCATATCGCCAATGCAGTCGGCGAGCCATTCGTTCCGCGACAAATGTTCGATCACAACAGCGCGCGGCCATAGTAATGGCGGCGCGTCGGCAAAGAAGCCGGTCAGAACGCGGTCTTCATAGCCCTCGACATCGATCTTCAGCGCATCGACATGCGAGACGCCGGCCTCATCGAGGATGCGCTGCAGCCGCAATGACGGCACCTTGATCGCGTTGCTGTTGGCATCGCCCGACACGATGTGGCTGGCGCCGAGGTTGTCGCCGTCGGTCGCAATCATCAGTTCCGCGTCGGAATCTCCGGCGGCTGCGGCCACCAGAAAAACCTGCGTGAAATTTGATGCGGCCCGATTGAATGCCAGCCGCGCATGGATGACCGGATGCGGCTCGACCGCAACCACTTTTCCGTTGGCGCCGACGTGACGCGCCAGCACCATCGCATAGGTGCCGACATTGGCGCCGATATCGACGAACACGCCGCCGGCCGGCGTGTGCGCGCGCAGAAAATCCAGTTCTTCGAGATTGTAGGCGGGATTGAACAGCCCGCCGCGTTCGGTGGCGCTGGCCTGATGATGGAATCGAAACGACGCGCCCTGATATTGCACGTCGACCGGCCCCGCACGCAACAGGTTGACCAGCCGCGACAGCATCGGGCGGAACGCGCCGCGCTTCAGCCGCGAGCGTTGCGCCAGCGATATGACCGCCGCCTGCGCGGCGTTCGGTGCGAACGCGCCGAACGGCGGCGGCGAAGGATCGTTGTCGGGAGTCAAATGGGTGTCCTTGTCGATGAGAAAGCGGCGCATGCATAACCGGTTTTGTCCCGCGCGTCGAAAATCCACGCCGACTTCAGCTGCGGCAGCGAAGCCGCGAGCTGCTTCAGCCGGTGATGCAGCACCTCTTCGCGCGACCTGATGGCGGCGTCCGGAATGCCGCGGACGATCTCGTTGATCTCCGACAGGCGGGGGAGTGGATGGAACCGGGCCAATTCCGGCATTGCCGTCTAAGCCGAAAGAATGCGGTCAGGAGGCAATGCCGGCGGCATTGGCGATGAGCTCGAACGAGCGCAGCCGGGTCGGGTGATCGTAGACATCGGACACGACGATCAGTTCGTCGGCGCCGGTTTCCGCAACGAGCGCATCGATGCCGGAGCGGACCGTAGCGGGCGATCCGACGATGGAGCGGGCGAGCATCCGCATCGCCTGCGCTTTTTCCGCCGGCGACCAGTAGCTTTCGATATCGTCGATCGGCGGCTGGCTGAGGCCGCGCGCGCCGCGGAAGATATTCGCAAAAGACATCTGCTGCGTCGTCGCCAGCCGGCGCGCTTCGTCATCGCTGGCGGCGGCGATGACGTTGACCCCCACCATCGCATAGGGACGGTCGAGCTGCTCGGAGGGTTTGAAGCGGCTGCGGTAGATCTCCAGCGCCGGGATCAGCAGTTCGGGCGCGAAATGCGAGGCGAAGGCATAAGGAAGCCCGAGCTCGGCCGCGAGCATCGCGCCGAAATTACTCGATCCGAGGATCCACAGCGGCACGTCCGTTCCCGCCGCCGGCACCGCCTGGATGCGCTGATTGGGACCGGCCGGAGCCAGGAACGCCTGCACTTCGAGAACGTCCTGCGGGAAATTTTCGGCCGCCTCATTGGTGCGGCGGAGCGCGCGCAGCGTGAGCTGGTCGGTGCCCGGAGCGCGCCCCAGCCCGAGGTCGATGCGGCCCGGAAACAGCCGCTCCAGCGTTCCGAACTGTTCGGCGATGACGTAGGGCGCATGGTTCGGCAGCATGATGCCGCCGGCGCCGACCCGGATGGTCTTTGTGCCGGCCGCGATATGGCCGATCACGACCGATGTCGCGGCGCTGGCGATGCCCGGCATGTTGTGATGTTCGGCCACCCAGATGCGGCGATAGCCCCAGGCCTCGGCATGAACGGCGACATCGCGGGCGTTGTCGAGCGCGCCGCGCGCATCGGTTTCTTCGGTGACGCGGACGAGATCGAGGATGGACAGCGCCGTCATGGCGTACTCCCGAATGAAACCGATTGCGAAGGACGCCGCCCGCGATGCCCGGGCACGCTTACGCTTGTCCGAAAAGCGGAGAGGTTGTTCCAGCCGCTGAAGGTGGGGAGTATCGTGACGAAGTCTAGATCTGCCGCTCGACCATCTTCAGCTTGAGTTCGGCGATCGCCTCGGACGGATTGAGGCTCTTCGGGCAGGCCTTGGCGCAGTTCATGATGGTGTGGCAGCGGTAGAGCCGGAACGGGTCTTCAAGATTGTCGAGCCGCTCGCCGGTGGCTTCATCGCGCGAATCCTTGACCCAGCGCGTCGCCTGCAGCAGCGCCGCGGGGCCGAGGAAGCGCTCGCTGTTCCACCAATAGCTCGGGCACGAGGTCGAGCAGCAGGCGCACAGGATGCACTCGTAGAGGCCGTCGAGCTTTTCGCGGTCCTCGTGGCTCTGCTTCCATTCCTTCTGCGGCGTCGGCGTCGTGGTCTTCAGCCACGGCTCGATCGAGGCATATTGCGCGTAGAAATTGGTCAGGTCCGGCACCAGGTCTTTCACCGCAGCGGGTTGATCTTCACCGCGCCGCCGGACGCCACGTCGTGCATCGATTTGGTACAGGCCAGCGTGTTCTGGCCGTCGATGTTCATGGCGCAGGAGCCGCAGACGCCTTCGCGGCAGGAGCGGCGGAAGGTCAGCGTCGGGTCGATGTGGTTCTTGATCCAGATCAGGCCGTCCAGCACCATCGGCCCGCAATCATGGGTGTCGATGTAATAGGTATCGACGCCCGGATTCTTGCCGTCGTCCGGATTCCAGCGATAAACCCTGAACTCGCGCGTCTCGGTCGCGCCGGCCGGCTTCGGCCAGGTCTTGCCGCCGGTGATTCTTGAATTTTTTGGCAGTGCGAATTCAACCATGATTGCTTCCAGCGTTGAGTGCCAGCTTTCGATTTGACCGACGCGTCGCGTCTCTTAGTCCGATGAACCATCCCAACCCAAACGGCGGGCCGGCCAGCGCCAAAGTGAACGCGAATAGCGGCAGGATACGCGCCGTTTTCTCAAGACCCTGACTTGTTGCAAGCCAACCCAGAAAAACCCCGGAAAGGATCATCAACGCAACCAAGGCGGTTCGTAACTGCAAAACCCCCTGGAGAAAAAACCCGAGGCCGGCAGCTAGAAGGGCGAGCACAGCAATGGAGACCCCATAAAAGACAGCAATGATCCACCAGGGCGCGCCCTCAAAAGCGTCTCCCGCGGCAAATGCAGGCGTGGCAAGTACAGTCAGGACGGTAATTCCTGCTGCTCTTGTCATCAATACACCCGCGCCTTCGGCGGAATGTACTGAACGTCGTTGGTCATGGTGTAGTCGTGCACCGGGCGATAATCGATCGACGTAGCGCCCTTGCCGTCGATCCAGGCCAGCGTGTGCTTCATCCAGTTCTTGTCGTCGCGATCGGGGAAATCCTCGCGCGCGTGCGCGCCGCGGCTTTCCGAGCGGTTGGCGGCCGAATCCATCGTCACCACCGCCTGCACGATCAGATTGTCGAATTCGAGCGTCTCGACCAGGTCCGAATTCCAGGTCAGCGAACGGTCGGTCACCGAGATATCGCCGATGCCGCCATGCACCTTGTGGATCAGGTTCTGGCCTTCCTGCAGGATCTCGCCGGTACGGAACACCGCGCAATTGTTCTGCATCACATGCTGCATGCTGTCGCGCAGCTTTGCCGTCGGCGTGCCGCCCGAGGCGTAGCGATAATGATCGAGCCGCCCGAGTGCCTTGTCGGCGGAATCGGCCGGCAGTTCCGGCTGCTTGCCGTTCGATGTCAGCTTTTCGGCGCAACGCAGCGCCGCCGCGCGGCCGAACACCACGAGATCGATCAGCGAATTGGAGCCAAGCCGGTTGGCGCCATGCACCGAGACGCAGGCCGCCTCGCCGATCGCCATCAGGCCGGGCACCACGGCATTGTCGTCGCCGTTCTTCTTGGTCAGCACCTCGGCGTGGAAATTGGTGGGGATGCCGCCCATGTTGTAGTGCACGGTCGGCACGATCGGGATCGGCTCGCGGGTGACGTCGACATTGGCGAAGATCTTTGCCGACTCGGAGATGCCGGGCAGGCGTTCCTGCAGCACCTTGGGATCGAGATGGTCGAGGTGCAGGAAGATGTGGTCCTTCTTCTTGCCGACGCCGCGGCCTTCGCGGATTTCGATGGTCATCGCGCGCGAGACCACGTCCCGCGAGGCGAGATCTTTCGCGGACGGCGCATAGCGCTCCATGAAACGCTCGCCTTCGGAATTGACGAGATAGCCGCCCTCGCCGCGCGCGCCTTCGGTGACGAGGCAGCCCGAGCCGTAGATGCCGGTCGGGTGGAACTGGACGAACTCCATGTCCTGCAGCGGCAGCCCGGCGCGCAAGGCCATGGCGCCGCCGTCCCCGGTGCAGGTATGCGCCGAGGTGCAGGAGGCATAGGCGCGGCCGTAACCGCCGGTGGCCAGGATCGTAGTCTGGGCGCGAAACCGGTGCAGCGTGCCGTCGTCGAGCTTGAGCGCGATCACGCCGCGGCAGACGCCCTGGTCGTCCATGATCAGGTCGATGGCGAAAAATTCGATGTAGAATTCGGCGGAGTGGCGCAGCGCCTGGCCGTACATGGTGTGCAGCATGGCGTGGCCGGTGCGGTCGGCGGCGGCGCAGGTGCGCTGCGCCTGGCCCTTGCCGTAGTCCAGCGTCATGCCGCCGAACGGGCGCTGATAGATCCTGCCGTCTTCGGTGCGCGAGAACGGCACGCCCCAGTGCTCGAGCTCGTAGACGGCCGCGGGCGCGTTGCGCACCATGTATTCGATCGAATCCTGGTCGCCGAGCCAGTCCGATCCCTTGACGGTGTCGTACATATGCCAGCGCCAGTCGTCGGGATGCATGTTGCCGAGCGCCGCCGAAATGCCGCCCTGCGCCGCCACCGTGTGCGAGCGGGTCGGAAATACCTTGGTGATGCAGGCCGTGCGCAATCCGGCTTCGCTGCAGCCGACCACGGCGCGCAGGCCGGCGCCGCCGGCGCCGACCACGACGACATCGTAGCTGTGGTCTTCGATCGGGTAGGCTTTCCCGTTGCTGGCGGGACCACTGCTGCCATTTGCAGCCTTGCCATTGCCATCAGCGGCCATGGGCTAAACTCCGGATGACAGTTTGAGAATGGCGTAGATCGAGGCCAGCGCCACCGCAAACGAGAAGAAGTTGTTGGCCATGATGCTGGCGAGCTTCAGCTTCTCATTATGCACATAGTCTTCGATCACCACCTGCATGCCGATCTTCATGTGCCAGGCGCTGGCAATGATGAACAGCAACAGGATGACCGCGATCGGCAGCGAGCCCAGGATCTGCGCCGCGCCGGCCTGGTTGCGGCCGAGCAGCATCATGACCACGACGATGACGGGCACGATCAGCAGCGTCATCGCCACTGCTGTGACGCGCTGGCGCCAGAAATCGGAGGTCCCGGAATGCGAGGCGCCGAGGCTGCGGACGCGGCCGAGCGGCGTCCGCATCGAGGGAGGGTTTTCCGCGCTCATCGTCCGCCTCCGATCGCATAGGCGGCGATCCAGAGCAGCACCGTCAGCGCGATGCCGCCGATCAGCGCGCCCCAGGTCAGCGCTTCGCGCTCGCTCGCCTTGAAGCCGTAGCCGAGGTCCCAGACGAAATGCCGGAGGCCGCTGAGCAGATGATGCAGCAACGCCCACGTATAGCCGAACACGATCAGCCGGCCGATGAAGCTGCCGGTGAAGGCCTGCACATAGGCATAGGCGGCCGGACCCGAGGCGGCGGCGATCAGCCACCAGGCCAGCAGCAGGGTGCCGAAATAGAGCGCAATCCCGGTGGCGCGATGAACGATGGACAGCGCCATCGTCAGGGTCCAGCGATAGGTCTGCATATGGGGGGAAAGGGGACGTTCGATCCTGGCGGTCATCGGCGGCTTCGAAAAGTTGCGGGCAGCGACGGCCCGGGGATCGCAGTAGATGAATTCTATTTACGAACTCGAAACACTCAGTGCAACGACCAAATGCCCGACAATCGAACCACCATTCATTGCTAGAACGGGGATGAAACAAAGCCGATCCAGCGGCTTGGTATACCAGCTGCCGCGGCCCGCGCAAAAGATCGAATCGTCGTTCCGTTATTGCTCCGGCTTAAGCCGCGCCGCCGCCCGTGCGCCAAATGGATCGGCGCTACGCCATCGCTCCAGCAGATAATCAACGAAGGCGCGCGCCTTCGGCGAAGTCAGCCGCGAAGGCTGGAACAGCAGGTTGATGGATGTCGGCGGCGGCTCGTAGTCGATGAGAATGCGCCGCAGGCTTCCCGCCGCGATGTCGGCCTCGACCTGCCAGGAGGGTACCCTCACGATCCCGGCGCCGTCCTTTGCCGCCGAGACCAGGGCGTCGAGGCTATTCATCCAGAGCCGACCCGATATGCGGATTTTGCGTTCCGATTTCGCGCTTTCGTTGAAGCGCCATTCGCCGGCCCCGGGCGTGTCCGAGAATACCAGGCAGTCGTGGCGGACAAGATCGGACGGCAGTTTGGGAACGCCGCGGCGTTCCAGATAGGCTGGCGCAGCGCAGTGGATCATCCGGAGGTCGGCGAGCTTGCGCACGACCAGTTGCGAGTCCGGCAAATGTCCGACCCGAAGCGACAGGTGGATGTCTTCTTCGACCATATCCACGGCGCGATCGACCAGCAGAAGGTCGACCGCCAGCGACGGGTAGCGGCGCAAGAACTCGGCGAGCATCGGTGCAATCATTAGGCGGCCCAAGAGCGTGGGCGCACTGACGCGAATCCGGCCCGAGGGCTCATGACGGCCGCGCGACAACATGGCTTCGAGTTCGCCCAGCTCACCGAGGATCGATTTGGCCCGCTCATAGAGAATCCGCCCGTCGTCCGTCAGCGCGAGCTGGCGCGTGGTCCGCAGCAGCAATTGCGTCCCGAAGCGTTCCTCCAGCGCCGAAACCTGGCGGCTGACCGACGTCAACGAACTCGGAAGCGATCTGGCGGCGGCCGACAGGCTGCCGGCCTCGACAACCCGCACAAACGTGGCCATGGCGGCGAATTGGTCCACGATCCATCCTTCCGATTCAAGCAAGAGAGTATGCTAGATTTGACTCATATCCCCCGATTTCGGAAGGGTCTATGCTTCGCGCGTAATTCGTGCGCAACGCGCGCGCCTGAAACGGATACGGAATAACGATGTCCGGACTTGATCTCTCCGAGCTGATCGAACTGGCGCTGTTGCTGATAGCGGTCGGCGCGCTGGCTGGATTTCTCGCCGGCGTGTTCGGAATCGGCGGCGGCGCGATCCTGGTGCCGGTGTTTTATGAATGCTTCCGGCTCGCCGGGGTGCCGCTGGAGGTTCGGATGCCGCTCTGCATCGGCACCTCGCTCGCCATCATCATTCCAACCTCGATCCGATCGTATCGCGCCCATTACGCCCGCGGCGCGGTGGATACGGAAATTCTCAAGCAATGGTGGCTGCCGGTGCTGACAGGCGTGATCGCCGGCAGCGTGACCGCGCGCTATGCGCCGGAGCGGCTGTTCAAGATCGTATTCGTGGTGGTGGCATGGTCCGCCGCGGCGCGGCTGCTGCTGGCGCGTGAAACCTGGAAATTCGGCGACGATCTTCCGAAAGGCGCGCCGATGAAAGTCTACGGTTTCGTCGTCGGCCTGCTCTCCACGCTGATGGGCATCGGCGGCGGCCTGTTCTCCAACCTGCTGATGACGTTCTATGGCCGGCCGATCCACCAGGCGATCGCCACCTCCTCGGCGCTGGCGGTGCTGATCTCGATCCCCGGCGCGCTTGGCTACGTCTATGCCGGCTGGCCGGCGGCGGCGCATTATCCCGACGTCGCCGCGCTGCAATTGCCGTTCGCCGTCGGCTACGTCTCGCTGATCGGCGCGGTACTGGTGATGCCGACCGGCCTTCTGACCGCACCGCTGGGCGTCAAGGCTGCGCACGCGATGTCGAAGCGAACGCTGGAGATGGCGTTTGGACTTTACCTTTTTATCGTCGGCGGCCGGTTTGTGATCAGTCTGTTGTAAGCGTGATTGAGCGACAGTCGTTTTGTCGTCCCTGCGCACGCACTGGGGCATGCGCAGGGACGACAACAAGGTGGGACTACTTCACGTAAATCTTCGCGTAAGTATCACGCAAAATATTCTTCTGCACCTTGCCCATGGTGTTGCGCGGCAGTTCGTCGACGACGATCACACGCTTCGGCATCTTGAACTTTGCCAGCCGTCCATCGAGCGCCTGCAGGACTGAGGCTTCATCGACCTTGGCGCCCTTGTCGCGGACCACGACGGCGGTGACGCCTTCGCCGAAATCGGCATGCGGGACGCCGATCACGGCGGATTCGACCACGCCCGGCATGGCGTCGATCTCGCTCTCGATTTCCTTTGGATAGACATTGAAGCCGCCGGAGATCACGAGATCCTTGCCGCGGCCGAGAATGTGGACATAGCCGTTGTTGTCGATCTTGCCGAGATCGCCGGTGATGAAGAATCCATCGTCGCGGAATTCGGCCTTTGTCTTCTCCGGCATCCGCCAATAGCCCTTGAACACGTTCGGGCCCTTGACCTCGATCATGCCGATGGTCTCGCGCGCCAGTTCCTTGCCGGTTTCGGGATCGGTGACGCGCACGGTGACGCCGGGCAGCGCCTGGCCGACCGCGCCGGGCACGCGCTCGCCGTCATAGGGGTTGGAGGTATTCATGTTGGTCTCGGTCATGCCGTAACGTTCGAGCACGGCGTGGCCGGTCCGCGCGGACCATTCGCGGTGGGTGTCGGCGAGCAGCGGCGCAGAGCCTGAGATGAACAGCCGCATATGCCCCGTGGATTCCCTGGTCAGCGCCGGGTTTTGCAGCAGCCGCGTATAGAACGTCGGCACGCCCATCATGACCGTGGCGCGCGCCATCAGCTTGATGATGAGGTCCGGATCGAATTTCGGCAGGAAGATCATCGAGGCGCGGGCGAACAGCGTGACGTTGCTGGCCACGAACAGGCCGTGGGTATGGTAGATCGGCAGCGCGTGGATCAGCACGTCCTTGTCGGTGAAACGCCAGTAGCCGACCAGCGAGAGCGAATTCGACGCCAGATTATCGTGCGTCAGCATCGCGCCCTTGGAACGCCCCGTGGTGCCTGAGGTGTAGAGGATCGCAGCCAAATCATCGGCGGCGCGGGCGACGGTTGTAAATTCCGGGCTCGCCTTGGCGGCGGCGTCGGTCAGCGATCCCTTGCCGTCGGCGCCCAGCGTCTCGACCTTGGCGCCGACCTTGGCCGCAATCGCGCCGATGCCTTCCGCCTTCGAGGGATCGCACACCACCAGCGACGGCTCGGCGTCGGTGATGAAGTATTCAAGTTCGTTCAGCGTGTAGGCGGTGTTGAGCGGCAGGTACACCGCGCCGGCCCGCACCGTGGCGAGATAGAGCACCAGTCCAGGCACCGACTTTTCGGTTTGCGCTGCGACACGGTCGCCGGGCTTGACGCCGCGGGACACCAGCAGATTCGCCATCTGCCCGGCCCGGGCGATCAGGTCGCCATAGCTGATGCGCTGCCCGTCGGGGGTTTCGATCGCGAGCCGGGCCGGATCGTCGAGGCCGTCGAACAGGCGGGAAAACAGGTTGGCGTTGGCAGCGGTGTTCATGCAACATTCCCTGAGAGGGCGATGGCCGGCGAAAATCGCGGCTGGATTAGCAAAAAGCCCCTTCACAAAGCAACGGAGACAGTTTGCATGTCAAATGACGGGAAACGCGTAGCCTGGGTGACCGGTGGCGGCAGCGGGATCGGCGAATCCGGGGCCGAGTTCCTGGCGGCCGACGGCTGGACGGTGGTGGTCTCGGGGCGCCGCAAGGATGCGCTCGATGCGGTGGTCGCAAAGATCACCAAGGCCGGCGGCAAGGCCGAGGCGATCGCGCTCGATGTCAGCAACAAGGCCGACGTCGACAAGGCCGCAGCGCAGATCCTCGGCCGCCATGGCCGCATCGATCTTCTGGTCAACAGCGCCGGCATCAATGTGCCGAAACGCAGCTGGGCCGACATGGAGCTGGAAGGCTGGGACAAGCTGGTCGAGATCAACCTCAACGGCGTGTTGTACTGCATGCACGCGGTGCTGCCGGCGATGCGCAAGCAAAAGGACGGCTGCATCATCAACGTCGCCTCCTGGGCCGGCCGTCACGTGTCGAAGATGCCGGGCCCGGCCTACACCACCACCAAGCACGCGGTGCTGGCGCTGACCCATTCGTTCAACATGGATGAATGCGTCAATGGCCTGCGGGCCTGCTGCCTGTCGCCCGGCGAAGTCGCAACGCCGATCCTGAAGCTGCGGCCGGTGGTGCCGTCAGAGGAAGAGCAGGCGCGCATGCTGCAGCCCGAAGATTGCGGCCGCACCATCGCCTTCGTCGCCAGCATGCCGCCGCGCGTCTGCATGAACGAGATCCTGATCAGCCCGACCCACAATCGCGGGTTTATTCAAACTCCATCGAATAGGGACTGACCGGTCTTTCCCGTGCCCGGATGAGAGCGAAGCGCAATCCGGGACAGGTGCCCGCTGACGCAAGAGCCCCGGATTTCGCTTCGCTTCATCCGAAGCTACAGACCATAATTGGTCGCCACCCGCTGAACCTGTGAGAAGGTGTTCGATATGACGACAAGTCCTTCAGGCTTTGATCCACTGTGGATGTTTCGGGCGCCATGGTCAGGGAACGTAGCCCAGCGCATCACGGCACCCTGGTTTTCTCCATCACTCACAGTCAATTATGCTGGTGATGCCGCAGTTGAAGACCGGGTGGTTACGGAGGTCGCAAGCTATGGAAAACAGCTTGGGTGGCTTACGGAGATCGTGATCTCCTCGGCCAGCGGGCAGCCATTGCCCACGGAAACGTTGGCCCGTTTGGAAAAGGCCGCCCGGGAAATAGACGCGATCAAAGAGCAATCCCGCGCGTCCGCGGTTGAGGCGGCAAACGACGCACTTGATCGCCTCGAACGGGACAATCCAGCTCAGTATAATGAGCTGCTGAGGGAACGGCGGAGCAGCAAACAGCGGTAACGGAAGGGGCCTGAGCTGCGGCAAAACAACCCGACGGGCAAGATTTCGCTTAAACCGTCGGGCAAATCACGCGTACAAATTTGCCCGTCTCATCCCTCAACGAGGGGCGTATCATGATCGTCACGAAACGCGGGATGGGATGCGGTGGACGCGGCGGCGTCGGGTGCGCAACGGGATCGCAGGGCGGGCTGGCGAAAGGCCTGTGAGCAATCAACGGCGTGCAGACGAACGGCGCCTTGCCCGGCGAAGCCTCTTGACCGCCGAAGTCCGCCTTCGGACGAAGGCGGTTTGGCGAAGACGGGTTGCTGCGTACGGCAAAACCGTGTGGTCCTGGCATCCGTTGCTGATGCTAAATTTGCGGAGGTTTTGCGAGCCCGACCGGGTTTTACAAGACCATATTCGCAAACGACGGTGACAAGAACGAATTCGTCACCGGGGAGAGCTCGGCATAAGCCGTAAAGCCATTGCGCAGGGAAGGCCGGATGCCTCCGCTGAACCTGTATGCTCGTGTGCGACTTCTTCGCACCTATTTGCACACGAGACCGCGGGTGCAGCGCGCACCCGGCCTTCCCTGCGCCCTTGTTTTTTCAAGGCGCGAAACGACAGGCATAACTCGGGCGACTGCGCTGCGGGATAGCAAACTCATGTCCATCAAGGTCAAGCAATGTCCATCGATGTCATTGCGTCCGTCGCGCCGGGGCGCCGTGCGGGCGCACGTCTCACTTCGAAAATAGTTTCAGCCATCACGATAAATTATTCTCCGAAACCACACCAAAGCCCTCCCGTAACTCGGCTCAACGGCGACGCAGCCACTCTGACAACCAGCGTCGTTGTTGCCCCTTCATCGCCGGCGGAGGTCCGCCGGTCACCTCACCAACCGGGAGACGAATCCATGTCCAGGCATATTGCACTTTTGTCGGCCGTAGCGTTCGGCGCATTGGCCGTCACGGCCAGCGTCGTTTTGCCAGCGAGCGCTGAAGACAAGAAAATGATGAAAAGCGAACTGTCCGGCGAGAAGACCGTCATGGTCGGCGGCGCCGCGATGTTCCCCTCGAAGAACATCATCCAGAACGCCGTCAACTCGAAGGACCACACCACGCTGGTCGCAGCCGTGAAGGCCGCCGGCCTGGTCGATACCCTGGAAGGCAAGGGCCCGTTCACGGTGTTCGCGCCGACCAACACCGCCTTCGGCAAGTTGCCGGCCGGCACCGTCGACACGCTGGTGAAGCCCGAAAACAAGAAGACTCTGACCAAGATCCTGACCTTCCATGTGGTTCCGGGCAAACTTGAAGCCTCCAGCCTGACCGACGGCAAGAAGCTGAAGACCGTCGAAGGCGAAGAGCTGACGGTCAGGAAATCGGGCGACAAGGTGATGATCGTCGATGCCAAGGGCGGCTCCTCGACCGTCACGATCCCGAACGTCAATCAGTCCAACGGCGTGATCCATGTGATCGACACCGTCCTGATACCGGCTTCGTGAAACACCACGCGCGCCTGATTAGTCCCCGCCAGGACGCGTGACGGCGGGCCGGGGCAACCCGGCTCGCTTTTTTGTGACTGCGATACGCCCTCGGCATCGATTTGATAGCGTGCGATGCGGTAACGAAAGGCCGGCTACGGGCGTATAATGCGTATCGGCCCTGCAGCCGACGGAACCGCCGAGAGAACCCTGATGTCCAGCCTTGCAGTCAGCAACGAACACGCAAGCCCCGCCGCAAAGGTTATTCAGCCGAAGGTCGTTCAACCGGCCTGGGTTCGGATCGTACACTGGCTCAATGCGGTGGCGATGATCCTGATGATCATGTCGGGTTGGCAGATCTATAACGCCTCGCCGCTGTTCAACTTCAGCTTCTCGCATTCGATCACGCTGGGCGGCTGGCTCGGCGGCGCACTGCTGTGGCATTTCGCGGCGATGTGGCTGTTGATGGTCAACGGCCTCGTCTATCTCGCGCTCGGCTTTGCAACCGGCCGCTTCCGTAAGAAGCTGCTGCCGATCACGCCGGAGGGCGTGATCTCCGATGCCAAAGCGGCGCTGACCGGCAAATTGTCGCATGAAGACCTGAGCAAGTATAATTACGTACAGAAGCTGCTTTATGCCGGGATCATCGTGGTCGGCGTGCTGATCGTGCTGTCGGGCCTGTCGATCTGGAAGCCGGTGCAGTTGCAATGGCTGACCGCTCTGTTCGGCGGTTACGACATCGCGCGTTACGTCCACTTTTTCTGCATGGCGGCGATCTGCACGTTCCTCGTGGTGCATGTCGCGCTCGCGGTGCTGGTGCCCAGGAGCCTACGCGCCATGATCATCGGCCGCTGAGAAGTATTGAGGAGAACACGACCATGGGCCGACTTCGCTCGCTACTGATTCCCGGCGTCGACAAGAAATTGCTGGTCAGGGACGCGGTGAAAACGATGCCGGATTTGACCCGGCGGCGCTTCATCGCCGGCGGCGCCAGTATCGGCGCGCTGACACTGCTGACCGGCTGCGACGTCACCGACAGTTCTTCGGCCGAAGAGATGCTGAAGAAGATCTCGAAATTCAACGATGCCGTGCAGGCCTGGATATTCAATCCGAATGCGCTGGCGCCGACCTTCCCGGAAAGCGCCATCACGAAGCCGTTTCCATTCAATGCCTATTACGCGCTCGACGACGCCCCCGAGATCGATGGCAAGGACTGGAAGTTCGAGGTGCGCGGCCTCGTCGACAACAAGAAGTCCTGGACGCTGGAGGAGCTCTACAAGCTGCCGCAGGTCAAGCAGGTCACGCGCCATATCTGCGTCGAGGGCTGGAGCGCGATCGGAAGCTGGACCGGCACGCCGCTGCGCGATTTCCTGAAGCTGGTCGGTGCCGACACGCGGGCGAAATATTGCTGGTTCCAGTGCGCCGATTCCGAAGGCTACAACTCGCCGCTGGACATGGAGACGGCGCTGCATCCGCAGACCCAGATGACCTTCAAATTCGCCGACGAGATCCTGCCGCGGGCCTACGGCTATCCGATGAAAATCCGCGTGCCGACAAAACTCGGCTTCAAGAATCCAAAATACGTGATCTCGATGGAGGTCACCAACGACTACAAAGGCGGCTATTGGGAAGACCAGGGATACAATTCGTTCAGCGGGAGTTGATGATATTCGATTTCAACTTCCCCTGAAACGCCGACAGGATCGCACCCATCGCCAGCATCGCTGCGCCCGCATTGAGCGCATAGGACAGACTGCCCAGCGCATCGGTAATCGCGCCCGTGACGATTGGCCCGAGCGTTTGGCCCACGCCGAAAGCGATCGTCATCGCTGCGATCGCGGCCGGCCAGGCGGCGGGTGGATAGTTGAGGCGCACGAAGGCGGTGGTCGAGCTGACGATGGCGAAGAACGAGACGCCGAATATCAGCGCCGAGGCAGTGAGCCATGCGATGGAATGTCCAAGCAGCGGCAGTGCCGCGCCGATCGCGTTGACGCCGAGAATGATCATGGTCGAGAGGCCGCCGCGATCCCATGCCAGCACGCGCCGCCATACCCAGGGGGTCGCGAACGCGCTGAGGCCGATCAGGGACCAGAATGCGCTCTGCGCCGCGGCGCCGCCGCCGGCATCGCGCACATAGGCGATCATGAAAGTCATGTAGGCGATGTAGCCGGCGCCGAACAGGAAATAGCCGGTGAGATAGATCAGCACCGGCATGACAGCAAATTTGGCCGGCGCGGCATCAGGGATCCCGGCATGGGTATCGATCGGCGCCAGCAGCAGCGGAATGGTCATGACGATGGTGAGCAGCGTCATCGCCCACCACACGATCCACGACGATCCCGGGCCGAAGGCCTGCAGCACGAAGGGCGCGATCAGGCCCGACAACAGGATGCCGAGACCCGGGCCCGCATAGAACAGGCTCAACAGGAAGTTGGCGCGTTCGGGCCGCGACTGCGCGATGGTCGCCGTCAAGGCGCCGCCACCGACGAAACCGACGGCGGCGCCAAGCCCCGCCAGCAGCCGCGCAAAACTCAATACGAAGAAATTGCCCGAGATCGCGCACAGCGCCAGCGACAGCACGCAGGCCAGCGTTCCCCAGCGCACCGTGGCGGAAAGTCCAAAACGCTTGATCATGCGCGACGCCAGCAGCGCGCCCACGAGATAGCCGGCGGCGTTGATGGTGTTCATGAAGCCCGCGGCCGAATACGACCAGCCGAGCGTCTCGCGCATGTCCGGCAGCACCAGCGAATAGGCGAAGCGGCCGATGCCCAGACCGACCGTGGGCGCCAGTGAAAGGATCAGGATCAGCCGCGCAGGATGCGCAGGCGGCAATCGACGGTCGGGGGCGTGCAAGGGAGTACTCCGGCTGAGCCCATTGTGGCAGGCAAAGCGGCCGTTGCACAGCGCGGCACGGGCAATGGTGTCTTGCCAATCGCGCAATGCCGCTCTAGCACTCCGGCGCGGATTTCTCTCTCCTCGTCGTTGCCGGGCTTGTCCCGGCCATCCGGCTAGCCTGAGAGAGGATGCCCGGGTCAAGCCCGGGCATGACAGGTGACAATTTCTCCGAGGTAACGAACATGGCGACCCATAAACTGCTGCTTCTCCCCGGCGACGGCATCGGCCCCGAAGTAATGGCCGAGGTAAAGCGCCTGATCGACTGGCTCGACGCGCAAGGCATCGCGCATTTCGAGACCGAGCAGGGACTGGTCGGCGGCGCGGCCTATGACGCGAGCAAGCAGAGCATTACCGATGCAACCATGGCGCAGGCAAAGGCCGCCGATGCCGTGATCTTCGGCGCGGTCGGCGGTCCGAAATGGGACAGCGTGCCCTACGAGGCGCGGCCCGAGGCCGGCCTGCTTCGCCTGCGCAAGGATCTCGGCCTGTTCGCCAACCTGCGCCCCGCGGTGTGCTATCCGGCGCTGGCGGATGCTTCCAGCCTGAAGCGCGAGGCGGTCGAGGGCCTCGACATCATGATCGTGCGCGAGCTCACCGGCGGGGTTTATTTCGGCGAGCCGAAGACCATCACCGATCTCGGCAACGGCCAGAAGCGCGCCATCGATACCCAGGTCTACGACACCTATGAAATCGAACGCATCGCCCGCGTCGCGTTCGATCTGGCCCGCAAGCGCCGCAATAAACTGACCTCGATGGAAAAGCGCAACGTCATGAAATCCGGCGTGCTCTGGAACGAGGTGGTGACGCAGGTCCATGCGCGCGAATACAAGGACGTGACACTCGAGCATCAGCTCGCCGATTCCGGCGGCATGAACCTGGTGAAATGGCCGAAGCAGTTCGACGTCATCGTCACCGACAATCTGTTCGGCGACATGCTGTCGGATATCGCGGCGATGCTGACGGGCTCGCTCGGCATGCTGCCGTCGGCCTCGCTTGGCGAGATCGACGCCAAGACCAGGAAGCGGCGGTCGCTGTTCGAGCCCGTGCATGGTTCGGCGCCCGATATCGCAGGCCAGGGCCTCGCCAATCCGATCGCGATGATCGCGTCATTTGGAATGGCGCTGCGTTATTCCTTCGATATGGGCGAGCTCGCCGACAAGATCGATGCTGCAATCGCCGCAGTTCTCGCCGGCGGCCTGCGTACCGCGGATATCAAGTCCGAGGGCACCACGGCGGCAAGCACCAAACAAATGGGCGAGGCGATCCTGAAGGAATTGCAGACGCTACACGCGTAGCTTTTGTCGACCCGGCGAAGGCCGGAGCGACGCGGCGAGTGTCGCGGCGCTCAATACGGGATCGGAATCCGCTCCGGATAGCCGCCGAGGTCCGACGGCGGGTTGAGCGGCTGGCGATCGATCGGGCGGTTGAGGTTTTCGCGGCCGAAGGACGGGTACCCGATCCCCGGCGGGAATGCATAGTCCTGGAACTTGCGGTCGCCGGGCAATACTTCGGTGCCGGCGTCGAGCCAGGAGCGCGTCGTAATATAGACGCGGGTATTCGGCCCTTGCTGGTACGACCGGTTGGGACCGTTCGGCCCATAATAGGGACGGCCGTCATCGTGTTTCCGCTTCTGCGCGTGCGCCGGTGTCATGTCGAAACTGGCAGCGACGACGGCAGCTGCAGCAAGCATCACCGCGAGCTTGGTCGCAGCAGGGAAATTCCAGGTCATCGCGTCCTCGTCATTGCGCCCTTTTCGGGCTGGCGGCTCGCCATATCGATTTGCAGTCATCTTAGCTGCCGTGGATATAGCGTCGCTAGGTCAATTGGGCCACACCGCGCCACAATAATGCCGGCCCGAGCTAAAAAGTTTCATAAATACCAACGTGTTGTCAGAACGCCCGATTACAGCCTGCCGCGCAGGACGGGGTTTTCCGCGCCGGTCACCCAGTCCGCCGATATGGCCGAGGCGGCCGTGGAGGAGCAGGCGCCGCGCTTGAGCTCGGCGCGGGCGAACAATTCGGCCAGTTTCGAGTCGTTTCCGGCCGTGAGCAGCATCAGCCGGTTCAGAATGCACGAGATCGCGGCGCGCCGGGCCGGCAGTGCCTCGCCCTGGCATGACCAGCCGGAGATCCGGAGGGCGGGTTCGTGGAGACGCTTGACGAAGCCGAGGCAGGCACGCGCACCGTCCGTTTGTCCGGCGAAACGAAGCAGCGTCACCGCGCCGAACTTGCTGTCGGTGATGCCCGCCGCCTCCAGCTCACGCCCGCTCTCCGGGTCCATTCGGCTGGCCAGCTGGACAGCAGGTCCGGATTGGGTCAATTCGCCGCCGGGGCGATAGATTTCGAGTTCAGCGACCGCCTTTTGATCCTGATTTCCATCCGGAACCAGCCAGCGAAGGACATCCTTGCGGCCGCCTTCGGGATGTCGAAGGATCTGATAAGTCTCGGTTTTTTCAAGCGAACCAAACGAACTGACGGCAAATGCGGGGTGCGATCGGTCAGCCACGCTCCAGCCCGGTTTGGCGATGGGATCGATCACGGCGTCCGGCAATTGCTGCCAGAGATAGATGCCGAGGATGCCAAGCAGGGCCAGAGCCCCCACATAGGCAATCAGGCGCGCCAGCGTGCCGCAGACCTCGTTGGCGAAGCTGGTCAGGGCCGGATGAATTCTGCTCATATAATAGGAACTGGCCGGGCTGGCCGAAAACGATCGCATCAAATGCCCAAAAGCTACGGTCTAACGTTGTCTTAACGGCGTTTCTCGCATAGAAGCGCTGCCTCTCCCCTTCCGCTGATAGCGAGGGGCAGGCATTTTTCTTCGGAGAGTGAACGATGGGTTACAAAGTCGCGCTGGTCGGAGCGACCGGCAATGTCGGGCGGGAAATGCTCAACATTCTCGACGAACGCAAATTCCCGGCTGACGAGGTGGTGGCGCTGGCGTCACGCCGCAGCGTCGGCGTGGAAGTGTCGTATGGCGACCGCACCCTGAAAGTCAAAGCGCTCGAACACTACGATTTCTCCGACGTCGATATCTGCCTGATGTCGGCAGGCGGCGCGGTATCGAAGGAATGGTCGCCGAAGATCGGCGCCGCCGGCGCGGTCGTGATCGACAACTCATCGGCCTGGCGGATGGATCCGGACGTGCCGCTGATCGTGCCCGAGGTCAATGCCGATGCGGTCACAGGCTTCGTCAAGAAGAACATCATCGCCAACCCGAACTGCTCGACGGCGCAACTCGTCGTGGCGCTGAAACCGCTGCATGACAAGGCTACCATCAAGCGCGTCGTGGTCGCGACCTATCAATCGGTCTCCGGCGCCGGCAAGGATGCGATGGACGAGCTGTTCTCGCAGACCAAGGCGGTCTACACCAACAGCGAGCTGATCAACAAGAAATTCCCGAAGCGTATCGCCTTCAACGTCATCCCCGAGATCGACGTGTTCATGGAGGACGGCTACACCAAGGAAGAGTGGAAGATGATGATGGAGACCAAGAAGATTCTTGATCCCAAAATCAGGCTGACCGCGACCTGCGTGCGGGTGCCGGTGTTCGTCGGCCACTCCGAAGCCGTCAACATCGAATTCGTCGATCCGATCTCGGCCGATGAAGCGCGCAACATCCTGCGCAACGCGCCGGGCTGCCTCGTGATCGACAAGCACGAGCCCGGCGGCTACGTTACGCCCTATGAAGCGGCCGGCGAAGACGCCACCTATATCAGCCGCATCCGCGAGGATGCGACTGTGGAGAATGGCCTGTCGCTGTGGTGCGTGTCGGACAATTTGCGCAAGGGCGCCGCGCTGAACGCGGTCCAGATCGCCGAATGCCTGATCAACCGCAAGCTGATCAGCGCCAAAAAGAAGGCCGCGTAACTACAATTGCGGGGCCAATGCGATGACCGAACAACCGGCTCCGCCTCAACCCCGTCCACCGCTGAAGCGCGTCGAGTACGGGCTCGAGAGCATCTTATTCAACAGCCGCTGGCTGATGGCGCCGTTCTACCTCGGCCTCGTCATCAGCCTCGCGGCGCTGATGCTCAAGTTCTTCATGGTGCTGTGGGAGTTCATCGTCCACGCGCCGGGCTCCAAGGAGTCCGACATCATCCTTGGCGTGCTCAGCCTGATCGACATCTCGCTGACCGGCAACTTGATCCTGATCGTGGTGTTCTCGGGCTACGAGAACTTCGTTTCACGGATCGATCCCCGCGACCATCCGGATTGGCCGGAATGGATGACCAAGGTCGATTTCGGCGGGCTGAAGCAGAAGCTGCTGGCCTCGATCGTCGCGATCTCGGCGATCCAGGTGCTGAAGGCATTCATGAACATCGACGCCGCCTTCGACGCCCAGAAGATGGGCTGGCTGGTCGGCGTGCATTTGGTGTTCGTGGTCTCGACCTTGTTGCTGGCGCTGTCCGACCGCTGGGGCGACCGTCATGGGAGCGGCGACAAAACGGGGCATTGAGCGCCGTCTTCAATCATCCAATCGCAGCCCGGCGAACGACCTATGCGCGGTGCACTCTCGCTTCAGCAAAAGCATGGGGCCCCTTCCCTCGATTACGCCCGCCGCTTCGCATTCACCGCGATCGACAGCAGCGCGCGCTGTGCGATCACGGGGGCAAGCGGCGCCTGTTTGCGCATGTCCAGCGCGGCCGTGGCAAGCTGCTCGATGATACCGACCAGTCGCGGCGCGCTGAAATTACGCAGCGCGATCTCGACATTGCCTTTGCGTGAAAAATGCAACCGCGGAAATCCGCTGTCGAGCAGGGTCGAAACCGGCGTCCCCTCGGCAACCGCCAGCGCCGATTTGTGCAGCCACGCCGCCTGGCGCTGGGCGGCGGAGATAATCATGCCGGGATAGGTGCCGGCGACCATGGCCTTGGCGAATTCGGTTTCGACCGCGGCGGAATTTCCCGCAAACGCGCCGTCGACGATCGGATCGATCTTGAGTTCGGAAGCGTCAGCTACGACCGCCATCACATCGTCGAGCGTGACCTCGCCTTTGCCATGCGCGTAAAGCGCCAGCTTCCTCAATTCATTTCGCGAGGCCTGGCGGTCGCCACCGAGCAAAGCCATCAGCGACGCGCGGGCGTCCGCTGCGATCCGCAGATTGGAGACGCGCAATTCCTCGTCGATCAGTCTCGCGAGGTCGCGCTCGCCATCGGGATAGCACGCGATCGCGACCGCGGTCTTGGCGCGCTCGCAGGCCTTGCGCAGCGGCGATTCCGGCCGCAGCTCCCCGGCCTCGATCACGATGCGGCAATCTTTTATTGGCGAATCCGCCAGCGTATCGATGCCGCTGGCAAAGCTGCGCGAGCCGGCGCGGACGCGGATGGCGCGGCGGCCGCCGAACAGCGGCACCGTCATCGCCTCATCGACCAGCCGCGACGGCTCGGCGGAGAGTTCGTCGCCGTCAAGCCTTACCAGTGAAAACGGATCGTTGGGGTCGTCGACCGCCGACGCCAGCAACGCATCGGCGCGCTCGCGTACCAGGCCTGCATCGGGTCCGTAGAGCAGGACGATGGGGCGACCTGGATCGGGCCGCGCAAGGAAGGCGTCGATGTCTTTTCCGCGAAGCGCGACCATCGAATGGGGACCCGTCAGGTCCCAGCCACAAAGAACGACGCCAGCCGGGTCTGGATGTTTTCCGCGATCTCCTGGGCTGCGCGATCCTCGGCGTCGCGGAAGGCGCGGGCGCGGGCGAAGCGCTGCAACTGGCCCGGGATGTCATAGGACACGCGGGAGAATGTGGATCCGGTCATCACCGATTTATTCGTAGCGATGTCGATCAGATTGTACTGCGCGTCGATGCCATAATTTTCACTCGAGGGCAGCGCGGTATTGGGATCGAGTATCAGCGAGGAACGGCTGGAGGTGAACCGCAGCACCAGCCGGTGGGTCGGCGGCATACCGGTGGCGTTGCCGTAAAGCTTGAACGCCAGCGCATTGCGGATCTCGACCCCGATCCGGGCCTCGCGCGAGGCGTTCGGCTTTTCGACCGGCGGGATTTCCACGCCCATCAGCTTTTCGCGCAGGGCGGGGGTGCCGTCGGCATGTTCGGCATACATCGGCTGGAAGCAGCCAGCCGTCAGCGCCGCCAGTGCGGCTACGGCCAGAAGCCGAGCGGCGATGCGGGTGCTAGCCAACGACATTCACGATCCTCTTGGGAACAATAATCACCTTGCGGACGGCCTTGCCGCCCAGCGCCTGTTTTACGGCATCGAGGGCCAAAACGGCAGTCTCAATTTCCGGATTTTGGGCGTTACTGGCCACCGTGACTTCACCCCGTTTCTTGCCGTTGACCTGGACCACCAGCGTCATGGTGTCTTCAACCAGCAAATCGCGTTCGATTTTGGGCCAATTTGCCTCGGAAACCAGCCCCGGCTGTCCCAGCACCTGCCAGCACTCCTCGGCCAGATGCGGCATCATGGGCGCGAACAATTGAACAAGGATGACCGCGGCCTCGCGGATCGCCCAGGCCAGATCGGGCGACGGCTTGTCCTCCCGCCCCAAAACTTCTGCCAGCGCGTTGGCGAATTCCCGGATATGGGCAAGGCAGACGTTGAAATGCAGTCTTTCGATGCCGGTGGAGACCTTGTCCAGCGCGCCATGGGCCGCTTTGCGAATCGCCAGCGCATCCGCGCCGAACTCTGCCGGCCTCGCCGCCGGTGCGGTTTTGGCCAGATCGGCTGATTCGTTCACCAGCCGCCACAGCCGCTGCACGAAACGCGAGGCGCCCTGCACCCGCTCGTCGCTCCAGATCACGTCCCGGTCGGGCGGCGAATCCGACAGCATGAACCAGCGCGCCACGTCGGCGCCATAGGTTGCGATGATGTCGTCGGGATCGACGGTGTTGCGCTTCGACTTCGACATCTTCTCGATTGCGCCGATATTGATGTCTTCGCCTGTCGTCAGCAGAACGGCGCGCTTGCCGTTACCGCCGGCCTCGATCTTCACCTCGGCCGGCGTGACGTAGGAGCCGTCGGCCTTTTGATAGGTCTCATGCACCACCATGCCCTGCGTGAACATGCCGGCGAACGGTTCATCCATGCCGATATGCCCGGTGGCCTTCATCGCGCGGGTGAAGAAGCGGCTGTACAACAGATGCAGGATCGCGTGCTCGACGCCTCCGATATATTGATCGACCGGCATCATGCGGTTCGCGACCGGCAGCGTGGTCGGCGCGTTCTCGTTCCAGGGATCGGTGAAGCGCGCGAAGTACCACGACGAATCCACGAACGTGTCCATGGTGTCGGTTTCGCGCTGAGCCTTGCCGCCGCATTGCGGGCAGGCGACGTGCTTCCAGGTCGGATGATGGTCGAGCGCGTTGCCCGGCTTGTCGAAGGTCGCATCTTCCGGCAGCGTCACCGGCAAATCCTTGTCCGGCACCGGCACCACGCCGCAGGTCGGGCAATGGATCACCGGGATCGGGCAGCCCCAATAGCGCTGCCGCGAGATGCCCCAGTCGCGCAGGCGGAAATTCACCTGGCGTTCGCCCACGGGCATGTTTCCGCGCAATTCCCCCTCGAGGCGCTTGGCGACTTCCTCCTTCGCTTGCTCGATGCTCATGCCGTCGAGGAAGCGCGAATTGATCATGCGGCCATCGCCGTCATAGGCGGTATCGGTGATGACAAAGGTTTTCGGATCGACGTCAGGCGGGCACACCACCGGCGTGTTGCCGAGCCCGTATTTATTGACGAAATCAAGGTCGCGCTGGTCGTGCGCCGGGCAGCCGAAGATTGCGCCGGTGCCGTATTCCATCAGCACGAAGTTCGCGACATAGACCGGCAGTTTCCAGTCCGGATCGAACGGATGGATCGCCTTGATGCCGGTATCGAAGCCCAGCTTCTCCTGGGTGTCGATGATCTCCTGGGCGGTGCCGTGGCGTTTCGCCTCCGCGATGAATTCGGCAAGCTCGGGATTCTTCGCGGCCGCGGCCTGCGCCAGCGGATGATCCGGCGCGATCGCCATGAACTTGGCGCCGAACAGCGTATCGTGCCGCGTGGTGAAGATCTTCAATTCGCTCTCGCCGGCCGGCGTGGTCGCCGGGTCCAGCGCGAAGCGGACCAGCATGCCCTCGGAGCGGCCGATCCAGTTGCGCTGCATCAGGCGAACCTTGTCAGGCCAGCGGTCCAGCGTATCCAGCGCGTCCAGTAGCTCTTGGGCGTACTTCGTGATCTTGAAGACCCACTGGTTCATCTCGCGCTGCTCGACGACGGCGCCGGAGCGCCAGCCGCGGCCGTCGATCACCTGCTCGTTGGCGAGCACGGTCATGTCGACCGGATCCCAGTTGATTTTGCGCTTCTCGCGCTCGGCGAGCCCCGCACGCAGGAAATCCAGGAACATCTTCTGCTGATGCCTGTAGTAGGACGGGTCGCAGGTCGCGAATTCGCGTGACCAATCCAGCGACAGGCCGATCGACCGCAACTGCTTCTTCATCGCGGCGATGTTGTCGTAGGTCCAGGCCTTCGGCGCCACCTTACGCTCGATCGCGGCGTTTTCGGCGGGCAGCCCGAACGCATCCCAGCCCATCGGGTGCAGCACGTTATACCCCTTGGCGCGCATGAACCGCGCCAGCACGTCGCCCAGGGTATAATTGCGGACATGCCCGATATGGATGCGCCCGGACGGATAGGGGAACATCTCAAGCACGTAGTATTTCGGCCGCGGATCGTCGTTCTTGGAGGCGAAGATCGCCTTTTCGTCCCACTGGCGTTGCCAGCACGGCTCGGATTCGCGTGCGTTGTAGCGTTCGGAGGTCATGAAATCGCAGGACTTTTCGTGGATTACGTCCGTTAAAAGGACGGCGGACTAGGCCACAAAAGCGGCTTTGGGGTCAACGCCCAGCACACCAAAAGTGATCTTCGGAACGCCCTTAGCTCGCCATCGCCATCCCGCCATCCGCCATCCGGACGAACCCGTGCTCCACCACGGCGTTGCGGCCGCGGTGCTTGGCGGCGTAGAGGGCGGCGTCGGCGGCCTCGATCAGGTCGCCAGGGCGCTGGGTGTCGTTGGGCTTGGTGCAGGCGACGCCGACGCTGACGGTGACGGATTGATGGCTGGAGGTAGAGTGAGGCATCGCCATGGCCTGGATCGCGGTACGGACCGCCTCGCCGATCTCCAGCGCCCGCTTCGAATCGGCGTTGGGCAGCAGCAGGCAGAATTCCTCGCCGCCGTAACGTGCGGCAAAGCCCATGGTATCGGCTGCGACTGCGGCCAGCGTTTCACCGAGCCTGGACAGGCAGGCGTCGCCTTCGGGGTGGCCGTAGGTGTCGTTGAACAGCTTGAAGTGATCGACGTCGATCATCAGGAGCGACAGCTCGAAGTCATATTGCTGGGCCTTCATCCATTCGACGTCAAGCCGGCTCTGGAAGCCGCGCCGGTTGGCGAGACCCGAGAGCATGTCGATCGATGCGATCACGGTCAGGCGGTCGTTGGTGGCGACCAGCTCGCGTTCGCGCTCGCTGAGCTGCGCCGCCATCGCGTTGAATGCACGGGCCAGCGGCACGAATTCCGCCGGCAGACGGTTGCGTGTTGCCCGCACCGACCGGTCACCCTGACCGAACCGCTTCGCCATCGCAGCCAGCATATCGATCGGCTGGATGATCAGTTTCTCGGCGGCAATCAAGGCACCGAGCAGCACGAACAGGCAGACGAACAGGAGCTGCAAATAGGCGGTGCGGATATCGCGGTCGATCACGGCGGATACCTTGCCTTCGTCGATGCTGACGATCAGGCGCGATTGCGTTCCGGGAATGCGCACGAACTTGACCATGCGTTGTGAGCCATCCGCCGCGACGAATGAAAGCGAGCCTTCCGGCTGATCCGCGCCGAGCGCCTTTTCGGCGATGGCGGACAACAGCGGCACGGTATCGAGCGCGTGGCCGACCATGCTCGCCTGATCCGCCGGCGCCGCCAATACGGTGCCGACGCTGTCGACCAGCACCGCTGAGATTCCGGGCCGGCCGCCGAGATTGCTCATGATCTTCGACATCCAGTCAAGATTGACGCCGGCAACGTATTGCCTCATGCGGGAATGTTCCCGAAGGCGCGGTCGTTGCCTCACGCAATTTGCTCCCGGGAAGTCGGAGTGTCGGTACGGGGGAGGCCGGT
>LNAP01001032.1_pt3 | contig 27350 bp, 25 predicted proteins | sample 602601 | NCBI WGS metagenome assembly LNAP01 (sample SAMN02440304, study PRJNA202911) | soil metagenome | biome: Subtropical and temperate rainforests or woodlands; isolation source: soil samples (1 kg each in a 20% v/v slurry with milli Q water) were... ... | reverse complement strand
TCATAACCCGAAGGTCGTCGGTTCAAATCCGGCTCCCGCAACCAAACATTTAAAGGCCACTTGGAAACAAGTGGCCTTTTGTGTTTCTGGCGTTTGGACTTTGCCATCGCCCTCCCTTCTCTGCTTTCGTTCTCTATATAAAGAACAACAGGCAAGCAGGCAGTCAGTCGCTTGGCTTGACCACTGGCCCGCAATCAACCACTACTAAGAACCACCAGGATGTGCAAACCGGTTGCTCCGCGCCGCAACGCAGCTGATCATTGCCGGGCTCGTTCGCCATAGGGAGTCATGCATGCTTTACCCAGGACCGCATTGCGCTTCGCGACCCACCCCTGCTGCCCAATTTTTGCTCGCTCGCCTATCGGCTTCCCGTCCCGTTTTCGAGGTGCCGAATGCGCGCTAATCCGCCAGATGCCCATAACCCACCGGCTTCAGACGTGCACCCATCACGCCTGCTGTGGATGGAGCGCCTCAGCACTTACCGCCAGCCGATCGGCCTGGCCGTTACCTTGCTGCTATTCGCCATCGCCCTGTTGGCCTGCCGACACCTGATTCAAGACGTTGACCCAGACTCCCTGCGCGAGTCCATCCTCAGCGTGCCGAAAAGCGCCCTGCTCGGCGCCCTGGCGGCGACAGTGGTCGGCTTTATTATCTTGCTCGGCTATGAATGGTCGGCCAGCCGCTTCGCCGATGTGAAGCTACCGCTGCCGGCCCTGGCCTTTGGTGGCTTTAACGCCTTTGCCATTGGCAACGCCATCGGCCTGTCGATGCTGTCTGGCGGCTCGGTGCGCTATCGCTTGTATGCCCGCCACGGCCTGGGCCCTGCCGAAGTGGCGCGCATGACCTTGTTTGCCAGCCTGTCGCTGGGTTGCGCACTACCGATTCTCGCGGCACTGGCCACCCTCAGCGATTTAAGCGCGGCCGCCACTGCCCTGCGCTTGCCCGCCGGCGTTCTGGCCGCCATTGCGGTCGCCCTGCTGTTGGGCTGTGGCGCGCTGCTGGTGGCTATCAGCCGACGTCGGCTACCGGAACAGCCGATCCCGAACAATCTGCTGATTCAGTTTGGCCGCCGCACCTTGCGCGTGCCGGGCCTGCGCCTGGCAGCGCTGCAATTGCTGATTACCGCGCTGGACGTAGCCGCCGCTGCCACTGTGCTGTATCTGCTGCTGCCGCAAGCGCCGCCCTTTGGCGCCTTCTTGCTGGTTTACCTGCTGGCCCTGGCCGCTGGTGTTCTCAGCCACGTACCCGGCGGCGTTGGTGTGTTTGAAGCGGTGCTGCTGGCAGCTTTCGCCGATCAGTTGGGCAGCGCGCCTTTGGCCGCCGCGCTGCTGTTGTACCGCCTGATCTATGTCGTGCTGCCACTCTTGGTCGCCTGCCTATTACTGCTGTGCAACGAAGCGTATCGCCTGATCGTCAAGCATCAGGCCGTGCGCGTTGCCTCTGGCTTGGCCGCACCGGTACTGGCGTTATTGGTGTTTATTTCCGGCGTGGTGCTGCTGTTTTCCGGCGCGACCCCAGCCATCGACTCGCGCATTGAAGACCTTGGCTTTTTGATCCCCCATCGCCTGATCGACGCTTCGCACCTGGGCGCCAGCCTGATTGGCGTGCTCTGCCTACTGCTGGCGCAGGGCCTGCGCCGGCGTCTGTCAGCCGCCTGGGTGCTGACCATGGTGCTGTTGCTGGTCGGCGCATTGCTGTCGTTGATGAAGGGCTTTGACTGGGAAGAAGCCACGCTGCTGACCCTTACCGCCAGCCTGCTGGCCGTATTCCGCCGCTCGTTCTACCGCCCTAGCCGCTTGCTGGAATTGCCGTTTTCCTGGGTGTATCTGGTAGCGGCGCTGTGCGTATTGGGCGCCTCAATCTGGCTGATGTTTTTCGCTTACCAAGACGTACCCTACGGCCATGAACTGTGGTGGCAATTCGCGTTGGATGCCGGTGCGCCGCGGGCCTTGCGCTCGGCTTTGGGTAGCGCGTTGCTGCTGGTAATCGTGGTGCTGACCTGGTTGCTGCGCACCGAACCGCCGGAAATTCGCCTGCCCGATGAAGCCGAGCTGGACACCGCGGCACGCATCATCAGCGCCTCCGACCAACCCGATGGCGGCCTGGCCCTGACCGGCGATAAGGCGCTGCTGTTCCACCAAGGTGATGACGCCTTTCTGATGTACGCCCGTCGTGGCCGCAGCATGATTGCCCTGTACGACCCAATCGGCCCGGCGCAGCAACGCGCCGAACTGATCTGGCAATTCCGCGATCTGTGCGACCTGCACCATGCGCGGCCAGTGTTCTACCAAGTGCGAGCGGAGAACCTGCCCTTCTATATGGACATCGGCCTCACCGCCCTCAAGCTCGGTGAAGAAGCGCGGGTCGACCTGCGCGCCTTCGATCTCGAAGCCAAGGGCAAAGAGATGAAAGACCTGCGCTACACCTGGAACCGTGGCGGGCGCGATGGTCTGGCGCTGGAAATCTTTGAAGCCGGCGCCGCACCCATGGAAGAGCTGCAGGCCATCTCGGCAGCCTGGGTAGAAGGTAAAAATGTACGAGAGAAAGGCTTCTCCCTCGGTCGCTTCACACCCGAGTACCTCAAGCGTTTCCGCATTGCGGTCATTCGCTTCGAGGGCCGCGCGGTAGCCTTTGCCAACCTGCTGGAAACCCAAAGCACCGAACTGGCCAGCCTGGATCTGATGCGCGCCCACCCCGACGCGCCGAAGCTGACCATGGAATTTTTGATGCTCGGCCTGATCTTGCATTACAAGGCCGCTGGCTACAGCCGCTTCAGCCTGGGCATGGTGCCGTTGTCTGGCCTGCAACCGCGACGTGGCGCGCCGCTGACCCAACGCCTTGGCGCAATGGTCTTCCGTCGGGGCGAGCAGTTGTATAACTTCCAGGGCCTGCGCCGCTTCAAAGATAAATTCCAGCCCGACTGGGAACCGCGCTACATGGCTGTGCCGGCCGGCCTCGACCCGCTGGTGGCCCTGGCTGACACCGCCGCCCTTATTGCAGGTGGCCTGACAGGATTGGTGAAACGCTGATGATTCGACGCTTCTGGCGGCCGCTATTGGTCGCACTCTTGGTGACAGGCGTGGCGGTGGCCGCCCTGCTGTACAAACGCGGCGGCAACTTGCCGACTGTGGAGCATCTGCAACTCAGCGATGGCAGCGCCCTGACTCGGGTAGTGCCAAGCAGCGCCGCCAAGGCCCAGGTGGCCATTGGCGTACCGCCAGACATGCTGCTCAGTGACGCGCAGTTGCTGGCCATCAGCCGCGACAACCACGCGCAGGTGGTGCAGTTCAGCCTCGACAGCAAAGACTGCGCCGTCCAGCAGAAACGCCTGCAAGACAGCCTCGCGCAACTGGCCGGCCCCGCTACCGTAGTAGCCGGTATCGGCCCTGGCGCGACACTGGCGTGGAACTGGCTGGCCGGGCAGAACAACGACCAAGCCAAAGCCCTGTCGGTGGATTTCTCCATCGAAAAGCCCGATTGCCCGCAGCCGGTCAAAGCCGCTCACGGCCACTGGGTAGCCGCGTGGAACGACAATCCCGACGACCCCAGCGCCGCCTTTGCCCGCGAGCAAAGCAATGGCGTGACCAGCATCAGCGACTACGACACCACCTTGCCGCAGGTGCTAGACAAGGAACTGCGCAACCTGCTGCAAGGTGAAAGTGATGCCATGCCGGTGGTCGAAGTGCCGGCCATAGACCCCGACACCGCCTCCGACACCGTCAGCCTGTTCTATTCCGGCGATGGTGGCTGGCGCGATCTGGATCGCGATGTGGCCGAGGAAATGGCCAAGCGCAATTACCCGGTGGTGGGCATCGATGCCCTGCGTTACTACTGGCAGCACAAGAGCCCGGAACAAAGCGCTGTCGACCTGGCCAAGCTGATGAAGCTGTACCAAGACAAATGGGGCGCGAAGAACTTTGTGCTGATCGGCTATTCGTTCGGTGCTGACGTATTACCGGCCATCTATAACCGCCTAACACCGGCTGCACAGCAGCAAGTACGCGGTATTCAACTGATCGCCCTGGCGCGCAGCGGCAGCTTTGAAATCGAAGTGCAGGGTTGGCTTGGCACCGCAGGTAAAGAAGCCGCCACCGGCCCGGAAGTGGCGCGCCTGCCGGCGGGCAAAGTGCTGTGCGTGTATGGCAAAGACGAAGTCAGCGAAAGCGGCTGTACCGAAGCCACCACCGTCGGCGAAAAACTCGAACTGCCAGGCGGCCATCACTTTGACGAAGATTACCCGGCCCTCGCCGCGCGCCTGATCAAAGACATCGAAAAGCGCCCAGAACCCTAAACCCAGCCGGCAAAAAACAAAGTCGCCGCCGCGCAGGCGGCGGTCCGACGATTGGGGACCCAGGGGCACCCGTACACCACCCAAACCAACACCCTGGCTTCGCGCCGTCGCGGGAATGACGGCGCGCTGTCGTGCAGTGCGCTGCTCACTCGATGGTAAGGTCTCCTTCTAACCCGCCCTAGAGCGGGCATCTAGCAAAAGGAGATCCTGATGAGTTGGAAAAACACCGAGTCCCGTTACGGCACCGCCAGCCTTACGTTGCACTGGTTGATGGTGATTTTGCTGGCGGCGGTTTACGCCTGTATTGAACTGCGCGGCCTGTTCCCCAAAGACAGCGTCGAACGCGACCTGATGAAGCAATTCCACTTTATGCTCGGCCTCAGCGTGTTTGTGCTGGTGTGGCTGCGTCTGCTTTTGCGCGCGATAAGTCCCACGCCACGTATAGAACCCACCCCGCCGGCGTGGCAAATGCTGCCAGCCAAACTGATGCACCTGGCGTTGTACCTATTGATGATTGGCCTGCCCTTCGCCGGTTGGCTGATGGTGAGCGCGGCCGGTAAACCGGTGCCGTTCTTTGGCCTGGAGTTGCCACCCTTGGTGGACAAAAACCCAGACCTGGCCAAACAGATCAAGGAATGGCATGAACTCGGCGGCGCAGTGGGCTATTGGCTGATTGGCCTGCACGCCGTGGCCGGCATAGCCCATCACTACGTTATCCGCGATAACACGTTGCTGCGCATGTTGCCGCGTAGGGGCTAAGCAAGCACGTGGGGTGCTGCGATCACACTTAAGTCGCTCGGCGCGCGCAGCCCACCCCACGGGCCTTCTATAGGCACTGGATCAATGCGCGACCGCTCTTCGTAGGGTGTGCTGCGCGCTCCAGCGGGTTCCCCGCTATCGCAGTGGTGCGTACGCCGCTCACCCTACGTGGTCAGGATCAAATCTCTACCTGCGTACCCAACTCAATCACCCGGTTCAATGGCAGGTTGAAGAAGCGCAAGTTGCCGTTGGCATTCTTTAGCAGGAAGGCAAACAGCAGTTCTCGCCAACGCGCCATGCCCACCAACTTGGTGGAGATGATGGTTTCGCGGCTTAAGAAGTAGGTGGTGCGCATCGGGCTGAAGTCGAGGTTTTCCAAGTGGCACAAGCCCAAGGCGCCAGGCACATCGGTCTCGTCCATAAAGCCGAAGTGCAGCACTACGCGGTAAAAGCCTTCGCCAAAAGCATCCACCTCAAAGCGGCGCTCATTGGGAACGCGCGGTTCGTCTTCGTTCATTACCGTTAGCAGCACCACGGTTTCGTGCAGTACCTGGTTGTGTAGCAGGTTGTGCAACAACGCATGGGGCACAGCATCGGCACGGGCGGTAAGAAACACAGCGGTGCCCTGCACTCGGTGCGGCGGCTGTACGCGAATACTGCTGATAAACAGCGGTAGCGGAATGGCGCTTTCGTCGAGACGGTCAACCAACAATTGGCGGCCACGTTTCCAGGTCGTCATCAGAATAAACAGTGCGGTACCGGCTACTACCGGGAAGGCGCCGCCCTGCAATACCTTGGGCAGGTTGGCGGCAAAGAACAGGCTGTCGACCAGAAAGAACGCTAGCAGCATCGGCACCGAAGCCCATGGCGACCAGCGCCACAGCAACAACACCACGGCAGATGCCAGCAAGGTGTCGATCAACATGGTGCCGGTCACCGCCACGCCATAAGCGGCAGCCAGGGCGCTGGAGGATTCAAAGCCCAGCACCAGCAAGACCACGCCGACCATCAGCGTCCAGTTCACCGCGCCAATGTAAATCTGCCCTTGCTCATGGCTGGAGGTGTGCTGAATAAACATACGCGGCACGTAGCCCAGCTGGATGGCCTGGCGAGTCAGCGAGAACGCACCGGAGATCACCGCTTGCGAGGCGATGATGGTGGCTAAGGTCGACAGCAGAATCATCGGCAGCAGCGCCCAGCTCGGCGCCAACAGGTAGAAGGGGTTACGCGCCGCTTCTGGGTTTTCCAGCAGCAAGGCACCTTGGCCAAAGTAGTTCAATGCCAGGCCCGGCAACACCAGCACAAACCAGGCACGGGCAATTGGCTTACGGCCGAAGTGGCCCATATCGGCGTACAACGCTTCCGCGCCGGTGAGCGACAACACCACCGCACCGAGAATGGTGATGCCGATGCCGGGGTGGGAAATAAAGAAGTTAACAGCCCAATAGGGGTTCAGAGCATGCAGCACTTCCGGGTGCTGCAAGATGCCGTAAATACCCAAGGCACTCAGGGCACTGAACCAGGTGAGCATGATCGGCCCGAAGAAAATGCCGATGCGGGTGGTGCCGTGTTTTTGAATCAGGAACAACGCAACCAGCACCACCAACGACAGCGGCACCACCCAGTGGTCGATGCCGTCAAAGGCCAGCTCCAAGCCCTCCACCGCCGACAATACCGAGATTGCCGGGGTGATCATGCTGTCGCCGTAGAACAGCGCGGCGCCAAACAGGCCGAGCAGCACCAGCACATTGCGCAGTTTCGGGTAGTCATGGGCGGCGCGGCGGGCCAGTGCGGTCAGGGCCATTACCCCGCCTTCGCCTTGGTTGTCGGCACGCAACATAAACAGTACGTACTTGAGCGACACCACCCAGAACAGCGACCAGAAGATCAGCGAAAGAATGCCCAGCACGCCATCATGGTTGGCCTGCACCCCGTAATGCGGTGAGAACACTTCTTTAAGGGTGTACAGCGGGCTGGTACCAATATCCCCAAACACTACGCCAACCGCAGCAACCATCAGGCTGATGGTCGATGACTTGCCTGCCGAACCGCCAGCCTCGGCAGAATGCGCTTTGGACATGCACTAAGCTCCTGAAAAAGTTCGAGGCCCACCTATCTATGGCGACCACGCAAACAGGCCGGCTTTATACCTGATATTGCCGGCCCTAAGAATCAGTTTTACGCCATGTTTCACACCGCTTGAGCGTCGACTGGCTACGCTCTCTTCAGAGGGCAGCGCCGCCCAGAGCATAGCTGACGGCTCACCTGCCGGATGGAGGCTGGTCAAGTGCACCACCTGCCGCTAGAATTGCGCACTTTTTGACCAGCGGCACCCCAAGGTGCCCGTCTAAACGCCTGAGGTTCACCATGTCCACCGTCGCCACGCCGAAAGTCGGCTTCGTCTCCCTGGGTTGCCCCAAGGCACTCGTCGATTCCGAACGCATCCTCACCCAGTTGCGTATGGAAGGTTACGAAGTCGTCGCGACCTACCAGGACGCCGACGTGGTGGTGGTCAACACCTGCGGTTTTATCGACACGGCCAAAGCCGAATCGTTGGAAGTGATTGGTGAGGCCCTGGCCGAAAACGGCAAAGTGATTGTCACCGGCTGCATGGGCGTGGAAGAAAGCGCCATCCGCAATGTGCACCCCAGCGTACTGGCGGTGACCGGCCCGCAGCAATATGAGCAAGTGGTTAACGCCGTGCACGCCGCTGCACCGCCCAACCTGAACCACAACCCACTGATCGATCTGGTGCCGCCGCAAGGCATCAAACTCACCCCGCGCCACTACGCCTACCTGAAGATTTCCGAAGGCTGCAACCACAGCTGCAGCTTCTGCATTATTCCGTCCATGCGCGGCAAGCTGGTCAGCCGCCCGGTGGGTGAAGTACTCAGCGAAGCCGAGCGCCTGGTTAAAGCCGGGGTTAAAGAGCTGCTGGTGATTTCCCAAGACACCAGTGCCTACGGCGTTGATGTGAAGTACAAAACCGACTTCTGGAATGGCCAGCCGGTAAAAACCCGCATGCTGGAACTCTGCGAAGCGCTGAGCAGCATGGGCGTGTGGGTGCGCTTGCACTACGTGTACCCGTACCCGAACGTGGACGACGTCATCCCACTGATGGCCGCTGGCAAAATCCTGCCGTACCTGGATATTCCCTTCCAGCACGCCAGCCCGAAAATCCTCAAGGCCATGAAGCGCCCAGCCTTTGAAGACAAAACCCTGGCGCGCATTAAAAAATGGCGCGAACAGTGCCCTGAACTGATCATCCGTTCGACCTTTATCGTCGGCTTCCCCGGCGAAACCGAAGAAGACTTCCAGTACCTGCTCAACTGGCTGACCGAAGCCCAGCTCGACCGCGTGGGCTGCTTCCAGTACTCGCCAGTAGAAGGCGCGCCCGCCAACCTGCTGGACGCCGAAGTCGTGCCAGACGACGTTAAACAATCGCGCTGGGACCGCTTTATGGAACACCAACAAGTCATCAGCGCCGCGCGCTTGCAGCTGAAAATCGGCAAAGAAATTGAAGTGCTGATCGACGAAGTGGATGAGCAAGGCGCCATTGGCCGCAGCTTCTTTGACGCGCCGGAAATCGACGGCCGCGTGTATGTCGACAGCGACAAAGACCTCAAGCCAGGTGACAAGGTGATGTGCCGCGTGACCGATGCCGATGAGTACGATCTCTGGGCCGAGACCCTCTGATCAAACAGCCCCGCCGATGCGGGGCTTTTTTATGGTGTAAGCCGCGCCCCCTCGTAGGGTGTGCTGCGCGCACCAAGTGATTTACGCCCAGAGCGCAATTATTCGCAGGTGCTTTGCTCAGCCATTCGTATAACCGACGTCCCGACAGTTCCCTCGCTTCAGGAGCCCTCCATGTCGCTGCGTTTTAGCCGCCCAACCCTCGCCATCGTGCTGGCTGTTTTCTGCCAAACCGCCCTTGCCGGCCCACTGCTGGACGCAATCAAAGAGCGCCGCGCCGAGCGTCAGCAAGACAGTGCGACCACTGCGCCTCTGGAGCTACCCGCCGGCGCCACGCTGATCAAAGACCTGGCCTACGGCCCGGCCGCCCGCGAGCGCATGGACGTTTATCTACCCAAACAAGCCAGCAATGCCCCGGTGATTTTTATGGTGCATGGCGGTGCCTGGAGAACGGGCGATAAAGAGGCCCAGCAAGTGGTGGCCAACAAGGTCAGCCGCTGGGTAAGCCAGGGTTTTATCTTGGTGTCCGCCAACTACCCGCTGCTGCCGGAAAGCAAACCGCTGCAACAGGCCGAAGAAGTTGCCAAAGCCTTGGCCATGACCCAAGCCAAGGCGCCGAGTTGGGGGGGCTCGGCCAATCACGTAGTCGTTATGGGCCACTCCGCTGGCGCCCATCTGGTGGCCTTGTTGGCCGCTTCGCCGACGCTGGCGGCGGCTCACGGTGCCAAACCGTGGCTGGGTACTGTGGCCCTGGATAGCGCCGCACTGGATGTGGAAAAGATCATGCAAGCGCGGCATATGCGCTTCTACGACCAGGCCTTTGGCGACGACCCGGCCTACTGGCAACAGACCTCGCCCAACTATGTCTTGGCCAATGGCGCTGCGCCGATCCTGGCGGTGTGCTCCACCCGCCGCGAAGTGGCCTGCGAACAGGCGCAGCTATTTGCCAACCATGGCAGCGCGCTGGGCGTGAGCATCAGCGTGCTCAAACAGGACATGAGCCACAAGGAAATCAACCAACTGCTCGGCACCCCTGGCGACTATACCGATGCCGTGGAAGCCTTTATGGCCAGCCTGGATATTGATGTCGCCAAGCGTTTGCACCGTTAGTAACGCAGCCCGCGGTCATGGCTGTCGTTGTCCGCTGATCGCGCCCACACTGGGCGAGCGCTGCGCTTGGCGTCGGACAACGAGGTGATGTGTGGATAAAAGCTCTTGGTACGCACAATTTGCTAAGGCCGCCGCACGCTTTTGCGGTAGGCCGCCGGTATTTGCCATCGCCATTGGCGTGATCGCGCTATGGATCGTCACGGGCCCACTGTTTCACTACAGCGACACCTGGCAGTTGGTGATCAACACCGGCACCACCATCGTTACCTTTCTGATGGTTTTCCTTATCCAAAACACACAAAACCGCGACACCCAGGCCATTCAGATCAAGCTTGATGAGCTGATCCGCGTCACCCAAGGCGCCCATAACGCGCTGTTGGACCTGGAAGAATTGGACGACCGCAAGCTCGAGCTTTTTCGCCGTAAGTACCAGGCACTGGCCAGTGACGCGCGGAGCAAACTGATCCTCGGCACGCTGGACACCGACACGCCGGACGCCTAAAAGGCCGAAAAGCAGGGCCGGCAGCTGCGGGCGTTGTTACAATGCCCGCCCATTACGTTTCCCGGCCCTTGTCATGACAGACCCCATTCGCCTTTCCAAACGCCTGATCGAAGTGATCGGCTGCTCGCGTCGTGAGGCCGAGTTGTATATCGAGGGCGGCTGGGTAACGGTGGATGGCGAGGTGGTCGACGAGCCGCAATTCAAAGTGACCGGGCAAACCGTGGCGCTGTTGCCTGACGCGGTGCTGACCGCGCCGGACCCAGTGACCATTCTGTTTCACCAGTTGCCCGAGCTGGATATCGACGCGGCCCATACGCTGATCAGCCCCGCCACCCTGTCTGATGAACACCGCTTTGGTACTCGTCCACTCAAGGGCCATTTCCTGCGTTTGAACAGCGGCGCACCGCTGCAAAAAGAAGCCGCCGGCCTGTTGGTATTTACCCAGGACTGGAAAATTCTGCGCAAGCTCACCGACGACCTGGCCAAGCTGGAACAGGAATATGTGGTGGAAGTCAGCGGCGACATTATCGAACACGGTTTAAGCCGCCTGAACCAGGGCCGCACCCACAAGGGCCAGGTGCTGCCGCCAGTCAAAGCCAGCTGGCAGAACGAAACACGCCTGCGCTTTGCGGTGAAAAATCCGGCGCCGGGGCTGATCGCCAAACTGTGCCTCAGCGTTGGCCTGACGCCGGTCAGCATCAAGCGCATCCGCATTGGCGGCGTGTCCATGGGCAAGCTGCCGGCCGGGCAATGGCGCTACCTGGCGAAAACCGAAAAATTCTAAAGCGCGCGGTTCAGCAACCGTCGCCCTCCTCCCCATTCAGGACCGCACCATGATCAACAACGACGTACTGCGCAGCGTGCGCTACATGCTCGACCTCAGCGACCCCAAGGTGGTTGCGGTTATCAAGCTGTCCGGCCTGGAAGTCGACCTCGACACGGTGCGCGCCTACCTGAAAAAGGACGAGGAAGAGGGCTACCTGGAATGTGACGACGAGGTGCTGGCGCACTTTCTCGACGGCCTGATCTTCCACTTGCGCGGCAAAGACGAAAGCCGCCCGGCGCAACGCATCGAGCTGCCGGTTACCAACAACATGGTGCTGAAAAAGCTGCGCGTAGCCTTTGAGCTCAAAGAAGAAGACCTGCACGACATTCTGCAAAGCGTCGACTTCCCCGTCAGCAAGCCCGAACTCAGCGCCCTGTTCCGCAAATTCGGCCACAGCAACTACCGCACCTGCGGTGATCAGTTGCTGCGTAATTTCCTCAAGGGTTTGACTCAGCGCGTGCGCGGGTAATTTTTGCATTTCACTTTCGCTGAATGACGGCGATATGAGCAAAAACCCCGTCTTCCCCGCGCAGGCGGGGATGACGGTGATGAGGGCATGCACTTGCGCATGCCCCTGCATTCTCAGCGGCAATAGTCCCTGCACAATCGCGCCTCTCGCATTAGGGTGTTGGCACAACAACCCTGACAAGAGCACCCCTCCATGCACCCTTACTTCTCTCTGCAAGGCCGCACCGCACTGGTAACCGGCGGCACCCGTGGCATCGGCAAAATGATCGCCAAGGCCTTTGTTGAAGCCGGCGCCCGCGTCTACGTTTGTGCGCGCGACGGCGAAGCCTGCGCCGCCACCGCTGCCGAGCTGTCAGCCTTTGGCGAATGCCATGGCATTGCTGCCAACCTGGCCCATGAGGAAGGCGTGGTGACGTTGGTTGAGCAGCTCAGCGGGCAAATCGACCAACTCGATATCCTGGTCAACAACGCCGGCACCACCTGGGGCGCGCCGCTGGAAACCTATCCGGTCAAAGGCTTTGAAAAGGTCATGCAGCTAAACGTAACCTCGGTGTTCTTGTGCATTCAGAAATTCCTGCCGCTGCTGCGCAAAGCCGGTAACAGTCAAAGCCCGGCGCGGGTGATCAATATCGGCTCGGTGGCCGGCATCACCTCCTATGGCGAAGAAGCCTATGCCTACGGCCCAAGCAAGGCCGCGCTGCACCACCTCTCACGCTCCCTGGCGCGTGACCTGGTTAGCCAGCACATCAACGTCAACGTGATTGCCCCCGGCCGTTTCCCGAGCAAGATGACCAGCCATATCGCCAATGATGAAGAGGCGCTGGCTGAAGATACGGCGATCATTCCCATGAAGCGCTGGGGCCGGGAAGAAGAGATGGGCGCGTTGGCGATTGCCTTGGCCAGTACGGCCGGCGCGTATATGACCGGGACTGTCATCCCCATCGACGGCGGGTTTGCGATGTAACTGCATTTCCCGTGAGCTGTGCGCAGACGGGAAAATTCTCGATTCCCGCCTCCGCGGGAATGACAGAGGCAGATCTAGAACTCCCGTCGTCCCCGCGTAGGCGGGGACCCAGAATCTGCAGGCAAACGATGCAGGTGCGCACAGCACAACCGCCGTAGGTATGATGGCCCGGTTTTCCTGCCGGGCTTTTTTATGTCTTATTCAGTCTCCCCCATCGGTTTTGTGCACTCCTGCTTTAAGGAGAAATTCGCCATTCCCCGCCAACCGCAACTGGCGCCGGCGGCCCGTGGCGTATTGCAGCTGGTGCCACCCTTCGATGGCGGCGAAGCGGTGCAAGGCCTGGAGCAGGTCAGTCATGTCTGGCTGCTGTTTCTGTTTCATCAGGCCCTGGAAGACAAGCCACGGCTGAAGGTGCGCCCACCGCGCTTGGGCGGCAATCAATCCATGGGGGTGTTCGCCACCCGCGCCACCCACCGGCCCAATGGCATCGGCCAATCGGTGGTCAAGCTGGAGCGCGTAGAGGCCGGCAAGCTGTGGCTCTCGGGCATCGATTTGCTCGACGGCACACCAGTGCTGGATATCAAACCCTACGTGCCCTACGCCGACGCGGTGAGTGGTGCTTTCAACCGCATGGCCGATGCCGCACCGCGGCTAATCGACGTGCAGTGGACAGACAGCGCGTCAGCACAGGCACACGAACACGGCCTGCGCTTAGAGCAACCGCTGCATGAATTAATTGAGCAATGCCTGGCGCAAGACCCGCGCCCGGCGTATCAGCAGCCAGAGCCGAGCCGCCTCTACGGCACGCAGCTATGGGATGTGCAGGTGCGTTGGCATTACCCGACGCCTTCGCAGATCTGCGTGCTAGAGGTGGTCCCGTAGGGTGTGCTGCGCGCACCAGACGATTCTCCCGATATCGCAACGGTGCGCACGGCACACCCTACAAAAGCAAAAAGCCCCGCACTAGGCGGGGCTTTTCTATACGGCGTTCGGCTTACTTCTCGACGAAAGCACGTTCGATCAGGTAGTCACCTGGCTCGCCCATACGCGCCGAAATCTTCAGACCAAAGCTATCCAACACTTCGCTGGTTTCGTCGAGCATGCTTGGGCTACCGCAGATCATGGCGCGGTCGTCCTGCGGGTTGATCGGTGGCAGGCCGATATCGGTGAACAGCTTGCCGCTGCGCATCAGGTCGGTAAGACGACCCATGTTCTCGAACGGCTCGCGGGTAACGGTTGGGTAGTAGATCAGCTTTTCTTTCAGCGCTTCGCCGAAGAATTCGTTCTGCGGCAGGTGCTCGGTGATGAACTCGCGGTAGGCGACTTCGTTCACGTAGCGCACGCCGTGGATCAGGATGACTTTTTCGAAACGCTCGTAGGTTTCAGGATCCTGAATCACGCTCATAAACGGCGCCAGGCCAGTGCCGGTACTGAGCAGGTAAAGGTGCTTGCCGGGCAGCAGGTCATCCAGAACCAGGGTGCCGGTGGGCTTGCGGCTAACCATCAGCTCGTCGCCCACTTTCAGGTGTTGCAGTTGGGAAGTCAGCGGGCCGTCCGGAACCTTGATGCTGAAGAACTCCAGATGCTCTTCATAGTTCGGGCTGGCAATCGAGTAAGCTCGCATCAGCGGGCGACCGTTTTCCTGTTGCAGGCCGATCATCACGAACTGGCCGTTTTCAAAACGCAGGCCTGGGTTACGGGTGGTTTTGAAGCTGAACAGGGTGTCGTTCCAGTGATGGACGCTGAGCACACGCTCGGAGTTCAAGTTGCTCATGCTGCTTCCTCGGTAATCGCACACACCCGACCGACGGGTGTCATTGCGCGGCATTTTAAGGGCGACAACAATATCTGTTAAGTGGATTATTAAGATATAGGTTATCGGTTATATAGATATGCGTTTCACACTCCGCCAACTCCAGGTTTTTGTCGCCGTCGCCCAGCAGGAAAGCGTCTCGCGGGCGGCTGAGTCTTTGGCGCTGTCGCAGTCCGCCGCCAGCACTGCAGTCACCGAGCTAGAGCGGCAATCGGCTTGCCAGCTGTTTGATCGCGCCGGCAAACGGCTGTCGCTGAACGCCCTCGGCCACCAACTTCTGCCCCAGGCTGTCGCGCTGCTCGATCAAGCCAAAGAGATCGAACGCATGCTCAACGGCCAAGGCGGCTTCAGCTCGCTTTCGGTCGGCGCCACGTTGACGGTGGGCAATTACCTGGCAACCCTGCTGATCGGCAGTTTTATGCAGCAACACCCCGAATGCCGGGTGAAGCTGCACGTGCAAAACACCGCGCACGTTGTACAGCAGGTGGCCCACTACGAAATTGATCTAGGCCTGATTGAGGGCGATTGCCAACACCCGGATATCGAAGTGCAGCCCTGGGTGGAAGATGAGTTGGTGGTGTTCTGCGCCCCGCAACACCCACTCGCGGCCAACGGCAGCGCGACATTGCTGGAGTTGACCGAGGAAGCCTGGATTCTCCGCGAACAAGGCTCCGGCACCCGCCTGACCTTCGACCAAGCCATGCGTCATCACCCCTCGGCGCTGAATATCCGCCTGGAGCTGGAACACACCGAAGCAATCAAACGGGCGGTGGAATCAGGCTTGGGCATTGGCTGCATTTCGCGCCTGGCGCTGCGCGATGCCTTTCGCCGCGGCAGCTTGGTGCCCGTGGAAACGCCCGACCTGGACCTTACCCGCCAGTTCTATTTCATCTGGCATAAGCAGAAGTACCAGACCAGCGCCATGCGCGAGTTTCTTGAGCAGTGCCGCAAGCTGACGGCAGGGGTCAAGCGCAGCGATGAGATTGTGCTGCCGTCGATAGCCTGACCTACCCCAGTAGGGTGTGCTGTGCGCACCAAAGCGTTTGCCGATGAATCGCTTGGTGCGCACAGTACACCCTACGATTTAGCCCAGCAAAATCAGCAACCACACGCTGCCAATCAGACTGAGCGCCACAAACTGCGCAGCGCTGCCCATGTCTTTGGCGTTCTTGGACAGTGGGTGACGATCCAGGGAAATCCGGTCAATCGCCGCTTCTACCGCCGAGTTGAACAGCTCAACAATCAGCGCCAACAAGCACGCGGCAATCATCAGTGCACGCTCGCCACGGCTTACATCAAAAAAGAACGCCAGCGGAATCAGCACCACATTGAGCAGCACCAACTGTCGGAACGCGGCCTCACCGACATAAGCGGCACGCAGGCCGTCGAACGAATAGCCAGTGGCGTTGAGGATACGTTTGAGGCCGGTCTGGCCTTTAAAAGGTGACATAAGAATAAGACCAGAATTCAGGAGGACCGCAGGCTACGCCAACTGCGGTCAAAAATGCGTGAAAAACCAAGGGCCTGGCGCGCGTTACGCGGCGGGAATGGATTCCAGATGTTGCAATAGCAACGCCGCCTGAGTACGGGTGCGCACCCCGAGCTTGCGGAAAATAGCCGTGACGTGGGCTTTGATGGTGGCTTCCGACACACTTAATTCATAGGCAATTTGTTTATTCAGCAAGCCGTCGCACACCATGGTCAGCACGCGAAACTGCTGCGGGGTCAGGCTCGCCAGGCCGGCGCTCACGGCTTTCGCCTCGGCCGACACACTGCCACCCTCGTCCACCAACGGCGGCCACCAGACGTCACCGTCGAGCACTTGGCGCACGGCCTGCTGAATGGTTTCCAGGGGGCTGGATTTGGGGATAAAACCACTGGCGCCGAATTCACGGGCGCGGGCGACAACCGGCGCTTCCTCCTGCGCCGATACCATCACCACCGGCACTTGCGGATACTGCCCGCGCACCATCACCAAACCAGAAAAGCCGTACGCACCAGGCATATTCAGGTCGAGAAGGACCAAATCCCAGTCAGACTTTTCCCCTAAGCGCGCTTCCAATTCGGCAATGCTTGCGGCTTCTACCAAACGAACCTGGGGGCCAAGGCCAAGGGTAAGCGCCTGATGCAGGGCACTGCGAAACAAGGGATGGTCATCGGCAATCAGAATTTCGTAGTCGGCCATGGGCTGCTCTTATGAAAGGGGCGCTTCTCGATGTACGAAAAATCGCTGCGTAACCGGGTATGTCGCGCAGCGGCGGCGCTCAGCATGCCGAGCCAGAATGGGGTGGTCAAGCCTAATGCTTTGCGGCACAGTTCCTGGCTTTTCCTGCCGAGACTGACCATGCGAAATCAAGCGCTGCGCGCCGACCTGTTAATGCTGATCACCGCGCTGATCTGGGGTAGCGCCTTTGTCGCCCAACGCGTGGGCATGGACTCCATCGGCCCGTACCTATTCTCCGGCTTACGTTTTGCCTTGGGCTTTCTGGTATTGCTGCCAGTGGTCTACCTGCTCGGCCGGGGCGGCAAGCAACAACCGCTTAATCGAGGCTTGCTGGTGGGCGGTGGGATCATGGGCGTGGTGTTGGCTCTGGGCATCAATCTGCAGCAGGTCGGCCTGCTGTTTACCAGCGTGACCAACGCTGGTTTTATCACCGGTTTGTACGTCATCGTGGTACCGCTGATTGGTTTGTTTATTGGCCATAAAACCGGTTTGGGCACCTGGCTGGGTGCCTCGCTGGCGGTGGTCGGCATGTTTCTGCTCAGCGTTGGCGAGGGCTTCCACGTAGCCTCCGGCGACTGGCTGCAACTGGCCGGCGCCTTTGTATGGGGCAGCCATGTGCTGCTGGTGGGCTACTTCGCCAGCCGCTACGACCCCATTCGCTTGGCGACCATTCAATTTGGCGTATGCGCGGCTATCAGCCTGGGCCTGGCGGCGTGCCTGGAAGATATTCACCTGGCCAGCGTCGTTGTCGCCGGGCCGTCGATTATTTATGGCGGGCTGGTCTCGGTAGGCATTGCCTACACCCTGCAAGTGATCGCGCAGAAACACGCCATCGCGTCCCACGCCGCGATCATCTTTTCCCTGGAAGCGGTGTTTGCGGCCGTGGCCGGCGCAGTGTTCCTGGATGAGTCGCTGCACCTGCGCGGCTATATCGGCTGTGCGCTGATGTTTGCCGGCATGTTGGTGGCGCAGCTGTGGCCAACCAAGGTGGTGGCCGAAGAAGTGGCGCAGGCCAAGGTCGCCTGAGCGACCTATATAAAGAAGCGAGTTAGCGGTACTCGGCCAGGCGCAGGTGAATGTCGTCTTGCGGGTCTACGGGGCGCTGAAACTTGGCGCCTAGGTAGTGAGCAGTGAACACGTCCAGATAGGCATCCAGCGCCGCCGCCGCGCGGGGCTCGCCGGCCAGCTCCAGACAAAGTGCCGCCACTTCCGATGTGCACAGATGGTCATCGCGCTTAGAGCGGCGCAGGCGGTAGCGCGACAGCTGCTCCGGCTGCAGGCTTAGCACCGGAAACTTATCCAGATAGGGGCTCTTGCGAAACATCTTGCGCGCTTCGGTCCAAGTGGCATCCAGCAAGATAAACAGCGGACGCTTGCCCTCCTCCACCGTCACCTCGGTAACCACTCGCTCCGGCGCGACAAACTCACCGGGGAACACCACATACGGCTGCCACTGTGGGTCGTTAAGCAGCGCCGGAATTTGCGGATCGACCTCGGTGCGAAACCAGCGATAAGCGAAGGTATCGCTAACCAAGTCGGCGATTAGCCAACCGGTGTTAGTCGGCTTCAGCGACTCCACATCGTGCATCAACAGAAACATCCCAGCCTGGGTTGGCACCTTTGGCCGCAAGGCACACAAGCAATACTCAGGCACCACGCGGCAGCCCTCACAACGCGGCGCGCGCGAACCACGGGCGGTAAATGGCTTGCTGCTCAGCAACAAACGCTCGGCACGCAGACGCGAAACGGCGTGGCTCATTGCGCACAACCCGACTGGGAAAAGAGGCTGATCATGGACTGCATCCGACCACTGCAAAAGAAAGCCGGCGAGTCTAGCAGAGGCGCGGGACAAAACCTGCGCGGGCAACGCGCGGGTCGACAAGCGACCCGCGCGGCCCTAACGGCTTAAAAAGACTGGTTAAAGGCCAAGCCAATAAAGTGGATACGGGTTTCGTACTCACCTTTGAAGTTGCCGCCGTTACCGGTGCAACGCACACCGCTGTCGACATACAAGCTGCCGCCACCTGGTGCCCAGCCGGCGGGCGAGCAACCGTCCTTGTAATCCATCTTGCCGCTGGCGAACTGCACGTAGCTGTAGGCCAGGTCGATGGAGGAGTCTTTGTCCAACTTGTAGTTGGCACCAAACGACAGCCAGTAACGGTCAGCATCGGGAAACGCCGGATGGCGTTCGCTGGCACCGTTAACCGGCGATTTGTCGTACGCCACACCGGTACGCAGCATCAGGTCTTTATCCCATTGATAGTTCATCCCCAGGGAGATTTTGTAGGTGTCGTTCCAGTCTTGATCGACCGTCGCATCGCCCTCGGTGACGCCGTTGAAGTACGGGTAGCCGTTGACCTTATCGAGCTGAATGGCGACCTGATCCAGACGTGAGTGGCGGGTCCAGGTTACGTCGCCCATCAATGCCACTTTGTCGTTTAGCTGGTGGAAGGCGTTGATAGAGAACGACTCGGGGGTATCGATATTGGTCTTAGCGGTGGAGTTGGGGTGCAGGCGATTGCCGGCGAAGGTGCCTGGGCCAACCCAATTGGCGGGGTCGAAGACTTGCTGCAAAGCGTCCTGCGGCGGCACATAGATATCGAAGATCGGAATGGTAACGCCGCCCTCCAGGCTGGTGTCAGGCGAAGGCACTGCGCCATTGACGTCGGCGAAACTCCACTTGGTTTTGCCTTCTAGGGTGTGCTTGATATGGGAGCGGTAAGCCACACCGAAACGCGTGGTTTCGGTCGGTTCCCACATGTAGCCGATGTTCCAACCGAAGCCCCAGTCATCGCCCTTCACGCGGAAATAGCCATCGCCCTCAACGTTGTCGGCGAAGTTTTTCGCCACGCAATCAACAAAACCGTCATGGTCGGAAACTCCGCCGCAGGAAGTGATTTCATCTGGCACCGGAACGCCTGCAATGGCGCCTACCACCGGCCCTAAAATGGGGTCAGCAGCATTACGGGTTGAATCGTAGTTGGCCTCGACAAACTGCCCAGCCAGCTGTCGCGAAGCACCTTTCACATCGGCTGCGCCGCGCTGAATCGATTTGATGTACTGCGCCGAAAGGCCAAAGCCAATGCTGTGGTGCTCGTTAAAGCGGTAGGCAATGCTCGGGTTGATATTGATGGTTTCCAGATTCGCCGACTGGATGCCATAGCGGCCGCTCCAGTTCTCTTTGTAATCAAGCTTGGCGCCGTAGGGCACGAAGAGTCCCAGGCCGACCGTAACGTGGTCGTTGATCTGGCTGGAAAAGTAGAAATCGGGTGCAGCAGCGGCATCCGGTAGAAACGAGCCTGCGCCTGTGCCGCCGGTGGAATTGCCAAAAACGTCGGTGCTGCCGGTGTCCTTAAAGCTGCCTTTGGGGATGACAACGGTAATGCCGTTGGTAACTTGGGTGCCTGGTAATCGAGCCAAGCCGGCGGGGTTGTAGAAGATGGTCGAAGGATCGACCGCCTCTGCGCCGTTAGCATGGGCGGTGCCTTGGGCGGCCACCGACTGCGAACCAAAGTGGTACCCGGAAGCCATAACCCCGGACGAGCAAACCAACATCAAGCCACCGCTATACAGCGCGGTCTGCCAGCAAGATGGGCGAGTTCTTATCATTATTCTCGACTCCTACATGCATCAAATAAGCCCTGTACCCACCCGATTAGGCCAATCGGGACAGCGGTAGCAGCGGCGATAAAACCGACTCGTAGATGAAACGGTGTGCGCTTGTGACCGGCCTCCTCAGTTGACGATCCCCAATCCTTCGTACTGCTTGCGGTCTTTTCCGGCCCGGGCCTGGGTAACACCCAAGCACCGAAAAACCTGGCCGGATTGCACCTGGCAAAACCCTGGTGTCCCCCGACGCCCACGGTTAAAGGCCTGAAGCGCAATGACGGGGTGTAATAAAACCGTTACCGATTCACACCAAGCCGTACAAATTTCTATGACCAAATAATTCAAAAATGTTCGAAGAGTTTTTTGAAACTAGGAACTTGGTGCTTTTGGCCGACGATTTCCGCAGAAGCGCGAGCGTTCGCCGCAACTTGAGCAAAAAACGGGCGGGCATAATCTGCGCGGCGGCTGTCGAACTTGATCTGTGCACAGGGGTTGGTCACGATGCAGCGCTTGCCCGGCCTTTGGCTGGAATATAAAAACCGCAGTGACGAACCTAGCCCCCTAGGCCAGGGTCCAAGTCGCTTTACGGATATGGAGACTTACATGCTGCGCTTTACGGCCCTGGCCTTTTGCTTCGCCCTTCCCGCTGCGCACGCGGCCTCGCTGCAAGACTTCGAGCTGAACAAACTGCTCACGCAAGTCGCCACCCAAAGCAGCGTCGGCACCCCACGCGCCATCAACGAAGACATTCTCGACCAGGGCTATACCGTCGAAGGCAATGTGCTGATCAACCACTTGAGCGTACAGCCGGCCCATGCTGCGCAAATGCGCGGTAACCCGGACTCGGTGCGCAACCAACTGGGCGCCAGCGTTTGCCAGAACGACGGCTTCCGCAAACTGATGGCCCGTGGCGCAGTGCTGCGCTACCAGTTCAGCGAATACAAAACCAACAAACACATCGCTGCCGAGAGCTTCAATAAAGCTGACTGCGGGATCAAATAAGCTTTACGGTTGAGCGCAGCGAAGCCCAACAGGGAGCCTGCGGGGCTCCGCGTGTAGATCGACGTTGGACTCCGCTGGCTTACGCAGCTGTGTGCTATGCGCACCAGCAGATCCAAGGTTCACACACAAGGAGAAGTCCCATGCCTTACGAACCGGACGATTACCTGACCCGCCACGTCCAAACCAGCAGCATCGACTTAGCCAGTAAAGTCGACGAACTCCTCGCCCTCGCCGCCCCCAACTCCAGCGCAAACCTGCCGCTTTATCGCGACATGCTCTCCACCGTGCTGCGCGCGGCCCAGGCCGACCGCAACCGCTGGGATGCGAAAATCATGCTGCAAACCCTGCGCGAGATGGAGCACGCCTTTAGTGTGTTGGAGCAGTTCAAACGGCGGCGCAAAGTCACGGTGTTCGGTTCTGCCCGCACGCCGACCAACCACCCGATCTACGAGTTAGCCAAGGAATTGGGCGCCCTTTTGGCACGCAACGAGCTGATGGCAATCACCGGAGCGGGAGGCGGCATCATGGCGGCCGCCCATGAAGGTGCCGGCCTGGAACACAGCTTGGGGCTGAATATCAGCCTGCCGTTCGAGCAAAGCGCTAACGCCACTCTGCAAGGCAGCAGCAATCTGCTGTCCTTCAAGTTCTTCTTTCTGCGCAAGCTGTTCTTTGTCAAAGAAGCCGATGCTCTGGTGCTCTGCCCCGGGGGCTTTGGCACCCTGGACGAAACGCTGGAAGCGCTGACCCTGATCCAGACCGGTAAAAGCCCGCTGGTACCCGTGGTGCTGCTGGATGAACCCGACGGCACGTTCTGGCATGACGCCTTGGCGTTTATCAGCAAGCAATTGCAAGGTAACGGCTACATCCTGCCCAGCGACTTAAAACTGCTGAGCCTGGTGCATAGCGCCGAGGACGCCGTAGCAGAAATCACCCGTTTCTACAGCAACTACCACTCCAGCCGCTGGTTGAAAGAGCGTTTTGTGGTGCGCCTGCACCATGCCCTAAACGCCGACGCCATGGGGCAATTGCCGGAGCTGTTTGCTGACCTGTGTAAAAGCGGGGGTTTTGTGCAGCAACTGGGAGCGTTTGATAGTGAAGGCGATGAGCCGGAGCTGGCGCACCTAAGCCGCTTGGCATTTACCTTTCGCGGCCGGGAGTACGGGCGCCTGAGGGAGCTCTACGATTTCCTAAACTCGCCTGAGAATTGGGCTGAGCGCTCGTAGGGTGTGCCGATCCGCGCTCGGTGTGCGCACCATGGCGGTATCGGGATGGCGCAATGGCGCGCACAGCGCGCCCTACTCCAGTACCGTGCGCTTAGTCGTACAACGTGCCGCGCAGTAGCTTGCCAATCATGTCCATCGAATAACCGCGATAGGCGAGAAAACGCCCCTGTTGAGCGCGCTCGCGCGCATCGTTGGGTTGTTCACCAAACTTGCGCCGCCAGACATCTTCCATTTGCTCACGCCAGTCGATGCCACATTCGCGCAACGCCTGCTCAATATCGGCTCGCGCAAGGCCACGCTGACTGAGCTCTTCGCGGATACGTACAGGCCCATAGCCCGAACGAGCACGGTAGGAGACAAAGCTTTCGAGGTAGCGGCTTTCGGACAACAACCCCTCTTCCGTAAGGCGGTCGAGGGCTGCATCGATAAGCTCGGCAGTTGCGCCGCGCTGGCGCAACTTTCGGCTTAGCTCGACACGCCCGTGTTCACGACGTGCGAGCAGATCCATGGCTGTACGTCGTACTGCGGCAGGGTTGTCGAGTACGACGGCCATGGTGCAGATCAGGCGTCCGCGTCAGCCAGATCGTCTTCGGTGCTGTTTACAGCAGCCGCGGCGGCCGCTGCGGCTGCATCTTTACCAGCCATCAGCAGTTGGTCGCGAATCTGCTTCTCGATGGTTTTGGCGATTTCCGGGTTGTCTTCCAGGTACTTGGCCGAGTTGGCTTTACCCTGGCCGATTTTGCTGCCCAGGTAGCTGTACCAGGCGCCGGATTTTTCCAACAGACCGAGTTGCACGCCCAGGTCGATGATTTCGCCGTTACGGTAGATGCCCTTGCCATACAGAATCTGGAATTCAGCCTGACGGAATGGCGGTGCCACCTTGTTTTTCACCACTTTCACGCGGGTTTCGCTGCCCACTACTTCGTCGCCCTCTTTCACCGCGCCAGTACGGCGGATGTCCAGACGAACCGAGGCGTAGAACTTCAGGGCGTTACCACCGGTGGTGGTTTCCGGACTACCAAACATCACGCCGATCTTCATACGGATCTGGTTGATGAAGATAACCAGGCAGTTGGCGTTTTTGATGTTGCCAGTGATTTTACGCAGGGCTTGGGACATCAGACGGGCTTGCAGGCCGACGTGCATGTCGCCCATTTCACCTTCGATTTCTGCCTTAGGCACCAGAGCGGCTACGGAGTCGACGATGATTACGTCAACGGCGTTGGAACGCACCAACATGTCGGTGATTTCCAGCGCTTGCTCGCCGGTATCGGGCTGGGAAACCAGCAGGTCGTCGACGTTAACGCCGAGTTTGCCAGCGTAGTCAGGGTCAAGGGCGTGTTCAGCATCGACGAAGGCGCAGGTGGCGCCCATGCGTTGGGCTTCGGCGATTACCGACAGGGTAAGGGTGGTTTTACCGGACGACTCAGGACCGTAGATTTCGACGATGCGGCCTTTAGGCAAGCCGCCAATGCCCAGGGCAATGTCGAGGCCCAGCGAGCCAGTGGAAATCGCAGGGATGGCTTGGCGATCGTGATCGCCCATGCGCATGACAGCGCCTTTGCCGAATTGTTTTTCGATTTGACCCAGGGCTGCAGCCAAGGCGTCCATTGAATCCTCACGTGATCAAGAGGGCCTAGCGGCCGCTAACAACTGTATAAGTAGCCAGTATTATTCCACAGCGCAAGTCGAGCGCCTACCCCTGATCTGGATTTTCTCCTGCAGCTAGTCGGATCAGCCCGGCTAACGCGGCCTCCACCGTTTGTCGCCGTACCGCATCGCGATCCCCGGCAAACAGGCGCTTGCGGGTAATCAGCTGCTCGCCGTTCGCCCAGGCAAGCCAGACAGTTCCTACGGGCTTCTCGGCAGAGCCGCCGTCGGGACCGGCAACGCCGCTGACTGCTACGGAAAAACGCGCGCTACTTTTCTGCTGTGCCCCACGGACCATGGCCTCCACCACCTCACGGCTAACCGCCCCCACTGAAGTAAACAAACCCGGCGGCACGTCCAACTGAAGAGTTTTTTGCGCATTGGAATAGGTGACGTAGCCCGCCTCAAACCAGGCCGAGCTACCTGGGATTCGGGTAATGGCCTCGGCAATACCGCCACCAGTACAAGACTCGGCGGTGGTTACTTGCGCACCCAGCGCACGTAAATCCTGGCCGAGTTGGGCGGCCAGTTGGCTAATCGCGTCCAATGCAAACTCCGGGGTTAAAGAGGATGAGGGGGATACCGTACACTAGCGCCTTTTGCGCGCAAGGCTTGGGAATGAGCGATCTCTCCGCACACACACCGATGATGCAGCAGTACTGGCGGCTGAAAAATCAGCACCCTGACCAGTTGATGTTTTACCGCATGGGCGACTTCTACGAGATTTTCTACGAAGACGCGAAAAAGGCCGCCAAGCTGCTGGACATTACCCTGACCGCGCGCGGTCAGTCTGCGGGCATGGCCATTCCGATGTGCGGCATTCCTTACCACGCCGCTGAAGGTTACCTGGCCAAGCTGGTCAAGCTCGGCGAGTCGGTGGTGATTTGCGAACAAATCGGCGACCCAGCCACCAGCAAAGGCCCGGTGGAACGCCAGGTGGTGCGCATTATTACGCCGGGCACGGTGAGCGATGAAGCGCTGCTTGATGAGCGCCGCGACAACTTGCTGGCCGCCGTGCTCGGGGATGAACGTCTGTTTGGCCTGGCTGTGTTGGATATCACCAGTGGCCGCTTCAGCGTATTGGAGATCGCCGGCTGGGAGAATCTACTGGCGGAGCTGGAGCGCTTGAATCCGGTCGAGCTGCTGATCCCCGATGACTGGCCGCAAGGCTTGCCTGCGGAAAAACGCCGCGGCTCGCGTCGCCGTGCGCCGTGGGATTTCGAGCGCGATTCAGCGCTGAAAAGTCTCTGCCAGCAGTTCGCTACCCAAGATCTGAAGGGCTTTGGCTGCGAGAACCTGACCCTGGCCATCGGAGCTGCCGGTTGCCTGTTGGCCTATGCCAAAGAAACCCAGCGCACCGCCCTGCCACACCTGCGCAGCCTGCGCCATGAGCGCATTGACGACACAGTGATCCTTGATGGCGCCAGCCGGCGCAATCTGGAGCTGGACACTAACCTCGCCGGTGGCCGCGATAACACCCTGCAATCGGTGGTCGACCGCTGCCAAACCGCCATGGGCAGCCGCCTGCTGACGCGCTGGCTGAATCGTCCGTTGCGCCAGCGCGCGGTATTGGACGCCCGCCAGGAGTCGATTGCCTGCCTGCTCGAGCGCTATCGCTTCGAAAGCTTGCAGCCGCAGCTGAAAGAAATTGGCGACCTGGAGCGCATCCTCGCCCGAATCGGCCTGCGCAATGCACGCCCGCGTGACTTGGCCCGCCTGCGTGACGCCCTCGCCGCCCTGCCCAAGCTGCAACTGGCCATGGCGCAATTGGAAAGCCCGCACGTTCAGCAACTGGCAAACACCGTCAGCACCTACCCAGAACTTGCCGAACTGCTGAGCCGCGCGATTATTGATAATCCGCCGGCAGTGATCCGCGATGGCGGCGTGCTAAAAACCGGCTACGACGCCGAGTTGGACGAACTGCAGTCGCTTAGTGAAAACGCCGGCCAGTACCTGATGGATCTGGAAACACGGGAAAAAGCTCGTACCGGTTTGGCCAACCTCAAGGTCGGTTACAACCGTATCCACGGCTATTTCATCGAACTACCGAGCAAGCAGGCCGAGAGCGCGCCGGCCGATTACATTCGCCGGCAGACACTCAAGGGCGCTGAACGCTTTATCACCCCCGAACTGAAAGAGTTCGAAGACAAAGCGCTGTCGGCAAAAAGCCGCGCCCTCGCGCGGGAAAAGATGCTCTATGACGAGCTGCTTGAGCGCTTGATCGGCCACCTCGGCCCACTGCAAGACAGCGCCGCCGCGCTGGCCGAGCTGGATGTATTAAGCAACCTGGCCGAACGCGCCTTGACGCTCGACTTGAACCGCCCACGGTTTGTTGATGAGCCGTGCATGCGCATCAGCCAAGGCCGTCACCCGGTGGTCGAGCAGGTACTGACTACACCGTTTGTGGCTAACGACTTGAGCCTGGACGACAACACGCGGATGTTGGTCATTACCGGCCCGAACATGGGCGGTAAATCTACCTATATGCGCCAGACTGCGCTGATCGTGCTGCTGGCCCATATCGGCAGCTTTGTGCCGGCGGCCAGCTGCGAGCTGTCGCTGGTGGACCGCATCTTTACCCGTATCGGTTCCAGCGACGACCTGGCCGGCGGCCGTTCCACCTTTATGGTGGAGATGAGCGAGACCGCCAATATCTTGCACAACGCTACCGAACGTAGCCTGGTGCTGATGGACGAAGTGGGCCGCGGCACCAGCACCTTTGACGGCCTGTCGCTGGCGTGGGCCGCAGCTGAGCATTTGGCGCAGTTGCGCGCCTATACGCTATTCGCCACCCACTATTTCGAGCTGACGGTGTTACCGGAAAGCCAGCCAATCGTTGCCAACGTGCACCTCAATGCCACCGAGCACAACGAACGTATCGTGTTTTTGCACCACGTATTGCCGGGGCCGGCCAGCCAGAGTTATGGCTTGGCGGTGGCGCAGTTGGCAGGGGTTCCGGCTGATGTGATCGTCCGCGCCAAAGAGCATTTGGCGCGTTTGGAAACCACAGCGTTGCCCCATGAACAGCCACGCAGCGAGCCGGGCAAGCCGTCGGTGCCAATGCAAAGCGATATGTTCGCCAGCGCGCCGCACCCTGTGATTGAGGAATTGGGCAGAATCAATCCCGATGATTTAACCCCGCGCCGCGCACTTGAACTGTTATATACATTGAAAGCACGCATCTAACGCCTTGCCCGCGCAAGCTGTTAGAATCCC